>Ga0307475_10000335_pt1 | contig 28682 bp, 23 predicted proteins | sample atmos_gasesECM1C_FD_203317 | JGI IMG/M metagenome (GOLD analysis project Ga0307475, IMG submission 203317) | Hardwood forest soil microbial communities from Morgan-Monroe State Forest, Indiana, United States - atmos_gasesECM1C_515 | ecosystem: Environmental > Terrestrial > Soil > Temperate... | reverse complement strand
TTTTAGACGCCGAATTTTTGGGTGGGAAGCGAGTAAAGCCAACCGCGTCAACTGGGTTTATGGAGCGGGCGATGGGAATCGAACCCACGTCCGAAGCTTGGGAAGCTTCTATACTGCCATTGTACGACGCCCGCTCCGGCTCGAACTAAACGGAGAATATCATCGTCATTTCGGACACGCAAGAAGGCCAGTGGCGGAGATGTATGCCTTGGACGGGGTACCTGAAGAAGCATGTGAATCGGACGAGGGGGTGAGATCGACCGAGAGAACCAGACAAGCGAGCGGCCAGTGGCTATTCCGTGGCCGGAACGAGCCGGCGATCGAGCGCCACTGCCGCGAGGCGAGAGCAGCGCGCCAGCTCCGATTTAGACCATCGCCGCACCGCGCCAGACAGCGGCGAAACCAGCCAGCTCGCCAGCTGTACAATTCGGTAGTACGCCGAGACGGCGCGAAGCTCAGCCGCGTCGTCGCACGAATCGGGAGCCACGCGCAGCAACACCATCAACCGGGAGAATTCCTCTGGGTCGACGCTTCCAATCGAAATCCCCGAAACTTCTCTGGTACGCGCGGATATCTCCAACCTACCGTGGGTGAGTTGGAGCGTCCGGCAGTACGCGAAAAGAAACTTTTCCAGTGCTCCGATCGTCAGAACCAAGATGAATGCGGATACCATAGAATGCGCCTAGTCTCATTCAAAGCACGGTCTCATCTTCCGCATTCGTTTTTCGTAACGCTTGTTGCAGTGCTTGCCGCAATGCGAAGACACCGGTGACGAATGGTTCTCAGAGGAACTTGCAGTTCAGCCCGCCCAAGGGATCTTGCGGGCCCTGGCGCGGAATTCGCGTGCCGCAGGTCCAATGATTGGAGAGATTTAACGGGATTCTTCGAGGTAAGAATTAGCGCAGATTGCGATGGGGCGGATCGGTGCACGTGGTTCCGTCTGAAACGATCTGCATCGAAACGGGTGTTCGAGACTTCGTCACGAGCCATCCTCGATTCATTGGCTGGCTGGATAATCGAGGTACAACCGGTGAAGGTCTGGCACCGTCATCGGGCCTCTACGAATGCGAGCAGCGACGGGGCTATCCGTTTTGGTCGACGCGTTTACAATCACCCACACCGTGTCGCCCGCGCGCAGATCGGACAGTTTCATAGATTTTCCTTGCTCGTCGACGAACTGAGTTTTGTCGTCGATTTTCATGAGCAGCGTCACTTCGGTGGGGCGCTTCAGAAGCACTTGCGACTTGGTCTGGTCAATCGAGGAGACAATGAAGAACTGTTCTCCCGCGGCGTTTTTCTTTTCTTGCGCGCGAGCGTTCTGGGCGAACGACAGCGCTGTCAGAAGACAAAATGACAACGCCAGCTTTGCGGGACGATGAGTCGACATTTTATTCATATCGTAGCGCCTCAATGGGATCGAGCCGCGCTGCTTTGAGCGCGGGGTAATAACCGAAAAAGATTCCGACGGCAGCCGAGAAAATCGCCGCGACCACAACCGCCACGGGTGAAACCGACGTCGGCCACTGCAACATCTTACTCACCAGGCCGGACCCGCCGATTCCAACAGCGATTCCAATCAACCCCCCTAGCGAACTCAGCACCAGCGCCTCGCTCAGAAACTGGCGCTGCACATCTTCCTCCGTGGCGCCGACGGCCATGCGCACGCCGATTTCGCGCGTTCGCTCCGTTACGGAGACCAGCATGATGTTCATAATGCCGATGCCGCCCACAAGCAGCGAGACAGAAGCGATGCTCGCCAGCAGAAGCGTGAGAATCCTCGAGGTTTGTTCCGAAGCCTGTGCCAGCTCCATGGGGCTGCGGATAATAAAGTCATCGTCTTCGGTAGGCCGGAGATGATGCCGCTGCCGGAGCAGGGAAGCAATTTGCTTCTGCGCGAGACTGATGTCGCCTTGCGAAGTGGCGGACGCCATGATCCATTGCAGCCAGTCGATACCCGAGATTTTCTTCTGCACGGTGGTGTAGGGAAGAATCAAGGTGTCGTCCTGATCCTGCCCGAACGTGGATTGGCCCTTTGCGGAAAGCTCGCCGACGATGCGGAAGGGGATATTCTGCACCCGAACCATTTGCCCCACAGGGTCCTGGTCGCCGAAGAGCTGCGAAGCGACCGTGAGGCCGATCAGGCAGACATTCGAAGCCACGTCCACATCGCGCTGCGAAAAATTGCTTCCGCGATCGAGAGGCCAGCGGCGAATCTGCAAATAGTCAGGGCCGGTTCCGCTGGCGCGCGTGTACCAATTCTGGTTGCCGTTCACCACCTGCACGGAAGCGCCCACGCCCGGCGACACGAGCGACACCGTGGAAATATGCTGCTGGATGGCCTGTGCGTCGAAGACCGTGAGCGTCTTCGTGGCTTGGCTGCCCATGCGGACGCCGTTCGATGTAACGCTGCCGGCGGAGGTCCAAACGATGTTGTCGCCGAGGTTCTGAATCTGCTGTTGCACTTGCTCGCCTGCGCCTTGGCCGATTGCGACCGTACAAATCACGGCTCCCACGCCGATGATGATGCCAAGCATCGTCAGAATCGTTCGCATCTTATTCCGCGCGAGCGCTCGCAACGCGATGCGGATTACTTCTCTGGCGTTCATGCGCGGACTACCTCCGCGGCCCGCCACCCGTGAAAGAGGGTGGCCGCTGCGCCGCCGAACCTCCGCCTTCGTTCTGCTGACCGGTGATCAACGTGTCGCCCTCGTGCAGATCGCCTTCGAGCATCTGCGTGTTGTTGAAGTCGGTAATTCCAACACGCACGGCCATGGGAAGCGGTTTCTTATCCGGGCCGAGGTTCCACACCACTTGCCATCCGCCGAGATGCGTGGCCGAGGCTTCACGCGAAATGTTGTACTGCTTGTAAAGTTCGGTCAGTTTCGGGCGCGCGAGATCGGGCGTATAGGTAAGCGCGGCGTTCGGAATTTCGATGACGTTGGCCACATGCCCGGTGGGGATGGTCACGTAGGCCGTTTCACCCGGCAAAAGTTTCTCATCGGGATTGTCGAAGTCGATGACCGTGTCGTAGGTGACGACGTTTTGCACGGTGAAGGCGTTCAGGTGCACGGCGCTGACGCGCCCGTGGAATTGCTCGGTGGGGAACGCGTCCACTTGAAAGGTGACAACCGTGCCGAGCTTGATGCTTCCGGTATCCGATTCGTCCGTCTTCGCATACACCTGCATGCGTTTCAAATCCTGCGCAATGGTGAAGACGTTCGGGGCTTGCAAAGCAGCGGCCACGGATTGACCGACGTCAATGTTGCGAGCCACGACGGTGCCGTCGATCGGAGAGACGATGGTGGTATAGCGAAGGCTCGTCTCCATATGTTTGAGATTTCCTTCCATAGCCGTGACTTGGGTCCCGGCTTGCGAGAGTTGAGCTTTGGCCTGTGCGAGCGCGGCCCGTGCGGAGTTCACGTCCGCCTGCGATTGGCCGAGCGTGGATTGCGTCAAATCGTTCGCGTCGGCCGACACGACACCGGCGGTGAAAAGGTCCTGAGACCGCTTGGCGGTGGCCATCTGGTATTTTGAGTTCGCTTGCGCTTTCGCGAGATTCGCCTCGTCCACCTGGATATTGGCCTGCAGCGTAACGAGGTTCGCCTTGGCGTTGTCGAGGTTGCCGCGAGCGGTGATTACCTGAGCAGCGTAAATCGCGGGATCAATCTGCGCGAGAACCTGGCCGCTTTTTACGCGAGTATTAAAGTCGGCGAAAATGTATTGCACGGTGCCGGAAACATAGGAGCCGACCGGAACGGTAGTCAACGGGTTGATCACGCCAGTCGCTTGCACGGCCGCGTTGATTGTGCCGCGCGTGACCGCTGCGGTGATGTATTTGGGTTCCTTGGCGCGTCCTTTGAAATACCAGCCGCCGACGAGCAGAACGATCAGGCAAAGGCCGCCGATCAGGTAGAGCTTCTTGTGCTTTTCGTATGATTCTTTTAGAGCCATATAGTAGTCATCTCAACAGCATAGTGCGAGGTCGATCGCCTCAGCCGCCGGCCTAATTTCCGTCTCCTTTACTAGAGACGCATCGCCGAGCCCGCCGGTTACCTTTCCGGGCGGCACTGGAAGCGCGAACGCGCCCCCTATCCTACCAGTCTAGGGGGATTTCGGCAGTTCTTCGAGCGAGAGGCTCCATGCTAAAGTGGGCGGTTCGGAAAGCTCGCAAGCACCGCCTTTTAGAGTACGGCATTGGCCGGCGAGCGAAGGCTGGGTGGCGAAGTGGCGTATCGAGACCTGCGCGATTTCCTGAAAAAGCTCGACAGAGGCGGCGAGCTGGAACGGATAACGGTCGAGGTAGATCCGGTTCTCGAAATCGCGGAGATAACCGACCGGGTGGTGAAGGCGGGCGGGCCCGCATTGCTATTCGAACGGCCGAAGGGAAGTGAGATTCCCGTCGTGACCAATCTGCTCGGGAGCGAACGGCGAATGAATTTGGCGCTGGAGGTGGACTCCTTGGAGGAGGTCGCTGGCCGCATTCATTCTTTCCTGGACATGCAGACGCCGCAGGGCATTCTCGAAAAGGTAAAGATGCTGCCGAAACTGGCCGAGCTGGGTTCGTTCTTTCCGAAGACGGTGCGCGGCGGCGCTTGTCAGGAAAACGTGCAAAGAGAACGTGTTTCGCTTTCGCCGCTGCCGATCCTGAAATGCTGGCCGCAGGACGGCGGCAGGTACATTACGTGGCCGATGGTGATCACGAAAAATCCCGAGACCGGCAAGCGCAATGTGGGTTGTTACCGGATGCAGGTATTTGACGAGCGGACGACCGGGATGCACTGGCAGACACAGAAACACGGCGCCGAGCATTTCCGCAATGCCCGGGCGAAGAATAAAGATGGAAAGCTCGAGGTGGCCGTCGCGATTGGAGCTGATCCGGTTACCGCGCTGGCAGGCATTCTGCCGGTTCCACCGGACATGGACGAATTTCTTTTTTCGGGCTTCCTGCGGCGAGAAGCGGTCGAACTGGTGCCGTGCAAGACCGTGGACCTGGAAGTTCCGGCGAACGCGGAAGTCGTGCTCGAAGGGCATGTGGACCTGGGAGAGATGCGAACGGAAGGTCCGTTTGGCGACCACACCGGATTTTATTCGCTAGAGGGGGAGTATCCAGTCTTTCACATCGACTGTGTGACGCACCGCGACAGCCCGACGTATCTGACAACCATCGTGGGCCCGCCGCCGCAGGAGGACTACTTCATGGGCCATGCGATCGAACGGATATTTTTGCCGGTTATGAAACTACAGCACCCCGAAATCGTGGACGTGGCAATGCCCGCGGAGGGAATTTTCCAGAACCTGATGATCGTCGCGATCCGCAAGAGTTATCCGGGACAAGCACGGAAGATAATGAACGCGATTTGGTCGTTGGGGCAGGCCATGTTCACGAAGGTGGTGCTCGTGGTGGACCAGGACGTGAACGTGCAGGACGGCCGGGAGGTCGTCTGGAAGGCGCTGTGCGCGATCGATCCCGAGCGCGACATCCAGTTCGTGCTCGGACCGGTGGACACGCTCGATCACGCGGCTCGGCGCCAAGACTTTGGCTCAAAGATGGGAATCGACGCGACGCGGAAATGGCCAGAAGAAGGCTTTGTGGGACGCTGGCCCGAGGAAATCAAGATGGACGATGCCACGAAAAAAAGGGTGGACACAATTTGGCAGCAGTTGAGGGTCCTCTCGAAGAAAAAGTAAAGAGCGAGCGGCGAGAAATCCACCAGATGGCGGGAAATTTACGGGTTTCGAGAACCGGAGCGTTCCGACCTACCTGTACTTTTACCTGTACTTTTTGCCTACCTGTACCTTCAGCCAAGGTTTTAACCATTAGCACACTCTCCCAACACGTTGCTTGACACTCCGAGTTGCGGATGCAATAAACGAAGAAAGGGGAACGTACCGGGAGTTACAGTACTATCGGTTCACCTGAAGTTTGAAAGGGCCTCACCGGGGTGTGAGGCGATAAAGCAGCGAAGGGCGAAAGGATTTCCAGGGAAATTAACCGGGCGAAATGGCTACCCGGGGCTGTTCTGCGAAGCAGAACGGCGTGGGAGTGAGGGGCCGCGCGATGCTCAATCTGGGTAAAAGCAAAAGTTTGATCGGCCTGGACATCGGCTCGAGTTGCGTAAAGGCAGTCGAGCTGAAGAAAAGCAAGTCCGGCTACGAGCTCGTGAGCTTTGGAATCGAGCCACTGGCGCAGGATACGGTCGTCGACGGCGCCATCATGGACGCGCCCTCGGTGGCCGAGAAGATCATCTCGATCTTTGACGGCCAGAAGATTAAATCGAAGGACGTAGCCACGTCAGTGTCCGGCCACTCGGTGATCGTCAAGCGAGTGAGCATGCCGCTAATGACCGAGGAAGAGCTGTTCGACCGGATACAGGCCGAAGCCAGCCAACATATTCCGTTCGACATCGCCGACGTAAACCTCAGCTACCAGCTTCTGGAAGCCAGCGAAAACCAGATGGACGTTTTGCTGGTAGCGGTAAAGAAAGACAAGATTCTCAATCACACAAACGTTCTGGCGCAGGCTGGCAAGACGCCGATGATCGTGGATATCGACGCGTTCGCGCTTCAGAACTGCTTCGAAGTGAACTACGAACCTGATCCTTCACAGGTGGTGGCGCTGCTGAATGTGGGCGCAAGCGTGATGAACATCAACATCGTGCGCGGATGGACACCGCTGTTTACGCGCGACGTTTCGGTCGGCGGTAACCAGTACACCGACGCGCTGCAAAAGGAACTGGACCTGAGCTTCGAAGATGCCGAGAAACTGAAGATGGGCGGAACGCTGGCCGGTGTAAGCGAGGAACAGCGCACGGCGATTCTTCGCAGCGTGTCCGACATCCTGATCCTCGAAATCCAGAAGACCTTCGACTTCTTCCGCGCCACCGCGAGCGGCGAGAACATTCGCCGAATTTACGTAGCGGGCGGGACGGCGCGCGTGCCCGGCCTGCTGGAGCTTCTTAAGGAAGAATTCGCCATGCCGGTCGAGGAACTGTATCCGTTCCGCAAGATTGGAATCAATCCGGGGCGTCACGACGAAAGTCAGCTTCGCGAGTTGGCGCCGCGCCTGGCGATTGCCGTCGGCCTGGCGCTGAGGAGCTTTGACACGCCATGATTCGGATCAATTTACTGGGGCAAGCTCGTCCTAAAGCAGCCAAGACGGCCGTTCCGCTGGAGGCCACCGTGCAGTTGTTATTTCTGGCGGCGGCCATAGGGCTGGCGGTCGTGGTTCTGGCGATCGTTTACGTTTCGCAGAAAAAACTACTGGATACCACGAACAGCCGCATTTCGGCCCTGAACGCCGAGAAGGCAAGTCTGCAGCAGGTAAAGCGCGACGTGGACCAGTACGAGAGCCAGAAGGCCGTGCTGCAACAGCGAATCAATGTGATCGAGACGCTGCAAAAGAACCGCACGGGCGGCCAGGAATTGCTGGAGATGGTGGCCAATACGGTGGTGCGTGTCGATGCGCTCTGGCTCACTTCTCTGGAACGCAAAGGCGAATCGCTGGAAATCTCCGGTCAGGCGGGTTCCATCAACGCGGTGGCGAATCTGATTACCCAGCTCAAGCGGTCCGGTTACTTCGGCAAGGTGGAAATCAAGGAAGCCAAAGAGAGCGACATCGTGCCCACCGCCCAGACGTTCGGTTTCACGATGACGGCCGCGATTAACGCGACGCCCTTACCGGAAGCTGCGCCTCAAACGCAGCCGGCCGGAGCCAAGCCGTCCCCGCAGCCGGCGACCAAGGGGAGGAGCTAGCCATGGCGACAGCTTTCCGAGATTGGCCTTGGCCGGTACAAGCTTTGCTCTATGTCGGGTTGGCCGTGGTAATCGTGCTCGCGGGATTCTACATCCCGGGTTCGCCAGTGCGAACCGTGCGGACCGACCTGGAGGCCGCCCAGGCTCAGATGAAGCCCTTGGAGACGGAAGTTGCAAGCCTCCGCGTGTACAAGCAGCGCCGAGCGGAATTGCAGTCGGAGATGGATGCGCTGCAGAAGCAGTTGGCGACGCTGCAGACGATTGTTCCAGAGGACAAGCAGACCGACCAGTTCATCCTGATGATTCAGAACGCGGCGGTGGCCTCGGGCGTGTCGATCCGGCGCCTGACGGCGAAGCCCGTGGCAACAAAGCCGTACTACTTCGAGTTGCCGTTCGAAGTCGAGGCCGATGGGCCGTACTACTCGGTGCTGGATTTCTTCTCCCGATTGGGACGCCTTTCGCGAATCATCAACGTTGGGGATTTGAAGCTCACGGGTTCGGGCAGCAACACGAGTACCAGATTCCGGGTGACCGCGGGTACATCCGTAACCGGAGTTTTCACCATAACGACTTTCTTCACCAACGCGACAGAAGGTCAAGCAGCTCCGACGCCGACAGCCGCGGCGGCGAAACGGTAAGGCAAAACAATGAGACTGGCAAAGGCTACCGCTAAATTGATGGCAATGTTGGCCCTGGCGTTTTGCCTGGTTCCCGGTACGCGGGCACAGGACAAACCGCTGCAGAAGTCGACCAAGACTCAGCCGAAGACCAAGGGGAAAGCCAAGAAACCGGGGGCTAAGTCAAACGCTACGCCTTCGGCCGCGATAGCGCCGGGAGCGGCTGCGCCGGCAGAGAGGGCGGAGCCGGTCGCGAGCAAGCGCGATCCTTTTCTTCCGCTGGTGAACACGAAAAAGGAAGGCGGCGGAGAACATCTCCCGCCTGGAAAAGCGGGCTTGGTGATTGCGACCGTGCGCGTGGACGGTACTGTGCGCGCCCCGAGTGGGATGATTGCGGTGGTAACAAACCCGGAACAGCGCGTGTATTTCGTCAGGGAAGGGGACCACCTTTACGACGGGGAAGTGGAAAAGATTGGATTAGATGGGGTCACATTTCGCGAAAATTCCAAAGATGCTTTCGGGAAGTCCGTTGAGCGTTCGGTGACGAAGCGAATCTACCCGAGTGCAGGAGAGCAGCAATGAGGATGATCTGGCGGGCATGGGGTCTGACCGCGCTGGTTGCGGCAAGCCTGATTCTGACGAACGGTGCACTGTCGGCGGGTGATGGGCCGGTGGTGCATGTGAAGGCTGTGGTGAAGGACGGTACCGTGCGCCTCGAAGCGGAGGCGAACGGCCCGTTCGAGTACACCACCTATCGTCCCAGCGAGAGCCTCTACGTGCTCGACCTGAGCGGCGTGGCTTCAGCGGATCCGGCGGGCGCGCGCGTGGTGGCCTCCGATCTGGTGAAGAGCTACCGCCTGATTACCTACGCGTCGGGGCAGAAGCCGATTGTCCGCCTCGAGGTCTTGCTGACTCAGGGCGTCGAACCGCGCTTGGAGCGCAAGGACGCTCAGGATCTGACGCTGCTGGTTTCTCGAACGTCAAACAGCACCACCAACGGCAGCCCGTCGCCCGTGAAGAAGTCCGCCGCGTTGACACCGGTTGCAGCGAAGACGTCCGACAAGACGCCTGGGACCTCCGTCGAAGCGATCCAACAGGTGAATCTCGCGCAGAATGGGGATCAAACGGAAGTGACCGTTGTCGGTTCCGGAAAGCTCACCTATAAAGTCAGCCGGCTAGGGAACCCGGAGCGAATCGTTCTCGATTTCGCGGGCTCGCACCTGAAGACTTCGACCAAGCAAATCGCGAGCAATCTGGATCCCGTGCGTGAAATTCGACTGGCGCAGTTCACGCCGGACGTTTCGAGAATTGTGATCGATCTGCGCCAGCCGGCGAAGTACACCGTCAATGCGGCGGGGAACTCGGTGACGGTCGCGTTCGCACCGCCGACGCCGGGAACCGTAAAGTCGACTCCCGTTGAGCAGCCTTCGAGCCTGGTGACGACGAAATCAGAAGCTCCAAAGACCGAGCCCGCGGAAACGGTGACCGCAGCAATCCCATCGCAGAAGACGGGCGAAGTGCCCGCTCCGGTTACGGTATTGCCGGTGGCTTTAACGCAAACAACAGCGGCATTGGCGGCTCCAGCGATCCCCGCACCCCCAACCGGAACGGCGCAATCTCCAGCGGGAACTATGGCTGACTCACCGGCTGTGGCCGCTCCTTCCGGTACCGCCCCTGCGGCAGCGGCTCCGGTGCAACCGGCCCAAGCGCCGACACCCTCGCCGTCTGGCAAGTATTCAGGCGAGCCAATTTCAGTCAACTTGAAGGACGTAGACCTACGCGACTTCTTCCGCCTAATTCACGAGATCAGCGGATTGAATATCGTGGTCGATCCCAACGTCAAGGGCAACCTGACCATCGTGCTCGACGATGTACCGTGGGACCAAGCGCTCGACATCGTGCTGCGAAACAACGGCCTGGAAAAACAGCTCGACGGCAACGTTCTGCGCATTGCCACGCGAGAAACGGTGAAGAAAGAAGCCGAGCAGAGCCGCGATCTCGCCAAGGCGCAGGCGGAGGCCGCCGACGTTATAACCACGACCCGAGTGCTGAGCTACGCGAAGGCCGATTCACTGGTTGCCACGCTGAAGAAGTTCCTTTCTTCGCGCGGAGACGTGTTGGCCGACAGCCGCTCGAACACGCTGATTATTCGCGATATTCCGAGCGTTCTGCCAGTGCTCGACAATCTGCTTCGGCAACTGGACCGCAAGTCGCAGCAGGTGGAGATCGAGGCGCGCGTCGTGGCCGCCACGCGATCTTTTTCGCGCGAAATCGGCACGCAGTTTGCATTCTCGTCTGCGATTGATGCAGGAAGCAGCATTTTGGGCGGCGATTCCGGCGTCGGTACCAGCCCGATTATTCGTAATTTCGGGCCGGGACAACTGCCTCCGCCCCCGGTAATCGTGGGAACCGGTGGATCGGGCACGACCAGCGGTTCACAACCTCTTAACACCAATTTGGGCGTGGGTGTTCCGACCAGCGGCATCAGCTATGCGTTCTCTGCAAAGAACTTCGCGCTTGACTTCATCATCACGGCGGCCGAAGACCGCGGGGTGGGCAAGCTGCTGTCGAAGCCGAAGCTCATCACGCAGAACAATCAGAAGGCCACCGTAAAGCAAGGAACCAAGATCCCCATCCAAACGATCGTGAATAACACCGTATCGGTCCAGTTCGTGGACGCCGTTCTTCAGCTTTCGGTGACGCCGCAAATCACCGCGGATGGAACCGTGTTCATGGACGTGCAAGTTGAGAACGACCAAATCGACCAGGCGATTCCGCGTGTCAACGGCATTCCGGCCATCGACACGCAGGCGGCGGAGACTAAGGTCCTAATCAACGACGGCGGAACGGTAGTCATCGGCGGTATCATCGTTTCGACGCAACGGACTGACATTCAGCAGGTGCCGCTGCTCGGGAGCCTGCCGGTGGTCGGCAATCTGTTCCGCCACACGACGGTCAGTTCGAATGCCCAGGAACTCCTCTTCTTCCTAACGCCGCGCGTTCTGCCGAGCTAATCTTCGGCCGCGGAGAGAAAGGCCAAGCTGCCGAACGTGGCGGGAAAAACCGCGAGAGAAGTTTCACGCCGGAGCCGAATCGATCGGCTCCGGCTGAGTTTTTCCCCCGCAGCCGCCGAAGCACACCTGGTCACGCACCTTCCCAACATTCGTTATCTCTGCGGCTTCACGGGCAGTGCGGGAATCCTGTTAGTGGAATCTTCCCGCAGCACACTGTTCACCGACAGCCGGTACGCCTTTCAGGCTCGTCAAGAAGTGTGCGGTTCTGGCGTACATATAGCCAAGCATGGCTTAGTTCGTGCTGTGTGCTCGGCATTGAGGAGCTTACGGGGGCGGAATCGTGTGGCCTATTCGCCGACTCATATGACCGTCGGTCAACTGGCCGCACTTCGGCACGGAGCGGGGAGTCGTGTGCGCTGGGTGGACGGGAAATTTGCGATTGAGAAGCTCCGGGCAGTCAAGGACGCCGCCGAACTAGCGACCATGCGTGAGGCGGCCGTTCTCATCAGCGACGTCTTCCGCGGGGTCCTGCGCGTCATCCAACCCGGAATTAGCGAGCTGGACGTGGCGGCTAGGCTGGAATACGCCATGAAACGTCGCGGTGCCAGCGGTCGATCGTTTGAGACCATCGTTGCCTCCGGCGCTCGTTCTGCGTGGGCGCATGCCGCACCCACGCCCAAGCTACTCAGGAAAAACGAGTTGGTCGTCCTAGACCAGGGTGCTATACTGCGCGGTTACTGCAGCGACATGACTCGAACCGTCTTCCTGGGACGGTCCCCTGCTAAAGTACGACGGCTGTACGACGCCGTCCTGGAGGCTCAGGAAGCGGCGAAGGCGGCGATTCGCCCCGGGATCACCGGCGGAAAGGTGGATGCTACGGCAAGGAACGTCCTGCGGCGAAGGGGACTGGCTAGCTACTTTACGCACAGTACGGGACACGGGCTAGGGATCGAAGTGCATGAGATGCCTCGACTCGGAAGAGGCGACGAAACGGTGCTCGAAGAAGGCATGGTGGTGACCGTGGAACCGGGGGTCTACATCGAAGGTTTTGGGGGCATCCGAATCGAGGATGACGTGGTCGTCGCGGCCCAAGGTGCCGTAGATTTGACCAACGCGTCGCGAGAATTCTTCGAACTTTAAATGGCCAAGAAAAGCCATCCGCCCTCATCGGGCGGTAATGCCGGCGTTGACCTCGGCGAGGTCGAGCGGCTGCTCGATTTCATGGAGAAACACGGCCTGGAAGAATTCGAATATGAACGGGATGGCGTGCGTCTACGGCTCAGAAAGCCTACTGCAAACCTTCACGGAAGCTCACGGCCGGTGGCCAGGCCGGAACCTGCACCCTCCGGCGTCCCTGAATCGCCGAGCGCAACTGAATCCGCTGCAGCCGGCGACCCAGGGGCACAGGAAAGCGCTTCTGGGAAAGCGGGTGCCAAAAACCTACACCTCGTGAAATCTCCCATTGTTGGTACGTATTATTCTTCCGCCACGCCGGGAGGTGAGCCGTTCGTATTGATCGGCTCGCGCGTCGAAGCAGGGCAGGTGCTCTGCATCATCGAAGCCATGAAATTGATGAACGAGATTGAAGCGGATGTGGCGGGAGAAATCATGAAGATATTCGTAGAAAACGGCCAGCCCGTAGAATACGGTGAGCCGCTTTTCGAAATCGGCCCGCGAAAGAAGTAGCGAAGTAAAGGTTTGTGGAATGCGCGAATTCTGGACGGGGACGCTACCAAGGCCTTTCCCCGCTTTACCTCGAGCTGGTCACCATGTTCCGAAAAATTTTAATAGCCAATCGCGGTGAAATCGCCCTTCGAATCCTCTGTGCTTGCAAGGAACTGGGCGTTCGAACCGTGGGAGTTTACTCGGAGGCGGACCGCAACTCGCTGCACGTACGGTTCGCCGATGAGGCGATCTGCATCGGCCCGGCGCGCAGCGCCGATAGCTACCTGAATATTCCTCACGTAATCAGTGCGGCCGAAATCGCGAATGTGGATGCGATTCATCCAGGCTACGGATTCCTTTCCGAGAACGCAAATTTCGCCGATGTTTGCGAAGCGTCGCATATCACGTTCATTGGGCCGACGCCTGAATCGATCCGGCTGATGGGCGAGAAGGACCGCGCGCGTCAAGCGATGGCCGAGGCTGGGCTTGCGATTATTCCGGGCACCCCCGGCGTGGTTGCTGACGAAGACGCTGCGAAGAAGGCGGCCGCCGAAATCGGCTATCCGCTGATGGTAAAGGCTGCCGAAGGAGGCGGTGGGCGCGGAATGCGGGTGGTCCGCGATAGCGGCGAACTGATTCCGTTGTTTCAAACCGCCCGGGCGGAAGCCGAACAAGCATTCGGCAGCCCCAACGTCTACATGGAGAAACTCATCGAGCGCCCGCGGCACATCGAGTTCCAGGTGATGGGCGACCGCCACGGCAATGTGCTGCATCTCGGTGAGCGTGAGTGTTCGATTCAGCGGCGCCACCAGAAACTTCTCGAGGAATCACCCTCTCCGAGTATGAATAAAACCACGCCTGAAAAAATAGGGAAGCAGGTGGTGGACGCGTTGCACAAAATCGGATATTCCAGTGCCGGGACTGTGGAATTCCTGCGTGATGAATCCGGCAATCTGTACTTCATCGAGATGAATGCAAGAATTCAGGTGGAGCATCCGGTCACGGAAATGGTCACCGGTGTAGACCTGGTGAAATCCCAGATCCGCGTTGCAGCAGGCGAGAGGCTCGGCGACGTGATTGGCACGGTTCAATTTCGAGGCCACGCCATCGAGTGCCGCATCAACGCGGAAGACCCGGAAACATTCACTCCTTCACCGGGACGCATAACGGCGTTTCGGGTGCCCGGCGGGCCCGGCGTTCGGGTGGACACGGCTGTCTACGCCGACGCCGTCATTCCCCCCTACTACGATTCGCTCATCGCCAAGATCATCGTGCACGGCCACGATCGCGCCGAAGCCATCGCCCGGATGCGCAACGCGCTCGGAGGCCTCATCGTGGAGGGCATCAAGACCACGATTCCCTTGCACAAACGCATCCTCACTGACCCTGACTTCGTCGCCGGGAAATTCGACACGCACTTCCTGGAGCGTTCTCCAGTTGCCGCAGCGAAATAGGGGGTCTTCGGTTGTTTCCAGCCCTTTACGCAATCCTCGATCCCGCCCTTTCACCGTTTCCAATCGCCGATTTGGCTGAAAGGCTCGCTGGGGCGGGCGTCCGGTTGATCCAGCTTCGTGATAAACGAGCCAGTGCCCGGACGATCTATCTAGATTCGCGGCAATTGATCGGGCGCCTTGCTCCGCTCGGTGTTCGCGTTGTCGTCAACGATAGGCCGGACATTGCCGCGATCGTTCGGGCCGGAGGCGTTCATGTGGGGCAGGACGATCTGCCGGTCGAGGCTGCCCGCCGAATCTGCGGGCCTTCTTGCTGGGTGGGAGTTTCGACACACAATCTCGAGCAATTGCGCGCTGCCGACTTCACTTCGGCGGATTATATAGCCTTGGGTCCTGTGTTCCCGACGTCTACAAAGGAGAACCCGGACCCGGTAGTTGGCTTGGATTTCTTGCGTCGGGCGCGTCAGAAGACGCGAAAAACCCTTGTGGCCATCGGGGGTATCACAGTAGAGTCCGCCGGGGAAGTCTTCCGCGCCGGAGCTGATTCGGTAGCCGTGATCGGGGATTTGGTTACGGCGCCAGATCCGGAGGCCCGCGCTGCCGAATACCTGGCGATTGCGGAACGCAGCCGCTCGGGGCGCTACTGAGGCGATCTTCCAACGACGGTTTAGGTTTTAACGCAGCCAGAACCCAGAGGTCTCGGGGAGGGATACCGCGCATGGGCAATCCGCTCTTTAAGAAGAAACCGATGGACTGGCTGCTGAACGAAGCCAAAGCCACCGGCGAGCACACGCTCAAGCGGACGCTCGGGCCGATGTCGCTCACCGCGCTCGGCGTAGGCGCTATTATCGGCGCGGGAATTTTCGTGCTTTCGGGTCTCGGCGCGCACTATGCCGGCCCGGGGCTGATGCTCTCATTCGTAATCTCCGGCCTGGGATGCGCATTCGCAGGATTGTGCTACGCCGAGTTTGCCGCCCTAATCCCCCTTGCCGGCAGCGCTTACACCTATGCGTACGCGGCGCTTGGCGAACTGCTGGCTTGGATCATCGGTTGGGATTTGACGCTCGAGTACGCCATGGGAGCCAGCACGGTTTCCTCTGGCTGGTCGAACCACTTCATTGAGTTCCTGAATATCTTCCATGTGAAGATGCCGCTCTGGCTCGCTTACGACCACTGGACGGCGGTGCGCACGGCGGAAAACATGGTCGCTCGCCAGATGGCTCACGCCGCCGACCCCACGCTCGCGCAAGGCACGCAGGAGTTTCTGACGAAGGTAGGCGACATTTTGAGCGTGCAATCGCCGGCTCTTCTTCAGCGGGCGCATGATTTGGTGGGCGCCCCGCAAATCTTCGGAGTCGACATCGGATTCAATCTTCCCGCTTTTGTGATCGCACTCGTCATTACGGCGATTCTGGTGATCGGGATTTCCGAGAGCGCGAAATTCAACGCCACGATCGTGGTCATCAAAGTCGCGGTCGTGCTGTTCGTCATCCTGCTCGGGATGCGCTACGTTCATCCTTCAAACTGGGGGCATGATTGGTCCACCTTCGCGCCGATGGGTTTCGGCGGCATCGGTGCTGGAGCTGCGTACATTTTCTTCGCCTACATTGGATTTGACGCCGTCTCGACTACGGCGCAAGAGGCCAAGAATCCGCAGCGCGACCTTCCGATCGGCATCATCGCGTCACTCGTCGTGTGCACGATTCTCTACATTCTGGTTGCCGCCGTTCTGACAGGGATGGTGCCGTGGCGGGAAATCAACATCGAAGCGCCCCTGGCCGTCGCGTTTCTCGATCGCGGGTTGACAAAGGCTTCCTATCTGATTACCGCCGGTGCGCTGGCCGGGCTTACCAGTGTGATGCTGGTCATGTTGCTCGGCCAGACTCGCGTTCTTTATTCCATGGCCAATGATGGTTTGCTTCCCCGGAAATTTTTCGCGGCGATTCACCCGAAGTTCCGCACTCCATACAAAAACACCATGCTCGTCGGGCTGCTTGCCGCGATCGTCGGCAGCCTCACGCCCATTGACGATATCGGAAAGATGGTGAACATCGGCACGCTGCTCGCCTTTGTAATTGTCTGTATCGCGGTTTTGGTTTTGCGCAACACGAATCCGGGCCAGGCTCGTCCGTTCCGCACTCCTTGGGTGCCCGTGATACCGGTCCTCGGGGTCCTTTTTAATGGATACATGATGTACAAGCTGGGATGGATCAATTGGGCCCGCCTAATCATCTGGCTTCTCATCGGCCTGGTGATCTACTTCGCTTACAGCCGGAAGCATAGCCGCGTGCAGCAAAACGACCGCTCCGCTTTGTAATCCGCGCGGCTTAACTGAGCCCAGAGCGAAGCTGCCCGGCAGACTGCGAACATCACGGGCGTCAGCTCCTGAACTCCGTGTTAAATTTGAGGTTCTATCGCTCGGCATGATTTCCGAACTGCCGCGCGTCGAGACCAATCGCCGTGAAGGAATTCACTCCACGCCGTCTACTCGTTCTTCTAAGGCGCACGTCGCCGCTCGACCGCGTCGCGCTTGGCGTCGTCTCGCTCTACTTATTCGCGCGAATCGTCGGGATGGTCGGCTGGTTGGTTCCCGGTTCGTCGATTTTGGCCTTCTTGTGTTTTGTTGCGGTCGTCTATTTCATCTTTCGCTTTCTTCCGTGGTTCCGCAGTCAGATGCTCTGGCGACTGCGGAGCCGCCTAATCGTTGCGTACGTCTTGATTGCGGTCGTGCCCGTAGTTCTGCTTCTTTCGATGGCGGCCATCGCGGCGTTTGGCCTATATCTTCAGCTGGGCGCCCATTTCCTTCACGACGACATTGAAGATCGCGTCAGCACAATATCAGCGGATGCCGATGCCATCGCTGGAGCCATTGCGCAGGAGGTCGCGCACGGAGCTTCTCCGAGCGACGATTCGATACTCAGCCATCCCGCGGTTTCCAGTCTGATCACCGCCTCCCGAGCGGGGGATTCAGACCTACGCGTACTCCTGAATCGGGGCGAGAACCTGCTGAAGGCCGGAAACGGCCAGCGCTTCGCGGGTCTGGTCGACTTTCAGGAGAAGCCCTGGATCGCTTCAGCCGTGCGCCGCAGAGGAGCGGGGGGAACGTTTTCCGTTTTCGTCGGTGTGCCCTTGAACTCTACGCTTCTCGATAGCTTTCCTTCCGAACTCGGACCGATACAATTGCTGGTCCTCGAGCCGGTCGCTCAAAAACCCCAGGGGGCGAAGCTCACGTTCGAATTTGAAGGCCGCATGTACGTCCCGGGTGAAACGATTTCAAGTCGCCGTCGAACTCTGGCTCCGCGGTCCAATGTGTTCGATATTCCTGTTAGCGGAGTCTCTACGTTTGAGTTGATTGACGTCGAGCCGGGAAGGGCCGCCGCTCCGGCTGGGATTCTCGCCTCGTTTGCGCTGCGCCCATCGGCATTGAATCGACGATTGTTTACTTCCGTAGGTGCGATCGGGCCGCTTCTCAAAATGGCTCTGGTGATAGCCGGGGTGATCTTTCTCCTCATCGAGATTGTCGCTCTCGTAACTGGCGTCGTGCTTACGCGCACCATCACGCGTGCCGTGGGCGACCTCTACGACGCGACGCTGAGGGTCCGCCGGGGCGATCTCAGCTACCGAGTCCGTGTGCACAAGCGCGATCAGCTCGGCGCGCTCGGGGAATCATTCAATGATATGACCACATCGGTCGCTGAACTCATCGAGGAGCAAAAGCAGCGCCAGCGCCTGGAAAACGAGATTTCCATCGCGCGCGAAGTGCAATCGCAATTATTTCCACAATCGCTGCCGTCGTTGCCCGGTCTCCAGTTGGCGGCCATCTGCCGGCCGGCTCGTGTCGTCAGCGGCGATTATTACGATTTCATCCGGCTCGGTCCTGCCAGTGTCGGAATCGCACTCGCGGATATCAGCGGAAAGGGGATATTTGCGGCGCTGCTCATGGCCAGCCTGCAAGCGGCGCTGCGCAGCACGGCTGCTCTCGACGGCCATGGCGGCACCGCGGGACTCGTGGCGCGATTGAACGAGCATGTTTTCAAGAATACTTCCGACGACCGTTACGCAACGTTCTTTTACGGTGTGTATGACTCGGATGCGCGAACGCTCACGTACACCAATGCCGGCCATTTGGCGCCTTTTTTTATTGCCGATGGAAAAATGCAGCGGTTGGAGGAAGGCGGCACGGTCGTTGGGCTGATCGAAGATTCTACCTACACGCAAGGCGTAATCAAGGTGGCGCCTGGCAGCCTTCTGGTAGCCTTCAGCGACGGCTTGACGGAGCCGGAAAACGTCTATGGCGAAGAATTCGGCGTCCAGCGTTTGAAAGACGAAGTGATGAAACAATCCAGCATGCCGCTCGAAAAGCTGGCTGAGAACTTGATTGCTTCGGCCGATCAATGGGCAGGCACCGCCGAACAGGCCGATGACATTACGGTAGTCGCTGCCCGTATGGGCTAATCGCTGGCGCATGCAAACTGCGGTGCAAAATTCAATGAGCGTACGTCGATGAAAATTCTCAGCGCTGCCGAGATGAGGGAAGTGGACCGTCTCACGACCGAACGCTACCGAGTGCCCAGCCTCAGGCTTATGGAAAACGCGGGCAAGAGCGTGGCGGAATATATGCAGGCGCGATTGCCCAATTTTGTGCGGCGGCCGATTGTGGTCGTGTGCGGGAAAGGGAACAACGGGGGTGACGGATTGGTTGCCGCGCGGCACCTCCTGAAAATGGGTGCAAAACCCCGCGTCTATCTTTTTGCAGAGCCCCGTGAAGTGAGCGGTGACGCCCTGGTCAATCTGCATCGTTGGAAGAAGGCGGGTGGAAAAGTCACTGTCCTGCGCGATTCTTCAGCATGGGATTCGCCGGAGCTGAACTTCTCCGATGGGCCTATCGTCGTCGATGCACTCCTCGGCACCGGTGCACGCGGTGAAGTGAAGGGTGTAGTCCGCGAAGTGATCGAACGGATCAACCTTCGCGTTGACACCGTGGTGTCCATCGACATCCCGTCAGGCCTCCACGCGGACACGGGCGAAGTTCTGGGCGTGGCTGTCGAGGCCGACGACACGGTTACCTTCACCGCGCCTAAGCCGGGCCTTCTCCTTGCCGCGGGCTCGCGCCATGTCGGCCAACTCGCAGTTCGACAAATCGGATCGCCGCCGGAATTGGTGGGGGAAATAGGAAAGGGAAGCCTCCGCTGGAGCGAGCCGAGCGAATTCAAGTTTTTCGCCTTGCCGCGCAAGCCAGACGGGTACAAGGGCGATTACGGTCATGCGCTGATCGTTGCAGGTTCGGTCGGAAAAAGCGGCGCGGCGGTGCTCGCGTCGTGGGCGGCGTTACGCGCGGGGGCGGGACTGGTGACGGTTGCGACGCCCGAGCCGGCGCTTCCCATGGTTGCCAGCCGCACGCCGGAGGTGATGACCGAGCCGCTTGCGGCGACGGAGGCTGGCTCGATTTCGTCCCGGTGTCTCGAAGATGGCCGCTTCGACAGCATTGCAAAAGGGAAAAGCGTTCTGGCCATCGGCCCGGGACTCTCAACCCACGATGAAACGCAGCAAGTGATTCGCAAGATCGTCGGCAATCGAAGCATCCCGATCATCCTGGACGCCGATGGCGTGAATAGTTTCACCGGACGTGCAGCCGACTTGAAACGCTCTGGCGGCAATCTCGCGCTAACGCCTCACCCGGGCGAAATGGCCCGGCTTCTTGGATGTTCCACGCAGGATGTGCAAAGGTGGCGTGTGGAACGTGCGTCCAAGACCGCTGCCGAGTTAAACGCTTACATCGTTCTGAAGGGCCACTACACCGTGATCGCAGCTCCCAGCGGTCACGTTTACATCAATTCCACCGGCAATCCCGGGATGGGCACGGCCGGCACTGGGGATGTCTTAACGGGCATGCTGGCAGGCCTGACCGCACAGTATGGCGCGAGCTCCTGGGACTCGATGCTTGCTTTCGGTGTTTATCTGCACGGCCTGGCGGGCGATATTGCCGCTGGGGAAATGGGGGAGGCGCCGCTTATGGCCTCGGATTTGATTCGCGCCCTTCGAGAAGCCTTTCAACGCTTTCACTCCGAGCTGAGTCGTGCCTAGCAGCGAATTTGCCACAAAGTCCTCGGAAGAAACCATCGAGCGCGGCCGCGAAATCGGCGCGCAGCTGACCGCACCTGTGCTGCTCCTTCTTTCCGGCGATCTGGGCGCTGGCAAGACAACTCTCACGAAGGGAATCGTCGCCGGTCTCGGGGCCGCAGGCGAGGAGGAAGTCACAAGCCCAACCTTCACGCTGATTCACAGATACGGCTGCGGCGCGCGGGTTTATCACGTGGACCTCTATCGAATCGAGGGTCCACGTGATATCGAAACGCTGGGCCTGGAAGACCTCTTCACCGAACCCGGGGTGGTGATCGTCGAGTGGGCTGAAAAACTCACCCTGCGCACCGATTGGCCGGCGGTCCGCATTCATCTGGAACACGCCGGCGACGATACCCGCACCATTTCTGTACAGGACGCTGATAACGTCCTGAGGAGTCCTTCGAAACAGACGGATCGCCGCTAGTTTGTCTTCTGGGGGCCGGTCTCCGGTTGAACCGAAGTCAGCAAGAAGTTGGTGAACGTGTGCTCGACCACGTCGCGATGCTTCATAAATTCGGAATAGGTGACCGCAGCCTGTGGCAACCAGACCACCACGTCCCGGGAATGAAAATGAATCGGCGCATAGTCCGCCGAAACGGCGTATCCCTTCAGATGAACCATCGCAATGCCCCGCATGAGATTCGTTTCCAGGTGAAGGACCTGGTAGGAATCCGTGGAGATCCATGCGCGGCCTTTCAGGGCCGCCGGATAAGACGCCGCGGGCGAGCGAAACGTGTGCGTTCGGCTCGGCCTCCCCTTTCGCTGCGCGAAATGCACCACCCACGCCGAGGCGTTATTCCACGAGTCGCGGCCTTCGCATCGAAAATCGTAGTCGTCCTGATAATAGGGATGAAATATCAGCGCCAGCGCGGGTAGGCCCAGGTCTTTTGCGTCTTCCGGAAGCGTGCTCGGCCCGCCGACGGCCTGCCGCGTCTCGGTCACCACCAGCGTTGTCGATCGCGACTTGAAATCCACCGCGTATTCGAACGCGGATGTCGCCCCGTCGAGGGAGATTCCGAATTCGTCCATCTCTCGATAGCGAATCGTTTCGCGCGCGGTGAAATTCTGCAGATGGTCCACAAGTTCGGTGGAGCGCACGCCCGCGTAAGCCAACACCTCAGAGAGAAGGCATGGCGGCGTCTCGCTAATGGACGGAATGGCGACGTCCACGTCAGGTGGCGCCCACTGCAGGGGAGGCTGTTTGCCGCTCTTTTGCGGCCCACCCGCAAATGATTCACAGGCGACAACAAAAGTCAGCGACAGGAGCACGCCGGTAACAAGTCGGCGCGGCGATATTCCGGCTCGCTTGGCCTTGCTTCGTTCCATTAAGCCGGATCAAGCGCCATGATCTGAAACCCCGCGTCGACATACAGGATGTTTCCGGTGACGCCGCGGCCCATGTCGCTTCCTAGAAATACCGCCGCGTCCGCAACCTCGGCTATGTCGGTATTGCGTCGCAGCGGCGCATGTTTGGCAACGAAATCCAGCACCTTCGAGAAGTCCTTGATTCCGCGCGCGGAAATCGTCTTGATTGGCCCGGCGGAGATTCCGTTCACGCGAATCTTATTTGCGCCCAGTTCACTGGCCAGGTACTTCACCTCTGCTTCCAGTGCCGCCTTCGCAATTCCCATGACGTTGTAGTTTGTAACCACGCGCGTCGAGCCCAGATACGTCAGCGTCATAATCGCGCCGCCCCCGGTCATCAGCGGGGAAAGCGCTTTCGACACGGCCACCAGCGAATAGGCGCTCACCTCTAGCGCCAGTTGAAATCCTGCGCGCGAGGTGTTGACAAACGGTTGTTGCAGGTCTTCATGGTTTGCGAACGCCAGGCAGTGAACCAGCACATCGAGTTTCCGTCCTTCGCTCTTCAGCGCTGCCGCCAAGTTATCGATATCGGATTGTTGCTGCACGTCGCATGGGTAGTGATTCGCGGCCCCCAGCTCCAGCCCCAATTCTTCGACGGTCGGCTTTGCGCGTTCGTTCTGATACGTCAGCAGCAGCGTAGCCCCTTCGCGTGCGAAGGCCTGCGCAATGGCGTACGCGATGCTCCACTTGTTCCACACGCCGAGAACGATCGCCGTTTTTCCCTCAAGTAGTTTCGACATGGCCCGCCATTTTACCCGGAATCGGATAGCTCCGGTCTATATTCTGCTCGCGAAGTGGGGTGGGAGCATGCTCTCGAATTGAAAAGCGCCGCCGGTCAACGGGGCGCTGCCAAGAAACTCGTTATCGAATGTACCGAAGTATGGCGCGAATAAGGTCCGCCAGAATCGGCCACAGCGCCACGCCCGCCGCAAGGATCGCAATCACTTTGCGCGGAGACAGTGTGACTGTTGCCTGGTTCACGCTGGCCCCCTTCGTGTGCCGTGCGCAGAAGCCATCGGCCACCGCTCGACGGTCGCATCGTTGGCCGGCAGGTCCGAAATAAAGGCATGGCCCCTGGTCGACCCCTCCGGCAAATCGCGCACCGGCGCCCGCACGTCCAGCCGCATCAGAAGACTCCCAGTCCAATCCGGTGCGCTCCTCATCCATAGCGGTTTGCCTCTCAAACGAGTCCACGGCGTCGTTGCTGCCGCGAATAGCATTAACCCTTACGACTCGTTCCATTGCGCCTCAGTTTTTAGCTCGGCTACAGTGGAGTCTCGTCTCCCGCAGCTTTTATGCCGGAAACTCACACTGCGCCGTCTCCTGCCCATCCGGCCCGGATGAAGCTCGAGCCTTACTCCGCCGAAATTCCGCTCGCGAACCTCACCGTCGGCATCGACAACATCCATTATGACGTTTTCCTGAGCCCCCGGTTCACCGAATTCTCGCGCAAGTACCTGCTCGATCTCGTTCGCCAGGCCGTCAACGTTGCGCTTCTCTACGGCAAAGACCGCACTCCCCACAAGCCGCCCGAGCACGCCGCGTTCCGCAAAATGCTCACCGAACTTTTGCAAGAATCCCTCATGCGCGCCAAATTTCAGCAGTCCATTGAAACCGACGTCCTGCACCGCCTGGGTCTGTTGAAGTATCTCTCCGGCGAACTGGCCAGTCAGTTTTCGAGCCTCCTGGTGGAGTTCAAGGACTGGATTCGCGCCCGCGGCGAGCTATTCGAACACAGCGAACAAGCGCACGTCATGCGCTCGAAAGTTGCCGAAATTCAGGCCGACCGCAAGAATATTGTCCGCCAGGTCGGAGAAACCATCTCCCGCATTTGGCGCGAGGTGGAAGAGAGCTCCATCGCAAAATCCCGCCGCGCGCTCTTTGGCGAGGACTTTCACGACACCTACGAGCTCCTGCAGAACCGCTGCCTGTTCGTCGACGGCGGCAGCGACGACCACCTTTTTCTCGAGCACTACGTTTTGCTCGGAAATTTCATCAACGATCCGGACCGCTTCGACGTTTTCGATGCGCTCCTTCTTGATTTTGTCCGGGACTTCGTCTTGGCGGACGACAACGCCGAGGAGTTAAGCAAACTTCGAAAATCACGCGAGCGTCTGGTCGAGCAGGCCCGCCTTCTCCGTTCCGAAATCGAACGGATCGACGAAGAGCAGGAAGAACTCGCCGGCCGCGGCAGCGGCAGCGAGGATATTTTCCCCCGTCTTTTCAAGCGCCGAGCTGCGGGGCCTTCGGGTGCGCACCCCGAAATCGCGGATCTTCGCCTTAAGTCTGAATCGCTCGGAAAGAACCTCGAAGAACTGGCCCCGCAGATGGATGCTTCGAAGCAGCGTATGGCCTTCCTCATCGAGGAGTATCAGAACCGCCTCGGGGACTACCTCAACCAGCCCGACAATGCGCGACGCCTTTTCGATTCTGAGTCAGCCCCGGGTGAGGGTGAAGCGCCTCCCGAGACCCGCGCTCAGCTTCTCGAAGAGTGGGTGCACCGCCTCGAAGAGCGCGATCTCCTTTTCCACGTTTTTGCCAGCTACGAAATGCGCAAGATTCATTCCGACTACTGCCCGCCGGTCCACTTGCAAGCCTTGAAGAAGGCGCTGGTCAGCCGAGACGAAGCCAAGCGCGTCGAGACCATCCTCGAACAATACCCGGCGCGCAAAATCTCGATGAAGCGCCTCGACGATGCATCGCGCGCGATTCGCCGCCGCACCCACGAGGAAACTCTCTCCATCGGCCGCCAGTTCGCCGAAGATCTCATGCGCTTGCGCCGCGACCGCCGCAACTACCAGCAGGTTGCTGCCTGGATGGAACGCATAAATCTGGTGCGCTCCGAGCGCACGCGCGAGCTTTCTCGCGTCAACAAGAGTCTCTACGAATTCCTGCACCCCGACGAAGGGCGCCCCGCCGAAGACCCAGTCGTTTCCCACGCGGTCATCAAGGCGGATATCCGCGGCTCGACCGCCATCACAAAAAATCTGCTCGAGCGCGGCTTGAACCCCGCTTCGCACATCAGCATGAACTTGCACGAGCCCGTAAAAAAAATGCTCGAGCGCTACGGCGCCGCGAAGGTATTCATCGAAGGCGACGCGATCATTCTCGCCATTTACGAAAATGAGTCCACCCGCGCCACGCAACGTGCCGTCGCTCGCGCCTGCGTCCTGGCGCGCGAAATTCTCGCCGTCACACAAGCCTATAACGCCCGCGTCAAAGCCACGGATCTGCCCGCGCTCGAGCTCGGTCTAGGGGTCGCTTTTCAAGATTCCGCGCCTTCGCTCTGGATGGACGGTGATTCGCGCATCATGATTTCCCGCGCTCTCAATCTTTCCGATCGCCTTTCCAGCTGCTCGAAGATGGCGAAGCGGTTGTTCCAAGCCAATCCATCTCCCTTCAACGTCTTTCTGCTGCAGACTTTGATGGAAGATGCTGAGGACGAAGGTGAGGAGCTGCTGATTCGCTACAACCTGAATGGCGTCGAGCTGAACGAAGACGGTTTTCAAAAACTCAGCCGCGAGATTTCACTCGCCCCCATGAGCGGCAATTTCCCCCTGCCTTGGGGCAAGGAACGCGTGCAGTTGTATTTCGGCGAAGTACCCCTGGGCGATTCGCTCGAGCCCATCGTCATACGCAAGGGATTCGTCCACCAGTTATTGCCCGGAGGGAAGATCGGCGCGCAAGGCAATCGCGCCTATTTTGAAGTGTGCACCGATCCCAAGCTCCTCGACCTCGCCCGCAAGAAAGTCGCCGCCGTGGCCCCGAAAATTTAGACGCTCTCCCGCTCATTCGCTCTCCGTTCTGACTCGCTTCTCCGTCACTCGCGCAGGTATTTTTCGCTCGCGCTGCTATAATCGGCCCCGGAGGCGAAAGAGGTCCGGTGATCTTCGTGGCCTTCAAAGCCATTGATCCGGCTCTTTGCGAGTCGGGTGGTGGGTTCGACTCCCACACGCTTCCGCCAAAGTCCCGTTGAATCTGCTTACGGACAGGAGGCGCACCGCCGAGTGGGAACGATGATCGCGCTCGCCGTTCTTGTCGCACCAGTGGCGCTTTTTGGACTCTTCCACAAAACCAGACTGCATTTTATCGGGATTCAGTAATCGACGCTGGACGGCAAGATTGCAGGAATTCTACTTCAGGGTGACAAGGACAACTATCGGGCAATCCTGGTCGCGCTTCAGAGCGTCAGCAGCGTTGCCGTTTCTGTCAGCGATAAAGATCGAGGATTTATACCTGTGGGTGTGACAACGGCAGTCGTGCCGGAAAGCGAGACAACTAGTCCGCCGGCCCAGAAGTCGAACCAGACCGCACCTCAAGTGATTGAGTCCGGAGCGATTGTCGTTAACTCAATACCGGACGGCGGAGAGGTATACGCAGACGATGCTTTTATCGGGAATTGCCCGGCGACACTGAAGCTTATTCCTGGGAAGCATTACATTCGTGTGTTTCTGAGGGATTATAAGAATTGGTCTCGCGAGATTTCAGTCCTGGCCGGATCAGAAGTGAACCTCACCGCAACGCTCGAAAAAACAATAAATTAGTAGCGGTCAGTGTGGCGCAGAAGTTCCGCGATGCGGCTTAATTTTTCCGGGGCGAGAAACGTGGCCTGACACCGTTCGCCTTCGGCCGAACCGGGACAGAGAAAACGGTGAAAACTGAATTGAATTACTCTCGCAAGAAGCCGTGACGTGTCCCGGCGGCATCGGAAAACAGGCCCGCGACTACCCCGCTCGCGTTGATGCGCCGGGGAGCGGTATCCAAGTTGGTGAAGGAAACCGCAAGTTGTGCGGCGCTGGGGTCATCGAAAGTTACGAAAGTTCCGTCCGTCTTGCGAAGATAGCCGTGCCTCACCAGATTGGCGTCTATGTAATTCCCCAGGATTGTGCCGCTGTCGTTGATGCCGTCCGCTAGGGAGCCATCGGGGCCCGCCTCGGGCGGGTCAAACACCACGAACGTCCCGTCCGTATTCCGTGTGTAACTGTGGCTCGTGGCCACTCCGCCCACAAACCCGGTTGTGACTCCGCCCACGATCACGCCGCTGCTGTTCATGTCGTATGCTTGGGTTCCCTCGCCGGACGCTGCGCCTGCGCCGGTCGCGTCGAATACCGTCACCATCCCATTTGCGTCGCGGAAGAATCCGTGGTTAACCGTGTTTGCGTCAAAGAAGTTTCCCGCCACCGCTCCGCTCGCGTTGATTTGATTCGGAATCACGGCTCTAACTTGGCTTGCGTTGCCGGTAGGGTCAATAATCGAAAAAGTGCCGTCAGCCGCACGAACGAAACCGTGAGCGCCGTTAACGTCAAGAAGTCCGCCTGCCACGACGCCCCCGTCATTGATGCAGAACCCATCGGAGCCGATGCTGTTCGGCGGATCGAACTCTGTCAACGTCCCACCAGGACTCCGAATGTAGCTATGCAACACCCCCTGGGGATCGGCAAAGAATCCGACAGCCTCGCCGGACGAATTGATTCCGCTAACCTCTGTGCCCAGGTTTTGAGTGGCACCAGCTCCCGGTGCATCGACAATCGTTATCGCGCCTGATGAAATTCGTATGAATCCGTGAATGAGGTGGTTGGAGTCGATGAAATATCCAACAACGTCCCCATTGGAATTGAGTCCTATGCCAAACGTGCCCTCAGGGGTCGCCCCGCCGGCCCCCGACACATCAATTGTCGTGAACTGCGGAATCGGGGGCGGCACAGGCTGGATTGCTGAGCCTCCGCCGCAGCCGCCAAGTTCCAGCGTGGCTATCAGCGCAAGAAGGATAACACCGGTCGCTTGCGCGTTTCTCTGATGGACCGCTTGCGCAAACCGTTCGAAACCGTTGCGGAAGTTCGGCACAGCCGTTCTCCCTCTCATTTTCTGAGCGGGCGCTCGACGGGGACCTGAGGTGACGGCAATTATATGCAGAATTACTATCTTTGCAAGTCCTCTGTGCTCTGTGTGGAGACTTCCAGGGCGACTGTTCCGATTGTACGGAAAGCCCCTACCGCAGCGTGCCATCAAACACCGGCGGTTTCGCGGCCATTGTCGCTCGGGAAGTTCACAATCCTAACCATTCCTTGACATTACTAGTAATGAAGCCTACCTTTGGCCACGTATCCTTCCAAGATAGGCCGCAATCGCGATGCGGCGGCTCAGGGCGAACGCATTCTTTCTTCAAGGTCGCCTAATGGAGATAGGTCCTCAATTCGATATTTTCGCGGGAAAAACTGACGAGGCAGCAGTCTGCGTTGAATCTGTCAGGGGCATCGCAAATGCACAGCGGCGGATGGTAGAGCTTGCCTCATGCAAACCAGGAAGGTACTTCCTTTTTTCCGTGAAAACTAAGGTTGTGATGGCTCGTATTGACACCACTCCACTTGACACTCATAAGAGCATTGCAGGCGCGGCTTGATAAATCGCTGCTGAATATTGCTGCTTCCGTTTGCCGAAATAAGGTTCGTGGTGCCTTAATCGTTTTCGTGCATGACTTCAGGGATGCTCAGTTGAACCGACGGCACTCGCTCATCGAGTCGCTTACGAATGTTCCCCGATTTCGGCAAGAATTCAAGCAAGTTTTACGCTGCCAATAGCTGCCGACTGATGTATAATGGTGTCCATGGCCAAGACTCGAATGAACAACTACTTGACTGGCGAGCAGAAACGGAAACTGGAAACGTTATCCGACAAGACGGGCGCACCCGTCGCAG
>Ga0307475_10000334_pt1 | contig 28710 bp, 29 predicted proteins | sample atmos_gasesECM1C_FD_203317 | JGI IMG/M metagenome (GOLD analysis project Ga0307475, IMG submission 203317) | Hardwood forest soil microbial communities from Morgan-Monroe State Forest, Indiana, United States - atmos_gasesECM1C_515 | ecosystem: Environmental > Terrestrial > Soil > Temperate... | reverse complement strand
TGCTTCCGACCCTCTCCTTGTACATACCCCATAAAAAAATGCCCTCGCTTTCGCAAGGGCATCTTCTCACTTCTCTCTCACTATTCAATCGAGTTTCGTAACAGACTGCCTCGCCGGCCCTTTCAAGTCTTAGTGGCGTCCGCCGCCACCGTGTCCGCCGCCGTGAGATCCGCCGCCGCCATGGAAACTGCCGCCACCATGGGACTCTCCGCCGCCGTGGAAGCTGTTACCGCCGTGGAACTCACCGCCTCCGTGGAAGTTACCACCGCCACGGTAGCCGTTGCCGCCGTGGAAGTCTCCGCCGCGATAGCCGCGATCGAATCCGCGTCCGTATCCGCCGCGACCGTAATAGCCTCCACCGCGTCCGTAACCACCGTATCCGCGGCCGTAGTAGCCACGCCCGTAATATCCGTGGTACCAGGGGCCGGCGCCGATGAAGACGCCGCCGGCGAACCAATCAGGCCCGTAGAAGCCGTAGGGGGCACAGGCGTAAGGATAATAATCGTAGTAGCCGTAAGCGCAGACTGGCGCGGGGCCGTAATAGGCAGGGGCGCCAATTCCGACGCCGAAGGTGACGCGCTGGGCGTTGGCGTTGGAAGCTGAGAACAGAAAAATAGCGAGAGCAATTCCGAGCAAACCGAAGAATCTTAGATATCGCATCTTTAAGAATAAAAACGATAGGTATCGCATCTGAGGACCCTCTTAGATCCTTTGTTACATTCATGAAACCCGCGTGGGTGAGGAAAGTTGCAGATCGGCGTGTAAAGAACAGAAATAAATAGACTTGTAGATACGGGCGTGTGCCGCCACCTGCGGCGCTCAGACTCTCTGCGAGCAACACCCAGTCCATACGGGCTGGGTCAACCTGTGGCGTACCTCCGGCGCTTGGGAGAGAGAAGAGGACCGCATCTTAGAGCAGCTCGGAATCGAGTTTGCGAAACAATTGCTCGAGGGCGGTTGGGGTGCGCTCTAGGTTCCCGTAACGGCGCTACAATGGTACTGTGTCGCGACCCGAAGACATTCTCGACAGTTTTGTAAGAACGCAACTCCGCAACGAACGTGGATTCTCGAAGTACATAGGTAAGCTAGACATCGAAAAAGTAGAATCGCCGTCGTTCCGGTCGTTTTTGCGCCTCATTCAGAAAACGATGAATGAGACGCTCCGATTGGAAGGCGTAAACGCCTCGGGTGGTATCCAACACCCGCCATTTCATTTCGATTACCTTGACGTAGGCGTTGGAATCAAGAATGCCCTTGCCTTTCAGCACGCCGACTTCTCATTCATCGTAGTTACCCTGCCTTTGGTCGAGTCGGTTTGGCGCCTTTCACTGCGCCTCAGCAGATCACCAATTGTCGTAGAATTGCTGCATATTGATCCTCTAACGGTGCCGCCAGACGCGCTTCAGGGATTGCTCTTCACGATTCAGCTAAGTTTTCTCGTCTCGCATGAGTACACGCACCACGTGCATCGACACTGTGTGGAAAGTCAGAGCGGACTGATTGGGTTATGGACCGAGTTTCTGCACGATGCAACATCCGGGAGTATGGATTCCCAAGCTCAAGAGCTTGATGCGGACGGCTATGCCGCCTATCTCGTTTTGGCGCATCTTCTCCGTGGAGAGAGGCGAGCGAGCGCGCTGGCGGAATTGGGTCGGTCAGACACGCCGGGGTCTGATGGCGATGAGCTACTTCTCATGTGTTTCTTCTTGGCAGTGCTGGCCTTCTTTTGCGAGTTCTGGCACGGAGAGGTCGACATGGCGTGTGTATATAAGTTCAGGCATCCTCCTCCGCCAGTCAGGATCAAATATATGATCCAGGTTACTGAGATGTGGTGTGGTCAAAACGGATCTGTTCCGCAATCGTGGTTCAGTCCCGCACGATTTCAAGAATTATTTCGTGCAGCAGCTGACGTGATCGAGGAAAGCGCCAGACAGACCTGGGATGCCCAGATGTCATTCCTACGTGGGGCAGATGGTGTTCAATACGACCAGCAATTGTTAAAGAGGTTCGAGGCAGTGCGCCAGAACCAATCCGGTGATTTTCGTGCGTTGACGGGTTTGATGCTAAGCCACTATAATTAACGTTTGTCTTTAGCGCTTGGAGGAGAGATGTACGCCGTCATTCAGACCGGGGGGAAGCAGTATCGCGTCGCGCCCGGCGACACTATACGGATTGAGCGGGTCAGCGGAGAGGTGGGAGAGAAGGTGACGTTCGGGTCCGTGCTCGCGGTGCATACCGACGACAAGAAGGTCGTGCTTGGATCGGACGCGTCGAAAGTTAGCGTCACCGGGAAGATTATTAGCCAGGGGCGGGCGAAGAAATTGACGGTGCTCAAGTTCAAGAAGGGCAACCAGTACAAGATTTCGCGCGGGCACCGGCAGAATTTTACGGCCGTGCAGGTCAGCGATATTAAGCTGTAGTGGTTGAAGGCGCGAGAAAAAGCAGATTCCTCCCTCCGCGACCCGGCGCACAAAAAACGTGCGCAAGAAAAAGCCGGGTCGCTGCACTCGGAATGACAGGGGGGTTGGCTTACGGCATGGCTGAAGCCGTGCCCTGACGAAGAGCAAGAGATTGACACGCACGTAGAGATAGACAAAAAGAGGATTGAGTCATGGCACATAAGAAGGGCGGCGGGTCGTCGACGAACGGGCGGGATTCGCATGGACAGAGGCTGGGCGTGAAGCGCTTTGGCGGGCAGCTGGTCAATGCGGGAACGATTTTGGTGCGGCAGCGCGGGACGAGGCATCAGGCGGGCGTAAATGTCGGGCAGGGCAAGGACGATACGCTGTACGCGATGGTGACCGGGTACGTGACATTTGTGGATCGCGGCCGACACGGACGGTTCATCAATGTTACGCCGACGGAGCCGGCGAAAGCGGCGGCGGTCAACTAGATCGGAAATGCGCACAGCCAAAAATGGCTGTGCCACACGAGACGGTTTACATCTCAAGCGGCGCGGCGTGAATAAAGCCGGGCCGTTTTTTGTTTTAGTGGGGGGCGTCGGAGGAGACGCAGCTTAGCGGGCCGCCGGTGAAGAACTTGAGATAGGCGCTGCGGCCGTGGGCGGGGATGATGGCGAGTTCGGGAACCATCGCGTGAAGCTGGTTTAGCCTGGCGACGATTTCGTTGGCGCGGGCGGGATCATTGTCGCTGTCGCGCAGGAGCAGGGATTTTCCGACGCGGTCCTGGAAGCCGCGTTCCTCATCGACGGCATCGCCGACGTAGAACAAACGGTGGTGCGGGTCCAGATTCACGAAGATGCCGACGCTCCCGGGAGTGTGGCCGCGCAGAGGCACGACAACGACTGAGCCGTCACCGTAGAGGTCGGTGCTTTCGTCGAATGTCTCGTACGGGCGAGGATCGAATTTGAGCGTGGGAGCGTCGGCAGGCGGAAATCTTTGCGTATGCGCGGGAATCACGAAGCCTTTGGCTTGGACGGCGGGATCGAAGGCGAATTGCAATTCTTCACGGGTGAGGAGCACCGGAACGCGGGGCAGATCCATCAAACCTCCGGAGTGATCGAGGTGCACGTGGGAGAGTATGACCCAGCGAATTTTGCCGGGGTCGCCGCCGACGAGGCGCATGAGTTCAGGGAGAGGCACTTCGGGATTCAGCTGACCGGCCAGATTTTTGAGCTTGACGCGCAGAAGGAAGGGATAAGCACCGATTTCGTCGTCGAAATGCGCGGAATTGCCGGTGTCGATGAGGAGATCACCGGTGGGATGCTTGACGAGAATGCTTCCGGCAGTCATGGCGAAGGGATAGCCGGTGAAAGTGCTGCCGGTTTCGACCCAGCAGGCGGCGAGGCCCTTGAGCGCGGCGACTGTGGGTGCCACGCGAGCGTGCGGCGGAGCAGCAGGCAGCGCGTCGCGATGGAAATAAAGGAAGTAGGCGCCGACGCCGACGAGAAGGGCTAAGAGCACGAGCAGGATTACGGCGCGACGCAGCCACACACGGATACGAGACACGATCAGGGACCTCCGAGAATTTCTTGATTTGCACCAAGGCTGAATGGCTATGTTATCGTTTTTTCAGAGGAAGTAGGGACTGTGTTTGTTGACGAAGCAAAAATTCTTGTGAAAGCCGGGAACGGCGGGAACGGCTGCGTGGCGTTCCGGCGGGAGAAATTCGTCCCGCGCGGGGGGCCGTCCGGCGGCGATGGTGGGCATGGCGGAAGTATTTACCTGGAAGCGAATCCGAACGACAACACGCTGCTGCGCTATCGCTACAATCGCGAATTCAAAGCGGATCGCGGGCGTCATGGCGAGGGCTCGAACTGCACCGGGCATTCGGGCGCGGACATGATTTTGCGGGTGCCGGTGGGGACGCTGGTGTTCGACGATAGCGGCGAGACGATTGCGGATTTGGCGGCGCCGGGGCAGCGAGTCCTTGTTGCGAAGGGCGGGCGCGGCGGGCGCGGGAATCAAAACTTTGCGAAGCCGTGGCACCAAGCACCGCGGGAACATGAGGATGGGTTTCCGGGCGAAGAGCGGCATTTGCGGCTGGAGTTGCGGTTGCTGGCCGATGTGGGACTGGTGGGTTTTCCGAACGCTGGAAAGTCGACGCTGATTTCTGTGATTTCGGCGGCGCGGCCGAAGATTGCGAACTATCCGTTTACAACACTGGAGCCGAACCTGGGCGTGGTGAACGCGGACGGCGGCGGAGGCAGCGAGGGGCGAGAGATTGGGCGAACGTATGTGGTGGCCGACCTGCCAGGATTGATTGAAGGGGCGCATGAGGGCGCGGGGTTGGGGATTCGATTCTTGCGGCACGTGGAGCGCACGCGGCTGCTGGTACATCTGATCGATACGAGTGATGCGTCGGACGCAGACCCGGTTCACTCATTTGAGGTGATTTCGGGAGAGCTGCAGGCGTTCAGCGATTCGCTGGCCGAGAAGCCGGTGATCGTGGTGGCGACGAAACTGGATGCCACTACGGACCGCACGCGGCTGGAGGCGCTGCGCGAATTTTGCAGGGAACGCGGGCTGGAGTTTCACGCGATATCGGCGGCTACGGCCGAGGGCGTGCGGGACGTGGTGAGGTCGATTGCGGATGCGCTCGACAAGATTCCCAAGGCGGCGCCGGAACCCGCTGCCGAGATGCAGCGTGACTCACACGAAAATGCAGGCGACACAAGCGCCGCGCGCCTGGAGAATTTGTGAGAAGATGCAGGCCATAGGCTTTTGGGAGGCGGATTGACCACCGCGCAGGCGCAGCGCATTGCCGCAAAACATCATCCTCGCCGCATCGCGCTGTTTGGAGGCTCGTTCGACCCGATTCATTCCGGGCATCTTGCCGTGGCGCGAGCCGCGGACCGGCGATTTAATTTCGACGAAATTCATTTCGTACCCGCCAGCAGGCCGCCACACAAGCTCAAGCAACACCTGGCGCCATTTCCTCATCGATTTGCCATGGTGGCGCTGGCGTTAACGGAGCATCCGCACTTTGTTCCGTCGGTTGCGGAGGCGGGGGAGGATTTCAGCGGCGCGCAACTGCACTATTCGGTCGATACCGTGCGCTATTTCCGCCACGCGTACCACGGACACGGCGACCGCATCTATTTCATCGTCGGCGCCGACGCGTTTCTGGATATTCCGATGTGGAAGGAATACGAGACGCTGCTAGAGCTTTGCGATTTTATCGTGGCCAACCGTCCGGGCATCCGCGCGGAGGCGCTGCGGCTGGTGATTCCGCCGGACCTGGTGGGCCGCGACGGGAAAAGAAGAGACAGCGAGGCGGTGCACGAGTCCAGCGTGGTGGCGCACTTGCATCGCACCAGCGTTTATCTGCTGGAGAATGTGGCCAGCGAAGTTTCCGCGACGGACATTCGGCGGCGCGCGCATCGCGGACAGTCCATTCATGGACTCGTGGCGTCGCGCGTCGAGGAATACATTTTGAAACAGGGTCTCTACCGGTGAACTACAACTCATTGCCAGAAGGCGTGCGTCTCGCAGTCGGGGCGGCGCAGAACAAAAAAGCGGCGGCCATATCGGTGCTCGACCTGAGCGGAGTGGGTGCGTTTACTTCCTACTTCGTGATTTGCACGGGATTCAGCACGCCGCAGGTGCAGGCGATTTGCACGGAGGTCGAGGAGCAGCTTTACAAAGAGCTGGGGCGCTCGCCGGAGCACCGCGAAGGGCGGGCCTCGTCGGAATGGGCGCTGCTGGATTTTGGCAGCTTCATCGTGCACGTCTTCAGCGAGCAGGCGCGCCGCTACTACGACCTCGAACGGCTGTGGCGGTCGGCGGCCAAACTGGAAATTCCGGACGAGCCGGAAGAAGCGCCCGGCCGCGGCACCGCGCACGGGACGCGAAACGTGGCGATGGGCGGATCGCGTGCTCCCGGCGAAGCGGTTTCTAAATGACAGCGGAGCGGCTGCCGTGGATCTCCGCGGATCCGGCGTCGCAAAGTGTCTATGAGTTGGCGCAGAAAGTTGCCGCCGCAGCCACCACGCTGCTGGTTACCGGTGAAAGTGGATCGGGCAAGGATTATTTGGCGCGGGTGATTCATGAGCTGGGGCCGAGACGCGACGCGCCGTTTCTGAAGATTGATTGCGCTAGCCTTCCTGCGCAGCTTGTCGAAAGCGAATTGTTTGGGCACGAACGCGGGGCGTTTACGGGCGCGGTCGAGCGCAAGCTCGGACGCTTTGAACTTGGCGGCAACGGAACTATCGTGCTGGACGAAGTGGCCGCACTATCGGCGGTGGCGCAGAGCAAGCTGCTGCGCGTTTTGCAGGAGCGCGCGTTCGAACGGCTGGGCGGAACCGAGACACTGCATATCGAAGCCCGGCTCGTGGCGCTGACCAACGTAGACCTTCCCGCGGCGGTGACCGCCGGCCGTTTCCGCGAAGACCTGTTCTTTCGCATGAACGTGCTAACCATCGCGATGCCGCCGCTCCGTGAGCGCCGCGCCGACATTCTGCCGCTCGCGGACCACTTTTTGGCAGCACTGTGCCTGGTGCACGCGCGCACCGGCGTGCAGCTAAGTGAGGCTTCCCGGAGGATGCTCGCCGCGTATACCTGGCCGGGCAACGTTCGAGAATTGCGCAACGCGCTGGAGCGCGCGGTCGTTTTTAATCGCGTTGAAGTGCTAGAGCCCGAGCATTTTGCGGAAAATATTCGAGCCGCAGCGGCGGGAAGCTCCGGAATGATCGCGGGCCTGCGGTCGCTGGAAGACGTGGAGAAGGAAGTTATCGCCGCGACGCTGGACGCCACGCACTACAAAATCACGCAAGCCGCGACGATTCTTGGCATCAGCCGCAAGACGCTGCTGGAAAAGCGCAAGAAGTATGGGCTGAAGTGAGAAAGCCCGAGACGTAGGTGTTTTGACCTTGCCAAGCTGGGGCGCAGCATGCTGCGCCCCTACGGTCGGCGAATTCGTACGGCTTGCGGTGACTTCAAGTGCACGCGTGCCAATTCGCAGAGAGGCTCATGCTAAACTCAATTCAGGCCAACGACCGCCAGCGGTCGGCCCTCTCGCGGTTTTCCTTCAAGACCGCCTCTGCTGATGCCCAAAGAACTCTTCGGAACTGACGGTATTCGGGGCGTGCCAGGCACGCCGCCGCTGGACGACGCCACTCTGTATGCCACCGGGCGCTCGCTGGGGATCTATTTGAAACAGACCAGTCCCGCTGCTCACGTGCTGATCGGGATGGATACCCGCGAGTCGGGTCCGCACATCGCCGCGGTGCTGGCCGCTGGCCTTGGCGACGCGGGAGTGTCGGTCGACTTCGCTGGTGTTATCACCACACCCGGCGTCGCGTGTTTGGTGCGGCAGAGGGGTTTCCAGGCGGGCGTGGTCATTTCCGCTTCGCACAATCCTTTTCAGGACAACGGCGTGAAGCTTTTTTCCAGCGCGGGAATGAAATTTCCGGACGCGATCGAGGAAATGCTGGAAGAGGACATCTTCAAACACCGCCGCGAACCGGCGCCGAAGAATCCGCCTGTCCTCGCGGCGGACGAGACTTTGGACGCTCGCTATCTCGATTTCCTGCGCAGCAAGGTGATTCCGGGCGCCAAGCTTTCCAGCTTGCGCCTGGTCCTGGACTGCGCCAACGGTGCTGCGTACAAACTCGGCCCCGAACTTTTTGAATCCCTCGGCGCGCACGTTATCGCCATGGGTACCGAGCCAGACGGGCGCAACATCAACGCGGATTGCGGTTCGCTGCACCTGGAGGGACTGCAAAAGCGCGTGGTGGCGGAACGCGCAGGGCTGGGAATCGCGTTTGACGGGGACGCGGACCGGGCAATGTTCGTTTGCCAGTCAGGCAGGGTTGTCAACGGCGACGGGGTTTTGTTGGCGGCTGCACGCCAGTTGAAATCGGCTGGCAAGCTGAAGGGCAACCGGGTCGTGGCAACCTCGATGTCCAACCTTGGACTGGAGCGGGTTCTTGCGCGAGAGGGGATCGAACTGGGTCGCGCTGCCGTCGGCGACCGCTATGTGCTCGAGGAAATGCTGCGCAGCAACAACGTATTGGGCGGTGAACAGTCCGGCCACGTGATTTTTCTGGACGACTCGCCCGCCGGGGACGGCTTGCTGACGGCGGTGAAGATTGCGTCGCTGGTTTCGATAAACGGAAGACTGGAATCGTTGATTACGGGGCTCAAGGACTACCCGCAGGTCATCGTGAACGTGAAGGTGAAGTCGAAGCCGCCGCTGGAGTCGCTGCCGCGAGTGTCGCGCGCGCTTGCCGAGGCGCAATCGGCGCTCGGGGAGAATGGCCGGGTGGTGTTGCGCTACTCAGGGACGGAACCGCTGGCCCGGGTGATGGTCGAAGCGGAGCGCGATGCGGACGTGCAACGTTACAGTCAATCGCTCGCGGACGCGTTGCGCGAATCCATCGGCGCCTGATCGCCGGCGTGGCGTTGTTTTCCGGTCGAACCTCTCCTTTCCTTTCACGCTTTCGTCCGACTGCCTTCGGGGACAAAATCCCTGTGTCACATCCGTGTAACAGGCGTGTCTCTCCCAAAGAATGGATGTAGGCCCGATTTTGCCTGTGGGATTTTGTAGGTGAGAGTCGATGACTTTGCGACGGCTGGATACCGAAATAGGCTAACTCCTGTAGTTTCATGCGCGTGCTCGACTGTGAATTTCTGATGACATGCTGGCACACGGTTTGCTCACCTCTACGGCAACGCTGTCAAAAAAGATTGGCTTCCCGGGGTGGCCGGATCCCAACCTCGACTGGGTTTCCGGTTTGGGGGGTCAGTTCTAAGGAAGAAGGGGGCTTGCACCAGCCCCCTTTTTCGTTTTTCGGGCTGTGCGCTTTTGAGGTGGTTAGTTAGCGGCTCCCGTGGGTGGTTCGTTTTCCTGACCAGGTAGGGCGCAAAACACCGCGCCCATCTGTCTAGACTTGCTCCCCAGCCTAAATTCCTGCCGTGAAATCCGTCTCGTTGTGGATACCCGCCGTCGCCACTAGCGCAGGTGTGCGTCGAACCACGCGAGGGTGCGGGCGATGACGTCGCGCTGATGCTTGGGATTGGCGAAGAGGTGGCCTTCGCGTTCGTACACCACGAATTGGGTTTCGACGCCGAGGGTTCTAAGGGCGTGCCAGAATTCGTAAGACTGCGGGGCGGGAACTTCGCCGTCGCTATCGCCCACCAGGATCAGGGTGGGCGTCTTGGCCTTCTTGATGAAGTTGATGGGCGAGCTCTTGGCATAAACCTCGGGATCGTCGTAGACCGACTTGCCGAAAAAAGGAATCATCCACTGGTCAATTAGGTTTTCGCCGTAATAGGACTGCCAGTTAGAGAGGCCCGCGCCGGCCATGGCGGCTTTGAAGCGATTGGTCTGCGTGACGGCCCACATGGTCATGAAGCCGCCATAACTCCAGCCGGCGATGCCCAGGCGGTTGGAGTCGATGGGCGCGACGCGAATGGCTTCGTCGACGCCGGCGAGAATATCCTTGAAATCGCCGTAGCCGAAGTCTTTCGCATTGGCGCGGGTGAAGCCTTCGCCTTGGCCGTAACTGCCGCGTGGATTGGGGTAGAGGACAAAGTAGCCCATGCCGGCTAGACCGGCGGCGAAATCGTGGCTGCCCGGCCAATGCGAAAGCGAAATGAAGGAAGGGCCGCCGTGGACGTTGACCACCAGGGGGTATTTCTTCGCCGGGTCGAAGGCACTGGGATAGAGCAACCAGCCCTGCACTTCGTGACCATCATTTTTCCAGGAAATGCTCTTGGCTTCGCCCCAGGCGGGCAAAAGGCCTTTGTTGCGTGAGGTGACGGGCTTCATGGTGAGAGGATTACCGCTGATCAGAACCACGTCGGGCGGGTGCGCGAAGGATTGGAAGACGCCGGCAATGGCGCTGCCGTCGCTGGCGGCCGAAAGAGTGAAGCTGAAAGTGGTGCTGCTGGTGAGCATGCCATCGCTCGACCAGCGTTGCTCGATCTTGCCGGCGCCAGGGTCCAGCGTGGCAATGGCGCTGTTGCCGCCGACAAACTCGCTAAAAAGGATCTTTTTGTCGGGGAGCCAGCCGAGCCACGCAGCAGAGGCTTTCATATCTTTCGTAAGATTTTTGGCTTCGCCGCCATCGCGGCTAATGGTGTAGATGTCGCCGCCGGTCAGGCCTTCATCGCTCATGAGGCCTTCGATGAAGGCTATCTGTTTGCCGTCCGGGGACCACACGGGATTGGCGATTTGCAGCTTGGGCTTGTAGATGGAGTTCATCAGGCCGGTGGCGGCGTCGAGCGTGGAGAGTTCGGCGATCCACCAGTTGTTGTCGCCATTGCCGGGAGCGGAGCTGACGACGAAGCGCTTGCCGTCGGGCGACCAGTTGTATTCGTAGATGTACGTGTCGGCCGGCGTGATTTGGGTCAGCTTGCCCGCCGCGGCGGGCTGGCCCGTGGCGACATCTACTAAAGCTAGGCGCTGCTCGAAGAAAGCGTCTTTGATTTCGCCGGTTTCGGGGGTTTCCGCGACGAGGGGCCCGGAGGCGCGCGTGGCGTTCTCGGTAAAGAGGATGGCGATGGTCTTACCGTCGGGTGACCAGCCGGGATTCGCCAGGAATCCTTTGACATTGGTGAGCATCTTCGCAGCGCCGCCCGCCGCGGTGGTTACATACAACTGAAGCTGGCCCTTTTTCGCGGCGTCGGAGAGGAAAGCGATTTTCTGGCTGTCGGGTGACCAGGCGACATCGCTCTCGGCGTGCAGAGAATCGCCGACGCCCGCACTGATGCGCCGTTGCGGCGCCGTGCCTTTGAGGTTTTTCACGTAAATCACCGTGCTGCCCGAGACGACGCCGTTCTTCGAGTGCACGTCTTCTACCCAGGCGACGGAATTGCCGTCAGGGGAGACGGCGGCTTGTTGGAAGGTGTGCGCGGCGAAAAGCGACTTCAAGACGTTGTCGAGCTGCGTGTTGGCTTGCGGTTTCTGTCCGGCTTTCAAGCGCTTTTCGACGTCCTGGGTGGTGCCGGATTTTTCCTGGGCTAATGAACGGCTTGCCACCAAAAACGCCAACGGAATTGCCAGTAGGGTGGCGGTGCGCGCGCGCAGAATCATTTTCACGTCCTCTCCGATCGGCTGGCGCTACGTACAGTAATCCGAGCAAGGAGGGAGGGCAAGGAATTACGAGCAAGGCGGTTGCTGAGGCGCAATAGTGCGATAGAATCCGCGCAACGTTTGCCCAGGAGGATGCGAGATGGTCGATCGTCGAGGATTTCTGTCGTCGTTTGCGGGCGCCGCAGCAGTGGGGACGGCGCTGAACTTTGGCGGCGAACTTTTTGCGCAACTCGCGCAAGCGCCGGGTCAACTGCCGGATCGCGGACTTTACGATTCCAACGAAGAGGCGTACTGGACGGAACTGCGCAAGCAGTTTCTGATTCCCGCGGACGAAGTGTATTTGAACAATGGCACTGTCGGTTCGTCGCCGGCGCCGGTCCTGCGCGCTGTATTCGATGGCTACAACGAGACGGAGAAGATGGCGCAGAGCGATCCCGAGGATTACCCGATCTGGGGCTATGCCGCCTGGAATGAGTTTCGCGATCCACTAGCGGCGTTTGTCGGCTGCACGCGAGATGAAATAGCGCTGGTGCGCAATGCCACGGAGGCGAACAGCTACATCGCGAATGGCTTGGACCTGAAGGCTGGCGACGAAGTTTTGATGACCGACCAGGAGCATCCCGGCGGCGAGCATCCCTTCAACCTGCGCGCGAAGCGTTACGGTGTTGTGGTAAAGAAGATCACGCTGCCGAAGCCGGTGCCAAACGCGGCAGCGGTGCTAAATCTCGTCAACGATGCGATCACGCCGCGGACGCGTGTTTTGTTCTTCAGCCACATCACAACAGTTACGGGCGTGGTGTTGCCGGCCAAGGAGCTTTGTGCATTGGCGCGGTCGAAAGGCATTCTTTCGGCCGTGGACGGCGCGCACGTTGTAGGAATGATGGCGCTGAACGTTCATGACCTGGGCTGCGACATGTACTCGTCCAGCCCGCATAAGTGGCTACAGGCGCCGAAGGGCAGCGGCTTTCTCTATGTGCGCGACGAGGTGATCGATCGCCTTTGGAACACAATTGTCACCGCCGGGTGGGACGAGCCCAAGCTGAGGGCCGAACGCTTTCAACGCATCGGCAGCTCGAATGTGCCGTCCTTGTGGGGAATGCGCGCTTCCGTAAAGCTTGCGAATGACATTGGCCTGGATCGCATCGAGCGCCGTCATCGGAAAATGGCCGACTATATCCTGGGCGAAATGGTGAAGCGCGGCGCGGAGTCTTGGACTTCGCCGGATGCCGCGTTACGCTGCGCCATTGCATCGGTCAACGTGCCACCTATTCAGATCATGGAGATCGAAACATGGATGTGGCAGAACAAGAAAATTCGCATTCGCGGCGGCGCACCGTCGAAGATTCGGCTTTCGACTCCTTATTATTTGTTGCGCAAAGATGTGGATCGATATTTGGCGGCTTACGACGAATATCGCAAAACACATCCAGCGTAAAAATAGGCCATGGCTGAAATCAATGAATGCTACGCCTATTTTCATATTGCCGGTTCTTTCGACCCAGCGGACATAACCGAGCGGGTCGGAACCGTCCCCTCAGAAGCTAGTGCCCAGGGCGAACCGATTCCACATACTCAAATGCCGAGAGAATGCAGCCGCTGGGCCCTCCGATCTAGGCTTCAACGCTCAGCAGCTTTGGAACTGCACGTTGCTGACGTTTTGAATCAGCTGGACGGCAATCGCGCCGCGTTTCAGAAGCTGAGCGCCGAATTCGGCGGGATCATGGAACTCGTCGGCTATTTCCGCGCATACTATCCTGGGCTGTATTTCGAAAGCAGCATCGTCCAGCGCCTGGCCGAGTATCAACTGGCGATAGACTGCGACTTCTACTTCTCTGATGACGCTCCTAACCCCGACCCCCACATCGGGACCGTTTCTTGACCGTGTGCGCGCGGGTCGACTACACTAACTGATTCGCAGAGAGCCGCGGATGCGGCTTGTGGGATGCGGCCTGAAATTTGTGAGGCTGCGATCCGTAGAATATAAGGGGGATTGCTTTGCCAAAGCGCACCTATCAACCGCGCAAGCGCCGGCGCGCCAAGACGCACGGTTTCCGTTCGCGCATGAAGACCGCAGGAGGTCGCAGGGTGCTTGCGGCGCGCCGCAAGAAGGGCCGTCATCGGCTCACTCCCGAATAGCGCGGGACGCCTGGATTTTCCGCGCGAGGTGCGGCTGGTGCGGCGCGGAGACTTTGACGCCGTGTACCGGGCCGGGAAGCGCCGCTCGAATTCCCACTTCACCGTTTTTTTTCGCGCGAACCAACTGCCGCACAGCCGCTTCGGATTCAGCATCAAGAAGGCACTCGGCGGCGCGGTGGTGCGCAATCGCATCCGGCGGCGCGTGCGGGAAATCGTGCGCTGCCATCGTCTGGAGATACCTGCAGGATGGGACATCGTCATACACCCGAAGAGCAACGTGGCGAAGGGGGAGTTTGCGGCGTTGACGGCGGATTTGCTGCAATTGTTGCGGATCAATTGAAGATGCCTGGTCAACCAAAGGGCAATTCCTCAGCGGCTAAAGCCGGATTTGTGGCAGCCCTGAATGTCGGAGCTAAAGCTCCGACCCCCAAGTCCTTCACACAAGAGTTGGCTTTGTCTGCGCTGCGATTTTACAAGGCGTATTTGTCGCTGCTCGTGGGCGGAAGCTGCCGGTTCGAGCCAACGTGCTCGATGTATGCGTACGAGGCGGTCGAGCGTTTTGGCGTGGCTCGCGGGTCATGGCTGGCGCTCAAGCGGCTGCTTCGCTGCCACCCCCTATCGGGTAGGTTTGGGTACGATCCCGTGCCCGAGGCTTGGCGAGATTCTCAACGCGGTAAAGCTACCCCTAACGAGGCGCATTCGTGACCGAACCGGAGAAGAAGTTCAAGTTAACGCACGAACTGCGCATTGTGGTGGCCTCGCTTCTGTCCCTGGTAGTGATTTTGGCGTGGGCCAAGTTCTTTGGACCGAAGCCGCCGACGAATCTGCCGCAGGCTAACCGCCCAGCGCAGACCGCGCCTGCAGTTACTAGCCCCGGAAGCGGCGCACCCACGGCGCCTTCGACGACTAGCGCCTCATCCTCGAGAGGGGCGGCCAGGAGCGTCTCCGATGTCGCGCAAGCTGCAATTCCACCGAAGGCCGACACGCAAGAGCGGACCATCGTCGTGGAGAACAACCTCTATCGCGTGGAATTCTCAAACCGCGGCGCGGTGGTGAAGAGTTGGCAGCTAAAAAAATATACGGACGACTCGAAGCCGCCGCGCATTCTCGATCTAGTGCATCCCGACGCCGCGCAACAGACTGGCGGATGGCCGTTTGCCGTGGCATTGAACGATGAGCAGCAGGAATCCGCGGCGAACAACGCGCTATATCAAGTTTCCACTTCAGCGAGCACTTTGCACGCGCCGGCCGATGCGGAATTCATTTGGAGCGACGGCCACCTGGAAGTCGCCAAACACCTTCACTTCGATCATACGTATGTGGTGCGCGTCGAGACCTCGGTGAAGTTCAACGGAGCGCCCATAGTCGCCGGGATGAGTTGGTTGGGCGGCTTTGGCGATTTGACGGTTTCAAATCCGGCGCCGATCGATACCGTCTCAGTCTTCTACAACGAAAACGGCAAGCTCTCCAACATCATGGCCAAGAAGTTGGACGGGCCGGAGAAGTGGCCGCATGGAGTATGGCAAGGTGGCAAGGATTGGACAGGGATCGAGGACCGCTACTTCACAGCGGTGTTTCTGCCGCCGACCAGCACGCCTCCGGGCAGCCTCGAGGCCCGTTATTGGAAGGTCTTCCGCACCGTTCAGGTGGAAGGCAAAGACACGGAGGAAGCAGTCCCGCAAATCCAGACGGCGACGTCAGCGCAACCACTGGCGCTGCGCGTCTATGTGGGCCCGAAGGACTACGACGAACTGAAGAAGATGAACCCGCCGCTGCACTCGCTGGTGAACTTCGGGTGGCTGGAGTTTATCGCTGATCCGCTCTTCCACGGATTGAAATGGCTGCACGGCTACATCCCAAACTGGGGCTGGGCGATTGTCCTGTTGACGCTTGTCATCAACATGCTGCTGTTTCCGCTGCGCATTTCCAGCTTTCGCACGACGCTGAAAATGCAGCGCGTGGCGCCGGAAATCAAGCAGATCCAGGAGAAGTACAAAAAATATTCCATGCGCGATCCGCGCAAAGCGGAGATGAACAAGGAAGTGATGGCGGTCTACAGCCGCGAGAAAATTAACCCGGTGGGCGGCTGCTTCCAGATGTTCTTGCAGATGCCCATCTGGTTCGGGCTGAATACGGTGCTGCGTTTCGCGATTGAGATGCGGCACGCGCGCTGGTTTGGCTGGATCACGGACTTGTCCGCGAAAGACCCGTATTACATTTTGCCAATCATCATGGGCCTTTCCATGTACCTGGTCTCGAAGATGACGCCGATGACCACGACCGACCCACAGCAGCAGATGATGATGAAGATCATGCCGGTGACCATGGCCGGGCTGTTCATGATCTCCCCCATCTCTAGCGGCCTTGCCGTGTATATTCTTACCAGCAGCCTGGTCGGCATCCTGCAGCAGTGGTGGCTGAACCGCACGCATCCGTTGCCAGCGGCCGCACCGAGCCAGACACAAGGCAAGAAAAACAAGAACAAGAAGCAATAGAAGAATTGCAAATTGGCTCGCAGTTCGTTTCACCCTGCTTGATTGTGTGAGGCTATGGCTCAGGAACTTATTCAGGACGGCAAACTGAATCGACAAGCAGCAGCGGACGCCCTGCGCGAGTTTCTCGAGAAGATTGTCCGCGCGGCCGGGTTTCAACTGAAAGTCACGGTAAGCGTGGCTGCGCCTGGAGCTGGAAGCGACGCGGAAGTCCTCGCCGATGTGGACGGCCGCGACAAGGAGATACTACTGGAGCGCGGGGCGGAGGTATTGAAAGCCCTGGAGCATCTGGCCTTTCGCGCTCTGCGGCTGGAGCCGGAGCATCACGAAAAGATTCATATCGATTGTGGTGGGTATCGCGCGCTGCGCTTTGAAGAGCTGCGCATGACCGCGAAGGTGGCCGCGGAGCGCGTGCAAACCTCCAAGCAGCCGTTTCGGCTGAATCCGATGACTTCGCGCGAACGGCGAATCGTGCACCTGGCGTTGAAAGACATGCCGGGCGTGCGCACGGAAAGCATAGGCGTCGGCGAGCACCGCCAAGTGGTGATCCATCCTGCGGACGCTAAACCCTCACGTTGACCTTGTGTTTCCACGAATAGAGTTGCGCCTTGCGATGGGCTGAAGCCTTGCTACATCGGCCTGACCCAGCCTTGCGACAGCACTGTTTGGTCGGCGGCGAGACGTACTCTGTACGTGAAAGATGCAGGCCGGTCAGGCCTCATTTGGGGAAAACGCAAGTCTGAGATCTCGACGACTGCATCAGCGCCCTCTTTGTGGAAGCGGGTCACCGGAAAGCGGGCGAACCATAGGACCGTCTGAACTTCCGGCAGGCGCTTGGCCGCTTCGATGTAAGGATTCGGCGCGGCGTTGGGATAGAAGCGGTAGCTCAAAGATGAATCTGCTTCAGGGCTGGCCGAGGCTGCCTGCACTTCTGTGGATCCGCCGCCGAGATCCATGCGCAGTTCATAGACTCCGTGTGGCGTGAGGACCAAGCCATCCCAATGCCATAGCGACGGCGGGAACGGAAGCGCGCCGCGTGATTGTACGTCGAGGTGCAACGAGGACGAAAACTTGTCGACGCGCTCAAGCGCCACGTGGTGTGCGTAAGCCGCAGCTCCGATATAGCCGAGTGCGATCAACAGGCCCGCCAAATTCCACGACGCGAGCCGCACCTGCAATCCCCAGCGACGAACCCCCGGCAACAGGAACATGGCGGCGAGTATGACGACCGCAGCGAAAATCGCGCGCATGGAAATGGGCGCACCCACGGACATCCCAAGCGCGGCGACCCCTACGGCGCCTGCCGCAAACACTAGCCAGCTTCCAAGCGCGCGCCACCGCAATCCTTTTTCCTTCGCGTAAACCCACGCAACAATCTGCGGCGCCAAAAGAATCGCGGTTAGCGTGAAATCTATGATGAAGATCAGATCCCACGCAGGGCGCGACCATTTCACCGGCGACCAGACCATCGTGCCGAAAGACGTGACCAGATCGAGAAGAATGTGGCTGAGAATGCCCACGGCGTAGATGAGGACCAGAGCGACAAACGAAGGGGCCTCCCATTTGCGCCAGCGCATAAACCAGCGGGTTAGCGCGGCGAGGGCTACCGCGAAGATGGGGAGACAAACGAGCGAGTGCGTGATGCTGCGATGCCACGTCAAGATGAGGAGATCGTTGTGGGAGAAGAATTCACGGAAGACGTCGGAGTCCGGAAAGATCGCGCCCAGCATCAGGGACCACGTAATGATTCGTTCGCGATTCACCGGCTTTGCGCCGAGCATATCTTGCCCGCGGAAAGCCGCCTTGGCGATAAGGGCGCCGGCGATCCCGTGAGTGATGGTGTCCATGCGGTGGAGTCTAACGGATTGCCAGCGCCCGGCGCATTTTAACCTACCGCGAGAAGTGGAGAGCGCTTGGCAACGACACGGCCAACTCGCCGCGCGGCAACTCCGTGACGTTGCAGAGAAGCAAGGGCAGTTTCCGCTGCTTCCGGCGCGATGGCGACAAGCAGGCCGCCCGAAGTCTGCGGATCAAAGAGCAGATCCTGATATTCGGTCGCGACGCTCGGCGCGAAATTGGCGCAGTCACTCACAAAGGCGCGATTGTTCTTGAGCCCGCCGGAGAGATGGCCTTCGCGCGCCGCTTCGAGAGCGCCGGGGAAATAATCGAAGGCCTTGTGGTCAATTTCAAAGGACACCGCCGCGATTCCATGCGCGGGATCACCCAGCGCCATCTCACGCGCGTGACCCAGCAAACTGAAACCGGTGACATCGGTGACGGCGTGGACGCTTGCCGCGCTGTGGGCCTTCTCATCGATTTCTTGCAGCGCCGCCGCCGCATCCCGGTTTAGCGTAGTCATCGCCAAAACCGCTGCCGCCAACGATTCGTCTGTGGCGCGATCCTTTTTCAGCGCAGTGGTGATGACGCCTGTCCCGAGCGGCTTTGTGAATAAAAGCACATCGCCCTCGCGCGCGCCAACATTGCGCCACACACGCTGCGGATTGATCAAGCCCGTGACCGCATAGCCGAACAACATATCTTCATTGCGGATCGAGTGACCGCCGATCACGCTGCATCGCGCTTCGTTCATTTTCGCCAAGCCGCCGCGAATGATTTGTTCCAGAATTGCCGGGTCGCCCTTTTCTGGAAAGCCCACGATGGACAGCGACGATATCGGGCGGCCACCCATGGCATATACGTCGCTAAGCGCGTTGGCGGCGGCGATTTGGCCGAACAGAAATGGGTCGTCCACGATCGGCGTGAAGAAGTCGACCGTCTGCACCAGCGCCATATCTTCAGCAATTTGATAAATTCCCGCGTCGTCGTTGGTGTCAAAGCCCACCAGAACATTGGGATCTGTCTGCCGCGGCAGCTTCCGCAGCACGGCGTCGAGCGTGGCGGGATTCAACTTTGCGGCACAGCCCGCCGCCTTGGCCATGGAGGTTAATTTCACTTGCGTCGCCAACGGAACACCTCGCCTCTTTCGGCGCTGATTGCATTATAAGGATGCCGCCGCTGCGCTGCTCGTGACATTCGTGCAAAGCATTGCGCTTGTAAGCCATAACGTGCTTTCATCGCCCGATGCCCTGGGACATTCTACTGATTTTTTTCGTGCTGGGCGTGATTGTGCCGTGGCGCGGGCGCGCGAAACTGCAGCACCTTCTCGCCAAGCCGCATGTGGAACCGGCAGAGCGGCTTTCGCTGTATCGTTCGACCATCGCGTTCCAGTGGCTCGCCACAGCCGTTGCTGCCTGGCGGGCCTGGGCGCACGGATTTACTGCCGCGCAGCTCGGCTTAGCCATGCCGGAACAGGTCACAGTAACAGTGATCGCTGTATTTGGTGCCACGGTGATCGTTACGCTCCAATGGCTCAACCTGCGTCGCATGGGGCGGTCGGTGAGCCCCTTACGACGGCCGCTCCAGGCCCTAGCGGAACGCATTCTTCCGCAGAGTACGAGGGAATTGATTCCCTTTCTTGCGTTGTCGGTCACCGCCGGATTGTGCGAGGAATTCTTGTATCGCGGATTTGCCATGGCGGTGCTTAGTCGCGCGGGTTTGCCGATCGGCGTGGTTATACTGGTGTCGTCTGTCATTTTTGGACTCGCGCATCTTTATCAGGGTCGCGCTGGACTTGTGAGCACCATGGTGCTCGGAATTTTGTTCGGAGTTGCGCGGGCGACGCTCGGTAGTTTGGTGCCTGCCATGGCTTGGCACATTGGGGTGGACGTAGTGGCTGGAATCGCGGGGCCGCGCTATCTGATTCAGCGTCAACCGGTTACTGAAGAGTCGCGAAGTATAAATATATTATGTTAACTACAAATGAGGCTCCATTGTCCGGGGATGTCGTCAACAAGGCGCTGTGCGAGTTTCACGTGCAGTTGACGCCCGAGCAAGTGGCCTCCGTTCAGCGATATATGGCAATCCTGCTGGCTTGGAACGAGAAAGTGAATCTCACGGCCATTCGCGATCCGTTGGAGGTCCTTTACCGGCATTTTTGCGAATCGATGTATGCAGCAGCAGTCGTGCCGCTTCAGGCAGGTCGCCTGGCGGACGTGGGCTCCGGTGGAGGCTTTCCGGGTTTAGCGCTGAAAATCGCGCGTCCCGAGCTCCAGGTATTTTTGATTGAATCGAATGTCAAGAAGGCTACGTTTCTGGCTGAGGTCGTACGCGAGTTATGTCTTAGCGACACGCGGGTGCTTGTCAGCCAATATGAGGAGCTTGGAGAAGAGATAGCGCCGCTGGATTTTGTTTGTTCGCGTGCATTGGGTGAGTTCGGCAAGTTTCTGGGTTGGGCACACTCTGAGCGCGTCGCGGCGGCGCGGGCTATTCTTTGGGTTGGTGGTCGCGATATCGATGAGATCAAAAAGACAGGGGGATGGTTATGGAAGGATCCAATTTCGATTCCCCGCTCCTTGCAGCGGTTTCTCTTGGTCGGGGATCGGCAGGCATTGGTACAAGAAGTTCCACGTGGAACGAAGGTGAGTGTTTGAAACTTGAGATCGGTCGTTGGGGCTCGCCGATTGTTCCACGTGGAACGCCACGCTCAGTCTTGCGCCCCGCGCTGCCTACCTCCATCGAACGATTTTCACAGCATCTGTCGTGTTCCACGTGAAACATCTTGCATCTCCTCTTAAGCTTTGCTAAGTTTTCGCCCACTGGGGGTTTGGTGGCGCGAATCATCGCGGTGGCTAATCAAAAGGGCGGTGTGGGCAAAACAACCACGGCGGTAAATTTGGCCGCTTGCCTCGCCGCCGCAAATCAAACCACCCTGCTCGTTGATTGCGACTCGCAAGCCAACGCAACGGCGGCAATTGGTTTTCAGAAGGATCCCTCTCGGCGCACCCTCTACCACTCTCTGATTTTGAACGAATCCTTCGATCGAATTACTCAGAAATCGCAAGTCGAGCACCTGGATGTGGTGCCAGCGGACAAAAACCTTGCCGGTGCTGCTGTCGAATTGGTTTCCGCCGAGGGGCGCGAATACAAGCTGAAGGCCGTTCTGAATGGACTTCGCGAAAAATACCGCTTTATTGTTCTGGATTGCCCTCCGGCGCTGGATTTGTTGACTTTGAATGCTCTAGTTGCCGCGGACGCGGTGCTGGTGCCGATACAATGCGAGTATCTGGCGCTAGAGGGCGTTTCGGAGCTCCTCGATACACTTATGCGCATCCGCAGGACTTTGAATCCGAGCCTCGAAATCGAGGGCATTTTGCTCACGATGTACGATGAACGGACGACTTTATCGCGCCAAGTCGCCACTGACCTGCGCAGTTTTTTCGGTACGCAGATTTTTCAAAGCGTCATTCCACGTAACGTTCGCCTCGCGGAAGCTCCGAGTTTTGGTAAACCTATTATTTTCTATGATGTACACAGCAAAGGGGCCGAAGGGTACACACAACTGGCTCAGGAGGTAATCGCCAATGCCGAGAAACGCACTGGGACGGGGGCTCGGAGCGCTCATTCGGGAGCCTGATCCGCAGGTTCCAACCGCAGCGCCCGTGGCCGGATCGCCTTCCACGGGTACCGCGGCAGTACCGGCCCGCGAGCCAATGTCGGCGGGCCCACAAGAAATAGACGCGGATTTGATTCAGCCAAGCCCGTTCCAACCCCGGACACGGTTCCGGGAAGAAGCTTTGGAGGAATTAGCTCGCTCCATCAAGGCCAGCGGAATCATTCAGCCGCTCGTTGTGCGGCCGGTTGCTGGACGTTACCAGCTAATAGCGGGCGAGCGCCGCTGGCGTGCAGCGCAGCGCGCCGGATTAACCAGGGTTTCCGCGATCGTTCGCCAGGTTTCCGACGAGTTAGCGCTGGAAATGACCCTCGTCGAAAACATCCAGCGCGAGGACCTGAACGCCATCGAAACGGCCCGAGCTTTCGAGCGGCTCATGGAGGAATTTCAACTCACGCAAGAGTCTGTCGCCGAACGCACCGGCAAGGACCGCGCCACGGTGGCGAACGCGGTTCGCCTCCTGAAATTGGAGCCAACCATTCAGGAGTGGATCGAGGAAGGTAAACTAAGTGCGGGGCACGGCCGAGCGCTTTTGGCGGTCGCCGACACGCAACTCCGAATGCGCTATGCGCGCCGCGCCTCGCGCGGCGGTTTGACGGTCCGGCAGATCGAACGCCTGGCTGCGCGCCGCACGCGCACGGGAGGCGCAGCAGCGGGTGTTCCCCAGGACGCCAACATTCGTGCCGCGCTCGACGAATTGCAGCGCCACCTCGGCACCAAGGTTCTGTTGCGAGAAAAGACCAAAGTGCGGCCGGGACAGCTTGTGCTGGAGTATTACGACGACACCCAACTGATGGGCCTGTACGACCGATTGATGAAGTAGGCTGGCCAGCCGGGCCGTGCAGAATGCGCCGCCCGTCTTACTCAGCCATCGCCTGATTCGACACCTTTACAGCAATGCTTCGTTGACTTGCCCGCGGGTGTCGCTAGAGTGGTAAGGAGTCATTCCTGGGGGTAGCCATGTCGTGGAAGTGGCCCGGCTCAGCAACCAAGGGCGCAAGCAGCGAAGAGTGGACAGGTTTCATCGATCAAGGGGTGACCCTTGAGGGCACGCTCACAGTCACAGGTACGTTTCGCATTAACGGCAACGTCAAGGGAAACATCATCTCGGAGCAGACGGTCATCCTGGGCGAAGGCGCGAAGGTCGAGGGACAGATTGAGGGCAACCGCGTAGTGATTTCCGGGCGCTTCGATGGTGTTATTTTTGCCAAAGGGCGTGTTGAGATTGAAGCGAAAGGCGTCGTTACCGGAGAGGTTCATTCCCCGTGCATGGTAATTGATCCAGGGGGTATCTTCGATGGCCGCTGCCACATGCTGGCATCTTCGGACGCCGTCTCGAGCGTAACGATTCCTATACGCGCCGCCAGCTCCGCATAGATGTTGTTCCGGAACTGCTAACCCCATATCATTACTTTATAAGTTAGTCCGATCCTCTTGCCCGGGCGACCACGCGCTAACCGGTAATCTATTGCATTGCTGATAGAGGTTAGAACTTCGCGGCTGGAGCTTCGGTCGCTGACAGCTCCTTTTGCGCTTCTTTAATTCCGGCCTGGATGTTCATATCCCAGTCGACGTGCGGAACGGCAGACGCTGCGGCAACTTTGTAAAAGCGCAGCGCCTCCGCCGGGCGGTTCAATTTCTTTTGCGACAGTCTTCCTGCAGCCATCAAGGCCAGCAAGGCTTGCCGCTCGTTCGGATAAGCGCGCGCCAACTTATCGTATTCATCCACGGCACGCTCAAAATTCTGCTGGCCTTCCGCTGCGCGGCAAAGTTCCAGCCAAGTAGACGCAGGCATGCGCTCCCCGCCGGAATTCAGGTATTCGCCAAAATCCTGCCAAGCAGCATCGACATTCTGTGCTTTCAGGTGCATCTGGCAAAGCTTGATGATCGCCTCGTGATACTTCGGGATGTCATTCTTGCGCCAGTAGAACTGCGACAAGAGTGTCCAAGCATCAATTGAGGCCGAACTGCTCGCCGTGTGCGTTTGCAGAATGGCGATAGCTTCGTCCAGGTTTCCTTGATCCAGTTTTTCAGTCGCTTGCACGATGGCGGGATCGGCGGTCCAGGTAACTTTCGCTTCGATAGCTTGATTAGCCACGTGCTCCAGCCCAGAATAGCTGAGCCCGACCGCGCCGACCGCGCCGAACACAAATCCTCCGACGTGGGCCCAATGCGCAACCCCTGAAGAGCTCCCGAAAATCGCTCCCGAAAATATTTCCATCCCCAACCAGAGGGGGAGCAGCCAATACGCGCGCGCATGAAATCGGTACGACCGAAAACCAAAGCCAAACAGCCACAACATTTCGATTTTGGTCTTTGGATAGCGCACCAAGAACGCTCCCATCAAAGCGGCTACGGCGCCGGACGCGCCCAGCGTGGGAACAATGCTTCCGGGACTCGCCCAGGCATAAAACTGCAGCGCCATCGCCCCGGAAACAAAATAGAAAATAGGATAAATGACGCGCCCCCACGTATCTTCGAGAATGGCGCCCGCAAGCCACAAAAACCACATGTTACCGATGATGTGCAGCCAGCCGCCGTGCAGAAAGTTCGCGGTGATATACGCAATTGGTTGTGGGTGCGCAGGGATAAAGGCGTAGCGCTCCAGAATCGAGTTGTGCTCCAGTTCCGCGAATTGCTGTTCCAGCGAATCCATCTGTCGCTGCAATTCAACAGGATCTTCGATCAAGCGCATTTTCGCGTCCCACGCGTCAACAATATCCCGGTTTTGCGAAGTGACTCGACGCCACACGGCCGGACTCGCTTTTTGAAATCGGGTCACGAATTCCTGTGCCTCGGTGTTCATGCTAAGTTCAGGGTGCATGGCTGCAAGCAGGAGAATGTGCGCGCGAACCTCCGAGCGCTTAGGATTCTGAGCCTCGATTTGCCAGTGGGTCCCGAAAAAAGCGAGGATGTTAATGGCAATGATGGCGATCGAGATGACCGGCCAACGGCGGCCCTCCATGTTTTCGTGGCGCAAAGGAATCAGCATGGTTCGACGCCTCCCTGGCTCGGAGCGCCAGAAGTGTTTGTCTTCAGTTTAGGAGCTGGCCGTGCCCCAAGAAGGTTTATTCCCGGCGGCTCCTGCAATAAGTAACGGTTAAGCGATACGAAACACTGCTAAAGCCTGCCGTTGTTCGCGGGACTTGATTCGCGCCAAGTTGACACGACTGCCGACTGGCTCTATCGTTCCGAAGAAGCTGGCAAAGAGGAAAATGGATGAAGGTTTTGGTCATCGGTAGCGGAGGGCGCGAGCACGCACTGGTTTGGAAGCTAAAGCAGAGCCCGCGAGTCGAGAAAATCTGGTGCGCACCAGGAAATGGTGGAATCGAAGCCGAGGCGGAGTGTCTGCCAGCTGATCCCGCGGATGTTCCCGGACTTGTTGCTTTGGCAGAACGACTCAGTCCCAACCTAACCATTGTCGGGCCGGAACTACCCCTAGTGAACGGGATTGGTGACGCCTTCCGCACCCGCGGCTGGCCGATCGTGGCTCCTTCACAACAGGCTGCGCAGCTCGAAGGTAGCAAGATCTTCGCGAAGCAGTTCTTGCGTCGGCAAGGTATTCCTACCGCGCAAATGTACGGCGAGTTCGACACTTCGCAGGACGCGATTACCGCGCTCTCAAGTGTGGACTGGCCGGTGGTCATAAAGGCAGATGGTTTGTGCGCCGGCAAGGGAGTATTTGTCGCTCAGGACGCGGCGGCCGCCGAAGATTTTATCCGCCGAACGATGGACGAGAATGAGCTTGGAGCGGGCGGAAAACGCCTGTTGCTGGAGGAGACACTTAAGGGCGAAGAGCTGTCTTTTATTATAGTTACGGATGGCCAGCGTTGCGCCTCCCTGGTGCCGACCCGCGATCACAAGCGAGTTTTTGACGGCAATCGTGGTCCCAATACAGGTGGTATGGGCGCCTATTCGACACACGAACTCCTGCCTCCAAAGGTCCAAGAGCACGTTTTAGACTCCATCGTTGAGCCCACCATGCACGGACTGGCTTCCGAGGGAATTCTGTACGAGGGCTTCCTTTATGTCGGCTTGATGCTGACCGCTTCGGGACCGAAAGTGCTTGAGTTCAATTGCCGGTTAGGAGACCCCGAAACCCAAGCAATCGTCGCTCGGATGGACTTCGACTTGGCACAAGTCCTGGCGGAACTTGCCGCCGGAACCTTGGAGCCTTCTAGGCTAAGGTGGAAACGAGGCGCCAGCGTGTGCGTTGTTATAGCTTCGGGGGGATATCCGGGCAAGTTCGCTACCGGAATGGAAGTCTATGGTCTAACCGATGTGAAGCGCATTAACGGTGTGAACGTCTTTCACGCTGGTACGCGCCGGAAAGGCGACTCGATTGTTACCACTGGTGGCCGGGTTCTCGGCGTGACCTCCGCAAGCGAATCCATCGAAGCAGCTGTAGCGACTGCGTATGACGCCGTTGGAAAGATTCGCTTTGAAGGTATGCACTTTCGCAAAGACATCGCCGCCGATGCGCGCCGAGTACAGGCGGCCGGAGACTGAGACATGGCAAGTGTGATGCATCTATTCCGCGCCCCGCAGAGGCGCCTAGCGATGGTGGAGATCGAGGAGATTCGTGCGCTACAGGATTCAGGACTTGCGGGGTGCGCGCACGCCAGGACCGGCAGCCCACGCCAAGTCTTGCTCATGGACACTGAAACCCTGGAGCTGATGGATCTGCAGCCAGGAATCATTCGGGAAAACATCACCACTCGAGGAATCAATGTGAACGGGTTGCCTGTGGGGGAGCGCCTTCGCATTGGGGAGGCGCAACTGGAAGTCAGCGTGGTATGCAACCCTTGTGATTTATTAGAAAAGATCAGAGCGGGACTGCGTCGGGAACTGCGTGGCCGGCGAGGGATGTTGTGTCGCGTCATCGCCGGCGGGATGATTCGGCGCGGCGACAACATCGAAAGAATCTCCTAACGATTCGGGGGATTGGGCTTCCGAAGCAAGCTCGGCGCATCCGGGGGCTGATTCTTGTCCTCCGCTCCCTTCTTAGCCCGTTCCACGGGCTCGTCCGGCGGAACAATCCAGTCAAACCCGTGCTGTTCTTCCATTTTGGCGAGAATAAACGACTGTTTGCCGGCAATCAGCGGGAGCACGGCACGCAAGAAGTCAGCGGCATCGGTCGGAGCCGCTTTCTGAGCTTGCCCCTTGTCCACTGCTGCAATCACTTTGGCAAAGCGTGCGTCCGAACCGCGAAGCTGCGCAATCGCCGGGTCATCGCCCTGGATCAGCGCCATGAGCGTGGGTGCTTTCAGATCCGCAGGGTAGCGGGCCTCGACGATCATGCGCGGCGCATGTTTTTCCGGCGGATACAGTTGCGTGAAACGCGGCCGCAGAATGCGCGTCTGCCAATACTCGCCGCGGGTGGAAACCTGCTCCTGCTGCACGCGGTATTCAACGGTCCACACCTCCGGGCCGTAATTATTTGGCGCATATCCGATGAGCACCATTTCTAGCAGCGGCTCATCGGGGAGCAAGTCGATCTTGTGGTGAAGTTGCGCGGTGAGGGGGCGCAATTTCTCAAGGACCGCCACGCCAATGGTCTCAAGGTCGGGCTCAGCCTCACCGACATTGTATTGGTATTTTGGGTCTCGCCCGTGAATGCGCTCGAAGTTGCGATCCAGGCGCACAGGATTGGGATCCGCAGGAAGCCGCCATTCCGACGCGCCCAGCAGCACGGCGACGTGCGCCGCGTCGACCTCTACCACGCGCGGTGGGACGCCGCCGGCTTCCACGGGTTCATTGATGGCGGCAAAAATAATGTTGCCGTCGGCCGCTACGTGAACGATCACACGGCCCCCGGCAAGATTGGCGACGATCTCGTCTTCGGGCCCTTGCGTCTGCGCAGCCGCGCGTGTGTGCAGGCACGCGATTGCCGCAACGAATGCGAGGCCGCCGGCAAGCCAAAGGGAAAACCGCGGATGATTGCGATGGTTCATTGCAGCTATATCGTAAGGCCAGAAGCTATCGGGCCGATACCGAGAATTATGTAGCGGCAGCAGATTAAGGGCCGGCTCAATACTGAAATAGGTGCGCCGTCCCGCTTTCCGGTTGCCTCCATCTTCAGTAGAATAGACGCGGCGAACACGGGAGATGGCGGGACGATCATGGGATTGCGGAAGGCAAAGAGCATCCGGCACAACGGCAAGACCGTGGCCGAGATACTTGAGGCGCACGCGCGCTTTTTTCAGGGGAAAGATTGCGGCGCAAGGGCAGACCTCACCGGTGCGGACGTTTCGCGGGCGGACCTGAGCGGCGTGAACCTGAGCGGCGCGATCTTGCGCAACGCGAATCTTGAGGGCACTGATCTGCGGCGATCGAAGCTTCCCGGCGCCGACCTCTCGGGTGCGAACTTGCGCCAAGCCGATCTGCGCAACGCAGATTTGACTGAAGCGATCCTGCCCGGCGCGGACCTTACGGAAGCGCAAGCGAGCGGGATAGAGTTTTTCCGCTGTGACCTGTCCAATGCGAATTTCGAGCGGGCGCAATTGCGCAATGTCAACATGCGGGGGGCCAATGTGAACGGGGCCAAATTCACGGGTGCGGATCTGGGTGTGGCCATCCTGCGCGAAACAGATTTGAGCGGCGCGGATCTTTCCGGCGTGGACCTCTCGACCACGCTGATGCCCAAGGGCTGGGCTGCGCAGAGCAAGCAGAAGAGCGCTTAGGCGCTCGCGCCGGGTGCTGGCTTTTTGACTGCATGCGGCAGTTGTCAATGGCAATCGAAGCGGCTGCATGGTAGCCTGCGCGAGAAGCAGAATCCTGCGGCTGGATTTTGTGGCCACAACCACACCACAACTCGACCGCTCCGCCACGCAAGAGCGCGTTCTGGAAATCGTGCGCGAGGTGCTCCAGGAGCTGGGCAGCTTCGGCGCGCTACCGGTGTTGCACGCCGGTTCGCATCTCGATCGCGAGCTAGGGCTCGGCAGTCTGGAGCGCGTTGAGCTGTTGTCCCGGCTGGAGACCGAATTTGGCGTGCGCCTCCCGGACCGCGCGGCATCCGAGGCGAATACCCCGGAGGGCCTCGCGCGCGCGATTTCGGACGCTCCGCAGGCGGAC
>Ga0307475_10000333_pt1 | contig 28746 bp, 22 predicted proteins | sample atmos_gasesECM1C_FD_203317 | JGI IMG/M metagenome (GOLD analysis project Ga0307475, IMG submission 203317) | Hardwood forest soil microbial communities from Morgan-Monroe State Forest, Indiana, United States - atmos_gasesECM1C_515 | ecosystem: Environmental > Terrestrial > Soil > Temperate... | reverse complement strand
GAACTGGCCGGAAGTGGAATGAGTTAATTGCCGTTCAGGGCTGTTGCCGAACACGGGTAGGGCCCACATGTTTGGTGTGCCGGTGCGGATGTCTGATAGGGACATCGAGCGGTTATCGGGCGTCCATTCGGCGGAATGTGAGGATTGATCGAGAGTCGAAGGAATGCTGGGCTGGACCTCCAGCGCCCCATTTTCGGCGGAGACCACGGCGAGCACAACCTTGCCGTCTTTGTCGAGGGTGGCGAAAGCCACATGGCGGCCATCCGCGGAGGGAAATGGGGGACTGTACGCGGGGCGGTCCGAGAGCCGGACGGGCGGCCCACCGGTAAGAGGCAGCTTGAAGACAAAGCTCGAGCCGCTGCCTTGTTCCAGGTAGAAAATCCAGTTACCGGTACCGCCGCACATAGGAAAACCTTCACTGGGGCCGTCGGTTAGTGCGGAAGAGACTCCAGTCTGCACATCGATCTTCCAGACTCTATCGCCACTAGGGGAATTGGTGCCAAATGCTACGGTGCGGCCATCATCGCAGGCGCTGGGCGAGGTGTGAAAGCGATTATCGAAACTAAGCTGGCGGGCGTTGCCGCCATCAAAATCGGAGATGAATAAATCCCAGTTGCCAGCATGGTTGGCGGTGTAAACGATGTGATTGTCCGGGGTGATGGTGAAATCATTCATGCCTTCGGTCCGCCCAAAAGTAATCTGGCGGCCAGCGTCGGGATTACTGGCAGGAGCGGTCCAAATTTCACCGGTGAGGTTTCTCTGGACAGCAGCGATGGTGTGGGCGTCAGCGGATAGAGCGACGGACAAATAATCGCTTATGTCATTGGAAATGCGGCGTACAACTCCACCGGGATAGGAGAGGGTCCAGATTTGCGCGGGAACAGCGGTCTTCTCTTGCGCGGCGAGAACGAGACCACTCTCATCCGGAAGCCAAACGAAGTCATGTAACAGGCGCCAGTGCCTGCCTGGCATGGGTTGCTGAGCGCCGGTGGCAACGTCGATCTTCACCAGCGTGCCCGCCAAACCGTTGGGCTCGTTGGGATCGGTGACATGCGCAACGATAAATTTCCCGCCGGGCGACCAACGCAGAATGTTGAAGAATCCATATTGGAAAGTCGCCTGGTGAGTGGCCAGCTTGCGCGCTCCGCTGCCATCAATCTTGGAGACCATCAAAGCGATCTCGTTGGCGGCAACATCCAGAGCTGTGTAGGCCATGCTGGAACCGTCCGGAGAGAAAGTAATGGCGCCGTTCGAGGAATCCAACAGGCGGCGCGGGCTGCCGCCGAGGATCGGCACTTGATACAGCTTGGCGGTTGGGTCGCCCATGCGATTCAGGGTGTAGTCGAGGAAATTGCCGTCTGGGGTGAAAGCGACATCGCTGATTACGCCGCTGCCGGGGGGAATAATTTGAACTGCGCTGTTAATGGCGATCTGGCGAACCCAGAGACTGAATTGGCCACGCTGATTGGAAATATAGGCCAGGTAGCGTGCATCCGGCGAGATGCGCGCCTGGATGACGTCGCCTGAAGAGGTGAGGCTGGCGATGGAAGGATTTTGAAAAGCGGTGGCCGCCATTCCGGAATGGAAGGCGCCTCGCGAGTACAACAGCACGAGCACAACCGCAGCCAGAACGACGGCGGCGATGAGTGGTAGGAGGAATTTTCTTGTTGCGGAGCGGCTGGGTTCGGATTGAGCGGATGCGGTGCGGCGGGAGCTCGAGTCGGGGGCTGCGGGCGACTCGAGAGTTGGGATGGGCATGCGGCCGGAAGTGGAGTCGCGTTTGAGGCGCTCGAGATCGGCGCGCATTTCGGCGGCGCTTTGGCAACGCAGGTTGGGCTCTTTTTCAAGGGATTTATTGATGAGCTCTTCGAGTCTGGGTGGCAAATCGGGATTTAATCTGAGCGGCGGCGCGGGCGCGCGGTTCAGGATGGCGTCGAAAATTACGCCAGAGGTGTCGCCACGGAACGGCAAGACGCCGGTGGACATTTCGTACAGGACAACGCCGAATGAAAAAAGATCGGTGCGCGCGTCAAGTTCTTTGCCGCGGACCTGCTCGGGGGACATATAGGCGACGGTGCCGACCGTGCTTCCCGGGCTGGTTAAATCCTGCGGGTCCATGGTGGCCATTTGTTCGGTGGCGAGGGTGGCCACGGTGGTGACCGAACTTGGCGTGCGGCTGACTTTAGCTAAACCAAAGTCGAGAATTTTTGCGTGACCACGCTGAGTGACGAAAATATTGGCGGGCTTGATGTCGCGGTGGACAATTCCCCGCCGGTGCGCGGCGTCGAGGGCGTCGGCGATTTCTATGGCGAGGGGCAAGAGCTTTTCAATGTCGAGGGGATGCCCTGAGATTTGGTGCTTGAGGGTTACGCCATCGAGATATTCCATGGCGATGAAAGTATGGTCGCCGTCCTTGCCGATTTCATAGATGGTGCAAATGTTGGGATGGTTCAACGCGGAAGCGGCGCGGGCTTCGCGACGGAAACGCTCGAGTGATTGCGGCTCGCGCGAGACGTCGTCTGGTAGAAACTTTAGCGCGACGAAGCGGCCTAGCTCGGTGTCTTCGGCTTTATAGACTACGCCCATGCCGCCACCGCCTAATTTTTCAACGATGCGATAGTGGGATACCGTCTGGCCGATCATTTGTGGGCGTGTTTTGTCCAGTCATGTTACGGGTGGAAGCGGGGTTCGTCAATGAGGGTTCGGACAGGTTGGAATTTGTTGTTGTTGGACTTGGAACGGCTACCGCGCTTGCGGGGAACTTCTGGGATGAAGATCTCGTATTCTATTATGCAAGACGATATGGGCGAGGGACATAGCGAAGGCGCCAGCGGTGCGAGCTAAGGTCTGGTTCACGGAGGGATTTCAAAAATGATGCGACTTTCGAATCTGGGTTACCGGGCGGCAACGGCCAAGCTGGCGATGGCCGGAGCGCTGCTGCTGACTATTGGTGCGGTTGCTCCGAGTGCCTGGGCCGAAGACGTCACCAAGTCGTTTACGGTGAACGGTCGCGCGATTGTGCGTGTAGATACCAACGATGGCAGCGTGCGAGTCACCAGCGGCGACAACAAAGAGGTGCAATTCCACGTGGAATATCAGGGTTATGAGTTGAACAGGAATCTGCGCGTGGATACGCGGCAGGATGGAGACAAGGTTGAACTGGTGGCGCGCGTGACCGGGCATTGGGGATTTTCTTGGGGGGGCCACAACAGGAACCTACATATCGAAGTGCGCATGCCCAAATCTGGAGATTTGCGGGTTTCGACGGGAGATGGCGCGGTGGAGGCTGCTTCGGTGGACGGGAACGTTACGATCTCAACGGGCGACGGCTCCGTGAAGGCCAATGAACTGACTGGCACGATTGATTTGCACACCGGCGACGGAAGTATCAGCGTGAACGGACTCAAGGGCGAGATTAAGATGCGCACCGGGGATGGCAGCATTGAAGCCCATGGGCTGGATGGCAAAGTGACGGCCGACTCCGGCGACGGGCACATCAAGCTGGAGGGGCGGTTTGATGGGCTGAACATCAGAACCGGGGACGGCAGCGTCGAGGCGCGGGTGGGGAACGGCTCTCGAATGAACACAGCTTGGAATATCCATACGGGAGACGGGAGCGTGGATATGACGTTGCCGGGGGACCTTCAGGCCAATATAGATGCCAGTACGGGCGATGGGCATATCAGCTTGGGGATGCCTGTAACCGTGGAAGGCAGCTTTAGTAATTCACAAATACACGGGAAAATGAATGGCGGGGGGCAGCCGCTGGTGATTCATACCTCGGACGGGTCAATTCGACTAAGCAAGACGTAGACGGGATTTGGTTGAAAAGTACCAGTACCGTACTCCAGTGTTGTCACGCCGTGGGTAAGCAAAAAGTGGTATTCAGTGAAGCTAAAGGGGCTATTACGATGGACTTGCGTGGGGCTCGTTCAACCCGCCGCAAAGAGGACCCGATGATCGTATTCCTACTCACCACTTCCATCTTGGCGTTAGTAGCCGTTACGTTTATCAGCGGAGTTGGCACCACCCAACGCCGCCGCGCCTAGAATTCCAACAACAAAATGTTGTGTCTCGATATCCAAATGCTTTCACACTTGTGAAGCGTTTGGGTAATGTTGTGTTGATATCACGAGACTTAGGATGGAGGCTCGCATGCATCATTGGTGAGCGAGGCCCTTCGATCCATGATTGTCATCGTTCTTGTGTTCGCCATAGGAAGCTTGCTGACGGTTACGTTTGTCGGCGGTTTAAACGAAAATAAGCGTTAATTCACCTCCACCCCTTCGCGGCGGTTTCCTCACTCCCTAACAATTACGCGTGTTGCGTTCCCTGCTGTGCTGGGATATGACTAGGCGCATGAAAACAGCAAAATTCTGGTTGGCGAATGCCCTTTTATGGTTGGCGTGTGTCTGGGCGCTGGTCATAACGTCGCCACAGTTGGTGTTGGCGCAAACGGGCGGCGCGGCTTCCAGTAGTTCTCCCGACGCCTTGTCGCCCGATTCGGGGTGGGCGAGTTATGGGCACGATGCTGGCGGGACCCGCTACTCCCCTGCCACGCAGATTAACCGGGATAACGTTGGGCAGTTGAATGTGGCTTGGACTTACCGCACCGGAGCGCTGGATCAAATTGATGAAGACTTGAAGCGCAATGCGGCGTTCGAGGCGACGCCTATTCTCGTGGATGGGCGGTTGTATTTATCTACTCCATTTGATCACGTAATCGCGCTGGAGCCGGCAACTGGAAAGACAATTTGGGAGTACGACCCTAAGCTAAATACGAACGGGTTTTCGGAAACTACTTCGAGAGGCGTTTCCGCCTGGAAGGATTCCGCTGGGAAGGCCGGGCAGTCGTGCCGGCTGCGGATATTTATCGGAACGCTGGATGCGCGATTGATCGCCGTGGATGGGGAGACGGGTAAACCTTGCGCGGATTTCGGCGCTGGTGGCCAGATCGACTTAACTAAAGATGTGAATTTGCGAGACGCGGGGCAATACCAGGTGACTTCCGCCCCGGCTATCGCGGGGGACGTGGTGATCACCGGCTCATCGATTGGGGACAACCGCGCAGTGGAACTGGAGCGCGGGATTGTGCGCGCGTTTGATGTGCGCAGCGGGAAACAGCGCTGGTCGTGGGACCCGATTCCGTGGGCATCGAAGAGTTCGCCGAGGGCCGGCGCGGGGAATGCGTGGTCCACGCTTTCGGTGGATGCGGAGCGCGATCTGGTTTTTATTCCTACGGGAAGCGCGAGCCCGGATTATTTTGGCGGGTTGCGGCGCGGAGACAATAAGTGGGCGAACTCGGTAGTGGCGTTGCACGCGTCGAGTGGCAAATTTGTGTGGGGCTTTCAGGTGGTGCACCACGACTTGTGGGATTACGACGTAGCTTCGCAGCCGACTTTGTTTTCGTGGCGCGATGGGACGCCGGCTGTTGCGATTACGACGAAGATGGGGCGCGTGTTCGTGCTGAATCGTTTGACTGGGGCGCCGTTACTGCCGGTGGAGGAACGAGCGGCGCCGAAAAGCGATATTCCTGGAGAGGATGCTTGGCCGACACAACCGGCTTCCACGATATCGATGGTGCCGGAAAAAATAAATCCCGAGGACGCGTGGGGAAGGACTCCGGAAGAAAAGCAGGCTTGCGCGGACAAGATACGAGGCGCGCGCTCGGAAGGGATTTTTACTCCGCCAAGCCTCAAAGGCTCGATTCAGTTCCCAGGAAGCGTAGGTGGAGTGAACTGGGGCAGCGCCGCTTACGACCCACAACGACATTTGCTGGTGATGGACACTAACCGATTGGCATATTTTGTACGGCTGATTCCGCGAGAAAAGTACGATGCTGATATCCACGCGGCCACCAGCAATGATCGTGCTCATGGGGAATGGGGACGGCAAGCGGGAACGCCTTACGCTATGTTTCGCACGCCATTGATCGGGCCGAGCGAGACATTAACGCTGTGTAGTCCGCCGCCCTGGGGAACGGTTGCGGCAGTCGATTTATTTACAGGGAACAAGGCGTGGGACGTTCCACTGGGGAGCTTTGTGCCGGGAATGAACACGGGGACGGTGACCCTGGGCGGACCCATTGTTACGGCTGGGGGCGTGGTGTTTTCGGCGGCCACGATGGACAATTTTATTCGGGCGTTCGATGAGGAGTCTGGCAAAGAAATATGGAAGTATGAGTTGCCTGCTGGCGGGCAAGCCACGCCTATGACGTACACATTGAACGGCAAACAATATTTAGTGATTGCGGCGGGGGGACACGGGAAGCTGGGAACGAAACAAGGAGATTATGTGCTGGCGTTCACGCTGCCGTGAATGTTCCGCGAATACTCAATCACTTCTTTTGCGAACGGAAAAGATCAAAGGGCGCGGCCGGCGGCTGCTCCGCTGGCCCAGGCCCACTGGAAGTTGAAGCCGCCTAGATGGCCGGTGACGTCGACCACTTCGCCAATAAAGAATAGGCCGCGGACTTTGCGCGACTCCATCGTCTTACTGGAGAGTTCATCGGTATCTACGCCGCCGAGCGTGACCTCAGCTTTGTCGAAGCCTTCCGTGCCTGCGGGAGTAATCGTCCAACGATGTAGTTCGCGTTCGAGGCGCGCCAAATCTTCGTTGGTCCAGCGCGGCGGGAGGTGGGCATCGAGCCAGCGGGTTGCAAGACGGTTTGGCAGCGCGAGTTGAAGAGCAGCGCGTGCGGCGGCGACGTTTCTGGTTGAGGAGGAGCGCAGCGAGGCGAAGACCTCGCGATCGGGAGCGAGATCGATACGCAGAGGCTCACTTTTGTTCCAATAGGAGGAAACCTGGAGGATGGCTGGGCCGCTTAGCCCCTGATGCGTGATGAGCATGGCTTCGCGAAAGGCGTGGTGATCGGTGGCGGCGATTACTTCGGTGGAAACGCCGGCTAAATCGCAGTAGGTGGAACGATCAGGGGCTTTTAATAAAAGTGGCGTGAGGGCTGGGCGCGTTTGGCGAATTTTTATTCCGAACTGGTGGGCGAGTTGATAGCCGAAATCGGTGGCGCCCATTTTGGGGATGGTTAATCCGCCGGTAGCGACGACGAGTACGGGAGCGGAAAATTCCGCGTCAGCGGCGCGCAGGGTAAATTCCGTGGAGTGGCGAACTTCCTGAATTGCGGTGTTGAGAAAAATGTCGGCCTTGGCGGCGCGGCATTCCGTTTCGAGCATGTCGGTGATGTCGCGGGCCGCGCGGTCGCAGAAAAGCTGGCCTAGAGTTTTTTCGTGGTACGGAATGGAATGGCTTTGCACCAAGGCGATGAAGTCTGCGGGTGTGTAGCGAGCCAGCGCTGATTTAGCAAAGTGCGGGTTGGCGGAGATAAAATTTTCAGGGCGGCAATGAAGGTTGGTGAAATTGCAGCGTCCGCCGCCGGAGATAAGGATTTTTTTGCCAGCGCGCGCGGCGCGCTCGAGGACCGCGATGCGTCGACCGCGCTTCCCTGCTTCAATGGCGCACATCAGGCCAGCGGCACCAGCGCCGAGAATTACGGCATCATAGTTGTGAGCCATTTCAGATTGGGGCGAAGCGCTATTTTAGCGTTTTGGTGCACTCGCACCGTAGCAGGGTAAACTAACTACAGGAGCAGACCCCAGGAATTTGCCACCGATTATCAGCGCACAAGGATTATCCAAGAAATACGGCAGCGTGCCATTGTTTCGAGACATTTCGTTTACGGTTTCGAGTGGCGAATGCATTGGAGTGATCGGGCCCAACGGTTCGGGCAAGTCCACGTTGCTGGAGATTCTGGCCGGCCGGGTGAAACCCGATACCGGAGATGTCGCGGTGCGCAAAGGAACGCGGCTGAGCTGCGTGTCGCAGATTTCTGATTTTGCCGCCGGGGACACAGTGCTGAGCGTGGTGGAGCGGGCGCTACAGAACGCCGCGGTGCCGCAGTCGGAGCGAGCCGGACGCATTGCTGAGACTCTGGGCCGCGTGGGCTTTACGGATCGCGAGGTGCTGGCGACGACGTTGTCAGGCGGATGGCGAAAACGGTTGGCCATCGCTGAATCACTGGTGCAGCACCCGGATGTGCTGCTGCTTGATGAACCGACGAACCATCTGGACCTAGCTGGAATTACGTGGCTGGAGGGTTTGCTGCGCAATGCCCCGTTCGCGTGCGTGGTAGTCAGCCACGACCGATATTTTCTGGAAAATGTTGCTACCGAAGTGGTGGAACTGAATCGCCTCTATGCTGATGGTTTACTGCGCGTGGAAGGAAACTACAGCACATTTTTGGAGGCCAAGGAGTTGTACCTGCACGCGCAGCGCAAGGAACAAGCTGCGCTGGCGAATCGCGTGCACACTGAAATCGAGTGGCTGCGGCGCGGGCCGAAAGCGCGCACGACAAAATCGAAATCGCGTATCGATAAAGCCCACGAGCTGATCGGCGACCTCGCGGATTTGAATGCAAGGACGCGGAACACGACGGCGCGCATCGATTTTTCCGCGACCAATCGCCAGACCAAGCAGCTCATTACCCTGGACGGCGTGACTTGCGAACTGGGCGGACGCATTTTGTTCAAGGATTTGAATTTCGCGGTGACCGCGGGTATGCGCGTGGGCCTGGTGGGACCGAATGGCAGCGGCAAGACGACCTTGTTGCGATTATTGCGTGGCGAAATGGGGCCGACGAGTGGCAGAATTCAGCGAGCCGAGCCATTGCGCATGGTGTATTTTGACCAGAGCAGGCAGCTCGACCCCGATTTAACGCTGCGGCGCGCGCTGGCCCCGGACGCCGACGCAGTGATTTATCAAGGCAGCGTGATTCATGTGGCGGCCTGGGCGGCAAGATTTTTGTTCGACCCGGAAGATCTGAACCAACGTGTCGGCAAATTGTCCGGCGGCGAGCGCGCTCGCGTTTTGATCGCGCAGTTGATGCTGCAAGAGGCGGATGTGCTGCTGTTGGATGAACCGACCAACGACCTGGATATTCCGACGCTGGAAATATTGGAAGAAAGCTTGCTGGAGTTTAAAGGGGCGTTGCTGCTGGTGACGCACGACCGCTACTTGCTGGATCGCGTGTCGACGATTGTGTTGGGCCTGGATGGGCGCGGCGGCGCGGATCGTTTCGCGGATTATTCGCAGTGGGATGCGTGGCAGAAAAAACACACGCGCGCTTCGACGCGAGACACAGTGTTAAGTAAGGGGTTACCCAAGCGGTCAAGCACAGGGCCGAGTTCGGGTGGCAGCCGCGGGGAGGGTTCGAACGGTGGCTCGAAGGTGGCTGCCCCAATCGTGACAGCGACCGCACCGAAGCGAAAACTTTCTTACCAGGAGGCGCGGGAATTTGCCAACATCGAAGATAGTCTGGCACAAGCGGAGTCGGAGCTCTCGGCAACACGGGCCGAGCTAGCCGACCCGCAGTTGGCAAGTGACGTGCAGCGATTACTGGTAACGTGCAAGCGGATGGAAGAAGCGCAAGACCAAGTGGAACGACTTTATGCGCGGTGGGCGGAACTGGCAGAGAAAAAGGAATGAGCCACGAAACGATGGCATACTCGCGATTGGCTAACGAAACCATGTCTCAGCGTGAGCATACTTCCCGCGGCCTACTGGTTATCGCGGCGTTCAAACTGCTAAAGGGCCTGGCGCTGCTGGCAGTGGGCATCGGCGCGCACACGCTGATCGACAGAAATCTGGTAGCTATCGTGGAGCATTGGGTAAATGTTTTCCGCGTCGATCCCAACAATCACTACCTGCACGCGCTGCTGGAACGATGCACGGATTTGAGTCCACAGCGGCTGAGGGAATTAAGCTTCGGGACGTTTTTTTATGCGGCACTGCTGCTTACGGAGGGCATTGGTCTAGCTTTGCATAAGCGATGGGCGGAATATTTCACGACTATTGCCACGTCGTCATTCATTCCACTGGAGATATACGAGATTTTTCGCCACCCCAACATCACGAAGGTGGTGGTGTTGCTAATCAACATCGCGGTGGTCTGGTACCTCGTGCTGGAACTCCGTCGCCATCATCATAAAGTGCCCGAAGGGCAATTAGTCTTTTCAAAATGAGACAATTTCGGCGATCCGTTGGATCAGGAACGCCTCAGTCGCAAGATTAGTTCACGCCGTTACCTACCTTTCGGTCCCCTTAGATTGAAAATACAGGGACATACCGATGTATTGAATACTGTCCGGACGGCGATGATAGGGGTAGCCCGACGGAGAAGCGATGGCCAGGATTTTAATCGCCGACGATCACGCGATGATGCGCAAGGGTTTGCGCACCACCATTGAGCCGCACCCGGGCTGGGAAGTCTGCGGCGAAGCCACCACGGGGCTCGAAGCGCTCGAACAAACCAAATTATTGAAGCCGGACCTGGTGATCCTGGATGTTTCCATGCCCGTTCTCAACGGCTTGGAAGTGGCTCATCGCATTTCGAGGACCATGCCAGAAGTGAAAATACTTTTGTTTACCATGCATAACTCACCGCAATTCGCGAAAGACGTCAACAAAAGCGGCGCTCATGGGTACGTGTGCAAGGCCAGCGGAGAGGAGTTGCTGACCCGGGCGATGGAAACCGTGCTGGAAGGGGACAACTTTTTTGATACCGATGGGCTGCGAGCGAAATCGATAGCCAGTGGCACGTAAGGGGGCGGAATCACAAATGCCGTCATCCAAAGATGACAAAAAAAGCAGGAACACAAATCGGCTAAGCAGCGGAATTGAAGAACTGAACCACATCCTCGAGCGCCGGGTGTTGCAGCGCACCCTGGAACTTACCAAAGCGAATTCGGATTTGCGACGCGAGGTGTCTGAGCGCTTGAATGCAGAAAATGCGCTTCGCGGTTTGAGCCAGAGTGTCGTGCGGGTGCAGGACGAAGAGCGCCGCAGAGTCGCGCGAGAGCTGCACGACAGCGCGGGACAATACTTAAGCGCGGTGACGCTTACTCTGGGACAGCTCGCGCGGCGTTTGTCGCGCTCCGACGACAGGAATAAGGAGTTGGTGCAGGCATCGCTCGATCTGGTGGGCGATTGCATCCGCGAAGTGCGCACGATGTCTTATCTGTTGCACCCGCCGGTGCTGGATGATTTTGGTTTAGTTTCGGCATTGCAGTGGTACGTGGAAGGATTTTCGCAGCGGAGCGGAATTCATGTGCGGCTGGATTTGGCTGAGGAGTTTCCGCGTTTCAATCGCGAACTGGAGACGGCCTTGTTTCGCATTGTGCAGGAAGGCCTGACCAATGTGCACAGGCATTCCGGCGGGCAAAAAGCTTGCGTGGAGTTGAAAATTCATGAGCGGGAGATTAATACCACGATCACCGATGATGGCCACGGCATGCCGCAGGAAGTATTGCGCGAAGTGGGGAAGGGGCAAGGCGGCGTCGGGCTCATGGGAATGTACGAGCGGGTAAAGAAATTGGGCGGCACGATACAGATTGTTTCGGGGAAACTGGGGACCACTATTAAGGCGCAACTGCCGTTCACGGAGATGCGCGAGTCGAGCGCGGCGGCGGCATTGTTTTAGTGAGTGGTCGGGCAGATTTGTTGCTTTCACCGAGAAAGGGCTGCCTTCCCAGAGAGCGGCATTGCGCATTACGCAAACTCAGGCTCCCGCGATTGAATGACGCGCTGCCGCTCGCGCTAAAATCAGAGTATGCAACGCAAGGTCTTCTGGATCACGTTTTCGGTCGTGGGAACGCTAGCGGATGTGGTGTTGCCGCTGTGGTGGGCGCTGGCCGCTACGATTCCGATTGGCTGCCTGTGTTGGTGGATAGCGTACCGCAGCGATTGGTTTTAATTCTCGATTCCCTGACGGGCAGCTCTGCAATTCTTGTTCACGTAGACGGCGGCCACGGCGGAAACGAAATTCCTCGGACACTAAATAACGTCATGACTCTGCGGAGCCGTTTGCTGGCGCCGCGAAGCAATTCGGCGGCTACAAGCTTGCCGATTACTGTTGCAGATTGGTGCGGCGGAGAAGATCGGAGAAGCGCGGGTCCGAGCGCAACGGATCGAACATGGGGTTCGTTTTCACAAATCCGACACTTACAATGGAGCGATCTTCATAAGCCTTTTCCAGCCATTCAAAACCCTTTTTCTTGTCTTGAAGACCGGCATAGATTTTGGCCATAAATACGGCTGAAACATGTTTCTGCTTGGAGATCTCGTGCAATTTATCGAGCACCTTCTGCGCCTCTACTTTTTTACCGGTCACACCATAGCCGTAACCCAGGCCGGTTAGCGCCACTATGTCGGCAGGCGAAATCGCGATTCCCTTTTGAAAGTCCGCCATGCCTTCCGGATAGTTGGATTTTTTGAGATAGGATACGCCGCGAAAGTAGTAGGCGAGAATGAAGTTTGGGTCCAACTCGAGGACCTTTCCCTGTTGCTCTATGGCCTGGTCATACTGCCGTGCCAGGAAGAATTCGATACCCAAAGTGAGATTATTATGGAGCGAGAGCGGATCAAGCTCTAAGGTTCGTTTGGTCTCCGCGATGGCTTCGTCAAGCCGCCCGGTTTGCCACAACACTACGGCATGCAGTCGGTAGGCGTCGACATAGCTGGGATTTAGTTCGATGGCTCGTCGAACTTCCTTGTCGGCGCCGGACCAATCCCAGTCATAGCTTGATTTGATCAGTGCCAGCGCGCTATGCGCTTCGGCGAGAGTGTCGTCAAGCTCCAAGGCCTTCAACGCGGCGTCCTTGGCACTGAGATAGCCGTCCTTGGCAGGAACAAGACCGAAGTCTGCTAGCAAGCAGTAAGCGTCGGACAAACCGGAATAAGCCAGCGCATAAGTAGGGTCTTTCGCGATCGCCTGCTGAAAATATTCGATGCCCTTATTAAATCCCTCGCCGGTTCTCTTGTTCAGCCAATAACGGCCTTTCAGATAGCTCTGATAGGCTTCGGGATTCGTAGTGTAGTTTTTGGTCAGGCGCTTCTGTTCTGCCCCAGTTAAACGCACACGCAGCGCGCTGGCCATTTCCCTGGGGATTTCTTCCCGAAGGGCAACCATATCTGCGAGCTGCCGGTCGTACTGTTGCCCCCAGATGTGGCTGCTGTCGCGCGCATTGATCAGTTCGGCACTGATGTTGAGTGTGTCCCCGTGTTGCGTGACTCGGCCCTTGAAGATGGCACGCACACCCAACTCGCGCCCAACCGTTTGAGCATCCGTTTCTCTTCCCTTGTAGTGAAAAACGGCGTCTCGAGACATCACTTTCAGATTCGGCAACTGCGACAAGCTGTTGATGAGGCTCTCGGTGAGGCCATCGCTCAAGTATTCCGTGTTGGGATCGGCATTGGAGTTCACGAATGGTAAAACCGCCAGCGAGTCTATTTTTTCTCCGCCCCGTCCGGCCCCTCTGTAGAACCAGGCCGCGGCTGCCAGTGAAGCCAGCAGGGCAACCGCAGTGATGCTTACGGCCGCGCGACTCGGCCACGCCGGTCGCGCATTTGAAGGAATGGCAGCGATACCAGAGCCGCCCACCTCGACGGCGTTTTCCAGGCATGTTGGTGCGCCGCATGGGAACTGCCGCACGGCACCAATGAACCGGTAACCTCGCCGAGGAACCGTTTCAATGAAGGCGGGGTCCTCACCCAAGGCCTTGCGCAGCAGAAAGATGTTGTTGGATAGGCTGCCCTCTTCGACAAACGTCTCAGGCCAAAGCATGTTGATGAGTTCATCCTTCTCCAGCAGGTGTCCGCTATTTCGGACCAAGAGTAAGAGGGTGTCGAACGCTTTTGGGGTGAGCGCGACGATCTCGTTATCGCGCAGCAATTTGCGTTCGGCGGGGTCCAGGCGGAAGGGGCCAAATTCGTAGAGCCGAAGGGTCTCCTGGCTGGCCCTCACATTCGAAGAGGAGTGCGAATCGCGAGAAGGAGCTCGCTGGCCGGTTTCGTCGCTCATGGCTCCCTCCCAAATGCTTGTGAGAACTTCTAGAGAATTTTGTGAGCGCGCCGAGAGGACTTCCAGAGCTGGCCACGGGCTACATTGCGCAGAGAAGAGCTGGAAGGCCGGATTTGGCCGTGATTCTAGCACCCGCTTCTGGCTGCTTCAAAAAGTATTTACGGAGGATATAACAATGTTTCGAAATTCAGTTTCAAGAAGAAACCTGATCTTGATTTCCGCGGGCCTGTTAGCCCTCATAACAATGGCCGTCGTTCTGGCGCCTAAAAGAGCCCGGGCCGAAGAGGGAGTGCCCTTCAAGGGAACTTTCACGGCGGCGGCCTCGGTAACGCCGAATTCGCATAACGTAACTTACTGTGGGGGACCGCTGCTGGATTCTGCGGTGGAGGCCCACGGCGCCGGTTACTCGACGCTGGGCGCGTTATCCCTCTCGCTCCAGAAGACTTTAAGTTTTTTCAACCCCGCGATGCACGGCTGTCTCACCTTGACGGCTCCCAATGGAGACACGTTGAACGCTGTCTACGATGGAACTGAGGACGCTCCAAACGCCAATAACTTCAACTCCGGTGTCGGCACACTGACCTTCACCGGGGGAACCGGTCGATTCCTGGACGCGCGCGGGGGTGCGCACTTTACGGCGGTGTTCAGTGGGATATATCCCGGCAGCTCATTTCTTGGCGGAACCAGCGCACCATTCCAAGTAATGGCGTTTTATTCAGTCGAAGGGACCTTGCTACTGCAAAACGGCAATCAGTAATCACCGGGGATGTTCGCGCGCTTGTCGATTCGGCAAATCGCCAGTAGACTGCTCTCGACGACGCGACTTCGCCGCGTAGGTAGGGTGATTCCGCAAGATTGCCTACAAAAAGAAAATACAGGGAGTGAGCAACTTCTTCGAGACCCCTGGGTTGAGTTTGGGCAACCACGGGTGGCGCATGGGTGTGTCCATCAGGAGCTTCCAGTGTGCTTGCCGGTGGAAGCGGCTAGTTCCCCTAGCCGTTAACAGATAAAGACAATCTGGAGGACGAACATGAGACGACTCATTGGCGTTTTGGTGAGTGTGGCGGCGCTACTGGTGTGGGTACCAGCGATCCATGCACAGGATCAGTTGGTGCCGGCCGGTACGCTGCTGCAATGTACGTTAGACGAGCCGAATTTCTCTTCGGCGACGGCCGCAGTCGGTGACCCAGTGTTGTGCCACTTGAGAGCCATGCAGCAGTTCGGCAGGCCGCTGTTCCCGAGAGGCAGCATGCTGGGAGGACATTTGGAAGCGGATAAGGAACCGGGGCATTTCGTGGGAAAGGGCTACCTGAAGATTACGTTTGACCGGGTAATCCTGCCGAGCGGGGATCTGCCTGTCCCGGCAAAGGTGATCCTGGCCCGCGGCTATAAGGTGGACAAGCAAGGCGCGATCGATGGCAAAGGTCACCCGACACGGGATGTGGTGGAGTGGATGATTCCACCATTGTGGCCTTGGAAAGTGGTGAGTCTGCCGTTCCGTGGGCCGAGGCCGACGTTAAAGGGAGAGGAGCCACTGGAACTGCGGCTGATGGATGACATCGTGATACCGCGAAGTCTGGCGCAAGTAAGTCATCCCGATCGTCCTCCATACGCTTCATACACACGGCCAAGCAGGTACAACTCTGCGCCGCGCGCAAACGCGGTGCAACTGGCGGTCGACAGGAATTCCAGTACTGCAAGCCAAGGCGCAGAGGGGCTGCACGTCATTGGACAGCCGCCCAGCAATGGGCAGACTAGGGAAACAGCAACGATCCTGGTGACAAAGTCGCACCACATCTATGAAGTGGCCAAGTACCAGAGAGATGGCGACTTGTTGATGTTCCAGGATACTCAAGGACGGAAGGGTGGGGTGTACGTAAACGAAGTTGATTGGCGGATGACCACGGCAATGACAATGGAAGCGCACTCGGAGGATAAGCTACCGCCCGCACCACAGACGAATTGATGGAGCAAAGCTGAGGGAGCTTAGACAAGTTTGACTACAACCGTTGCTATCGGCAACGAGAGAGTGGAGGTGTGTGCCCAAGAGGAAGATGAATCAGGAGAAAAGAGCCTCGATGAGATGCGGCGCCCGGGCAGCGCCTGGCCATGTTCTCGGCCCATCTGAAATGATTGCAGGCACGTGTATCATTGCGTGCCCTGAGGTATGTAGCGCATGAAATGTCGCTATGCTCGTCTGGTCGTTGTCGCTCTGTTCATACTAGGGGTTGTGGAGTAGTGCTTTCTTGAGGAAACGCGCAAGGGCAACCAAGTCACCCTGGCAACCGGGCTGGGCAAGGAATTCGCGTCGGAAATCGACGGTGAATCGGATTAGGCTTCACTACGTTTGCGGGGCGAAGGGCCGGTCGTGATCCTGATACATGGGTTCCCACAGGATTGGTTCGAATATCGAGCGATTATGCCGCGATTGGCGAAGCGGTTCACAGTCATCGCTGTCGATTCGCGTGGGATAGGCGGGTCGACGGCAACAGCGAGCGGCTATGATGCAGCCAATATGGCCGAGGTCGAAACTGGGTTGATTCCCGGCAGCGTGCACTACCTCGTTGAGGATCAGCCGGAGACGGTCGCGGAGCTCATCGAGCGATATGCATCGCTGCATTCGGAATAAGACCCGCAATTTGCAAATCGGGGGCGGTTCGCTCATCATTACTGGTTTGTTTGGGTGAGTGAAGCGCTTCTGCGGCATCGTTTCAATTTATGTCGTCAATTTCTGAGGGGTTCGTGCGCGATTGCCGCAGGGCAAACGCCAATTCAAAAGGAGAGGCATGAAGAAGCCTGGGAAAATCGCTCCAGCCAAGGGAAAACTCGGGGTATTGCTGCCCGGAATGGGCGCGGTGAGCACCACTTTTATGGCCGGAGTGGAGTTGGTACGCAAAGGTGAATCGAACCCGGTGGGGTCGCTCACGCAACTGGGGACGATTCGGCTGGGCAAGCGCACGGAAGGACGCACGCCGTCGGTCAAATCGTTTGTGCCGCTCAGCGAATTGAACGACCTGGTGTTTGCGGGATGGGACATTTTTAATGACAACGCTTACGAATCGGCGGCGAACGCGGGCGTTTTGAATTTGCAGGACCTGGGCAAGGTGAAGTCTTTTCTCTCCACTATTAAGCCCATGAAGGCGGCGTTTGATCACAACTTCGTACGGCTGATCGACGGGCCGAATATTAAAAAAGGTAAGAACAAATACGAACTGGCGTTGCAGATCAAAGAGGACATTGAGAAATTCCGTAAAACGTCGGGTGTTTCGCGAATGGTGACGTGCTGGTGCGGATCGACGGAGTCGTTTTTGAAGCCGGAAGAGGTGCACTCCACGCCGGAAAAATTTGAGGCGGGGATGAAAGCTAATCACCCGTCGATCGCGCCGTCGATGCTGTATGCGTGGGCTTCGGTGACCAGCGGCGTGCCTTATGCGAATGGTTCGCCGAATTTGAGCGTGGATATTCCGGCGATTCAGAAGCTGGCGCACAAAAATGATGTGGCCATCGCGGGAAAAGACTTCAAGACTGGGCAGACGCTGATTAAGACGGTGCTGGCGCCGGCTTTTAAAGCGCGGATGCTGGGGCTGGACGGGTGGTTCTCCACGAACATTCTGGGAAATCGCGACGGAGAAGTACTGGAGGATCCGGGGTCGTTCAAGACCAAGGAAGAGTCCAAGCTGGGGGCGCTTGAATATATTTTGCAGCCGGAACTTTATCCGCAGCTTTATGGAAAGATGCATCACAAAGTGCGCATCAACTACTATCCACCGCGCGGCGACAACAAAGAGGGCTGGGACAATATAGATATTTTCGGATGGCTGGGCTACCCGATGCAGATCAAGGTGGACTTTCTGTGCCGCGATTCGATTCTGGCGGCGCCGATTGTTCTGGATTTGGTATTGTTTCTGGACCTGGCGCAGCGCTCGGGAATGCGCGGAATTCAGGAGTGGCTGAGTTTTTACTTCAAGTCGCCGATGACCGCGCCGGGGCTCTATCCTGAGCACGACCTGTTCATTCAGTCGATGAAACTGAAGAATACGCTGCGCTGGATGATGGGCGAAGATTTGATCACGCACCTGGGACAGGAGTATTACGATTGAGGGCCGGTTTATTTACATTCGAAACGAACGGTGATAATTACTTATTTCGATTTTATGATTTGGATTTTCCGTTTTGACGGGTGGCGACTACCGGGATTACGCTAGCGCTGAGGCAGACCGCCGCCGACGCAAATAGCCACGCCAAGTGCCTTATAAATCCCTATTCAAGGAGCATCATGTCCAACGAACTGCGCAATTTTCTGACTCATTCCTACGATGAACTCGAGGAAATGAATCTGAAAGCCAAGGAGCAACGCAAGGCTCGCGTGGCGCCGCACAAAATCCAGGAAGAGCGCATCAAGTATCTGACCGACGAAAAGCGAATCAAGGCGGTCACCGTGCTGTTCAGCGACCTGGAAGGCCGGCTACACATGCTCGACTACGACAAGAAATTTTTGATCAAGAGCTGGGACAACCTGACATTTGACGGTTCGTCGATTCGCGGATTCACGGCGCAGCGCGAGAGCGATTTGCGGCTGGCTATGGACTGGGGAGCTTTTTATTGGGGTCCCTCGGACGTTTTTGGCGCCGGCAAAGTGCTGATATTCGGCGAGGTTATTGATAAGGATGGCTCACCCTACAGCGCGGATATTCGCGGAGTGCTCAAGGGCTACGCGAATGAACTACACAAAACGAACGGATACACGCTAAATGCCGCGAACGAAATTGAAGGCTTTTTATTTGATGGGGCCGATGCCGAAGCGCGGTATCACGAAACGAGCAAATTCGAGTACGTGAATACCGGCGGCTACTACCATTCGCTTCCAGGCGATCCGCTGCGTAAATTTATCGACACCACCGCGGAAGTGCAGCGGGCGATGGGATTCCAGAATGAAAAGGATCACCCGGAAGTGGCGCCTTCGCAGTTTGAAATTAATTATGGTTATGGCGAAGTGGTCGCGGCTGCGGATCAGATTCAGCTCTACAAATTGATTTGCCGGCAAGTGGCCACGGGCATGGGAATGACGGCCAGCTTTTTGCCCAAGCCGGTTGTGGGCGTGAATGGAAACGGGATGCACACCAACGTTTCCGTCAGCAAGGGCACAAAGAATATTTTCTGGGATCCCAAGGGCGAAGAAAAACTCAGCAAGTTTGGATGGGCGTTCGTGGATCGCATTTTGACGCACGGGAATGATATTTGTTTGTTGTTGAATGCCAGCGTGAATGCTTACCGGCGGCTGGATCCGCATTTTGAAGCGCCGAACCAGCTGAAGGCTTCGCCAGTCGATCGTGGGGCAATGATTCGAATCCCGATCGGGAATGAGACGAGCTCGCGGGTGGAAGTTCGTGCGGTGGCGCCGGATGCCAATCCGTATCTGGTGATGTATTCGATATTCAGGACGGGACTCGACGGCGACACGGCAAAGATCAAGAATCTGCGGCAGGCGGAGCGATATCTGCCGGACAATATTTATGCCGCCATCGACCACTTCCGGAAAGCAGATTGGGCCACGAAGTTGTTGGGCGAAGATGTGAAGGGACGGTATGTGGATTTGAAGGAAGCGGCGGCCGACCGTTGCTCGCGGCAATTGGGGACGTTCGTGAAGGTGCCGGAAGTGCAGTATCACCACGAAGTGTATAACCAGTTTCTGTGGAATATGTTCTAGAAACGAACGTTTGGGCAATTCAGCAGAGGCTTTTCAGGAGGGGCGGCAATTTTGTCATGCTGCCCCTTATTTTTTCTGACGCTCATCTTTGCGCGAATTATGCACAGGTGTGATATGTTTTTTAGTTCCTGCGCTGACGCAAAAACACGCATGGTCGCGGAATACATGAAGCAGCAATCCTCGGAGGATTCGGGTTCATGAAGAGTTCGTACAACGGGCAAGCGGTTCCTGCTGGCGGTCAAGCTATTGGATATGCCGGAGGCGAGTTGCAGGTGCCGGACGTGCCGGTGATTCCCTTTATTGAAGGAGATGGCACCGGGCGGGACATCTGGCGGGCGTCACGCCGCGTTTTTGATGCGGCGGTGGAGCGCGCTTATGGCGGGAAACGGCGCGTGGCGTGGTTCGAAGTGTTCGCGGGAGAAAAAGCGTTCAACACGTTTAAGGAGTGGCTGCCGAACGACACGGTAGAAGCGATTCGTGATTTTCGCGTGGCCATCAAAGGACCGCTTACGACGCCGGTGGGCGGGGGGATTCGTTCGCTGAATGTGGCGCTACGGCAGATTCTGGATCTTTATTCGTGCGAGCGGCCGGTACGTTACTACGCGGGAGTTCCCTCTCCGGTGCGGCAGCCGGAAAAAATGGACATTGTGATATTCCGGGAAAATACCGAAGACGTGTACATCGGGATCGAGTGGAAGTCCGGCACCGCGGACGCCAAGAAGCTGCTGGAATTTTTGAATCACGACATGTTGAAAGACGGAAAAAAGCAGATTCGCTGGGATTCTGGCGTGGGAATAAAACCGATCTCGCCTACCGGCACGAAGCGGCTGGTGCGGCGCGCGATCAAATTTGCGCTCCTGAACAAACGGGCGAGCGTGACGCTGGTGCACAAAGGAAATATTCAAAAATTCACCGAAGGCGCGTTTCGCGACTGGGGCTACGACCTGGCGCGCGAGGAATTTCGGGCGCAGACGATTACCGAACGCGAAAGCTGGATCATCGACAATCTCGATAAGAATGCGCAATTGAGCGTGGAAGAGAATGCCGCGCTGATCGAACCGGGACTGGAGCAGGCCACGGAAGATTTCAAGAAAACGATTTATGCGGAAGTGAAGCACACCATTGACACGATTTACGGCACGCACGGGAAAGGTCAGTGGAAGAAAAAATTATTGATCAACGATCGCATCGCGGATTCGGTGTTCCAGCAAGTTTTGCTGCGCGCGGATGAGTACAGCGTGCTGGCAACATCGAACTTGAATGGCGATTACCTTTCGGATGCGTGCGCGGCGCAGATTGGCGGTTTGGGAATGGCGCCGGGGTCGAATATCGGCGATGGATTTGGGGTGTTCGAAGCGACGCACGGGACGGCGCCGAAATACGCGGATAAAGATGTGATTAATCCGAGTTCGGTGATGTTGTCGGGCGCGATGATGTTTGATTTTTTGGGGTGGGGCGAGGCTGCGAAACTGATTGAAGACGGCATTGCCAGGACGATCCAGCAGAAACGCGTCACTTACGATCTGGAACGGCTGATGCCGGAGGCCACCAAAGTGGGGACGGCGGCTTTTGCGTCGGCGATTATTGAGAACATGAGCGCGGCCGCGGCGGTTTTATCGCGCACGTGAGATTGCACCACAAAATACTGCACGTAAATTCGGGAGACTGAGGGAATGCGTAAGAAAGTTACGGTAGTGGGCAGTGGATTCGTGGGCTCGACGACAGCGCAGAGAATTGTGGATGCCGACCTGGCGGACGTGGTCATCACGGATATTCTCGACGGCGTGCCAGCGGGAAAAGCTTTGGACATGATGGAGTCTGGGCCGATCACGCGAACGGATTCGCACGCTACGGGTATTTCCACGAATACCGGGGATTACAGCGGCACGGCTAATAGTGACATTGTGGTGATTACCGCGGGCTTTCCGCGCAAGCCGGGCATGAGCCGCGATGATTTGTTGAAAGCTAACTACGACGTGGTGAAGGCTGTCGTGGAACAGATCGTGAAGCATTCGCCGAACTGCATCATTATCGTGGTCACCAATCCGCTGGATGCCATGGCTCAGGCGGCGTTTAAGGTGAGCGGATTCGCGAAACATCGCGTGATGGGCATGGCGGGTGTTTTGGATTCGGCGCGCATGAGTACGTTTGTGGCTATGGAATGCAAAGTGAGCGTCGAGAACGTGCACTCCTTTGTGCTGGGCGGACATGGCGATGACATGGTGCCACTGCCGCGATACTCCACCGTGGCAGGAATTCCGCTGCCGGATTTGTTGCCCAAAGAACGGATTGACGCGATTGTGGAACGCACGCGCAAAGGCGGCGCGGAAATCGTAAATTTGCTGAAGACTGGATCGGCGTATTATGCGCCTTCGGCGGCTGCGGTGGAAATGGTGGAAGCCATTTTGAAGGACAAGAAAAAAATACTGCCGTGCGCGGTTTATCTTGAAGGGCAATACGGAATTAAAGGACTGTTCGTGGGTGTACCGGTGAAGTTGGGCGCGAAGGGCGTTGAGGAAATTATCGAGATCAAGCTGACCGCGGAAGAAAATGCGGCGCTGCAAAAGTCGTCAGCCTCGGTGAAGGAATTAGTCACGGTACTTGGTCTCTAGGGTAGTTTGAAACGGCACACTTGCCGCAGATTTCCGCAGTGCTACTACTTTAAAATCAGGATACGTCCCTGCCGCACGGCGTGTAAGTTTTCGCGCGGTCACCAGCCCCAGATTTTTTGGGCTCCGATTACTAATCCCAGAGTAAAAACGGCGATGACTACTTCGCCGATGGCGCCTACTGCGAAAGGGCGTAAGCCCTGTTTGCGCATCTCGCGGAAATTGGTGCGGAGGCCGACGCCTGCAAAGGTGAGCAGGAACGCCCAGCGGGAAAGATTGGCTAGGGCGGTGACTTGATCTTTGGAGAAGAAGTGATAGGTGGCAAGCACGGAGATCAGCAGAAAGCCTAAAACAAATTTGGGAAATTTCTGCCAGAGGAAGGCCACTTTGTTTTTTACGGTTTTAGCCTGGCCCTGGCTCGCCCAATAAATGGCATAAGCCAAAACGACGAAGCCGATCATGGCGTTGCGGGTGGTCTTGGCGAGGACAGCGAGTTTTCCGGCAGCGTCGGAGTACAACGCGCCTGCGGCGGTTGCCTCCGCGGTGTTATCTACTGCGAGACCGGCCCACAGGCCGTAGGCGTGATCGCTCAAATGTAGCGCGTGGCCGATCAGCGGAAAAGTGAACAGTGCTAGCGCACCGAGCGCGAGAATCGCGGCGATAGCGAAGGAAGAATCTTCTTCGTCGGCGTCGATGGCGCCCTGCGTGGCGATGATGGCGCTCACACCGCAGACTGCAGAGCCGACTGCCAGCAGCGTGGTGAGTTTCGGCTTGAGATGAAATAACCGGCCAAGCAAGGTCATGAAGGCGATGGCGCCGGTTATTTCGATAGCCACGAGCGCGAGACTGACGCCGCCGAGTTTTAAAACATCGCCGAGCAGGAAGCGCGCACCGAGCAGGACGATTCCGACTTTGAGCCAGAATTCATAAGTGGCGACACCGGCGCGGAAAATTGCGGGTACGCCGACGGTATTGGAAATCGCCAGGCCCAACAGAATGGCCCACAAAACGTATTCAATGTTGGGAAAAATCCAGTGATGGGATTTGGCGTACTTGCCCACGTTTTGCTCCAACAGCTTTCCGGCGTAGCCGATGGCGGCCAGCAGGAGGATGCCGGGGATGACACGAAGGAATTGCAGGTTGGGCTGCGCCTGCTTTACTTGGACTTGTTTTATCTGCGGAATTGCGAACGTCTCTGACATCAATGTGCTCCTTCTAAAGCGAATAGCTTTCCTGGCCGCGGATGCGCGCTCACCAGGGAATGTGTTTTACGACGCCGAAACGAATTAAGAGCGCGGCTATAAAAGCGGCCAGCACTGCCCAGGTGTCCCACGAAAACTTGGCAGTGAAGGATTTTGCTGATTTTTTATCCAGTGTTGCGTCAGTCGTGGTCATTTCTTTTTCTCCAGTATTTTCCTAGACGATGGATTCCACTTGCCGGGGCGTCTCTAATTCACGCGACGTCCAGAAAGATTTGCTGATTCCCGAGACTTGGTGCGATGCGACGCGGCCCACAATGAAAAGCGCTGGCGCGGGTAGTTTTTCTTCCGCAGCGAGGCTGCCAACGGTAGACCAGCGCACTTGCTGCTGCGCGTGGGTGGCGCGGGAGACGATGACACAGGGCAAATCGGCAGGCAGGCCGCTGTTTTGCAAGCGCTCGGCAACTTCGGCGTAATCCGTGCCGGGCATGTAAAGCACCAGCGTGGTGTCATCGGTGAGCTGACTCCATTCCAGATTGCCGCGCTCAGGACTGCGCGAAAATGTGCTGAAGAGCACTTGCGACGCTACGCGGCGGTCGGTGAGCGAGATTCCGGCGGCCGCGGCAGCTCCCAGTGCGGCGCTGATGCCGGGGACAACTTGATGCGGAATATTTGCGCGGCGCAGCGCTTCCAATTCTTCCCGGGCGCGCCCAAACATGGAGGGATCGCCGCCTTTTAGGCGCACGATTGTAGTTCTGCTTTCCGCGTAAGAGACCAGCAGCGAATTGATTTCGTCCTGGGTGAGCAATTTGCGTCCGGCGCGCTTGCCGACGTCGATAATTTCGGCTTGCGGCGAAATCATGGCTAAAATTTCCGCGCTGACAAGGGAGTCGTGCAGGACGATGTCGGCAGCGGCGAGGAGTCGCGTGGCCTTTACGGTAAGCAATTCTGGGTCGCCGGGACCGGCGCCGACTAGGTACACCGTGCCAGGTGCGCGACGCCCAGATTTCATTGCAGCGGATTCTCGCGCTTGAGAACGGACGAAACGAGAAAACATCTCCGGGCTCGCAAGGCGATGCAGGATGGTTTTGTTCTCTTCGAAGTTTTCTTTGGGATCCGAGCTGGCGCGGAGTTTCTCGCGAGCATCGCCCAGGGAATCCAGCCATGCGGCGTATTCCGTGGGATACTGCTGCTCCAATTCTTTTCGCAAACGCTGGGCGAGCGCGGGACTTTTTCCGTTCGTGGAGATGGCAATTTGCAAGTCTCCGCGCTGCACGATGGAGCCGTAGTAGAAGTGGCAGTTAGCGATGTCGTCGACGGCGTTGCAGAAAATGCCAGCGGTTTCCGCGGCCTGAAACACTACGGCGTTCACTGCTTGAATAGAAGTTGCGGCGATGACCAAAGAAGCGTCTTCAAGATCAGCAGGCGTGAATTCCTTCTCAAGCCACTGAATTTCGCCGGTGTATGCCCAGGCGGAAATCTGGGAATTAATCTGCGGCGCAATGACTCGCACGCGGGCTTGAGCTTGCAAGAGGCCAGGGATTTTGCCGGCTGCGATGCTGCCGCCTCCGACGACTACAACCGGTCGGCCTTGCAACTTCACGAATATGGCAAAAAGACTCATGGTTTTTTGACCCTTAACCTTCCACGCCGTGGGGCACGGGGCCGAGCGAGATATCGCGTTCGACGGCGCCGACGAAGGTGCCCGCCAAAAGCGCGCGGAGTTCTTCGTTGGTGTGTCGGCCAAAAAATTGGCGCAGATTTTCGTTTCCTTCGCGCCGGGTGTTGAAGCCTTCGAGCAGCCTTTCAATGGCGTCGGGCACGGTGTCCGCCGTGCAGCGGTAGCCAACAGGGCGGGCGATGCCCGCAAATTGGCCTACGCTACCGCCGACGCAGAAGTAGTAGGCGTCGACCATTTTTCCGTTCTGCTTAATTTTTTTGCCCTCGATGCCGATGTCGGCGATCCAGTGCTGGCCGCAACTGTTGGGGCATCCGGTGATGTGCAACTTGAGTTGCTCTTCGAAGGCGGGTAAGCGCTCTTCGAGCTCCTCGGTGAGCCAGCGCGCAAAACTTTTGGTTTCGGTGAGGGCCAGCTTGCAAAATTCGGAGCCAGTGCAAGAGATGGTGCCGCGCGCAAAAACGGAAGCCTGAACCGGCAAGCCCGCCAGTGTGAGGGCGTCCGCGACGAGCGAGGCGCTTTCTTTGCGCACGTTTACGATCAGGAGATTTTGCATCACGGTGTTGCGAACGTGACCGTCGGCGTAGCGATCTGCAAGATCAGCGGCGAGATTTAGTTGTTGAGGAGTGATGCGCCCGCGCAAAACCGACGCGCCTACATATACCAGACCGGGCTGCTTCTGAGCATGCACGCCGACGTGGTCACGATGGATGTCCGCCGGGATTTCTTCGCGTTCGCCGGGATCGAGAGAAAAGCCGATGTGCCGTTGCAATTCAGCGAGGAAAGCGTCGGCGGTCCAGCCATGTTCCAGGAAGAGGAATTTGAGGCGGGCCTTTTCCCTGCTTACGCGCAAAACTTCGCTGGCACGAAATATTTCCGCGACGCCGCGAACTACCGGGATAACTTGGTCGGGCTTGATAAAAGCGTCGAGTGCGACCGCGAGGTGAGGATTGGTGGAAAGGCCGCCACCGACGCGCAGCGTAAAGCCCACTTCGGACTTTCCGGCGCGACGCCGAGTGGTGGCGGTGAGGCCAATGTCGTTTATTTCGGGATAGGAGCACCAGTGGCGGCAGCCGGTTATGGAAATTTTAAATTTGCGCGGCAGATTGTAAAACTCGGAATTGCCGCCGAGTTCTCGATCGATTTGCAGCGCGAGAGGAGAGGTGTCAATGATTTCGTCGCCGTCGAGACCCGCAAGCGGGCATCCGGTGATGTTGCGGGCGACATCGCCGCAGGCGCCCGTAGTGGTGAGGCCAACGTTCCACAGGCTCTGCAGAACATCGGGTAAAGATTCTATGGTGACCCAGTGCAATTGAATGTTTTGCCGCACGGTGATGTCCGCGACGCCTTGGCCGTATTTTTCTGCGAGAGTCGCGATGGTGCGCACCTGTTCGCTGCGCATCAAACCATTCGGAATGCGAATGCGCACCATGAAAAACGGCAGGGCCTTGCCTTCGCCATTTTTGCCGCCAATTACGCCAACTCCGTCGCCCTGGGTGTAAACGCCCCAGGAACGAAAATAGGTGCCAAGCCATTCGGGCGGAATGGAATCAAATCCGGAGCGGGCGAACTGCTGAATCTCATCGAAATGGTCCCAGGCATTTTTGGAACGCTTGAGGCGCTCGATGCGCTGTGTTTTGGTTTCGACCGGCTTAGTTTCGGGCGGCTTAGCCTCGTTTGGCTTAGCTTCGAGCGATTCTTCTGGAATAACTTGCGACATGAACGATTCACCTGTGTCCCGGAAATGCGCGCCTAAAAAGAAAAAGCCCACGTTCACCAGTGCTCTGGCAACGTGGGCTTCGGAACTTTTTAGTATTTATGCGCTAAGTTCGGAAACTTGTTTGGCCAGAGCTGTGGTCGGTGCAACACGCAGCGTTGCATGCGCACGCACAACAGAGCATCTGGCAACAAGTACTCATCAAGAGTTAGGGTACGACGGTTAGAGAAGGACTGTCAAATCACAGTATTGTCAAAGATTTGTTTAGAAGTATTCAAATTGCTGATACATGGAAAAAAGCGCTGTAATGCGTTAGGCCAAGAGAACGCCCCAGATGAGGCTAGGGTTTGGGCGCGGGTACGGTCTTTTTGGCGGGCAAAGTTTTATGCGTTGCCGCGCCTGGAGCCAGGGTCAACGTAGTGGTCTTAATGTAGTCGAGCTTGGGGAAGTTCCTGTCCAGATAGGGTTTACCCTGCTTTTGAATTTCGTCCTGGTTGGGGCCACTGCCGCCCGGGGCGCCTTCGCCATAGTCGGCATAAAGGGTGTCTATGATGTTCATTCCGTCGGTGACCTGACCGAACGGGGCAAAACCCATACCGTCCAAGCGCGGGTTGTCGGCCAGATTGATGAATAGCTGAGTCGTGCGCGTGTTTGGGCCGGCGGTGGCGAAGGTGAGGAAATATTTTTTATTGCTTTGCGTGACCGGGTCGTCCTTGATGGTGGCCTTCTCCCACACTGGGTTCAAGGCAGGATAAGCGCTGATTCCAAATTGAGCGACGAAACCCTTGAGCACCCGGAAAAAACTCTCATTATCAAAAAAATGATGCTTGGCGAGATTGTAAAAGCGGTCGGCGCCCAGCGGGGCCCACGCGCGCGTGACGGAAACGGTAAAATCACCTTTGCTGGTTTCAAATTTCACCTGATAGGTTTCGGGAGCCTTATCCTTCAATAGCGCAGGATGAAGCAAGGCGCGGTCGTAGGATTTTGCAGCGGGCGATGTGCCCGTTTTTGTAGGAGCAGTTTTTTGCGCCGTGGAAGATTTCGGCTTGGCGGGAGCCGGGTTCCCAGTTTGTCCTGACGCGGGGATGGCGGCTGCTGAAAAAATAGCTACGGCAATTAGAATGACAATTTTGTTCATTTCTCTTCCCTCTTTATTTTACATGAGCAAATCAGTCTAGTTTTTCTTGTTGGCATTCAAATCGCGGCTGACGCGCTCCGCTTCACCCATAACGCGCAAAGTATTCTCACCCAGAATTTTCCTGACGTCACTCTCGGAATACCCTTTTTTGAGCAAAACTTGGGTGATGAGCGGCAACCTGGAAGCGTCCTCCATGCCGTAGGGCATGTTGGCGCCATCGAAATCGGATCCCAGGCCTACGTGATCGGCGCCCGCAACTTTTACAGCGTGATCGATGTGCTCGATGATTTTTTCGTAGCCGACGCGCGGTAATTTTCCCTGCTCGACAGCTTCGCGGGTGAGCTTGTCGCCCTCGAGGAGTTGGCAAGCTTCGTTATCGCCACAGCGTTTGTTCACTTCCTGGCCAATTTCGGCGTTGATTTTGGGATCAGCCTTTTCCGCGTCGCGAAATTCCTGGCTTAGAAAGCCGACGTGGTAATTAATCTGCACTACACCGCCCTTGGCAGCCAGAGCTTTCATCATTTCGTCGGTCATGTTGCGGGGCGCATCGCAAATCGCACGGCACGAGGAGTGCGAGGCGATCATGGGGGCTTTGCTGATGGCCAAAGCGTCGACAAAAGTTTTGTCACTCACATGAGAAATGTCCACCATGATGCCGAGACGGTTCATTTCGCGTACAACATCCTTGCCAAAATCGGTCAGGCCATTGTGGACAGCTTTGTCCGTGGAAGAATCCGCCCACTCATCGTTTCCGCTGTGCGTAAGGGTCATGTAGCGAACGCCCAGGGCGGCAAACTTATCCAGCACGGCGAGATCGCTGTTAATCATGTG
>Ga0307475_10000330_pt1 | contig 28902 bp, 29 predicted proteins | sample atmos_gasesECM1C_FD_203317 | JGI IMG/M metagenome (GOLD analysis project Ga0307475, IMG submission 203317) | Hardwood forest soil microbial communities from Morgan-Monroe State Forest, Indiana, United States - atmos_gasesECM1C_515 | ecosystem: Environmental > Terrestrial > Soil > Temperate... | reverse complement strand
TTTTCTGGACATTCCGTTCCGTCGATTTCGCCGCCATTTTTGCCAAGGTTGCGGAGAACCCGACCGATGTCGGTGTGCTTACCTCGATTTGCCTGATGCTGTTCGCCGGCGCAATCGGAAAATCGGCACAACTGCCTCTGTACGTATGGTTGCCCGATGCGATGGAAGGCCCCACGCCGGTGAGCGCGCTGATTCATGCGGCAACCATGGTCACCGCGGGCGTGTACATGGTGGCGCGGATGAACCCGCTGTTTTCGCGTGCGCCGATTGCCATGCTCGCGGTCGCTATCGTGGGGACCATGACAGCCTTCTACTCCGCGACAATTGGGCTGGTACAAACTGACATCAAGAAAGTGCTCGCATATTCCACTGTCTCGCAGCTCGGCTACATGTTTCTTGGCTGCGGCGTGGGAGCCTATGCGGCCGGAATTTTTCACCTGATGACGCATGCGTTCTTTAAGGGCCTCTTGTTTCTCGCTGCGGGCAGTGTGATCCACGCCGTGGGCGGCGACCAGGACACGCGCCACATGGGAGGCCTGCGCAAGAAAATACCCGTCACATTCTGGACAATGTTCATTGCCACGCTGGCGATCACTGGCTTTCCGCCCTTCGCTGGATTTTTCAGCAAGGATGAAATCCTTTACAGCGCATACGCCGGGCCGCTTGCGAACAAGGTGTTCTATGCGCTAGGCCTCTCGGCAGCACTGCTGACTTCGTTCTACATGTTCCGGCTTGTGTTCCTGACTTTCTTCGGAACCCCGCGCTACGACGAACATAAAGTGCACGTCCACGAATCGCCGAAGAACATGCTGGTGCCGCTGGTGATCCTAGCGATTCTCTCGACGATTGGCGGCTGGTTTGCCGCGCCAAAATTCTGGGGTGGGCAGGATTACTTCCATAATTTCCTCGGCCCAGTCTTCGCGCAGGCTGGCAGGCTGGCGCCTGCGGTGGAGATGTCCGAAGAAGCGGCCCATACGCTCGAATGGCAGCTGTCGGGAGTGGCCGTGATTGTCGCGGGGATCGGGCTCTTCGTCGCGTGGTGGTTCTACATTCGCAAGCCCAAGGCGCCGGAAGCCCTGGCGAAGAGCTTGCATGGGCCCTACACGCTGCTGCTGAACAAATACTATGTGGACGAAATTTACCTCGCACTGATTGTGCGGCCGCTGTTGTGGTTCTCGACGAACGTCCTGTGGCGCGTGGTGGACGAAGGAATCATTGACGGCACGGTGAACGGCGCGGCGCACGTGGCGCGCGAGGCTGGTAGCGAGTTGCGAAAGCTGCAATCGGGGAATGCGCGCAGCTATGCGGCATGGGTAGTGATTGGCGCGGTTGGAGTGACAGTTTTGCTGCTTGGAATCTGGACGAGGTTGGTGCATTAGGGTGGATATGCAGCCTCATTTGCTGACGGTGACCACGTTCCTGCCGCTTCTGGGCGTGCCGGCGCTGCTGCTCCTGCGTTCGGAGGATCACGTGTGGATTCGCCGAATCGCGCTGGCGGTATCGCTCGCCGAGTTCGTAATTTCGCTGTGGCTGCTGCCCGGATTCATCGGCGCGAATCCCACATATCAATTCGAGGAATTCTACGATTGGATTGGACGCGCTAACATTCACTACCACCTGGGCGTGGACGGCGTCAGCTTGTTCCTGGTGCTGCTGACGACGTTCCTGACGCCGCTTGCGATTCTGGCCTCCTGGCAGTCGATTCGAGAGAACGTAAAGGGCTTCTTCATCGCGCTGTTGATTATCGAGACGGCCATGATCGGCGTTTTCGTTTCGCTCGATCTTTTTCTCTTCTTTGTTTTCTGGGAGCTGACGCTGATCCCCATGTATTTCCTGATCGGCATCTGGGGACACGAGCGCCGGATTTATGCCGCGGTGAAATTCATTCTCTACACCATGTTCGGCTCGATCCTTATGTTGGTGGCGATCTTGTGGCTCTACAACTTGACCGGCACTTTTGATCTTCCGGAAATTCAAGCGAAGCTCCACGCGGGCGTGGTCTCGCTCCAGGCCACGACGGAGCTGCTCCTTTTTGGCGCGTTCTTCCTGGCATTTGCAATCAAGGTGCCGCTCTTCCCGCTTCACACTTGGCTGCCCGATGCGCACACGGAAGCACCCACGGCCGGCTCCGTGATCCTTGCGGGCGTGATGCTGAAGCTCGGGACATACGGCATGCTGCGCTTCTGCTTGCCGTTGTTCCCGGATGCGGCGCACAAGTTGGCTCCCTACATCGGCGTGCTCGCCATCATCGGAATCGTGTACGGCGCGCTGGTGGCGACGGTGCAGCATGATTTGAAGCGCCTGGTGGCTTACACATCCGTGAGCCATCTCGGCTTTGTCGTCCTGGGACTGTTTGCATTCAGCACCATTTCGATTCAGGGCGCGATTTACCAGATGCTGAATCATGGCGTGTCGACGGGCGCTCTCTTCCTCGGCGTCGGGATGCTTTACGACCGCCGACACACTCACGAGATCAAGGAGTTCGGCGGGCTGGCGACGCCGATGCCGGTGCTGATGTCGTTTTTCCTTTTTATTTGCCTTTCTTCGCTGGCGCTTCCGCTGCTCAACGGCTTTGTCGGCGAATTTCTGATATTGATTGGTGTGTACGAACATCATCACGCGTGGGGCTCCTGGGCAGCGTCGGGCTCGGTGCTGTCGGCAATTTATTTGCTGTGGGCATATCAACGGGTTGCCCTCGGTGAGGTAACTGTTGATAAAAACCGCGTGCTGCCGGACGCCTCGCAGCGCGAACGTGTGATCCTGGGGACGTTGGCGGCCGTGATTCTGTTCATGGGCGTGGCTTCCCCGCTGTTCACGCGGCGCATGGAGGCTTCGACCGACAACGTTTTGAAGCAGATGGAGCGCGTCCACGACGCTTCGCAACCTACCCCTGCGCTGGCGCCTGCTGCGCGAATTATTCTCCCGTCGAATCTGCAAGCGGAAGTCTCGCTCGCGAAAGCCTCGGGTAAACAGGTGCATCCGTGATTCGAATGCCCGCCGAGCAAATCACAAATATTCAGAGACTCGCGCCAGAAATCGCGCTCAGCTTTTTTGGCGTGCTCATCATGGTGGTGGATCCGTTCGTCAGCGCGGCGCGAAAACGAAGCCTCGCGTGGCTCGGATTCATCGGAGCGCTCGTGGCGCTCGGATGCGTTCGCGTGGCAGCGTGGAATCCCGGGCCCGCTTACAGTGACCTGATGCGCGTGGATGCTTTCAGCACTTTTGTTCATGTGATCGTAATTGGCGCGTCGGCGCTGGTGATTCTGGGCTCGATCCAATATCTGGAGGACGAAGGCATACAACGCGGCGAATATTACGCGCTGGTGATGTTTGCGACCGCGGGGATGGGAATTTTGGCGGGCGCGAATGAATTGGTGACAGCGTTTGTGGGTCTGGAAATGAGCTCGATTTCGAGTTACGTCTTGGCGGGCTTCCGCAAGCGGGCGATGCAATCGAATGAGGCTTCGCTGAAATATTTTATTCTCGGCTCCTTTGCCACCGCGTTTTTTCTGTATGGGATCGCCATGGTGTATGGAGCGACGGGGACGACGCGAATTGATCTGGTGGAGACATCCTTGCAGAGCCAGACTCATCCTGCCGCCCTCGCGATTCTCGGGCTCGGGCTGATTTTTGTGGGCCTGGGATTCAAAGTGGTTGCGGCTCCGTTCCAAATTTACGCGCCGGACGTTTACGAAGGCGCGCCCACGCCGGTGACCGCGGTGCTTGCCTCGGGGCCAAAAGCCGCGACATTTGCCCTGATGTTGCGCATCTTCTACGTGTCGTTCGGCTCCGCGAGCAACATATGGTTCTGGGCGGTGTGGACCTCGGCGGTGCTGACAATGAGCATCGGCAATCTGGCGGCGCTGGTGCAGACCAACGTGAAGCGCACGCTGGCGTATTCTTCGATCGCGCATGCAGGCTACATCTTGGTGGCATTCGCTGCCTCTACGGCTGTCGGAATTGCAGCCGTGCTTTTTTATCTCGCGGCCTATGTTCTGATGAAAGTGGGAGCTTTCCTTGTGCTCGCGCACCTGGGCCAGCACGGCGAGAAGCGCCTGGAGATTCAAGACTATGCCGGGCTGGGACAGAAACAGCCGGTGCTCGCGGCGTGCTTCTCGTTGTTCTTGCTTTCGCTGCTGGGTCTGCCAGCCACCGGCGGATTCCTCGGAAAATTCTTCGCGTTCCAGGCGGCGCTCGATTCGAGGATCGTTTGGCTGGTGGTGATCGCGGCGATCAACAGTGTTGTGGGCGCGTATTACTATCTGCGAATAATCGTGGCGATGTATTTCTGGGATCCATCGAAGGAGTACACGCCGACGAAGGTTGCGCCAGCGCTGACCGTTGCGCTTTTTGTGGCGGCCGCCGGGACACTCTACCTCGGTCTCTTCCCTGCCCGGGTTCTTGGCCTGGCCAAGACCGCCGCTGATTCGATCTCCCTTTTGGCGCGCTAGTGTCGCGCATCCATAGTGATTCCGCACATCGCGATTCCTTAGATGTGCATTCCAAAAAGAATCTGAATTATTCGCGATTAGACGGGGACCGGATGGTGATTCTAGGGGGGTTAGATGGGTTTCTAATATTCGGTTCGCGATTAGAAAATCAGTGGTGAGAAACCCCAAAGGGGACGTAGGCGGCCCCCACGGTGGCGAGCGACGCTGCCAGCGGAGTTCCATGGCGAACGCGTTATATCACAGTAGTAACTATATTGTCAACAGAAATTGCAGACCGGGACATTGGGGAGAGGTTACTCGGGGCCAAAACAGAAAGGCCCGGAAGCTCGCGCGAGCCTCCGGGCCTTAAAATACATCCGTTAGTACCCGACTTTTGCGAAGACGATGGCTAGAGTGAACAGCGCCAACGTCTCGATGAATACCAAGCCAAGAATCATGGCCGTTCGAATCGCGCCGGCTGCAGCGGGATTCCGGGCAATGCCTTCACAGGCAGAGGCAGCAACACGTGCTTGCCCAAGGCCGCAAAAGGCCGCGGCGATAGCCATCGAAAAACCGGCAGCCAGCACAATACCTGTGGCAACGTGCTCCGGCGGCTTTCCTGCTTCGCCGCCCTGAGCGAACACCGGCGCCGCCAGAAGCCCCACGACAATCAATAGAAGAAACAACCCTGCGAGTCTTTTCATTCTTATCTCCCTTTTATGAAGTACCGCCAGGAGGTGGTTCCCGTCATCCTCATGCAGCCGGGCTCACGCTGGTCGGCGATCAAGCCGGATTAGTGTTCTTCGGCCGTAGCCATGCCGATATAAAGAGATGGAAGAATTGTGAAAACAAAAGCCTGAACTACGGCAACGAATAAGTGCAAGCCCATAAATAAAACGGGAATGGTGGCGGGGAAAATTCCCAAGAGCAGCCCCAGGACCGGATGAGCGTGGCCCACAGCAAGTGCCGGAGCCAGGCATAATCCCAGAAAGATCGTGTAGATCAGCTCGCTGGCAAAAATGTTGGCCCACAAGCGGACAGTAAGTGAAAGCAATCGAGCGGTATGGCTGATGATTTCCACTGGAAAAATCAGCGGGGCGAGCGCCGGGATCGGGCCGGCAAAGTGTTTGGCATAGCCAAGGGGACCATGGTGTTTTAGACCAACTGCATTGTAGTAAACGAAAGTCAGGATCGCGCAGGCCAGCGGTACGCTCGGATGTCCTGTGGGCGAATCAAACGCCGGAGACAAGCTGATGGCATTGGAAAACAGAATAAAGATGGAAATGGAGCCGACCATCGGAAGGTATTCACGCGCGCCGTGCCCCACATTTTCATCGAGCAAGTCGCGAATCCCGACGCCCATTGGGTTCGTGAGGAGCATCTCCATCACTTGCTGCGTTCCGCCCGGGTGTTCGGCTGAGATTCTTGGACGAAGCCAGAGAAAGAAGACCGCGCTTATCAGAAACACTGTCACGGCTGCCGCCACGAAATTCGGAATCGGATAGGCCGTGTCCTTGGGGTGAATGTGCAGGGCGGATAAAACAGCCAGCGCCAAATGGCCGAAGACTTTGTTCAGCAGGACGGTGAACCAGTTGACGTGCTCACGCATACTTTGGTCAGGCCTCGGAAAATTCTATTCAGATCCCAGATAGACTTCGTAAAGACTGGCAACGATTGCCGCTGCCCCCAGTGCAAGTAAGCCCAGGATAAGGCTCAGGACAGGCACTGCAAAGTAGTGAACAGTAACATAGATAGCCAATCCCATCAACACGTAGCGGCCTGCGAACTTCCAGTAGATCCTCGCGGGCACACGAGATTGCGTGCTCCCTGCCTGAGCGGTGGCGACGGTGACAAGCGCCCCCAAAGTCTGATCTAGCCAGCGATAGTTGAGCCATGCCAGAAACGTGCCGATGGCGATTCCAAGTCCTGCACGGGGAGACTTTGCGAACGTAACCACCAACGCGGCGAGGAAGCCGAGAAGAAGAGTGAGCCACGCTATGCGGCGAGAGAGGTTGAGGGCGCGCTCATTTTCCCGCGTTTCCAGAACTGTCGGGGTCATCCTTTTGCAATCTCCTGAGCATGTCCCGAACTGAGGCAATGAATCCGACCGCGCCGAGGATGAGCATCAGAAATGGCTTGGTGTGAAGCCAGCGATCAAGCAGGAAACCGAAAAGGCCGCCCACCAGAGTGCCCGCGACAAGGAGAAATGGAAGTTCCATCGCGAGGGCGAATTGGCGCGTGAATCCACCGGAATTCTTGCGCGGGGCGGGAGGTGGTGAGGCCATCGGGGCACCGGGCTCAGTGGCCGAGGGGCAGGAGGATAGAGTAAGTAGCGAGGCGCAGGAACTGCTCGGGGAACATTCCGGCGGCGAGCGTGACGATGACCATGGTGACAAGCGCGAATCTCTGCGCGGGCGTGATCACCGGCAGAACCGGATCGGTTGATTCGCGCACGAACATGGCGGCGACCATCCGGAAGTAGTAATACACCGCGGGGAGAATGTACAGCACGGAGAGGACGGCGAGAAGGTAGTGCTTGGTCTCGATCAGCGCCCAGAAAATGAGCAGCTTGGCGACAAAGCCGCCGGTGGGCGGGATGCCCGCGAGCGAAAGGAGGAAGATCAGCATCAGCACGGCCGCGCCGGGATTGCGCTGAATCAGGCCGTTCAAATCGTCGAGTTCATCGCCAATCACGCCTTTGTGGCGCAAGACTATGATGATGGCGAACGCGCCGGTATTGAAGAAGGCGTACACGAATAGATAGAAGGCCATAGATTGCAGGCCGCGCTGGTTGAGCGAGCCATCGGGATTCACGGCGGCCACGAAGCCAAGGAGGACATAACCGACGTGGGCGATCGAGGAATAAGCGAGCAGGCGTTTGACGTTGGTTTGAGTCATAGCCGCGAGGTTGCCGACGGTGAGCGAGAGTACTGCGACCGCCGCGAGGAGCATCACCCAGTCCATGCGCACGGGCCAGAAAACTGTGAGGAAGAGGCGCAGCAGCAGCGCGAAGCTGGCGGTCTTTGAAGCAACACTGACGTAGGCGGTGATCGTGGTGGGCGCGCCTTCGTAAACGTCAGGCGCCCACTGGTGGAAAGGCACGGCGGCAATTTTGAAAAATACGCCAGCAGCAACTGTGCCGAGTGCAAGATACAGGAGCGGGTCGTTGCTGTGCAGCTGTGCGTGGCGCTCCGCGAGCTTCGCAGCGATGACGTCCAGATTTGTCGAGCCGGCGAGCCCGTAGAGTATCGAGAAGCCGTAGGCGAGGATGCCCGAGCTGAACGCGCCTATGAGCACATATTTCAAGGCACCTTCGTTCGAGCGGCGGTCTCGGCGCAGGAATCCCGAGAGGACGTAAAAGCTGAGCGCCATGGTCTCGAGAGCGACGAAAAGGACCACGAGATCATTGCCGCAAGCCAGAAACATCATCCCAACGGTGGAGAAAAGCATCAGGGCGTAATACTCGCCGTGCTGCTCTTCTTCAATATCCATGTAGCGAACCGAAAGCAGAATCACGAGCGCCGTCGAAGCAAGGAACACGAAGCCGAAAAAGATGAAGAATGGATCAATGACGATGGAGCCGTCGAACCCCGGCGTGGGGCCGTGTGGACCCGAAGCCGCGGGCATAATGACGTAGAGCGATGCGGCGCTGAGGCCGACACCGAGCATCGCAGTGAGCGAGTTCCAGCTCTTCTGGCGCGAGCCAAGAAGAAAATCGGTGAGCAGGATGGCAAGGCCAAAAAATGCGACCATCAGTTCGGGGAAAATGAGCGGAAAGTCGCGCTGCGACTGTTGGAGGATGTCGCCCCAGTTCATCTACCTGGCCTCACGCGTGCCGGAGGTTGTCGGAGCCGCTAGCGCCGCCGGCGGATTCGCCGCTGCCGCGGGTGCCGGCATGGTGGCAATAGCTGCGGTCGGGGGAGCGGTCTTGAAATAACCCGGATTGACACGTTCGACGAGGCGGTGCACCGGCGCTTCCACCACTTCGAAGAGCGGCTTGGGATAAATTCCGATCCAAAACGCGAGCGCGACCAGCGGAAGCAATGTGGCATATTCGCGCGCGTTCAAATCGGGGAGGTGCTCGTTCGCAGGATTTGTGACATTGCCGAACATCACGCGCTGGTAGAGCCACAGCAGATATGCGGCACCGAGAACTACGCCCAGGACGCCCCATGCGGCCCATTGCCAGCGCACTTCGAAAACGCCGCGAAGAATCGTGAACTCGCCTACAAAACCATTGAGCAGTGGCATGCCGAGCGAACTGAGAGTGACAATCATATAGACGGCGGCGAAATTCGGCATGGGTGTCGAAAGCCCGCCGAATTCGGAGATCAGGCGAGTGTGGCGCCGTTCGTAGAGCACGCCAACGATCAAGAAGAGCGCGCCGGTGGAAATTCCGTGGTTGATCTGCTGGATGATGCTGCCGGAAAGGCCGAGCGGCGTGAGCGCAAAAATGCCGAGCGTGCAGAAGCCCATGTGGCTGACGGAGGAGTAGGCGATGAGCTTCTTCATGTCCTTCTGCATCATGCAGACGAGCGCGCCGTAAACGATTCCGATTATAGAGAGTGCGATCATGATGCCGCGGTAGCGGTTCGTTGCGTCGGGAAACATGGGCAGCGAGAAACGCAGAAAGCCGTATGTGCCCATCTTCAGTAGAACGCCGGCGAGGATGACGCTGCCGGCCGTGGGCGCTTCGGTGTGCGCGTCGGGGAGCCAGGTGTGGAACGGGAACATCGGGACTTTGATGGCGAAGGCGAAGAAGAAACCCCAGAAAAGCCATTTCTGAAGCTGCACGGTGAACATCGCATTCGGTGACTTCAAAATTTCCATGATGCTGAAGGTGTGCGCGTTGAAATAAATTGCCAGAATCGCAAGCAGCATGACCACCGAGCCCGCCAGGGTGTACAGGAAAAATTTGATGGCTGCGTACAGGCGCCGCTCGCTGCCCCATACACCAATCAGGAAATACATCGGTACGAGCATCACTTCCCAGAACACGTAGAAGAGAACGAAATCGAGGGACATGAAGACGCCGAGCATGCCGGTCTGGAGCAGCAGAAACAGAATGTAATATTCCTTCTCGCGTTTCTGGATGGACGACCAGGAGGAAAGAATCGAAATGAAACCAAGGAGCGTGGTCAGCATCACCATCAAGAATCCCAGGCCATCGATGCCCAGCGTAAAGCGCGCGCCGATGGAGGGAATCCAGGAGTGGTCCACGAGAAATTGAAATTGCGGCGCGGCGGCGTCCGTCTTGAAGCGCCAGATCAGCGGCAACGAAACCAGCAGGCCGAGGAACGCGAAGATGTTGCCCATCCAGCGGTGCGCGTTGGCGTTCTCGCGGCTGATGAAGACCATCAGAATCGCGCCGGCCAGCGGCGTGAACAATATCGTAGTCAAGATGTGGCTATCGGAGAGCATCCGTTCCCTCGCCTTCTAATTGCATGCCGCCCACACATACCCCGATGAATCGAGGCGTCGAACCGGTTCCATCAGTGAATCACGCGATGCGCGAGATAAAAGTAGTACGCCAGAAAACCGATCAGGCCGACGACGATCAGGAGCATGTAATTTTGAACGTAGCCGGTCTGAAAAAACTTCGAGACAAAACCGAGCCCGTAAATGATGAATGAGCCGAGACGCACCGAACCATCCACAATCCAGGTGTCCCACCAGATGGAAACTTTGGAAACGAACCGAGTGAGCCAGCCCGCACCGTTGACGCCTGCGCCATCGATTACATTGCGGTCGAACGCGCCGAGGGCCAGGCCAAGATCCTTCGCGCGGTTCACGAACATGGCGTCGTATAGTTCGTCCACGTAATATTTGTGGTACACGAGACGGTAGAAGCCGCCGAGGCTCTTGGCAATCTTGTCGGGCAACTCGGTCCGCTTTAGGTAGAGGAACCATGCAAGACCGATGCCACCGAGAGCGATGGCGACCGATGCAATCATCAAACCGATCTCTTCCGCGGGCGCCGCGGGAGTCGTTGCTTCCAGATCTCGCTCCAGCTGCTTCCGGCCCTCCTCCGAACTCAGCGCCCCCCGGTGCTCGAGAAGCAGTGCTGCGCGATAGCCTTCAGGGTGGGATTGCACGTGCACAACCGGCGCGAGGAAATGCTCGAATCGCCCGCCGATTCCGATCCAGCCGCCGACGACGGAGAGGACTGCGAGAATCATCAGCGGGACAAGCATTGAATTCGGCGATTCGTGGATGTGGTGCTCCACTTCATGGTCCACGCGCGATTGGCCGTGGAAGGTGAGGAAGAGAAGCCGGAACATGTAAAAGGCTGTCATGCCCGCAGTGAGCCAGCCGACGAGCCAGAGGAGATGGCTGTAGCGGAAGGCGTGGCCGAGAATTTCGTCTTTGCTGAAAAATCCGGCGAGTGGCGGGACGCCGGCAATGGCGAGAGTGGCAGCGAGCATGGTGAGGTAGGTCTTTCGGATTTTGGCGGAGAGCGCGCCCATTTTCTGCATGTCCTGCTCACCTGAAAGCGCGTGGATCACGCTGCCAGCAGCGAGGAAGAGCAGGCCCTTGAAGAATGCGTGGGTCATCAGGTGGAAAATTCCGGCGGCGAATGCGCCCACGCCGAGCGCCAGAAACATGTAGCCGAGCTGCGAAATCGTCGAGTAGGCCAGGACTTTCTTGATGTCGTTCTGTACTACGCCCATCGAAGCAGCGAAGAGAGCGGTGACCGCGCCGACGACGGCGACGACGGCCATGGCCGTGGGCGCGAGTTGATAGATGGCGTTGGCGCGGGTGACCATGTAAACGCCAGCGGTGACCATGGTGGCCGCGTGAATCAGCGCGCTGACTGGTGTGGGCCCTTCCATCGCGTCGGGGAGCCAGACGTAGAGCGGAATTTGCGCGGATTTGCCGGTGGCGCCGACGAAAAACAGGAGCGCGATGGCCACGATGCGCGGATCGCCTGCTGCGAAATGTCCCGCGGCGAGCGCCGGACCGATTTCTGCGAAGCGGATTGTCCCAAGCAGAGCCGAGGTGAGGAAAATGCCGAGGAGGAAGCCAGCGTCGCCGATACGATTGACGATGAACGCTTTCTTGCCCGCGTCGGACGCCGACTTCTTGTGGAAGTAGAAACCGATGAGGAGATAGCTGCAGGTGCCCACGCCTTCCCAGCCGACGAAGAGCAGCAGCAGATTATTCGCCAGCACGAGCATCAGCATCGAGAACATGAACAAGTTGAGATAGCCGAAGAAGCGGTAGTAGCCGCCCTCGTGCGCCATGTAGCCGATGGAATACACGTGGATGAGAAAGCCGACACCGGTGACCACGAGAATCATCACTGCCGAAAGCGGGTCAAGCTGGAAACCCCAATCGGCAACGAAATTCGCGAGCCTGCCGTTGAGCATGTGATACGACCCGGCGGGAATCCACTCGAACAGGATTTTCGTGGCGATGCGTTCGCTGGCGGGCATGGCAATAAGCTGAAAGAAAGCTCCCAGAGAATAAACGAACGAGAAAAACACGCTGCCAACGCAAAGCAGGCTGACCATGCTGTTCTTCAACCGGCGACCGAAGAAAAGCATCACCGCCGCCGTCGCGAGCGGAAACAGCGGGATCAGCCAGATGTGATCGAGAAAATATGGGAGCGGCGCGTTCATTCGGTGGCTTTCACCATTTCAGCAAATCCATTTCATCTGCCAGCAGCGTTTCGCGATTGCGGAAAAATGCCAGGATAATGCCAAGGCCGACGGCAGCTTCGGCGGCTGCGTCGGTGATGACGAAGATTGCGAAAACCTGGCCGTTCACGTCGCCCCAGAGGCGTGAAAACGCGACGAGATTGATGTTCACGGCATTCAGAATCAGCTCGATGGACATCAGGATGATGATGACGTTGCGGCGTGTGAGCACCCCAATCACTCCGATCGTGAAGAGCGCCAGGCTCAGCATCAGATAATGTTCCGGCGACAACATCAAAGGCGCCATCACACCCTCCGCTTGGCCATCACAACTGCGCCAATCATGGCGACCAGCAGAAGGATGGATGCGATTTCAAACGGCAGCATGTAGTGAGTGAACAGCGCGTCGCCCACGGCCTCTGTGTTTTTCGGCGACATCACCTGCTGGGCGGGATGCGGAAGCATGCCGCGCCCGACCTTGAAGGCCAGGAACACTTGGGCGCCTAAGATGAGAGCCAACGTACCGGCCACAAACCGCTGGTGGTTAAACTGGACCAGGCGCATCGACACGTCGAGGTTCACAAGCATAATCACGAACACAAACAGCACCATGATTCCGCCGACATACAGGATGATTTGCACCACAAAGAGAAATTCCGCCTCAAGCTGGAGGAATATGCCGGCAGTTGCGAGGAGCGTGGTGATCAAAAACACGGCGCCGTGAACGATATTGCGGCGCGTAACCATAAGGATGGCGGAGGCCACCGCGAGCACTGCAAAAAAGTAGAATACCGCCTGGCTGAACATTAACTATTCACCATCGGCCGTCAGGACTGCCGCGGCAGGTTTTTCATTTTCACTCGCAAGCCACACGGCCACGCCAATCGTCGCCGCGAGCGTGACCAACTCTGCGAAGCGGGGGTTCCAGCCCCATTGCTGCTGGAGCACGATCGCGGTGCCCACGCCAATCACGTTGACGAGCGCGAGAGGAATCAGGAAACGCCAACCGAGCCGCATCAACTGGTCGAAGCGATACCTGGGAAACGTGAACCGGATCCAGAGAAAGGCGTAGAGATACGCCATCACCTTGGCCATGAACCAGAATCCGCCGTGAACCCCTTGCATCACCGTGGGTGGCGCGAACAATGCCGCAGCCATCGCTCCGGCGAGCATCAGGCAGAGCCCGCCAACCGCCGCCATCACCAACTTCTGGATTTGTACCGGCTGGCGCGGCGTGAGCCGAAAACAGTACAGGCCTATGCCCAGGAAAATGAGGGAAGGGAGCGCGTCGAGCAATTCAACAGAGGTGCCGAAAAGATGATCATGAAAGCGGGGGAATGGACGCAGCCAGCCGCCGAGGAATAGTGTGGTGGCGATTCCGGCGACGATAATCATGTTGGCATATTCTGCGAGAAAATAGAGCGACCAGCGGAAACCGCTGTATTCCGTCATGTAGCCGGCAACAAGCTCCGATTCCGCTTCCGGCAAATCGAAGGGAGCGCGATTTGTTTCCGCGATCGAGCCCACCAAATAAACAAAAAATCCGATGGGGGCGACCAGGATAAACCACACGCCCTGGTCCGCCTGCGCTTGCACGATTTCCTTCATGGAGAGCGAGCCCGCTAGCAGCAATGCGGAAACAAGTCCGAGGCCGGCAGCCGTCTCATAGCTCACGAGTTGCGCCGCGCTGCGCAGAGCCCCCAGCAGCGAATAATGGCTGTTCGAAGCCCAGCCGCCCAGCACGATGCCATAAATTCCGAGTGAGCTGACCGCGAGAATGAAAAGGAGGCCGACATTCAGGTCAGCGATTTGAAACGCTGGTCCAAAGGGCATCGCGGCATACGCGAGCAGCGCCATCGTGACGCTGACGAGCGGCGCTACATAGAACATCAACCTGTCAGCGTCCTCCGGGATGATGTCTTCTTTCAGGAGCAGCTTGACGGCGTCGGCGATCGGCTGCAACAAACCGTGCGGCCCGACGCGCATTGGCCCGAGCCGCGCCTGCATGTCGGCCATCACTTTGCGCTCGAGCAAGACTATATAGCCTGCGAGCAGAGGGAGTACGGCCACGATCACCAATGCATACACAACCGGCAGCACGTGGGGCAGGATCGAAGGAGGGATCGAGTGAGTCATCTCTTGCGGCCGGCGGCCGCTCCTTTGCTCTCAACGAGAGCCGTCAACGGTCCACTTCCCCGAGCACGATGTCAATGGTGCCGATGATGGCAACAACGTCGGCCACCAGCGAGCCGCGCGCCATTTTATCGAAGGCCTGCAAATTGATGAACGAAGGGGGACGCACGCGCACGCGATAGGGCTGCGTGGTGCCGTCGCTTACGATGTAGTAACCCAGCTCGCCCTTGGGTGCTTCGATCGAGTGATATACCTCGCCCCGCGGCGGCTTCAGGACTTTGCCGACTTTCGCCATAATCGGGCCTATCGGAATATTCTCGACTGCCTGCAGGCAAATTCGGCGCGACTGCCGCATCTCTTCCATGCGCACCAGGTAGCGGTCGTAGGTGTCGCCGGTCTGACGCGTGGGGATTTCGAATTCATACTGATCGTATGCAGCGTAGGGCATGGCCTTGCGCAGGTCCCATTTCACGCCGCTCGCGCGCAGCACTGGCCCGGTGACGCCGAGGGCAATCGCGTCTGCGGCGGAGAGAATGCCGACGCCCTTTGTACGCCCCACCCAGATACGATTTTCGGTGAGCAGCGTTTCGTACTCATCGATCTTTTGCGCGAAATCCTGGCAGAAGCGCTTTACTTCCTCCTCAAAGCCGTCGTAGGTCTCGTATTGCAAACCGCCGATGCGGAATGCATGCGTGGTCAGGCGGGCGCCGCAATACTTCTCGAAGATCTTTAGAATTTCTTCGCGCTCGCGGAAGCAGTAAAACACGGGCGTGAGCGCGCCGATATCGAGCGCGTGGGTGCCGAGCCAGAGCAGGTGGCTGGCGATGCGCTGCAGCTCCGTCAGAATCGTGCGCACCACTCGCGCACGCGGCGGGGCTTCCGCGTTGAGCAATTTCTCCACCGCCTCGCAATAGCCCAGGCCGTTCGAGACCGCCGCAACGTAGTCCATGCGATCCACGTATGGCGCAAATTGCGTGTAGCTGCGATGCTCGGCGATTTTCTCCACGCCGCGATGCAAATACCCGATGATGCATTCCGAATCCACCACGCGCTCCCCATCGAGCTTCAGCTTCACGCGGAGGACTCCGTGCGTGGAGGGGTGCTGCGGGCCCATGTTGAGGATGATTTCGTCGGCGCCCAGCACGGTGGTGGTGACGTCTGAGCTGCCGTTTGTGTGCGCGTCGGTCATTATCTATTGGGCGCTATTGCCCACTCTCGATGCCCAGGTTTTCACGCACCCAAGCCGTGTCCTGCTTCAAAATATCGTAATCCTTGCGCAACGGATGCCCTTCCCACTCCTCCGGCAGCAGAATGCGCTTCAAGTCCGGATGGCCTTCGAAAATAATTCCGAACATGTCGTAGCATTCGCGTTCGAGCCAGTTGGCGGCGGGCCAGACCTCGACTGAACTCGCCACCGGCTCGTTTTCTGCCGCATGCGCTTTCAAGCGCAGGCGTTCGTTTTTCGCGAACGAGTAAAGATTGAGGATGATGTCGAAGCGTTTTTCGCGCTTTGGCCAGTCCACCGCGGTTAAATCAACGAGCATGTCGAATTTCTCTTCGTCGCGGCAATGACGCGCGATATCGCGCAGCTTGTCAGCAGCGATCAGCACGATTGCCTGCTTGCGGTCGATCGTGGCTTCGCGAATGGCCTCGCCGAAGCGGGCCTTCAGGCGCTGCACCAGCTCGTTATCAAGAGGAACTTGCAGCGGCGCAGCCGGTTTCGGGGGTGGGGGTGCGGCGGGTTTCGGAGGAGCCGCGGCAGCAGGAGCCGCGGGTTTCGGGGAAACAGGAGTACCTTCCGCGTTGCCTTCTGGCGGATTCGATGGAGGTACTTTTTCCGAGGGGTCGTTGGCCATCAGTTCAAATGTCTGCTATCGCCGGATACGAGAGCACGGATTCGGCCTCTCGGCCGCGAGCAGCCCGCCTTTTTAACACACCTCCAAAAAGAACGTCAACGCATCAGGAAAGAAGAAATTCCGGCCGCTCAGACCCAATCAAGCGCGCCCTTCCGGTAGAGCCAGACATACCCGACCAGCAAAATCCCCAGGAAGACGAGCATGGTCAGCAAGCCGTATGCGCCCAACTGGTTGAACTTGATGGCCCAGGGAAAAAGAAAGATGGTTTCCACATCAAAGATGACAAACAAAATCGCCACGATATAAAACCGTACCGAATAACGCCCGCGAGCAGTGCCCTCGGGAGGAACGCCGCATTCATAAGGCTCAAGCTTTGCGCCCGTCGCTTTCATGTCTGGCCGGATGTATTTGAAAACAGCGAGCGTGACGGCAGGAAACGCTGCGGCGAGAGCCGCGTAGATTAGGATCGGAATGTATTGGTGCGGCATCGCCGGACTAAGAACGTCATCCTAGCATAATGGTCGAGCCGCGGCCAATGCCGTTCCTTTGGGGATACTGGCCACTTTCGGGTAATCCGGCTAACTAGGCACTGCCTGCGCGCTGGCCCTTTGAATCGTGATTTGGCTACAATTCAATCCCACATGCTGGATGGGGCGAACGCAAGCGCGGTTGTCTTGGCTCAAGCTGTGGCTTCTCTTTCGCGCTCGGAGCTGCGTTGGGAGTTTGCCAACACTGCGGCCGCCGTGGCTCTTCTGTCTATCGCTCTCGCCGCAATCGCTCTTTTCTTCTTTCGCCGCGGGACGCGAGAGCTCACGCTGATTTACTTCAGCCTGTTCTGCATTCTCTATGCCGTCAGGCTGTTGGCTGGTCTCCCGTCCTTTCGCTCTCTCTTCGACGAGTCGCCAAAGTTTTGGAGCTACGTCGGTTGGCTCATTTCCTCCATAAATTTTTTTCCGGGCGCCCTATTCCTTTACCAAATTGTCGGCGAACAACTCAGAAAGTTCCTTCGCTGGCTTCTCGTTGCGCGAGGGCTGTACGCGGTTTTCGAGATCTTCGCGGCCACCCTTGGAGTCAGCCTGGTCAAACTCGGCGTCGCAAACAACATTAAGGTGCTCGCCACGCTCGTGGCCACCGCGCTGTTCCTGGTGGCCAGCAGACTACGCCCTGGCCCTCGCACACGCTCGACCAACGAGGTTCGCGTTTTGGCCGCGGGTTTTCTCGTATGGCTTCTGCTCATCCTGCACACAAATCTCTTGGGCCTTAAAGTCCTGCGTGGGCACAACGTGGAGTTTCTTGGCGCTCTGGTTTTCATCGCGTGTCTCGGATACGTATCCGCGAACCGGACCTTCGCGAATGAAGAACGACTCCTGGCCATCGACAAAGAGTTGGAAATCGCCCGCCGGATTCAGTCCTCCACGCTTCCGCGCAGAGTCCCGACGCTCACGGGACTCGAAATCGCTGCACGCTATGTGCCCATGAGTGCCGTTGCAGGCGATTTCTACGATTTCCTTTGCATCGATGAAAAGCGGGTCGGCATTCTGGTCGCCGACGTAACCGGACACGGCGTTCCCGCCGCCCTGATCGCCTCCATGCTCAAGGTCACTTTCGCTGGCCAAGCGGCGCACGCCCACGATCCCGCGCGCGTTCTCACCGGCTTGAACCACTCTCTCTGCGGCAAGTTCGAAGCGCACTTCGTCACCGCCGCTTATCTCTTCGTGGATCTGGAGCAGAGCCTGCTGCACTACTCCGCTGCAGCCCACCCACCCCTTATGCTGGCCTCGGGCGCCGCAGGTAACGCCCGGGAAATTGTAGAGAACGGCCTGATGTTGGGTATGTTTCCCGAAGCAGTTTACTCTTCTGTGGAAATCCGCGTTGGGCCCGGAGATCGCTGTCTGCTCTACACGGACGGCATCCTCGAAGCCAAGAACGCTGCTCGGGAAGAATTCGGCAAGTCGCGGTGCAAACAATTTCTGGAAACGCACCGCGAAATTCCTGCCGCGCGTTTCGCGAGCACTCTCCTCGACAACGTCGCCGGTTTTTCCGGCTACAACTCCGCCCGCGCACAGGAGGACGACATCACCCTCATCGTCGTCGACTTTCAGTAGGACTCTTCCCGTTCGTGGCGTGAGAGCTATTCGTGGCGGGCGCCGTGGAGGACGGCGATGGCGTGGGGAGGGGCGCGACAATTTCGAACGTAGGGCTGTCGCGTATTCTAGTATTGATGTTCGCTTATTGATTCGCAGTGTACCTCCAGGGTTTTTCTCTTAATTTCCTCAATGTGTTTCTCCGGAACATCGCACCACAAAATGTTGTCAGCCACGACTTTTCGAGCGGCGACAGTGTTGATTGTCCCAAAGTAGTTCTTGTCCGACAGCCTTTTCCATGCGGATGACGGAGCCTGCACTCCCTTGAATTCCGCGACTAAGTCGGCATTCACCCCCCGCTCCTCTGACCCGAGAACGACAGCTCTCATCGGTGAAGTGTCGGTCCCTGGCTCGCGTTCGCCATCACCATCGAAATACGCGATGACGACAATCGATTCCTTCAAATCTTGCAGACGCAATTGCGCTTTCTTCGACAATTTGACCACCACGGAGAATGCCGGAATCTGGACGCTGGAATCGCCTAGGGCCTTTTGGGAGTGTCGACATCCGATCGAAGATGTGGAAAACACAACGAGTAGGAGCGGGAGAGCCCCGGTTTTCATGCAAAGAGCTTAGTACGCGCTCCCATATTCGTCCAGCTAACCGTGGAGAATGCTCTATTCGTGGCGGGCGCCGTGAAGGACGGCGATGGCGTGCGGAAGAAGTTCTGCGATGGCGTCGAGCGATTCCACGGCGCCACGCGGGCTGCCGGGGAGATTTACGATGATGGTCTTGCCGCGGATGGCGGCCACCCCGCGTGAAAGCAGGGCGCGTTCGGTCTTTTTCCGCCCTTCGGCGCGCATGTGCTCGGGAAATCCGGGGATGAGTCGTTCGGCGACCGCCAGAGTGGCTTCCGGCGTGACGTCTCGCGGGCCCACTCCGGTGCCCCCGGTGGTAAGGACAGCGTCAAAATCATTCGATGCAGCGGATTCATTCAAGAATGATTCGATAGCCGCGCGGTCATCGGCCAGCACAGCGGTGGAGACGATCCTCCAACCGAGCTCCCTGCACCGGGCGACGACCGCAGGTCCAGACTGATCCTGATATTTGCCCGCGGCAACGGAATCGCTGATTGTGAGGATGGAGACGCGCATGGCGTGAAGGGCGGCGGACTAGCCGTCGGTGGCCCCGGCGCCGTCCTCGGAGCTGTCGCGCTGCTGTTCATCCATTACACGCAGCGCTTCCATCAGTAGCCCCGTGGTGGTGCGTGAAATTGTGGAGCGGGTGGGTGCGGAATTGAAGTCAATCTCAAATTCGCCATCTGCCCAGCGCACCGCCTGGAACACGGCCGCTTCACCTTCGGAGGATCCCAGCTTCGCGTCTTTGCACTGGCCGGAGGAAAAGAATAGCTCGCCAGTCGCGTCGCCGCGGCGAATGGTCAGGCGACAGGATTTCTGGCCCATTTCGAGCGATTGCATCAGATCGAGGATGCTCATCTCCTCAAGTCGACCCTGAACCACGCCGGGGCGCACCGCGCGGTTTTGCAGCTTTTCCAGGTGCAGCCGGTCCACTACTTTTTTCGCGCGGCGTACCAAATCCTTCAGGAAAAATGGCTTGGGAATAAATTCTTCGACCCCTTCGACAATGGGGCGCAGTTTCTCTTCGATGTCGGTGCGGCTGGCGAGGAAGATAAACGGAATCTGCCTGGTCTGCTGGCGCCCGCGCAGCTTTTCGTAAAGCTGGCGGCCATCGAGCCCCGGCATGCGATAATCGCAAACAACTAGGTCCGGCGGATCATCGACAATTTTCAATAGCGCGTCGGCGCCATCGCCTGCTGCGCGCGCGTCGCAATGCGGCGAAAGCCCCTTCATCAATAGGTCTCGGACCAGCGCGTTGTCGTCCACCACGAGGACTTTTACATCCTTCATGGGCGTCATCACTGGGCACGCTTCCCAGGACGCTGATAAAGGCCGCTCCGCCCGCCGGATTTTTTTACCAGATACAAATCCGTAATCTCCATGCCGCGCTCGAGCGCTTTGCACATGTCGTAGATCGTCAAGGCCGCGATGGATGCAGCCACCAGCGCTTCCATCTCTACGCCCGTGGGTCCTGTGGCTGTGGCCTCCGCGGTGATCTCAATTCCATTCTGGCATAGCTTCGCGCTGACATCTACGTGCGTCAACGCGATGGGGTGACAAAGCGGAATCAGCTCCGCAGTGCGCTTGGCCGCCGTGATTCCAGCGATGCGCGCAATCTCGAGCGGATTGCCTTTCGGCGATTTCAGACGCCGCAAGGCCTTCACCGTTGCGGGCCGCATTCGCACGAACGCGTGCGCCATGGCCGTGCGCGATGTTGCTGGTTTCAACGTGACGTCCACCATGCGCACGCGGCCTCTCTTATCGTAATGGGAGGGCTTCTTCATTCTCAGTCAGAATTAGAATGCACTGCGGCGCGGCAACACGTCCACCCACTCGCCCGCGCCAAGCTTTAACTTCGCTTCGTGCACGACCAGGAAGCAATTGCTGCGCACTACGGCGCCAATATCTCCCGAACCTTCCCAGTGCAGGATGGAAACTGTTGGCTCACCGCTCGGCCAGGTGACGCGTGCGGGCAGAAAATGCGTGAGCGCGGCTCGCTGCTCGACCGGGTGCACCAGCTTGGCTTTGAACAGCGGCAGCGGCTCCGGCTTCTGCCCGCTCAACAATTCGATTGCCGGAACCACCAGCAGCTCGCATGTCACCATCGTCGAAACAGGGTTTCCCGGCAGCCCAAATACAGGCTTCGCTTTGCACCACCCGAACACCGCCGGCTTGCCGGGACGAATTGACAGGGCATCAAAGAAAAATTCGGCGCCCAGTTCGCGCAGCACCTGCTCGACCAAATCATACTTCCCTACCGAGACGCCGCCGGTCAGGACCAGCATGTCGGCTTCCAGACCACGCTCGATCAAGACCCGAAGCTGTGCAATTTCATCCGGCGCATTGCCCAACAGCCAGGGCTGACCGCCAGCAATCGCCACCTGGGCCGCGAGCGAGACGCTGTTGCTGTTGCGAATCTGGAATGGGCCGGGTGTCTGGTCCACCACGACCACTTCATCGCCGGTCGAAAGAATCGCCACACGCGGCCGCTTGCTCACGATGATCTTCGAGCGCCCAACCTGCGCTGCCATGGCCAGCTCCGCGTAGCCCAGTTTCGCGCCGGCCTTCACCACCACTTCACCCGCGCGCGTTTCGCTGCCTGCAAGGACGAAATTGTGATGCGGCTGCGCAGGCTGGTCGAATACGACCGCGTCGCCTTCGACGCGCGCATGTTCCAGCATCACCACGGTGTCCGCGCCACGCGGGACTGCTGCGCCGGTCATGATCTGCACGCATGTGCCCGGGTCGACAGTTCCGGAAAATGCGACGCCGGCGCGGCTTTCGCCAATCATGCGCAGCTTTGCGCCCGCATGCGCAGCATCGGCAGCGCGCACGGCAAATCCGTCGCGCGTGGAACGATTGAAGGGCGGGTAGTTGCGGTCGGCTGAGATGTTTTCAGCGAGAACGCGGCCGAGCGCTTGCGCCGGCTCCTGTGCGTACACGATTGTTTCCTTAGGCGGCTGGGAAGCGCGGGCGCGAATGACCTCGATTACTCTTGAGCGCGCCGCTTCGTAGGAAAGCATGGCAAATCACAGCCAGGATGCGAGCTTCGTTCCTCGCGGGACGATAGTGGCATCTCGCTCCGGGCCAGTAGATACCATTCCGATTTCGACCTGGAGTTTATCCGAGATGAAGTGCAAGTATTCCCGTGCGGCGGTAGGGAGGTCTTTCACGTCGCGAATGCCCGGCGTGGGTTTCCGCCAGCCCGGCAGCGTGTGATAGACGGGCTCCACTTGTCCGAGTGTTTCGACGTCCGCCGGCATTTCCTCGAGCGGCTTGCCCTTGTATCGGTAACCGACGCAGACTTTGATTTCAGGCTGCGCGTCGAAAACGTCGAGCTTTGTGACCACCAGTGAATCAATCCCGTTGAGCATCTTCGCGAACCGCAACACCTCGAGGTCCAGCCAGCCGCAGCGCCGCGGGCGTCCCGTCACGGCCCCAAATTCGTTGCCGCGCTGGCGCACTTCGTTTGCATCCAGGTCGGGCATCTCGGTTGGGAAGGGCCCTGCGCCCACGCGCGTGGTGTAGGCCTTGGTGACACCGACGACGCCAGTGAGGCGAGTTGGTGCAACGCCTAGCCCGGTTGCGACGCCGCCCGAAGTCGCGTTGGACGAGGTGACGAACGGATAGGTGCCGTGGTCAATATCAAGCATGGTGCCCTGCGCACCTTCAAAGAGAACGGATTCGCCTTTGTCGAGCGCGCGATTCAAAAGCACGGCCGTGTCGGCCACAAATCCGCGAATGTGTGCCGCCAGCTCGAGATACTGGTCGAGTATGCCGGCCGTTTCGAGCGGATGGCCATAAGTGGCGCGGCTGATGGCGTCCTTCTCTTTGATCACGCGCTCAAGTTTTTCGCGAAAGCGGTCCGCGTCAACCAGATCGCACACGCGGATTCCGCGCCGCGCCATCTTGTCTTCGTAGGCAGGGCCGATGCCGCGCGAAGTGGTGCCGATTTTTGCGGTGCCCAGCGCTGCTTCGGAGGCTTTGTCCATTTCGCGATGGTAGGGAAAAATCAGGTGAGCGCGATTGCTCAAAAAGAGCCGCCCGCGCACGTCGATCCCGGACTTTCTCAGGTTTTCGACTTCATTAACCAAGGCTGCGGGGTCCACCACCGCGCCCGCGCCGATCACGGCTTTCTTTTCTGGCCGCAGGATGCCGCTGGGGATCAGTTGGAGGACGAAGCGATGATTGTCGAAGATTACGGTGTGCCCGGCATTGTGCCCGCCCGCATAACGAGCGATGAAGTCAAATGAGGACGCGAGATAGTCAACGACTTTGCCTTTTCCTTCGTCTCCCCACTGCGCGCCGACCACGACTACCGCTCTTGTTGCGGGTTTGTCCATCCGACTCGCCACCCCAGGTCATCCCAGGCCGCACAATCCCCCACCAAAATCGTGCCTGAATCAATACAGGAGGGCTAATGCGACAAACACCAAAGAACGATGGTACGCCCCGCCCGCGCCCAACGCAAGCCAGAGTCGCTGGTGAACCTGTCAGGCAAGACCGCAAGCACCGCACAGCGTAGGAAAGGCCGGTCTAACGTATCTCGTTGCGGCGGAAGCAATCCCGGGCATGGTCATTCACCATGCCGGTGGCCTGCATGAAGGCGTAACAAATTGTGGAGCCGACAAAACGGAAACCGCGGGCCTTCAGGTCCTCGCTCATGGCGTCTGATTCGCGCGTGCTCGCGGGAATGCGCTGCGACTTGCCCCAGTCGTTATTTTTCGGGCGGCCGCCGACAAACTGCCAGATGTAGCAATCGAAACTCCCAAATTCTTTCTGAACGGCGAGGAATGCCTGGGCATTGGAGATGGCCGCTGCAATTTTCAGACGATTGCGCACGATTCCCGCATTCGCCAATAGCTCGCGAACTTTCCGCCGATCATAGCGGGCGACTCTCCTGGCGTCGAACCGGTCGAACGCCCGGCGGTAATTCTCACGCTTGTTGAGAATCGTCTCCCAGCTCAGGCCGGCCTGCGCGCCTTCGAGGATCAGGAATTCAAATAGCCGGCGGTCGTCGTGAACCGGCACACCCCATTCTTCGTCGTGGTACGCGATCATCAAAGGACTCTTCGCCCAGTGGCATCGCTGTCGATTCTGGTTTACCGTTGGCGTCATTTAGAAATTCCGACGAGAGCGGCGGGCACAAGCCGCGTGTATCGCCGCATGACTAAACGGCCTGCCCGGCGGCCACGAGGCAGCGCGGACACAAGCAATCGGAGTGCCGCGCGCGCAGCCGTGCCGGATCTTCGCTGGTGAGCTTCACATCCTCACACCAGCAACCGCGCTCGGGCGCACCGCAAGAGAAAATCTCGCCGCACGCTTCGCATTGTTTCTGCGTATGGGCACACCCGTTGCGCTGCGTACCCAGGTTACTGGCGGTCACGCGGTCGCCCCTCGGTGTCATGGGGATGCGCCTAGGAAAGGTGGCGCTCGAGAACCTTTACGATCTGCTCTTTGGGCACCGCGCCGACAATCTGGTCGGCCACTTGCCCGCCCTTGAAGACCAGCAATGTGGGGATGCCGCGAATATTGAACTTCCCCGCGGCGTTGATATTCTCATCCACGTTGAGCTTCACCACCTTGAGCTTGCCCACGTGCTCGCGCGCGATTTCTTCCACCGTCGGCGTAAGCATATGGCAAGGGCGGCACCAATCGGCCCAGAAGTCCACCATCACCGGTTGCGTTTTGCTGGCTTCGACCACATCTTTGTCGAAGCTAGCGTCGTTTACTGCTTGAATGTTGTCAGCCATTTTGTCCCTTATTGCGCGGACCGGCATTGTTCGGGCCCCTCCGCGCTACTGTTTAGATGTTCCAGCCGCTCGCGGGATTCTAGTCCTCTTAGCCGCTTCATACAACGTGACATACGACGCGGCCGATGCCTTCCACGAAAAGTCCTTGGCCATGCCGTTGGTCTGCAACGCGCGCCAGGACTTTGTATCGCGGTAGGCCTTCAGCGCTGCGCGCACGCTGTGCAACAGCGCCTTCCCAGTGTAATCCTCGAACTTGAATCCGGTTCCCTGCTGGGTCTTGGCGTCGAAATTCTGGATGGTATCATCCAGTCCGCCGGTCGCGCGCACGATTGGGACCGTGCCATACCGCAAGCTGTAAATCTGGTTCAATCCGCAAGGCTCATAGCGCGACGGCATCAGAAACATATCGCCGCCCGCCTCGATTTTGTGCGCCAGCGCGTTGTCGAAGCCGATCTTGACGCCCACTCGCGCGGAGTATTTATCCGCCAGTTCCTTGAATAGCTTCTCGTATTCGGGCTGGCCCGTGCCGAGAGCCACAAGCGCGAGATTTTCCTTCATCAGGTCGCCGGCCACTTCTGCAATCAGATCGAAGCCCTTCTGATCTGCGAAGCGCGAGATGATGCCGACGAGCGGCCGTTCCATATTTTCCGCCGGCAGCTTGAACACTTCGAGCAGGTTTTTCTTGCAGGCTTTCTTGCCGTCGAGATTGTGCGCCGAATAGTTCTGCGCGATGAAGGTGTCGGCTTCCGGGCTCCAGACTGAGTAGTCCACGCCGTTGAGGATTCCGACCAGCCGGTCGGCGCGATAGCGAATCACGCCTTCGAGTCCCAGCCCGAATTCTGCCGTCTGAATTTCTTTCGCGTAGCGGCGGCTGACGGTGGTCAGATAGTCCGCAAACAGCAGGCCGCCCTTCAGGTAGTTCACCTTGCCGTAATATTCGAGCGCATCCATGGTGAACAAACTATCTGGCAGCCCAATCTTCCGCATCACCGTCTGCGGAAAAAGTCCCTGGTAGCCGAGATTGTGAATGGTGAAAACCACCGGCAGCGAGCGGACCACGGGATCGTTCGCGTACTGCGAGCGCAGCAGGACGGGGACGAGTGCCGATTGCCAGTCGTGGCAGTGAATCACGTCGGGCAGCCAGACGCGCTTCGTGAATTCAATGGCAGTGCGCGAGAACTCCGCGAAGCGCTCGGCGTTGTCTGGATAATCGCCGGACTTGTCGCCGTAGAGCTGCTCGCGATCGAAGTAGGCGGGATCATCCACGAAAAAGTAGCGCACACCCTCGACCGACTGGGCCTCCGCGAGACTAGAAAATCGCAGGATATCGCCCAGCGGGATTGTCACGCTATAGATGATGGTCGAAGTGATCTTGTTGCCGCGATAGCGCGGAAGCAACACGGCCACTTCGTGCCCCATCGCCACCAGGGCCTTGGGCAGCGCCTCGACCACGTCCGCCAGGCCGCCAGTCTTCGAGTACGGCAATCCTTCCGATGAAACGAACAGAACTTTCATTGGGCCTCAATTGAAGCAAAAACGGTAACGGAACGCACGTGGTTCGTCAAGCCACCGCTGCAGGCGATTTCCACATGAAATTGCTACACTCAACGGTCTGATGGCGCGACAGCGGATGGGACAGCACTTTCTGGGCGACCTCAGTTGGCGGAAACGCATTCTCGAATCTCTTCCCGGCGCCGCCAAGGAACCATGGGTCGAAATCGGAGCAGGCCACGGCGAGATGACGCAACTGCTCGCAGAAAACGGCCGGCGCGTTATCGCTGTCGAAGCAGACCCCCAGCTTGCGGCGGGACTGAAGAATAACGCAGCCAGATGGGGCGACGTCGCGGTTGTCTCAGGTGACGTCTTGTTGCTCGACCTCGGGAAAATTGCCGGTGGACGATTTCGCGTGTATGGCAATCTGCCGTACTACATTACCTCGCCCATCCTGCATCAACTCTTCAACTATGTCGACCAGCTTGCGTCCGTCCACATTGTGATCCAACAAGAAGTAGCCGAGCGCATCGTGGCGGCTCCCGGTCGGCGTGACTACGGCTATCTGTCGGCAGCTTGCCAGTTTTACACCCGGCCCGAAATTGCGTTCCGAATTCCGCCGGGTGCGTTCCGGCCGCCTCCTCGTGTCAACTCCGCACTCGTACACATGACGATTCCCGGCGAGCGCGCAGCACTGAAGGTAACCGACGAAAAACGATTCCTGGAATTCATCGGCACTTGCTTCGGCCAGAAGCGGAAAACGCTACGGAACAATTTACGCGCCGTCATGCCTGGTGATCGCATCCACGCGGCCCTGGCCGACGGCGGTCTTCGTTCTGATGCGCGCGCCGAGCAGCTTTCGCTGGCACAATTTACCGCATTGTTCACTCAGGCCCCATAGCGCAGACGCTTTTGTCCGTTCTCCGTCGTCTATGGAATTCGCCACGGTGAGGATGCGGGCTGCCGTCAGCCACAACTATGGTTCGAGGACGGCCTGCAGCCGGTCGGGAAAATCCGTCATCACGCCGTCCACGCCGGCTGCGATCACGGCGCGCATATCCTCCGGTTGGTTCACGGTCCAAGTGGCCACATGGAGGTCCGAGCGATGCGCCTGCGCGACGAGCGCAGCGGCCGCACTCGCGAAGCGAGGGCAGAGCTGCCTCGCGCCTATGTCCACCGCAGCCTTCACGGATTCCGGCTGCAACTCTTCCACCAGCAAACCCGTCATGATGGAAGCGTCCAGCTTGCGCACGCTCTCAAGCGTTGCGCTATCGAATGAAATCACGATCGTGCGCGCGGCATCCTGCTCTTTCCTGAGGGCGCCCACCAGCGCATGATGCATGCCCCAGGCCGCGTCATACTTTATTTCCAAATAGAAGACCACGTCATGCTTGCGCGCAAATTCGAGCACTTCCTCGAGTGTGGGGATGCGCTGCGCCATGAATGCGCGGTCGTACCACAGGCCGGCATCGAGCCGCCGCAATTCGTGGAGCGTAAAATCGTGGACATTACCGCGGCCGTTCGTGGTGCGTTCGAGCGTGGAGTCGTGGATGGCCACAAACCGCGCATCCCGCGTCAGGTGCAGATCAGTCTCGATAAATGGCGCACCCAATTGCACGGCGCGCTCAAATGCCGCGAGAGTGTTCTCCGGCGCGTGTCCGGACGCACCACGATGCGCAATGACCCAGGGTTTCCGCATTCCCGCCGCTATCCTAGCAGATTCAATCGAGCTACCAATTGTTTCCAGTGCGGACTGGTAGCAGGAACGATAACCATGCCAACAGCGATCGGCATTTCATGTGACCCTGCCTGCCCGCTTAGCCCGATGCGCACCATCCCTGTGCAAAAATGAAAAAACCTTGCCCATTAAGGAAAAACAATTTGCATCTGGAGGTAATTCGCCCGATGGCGACTTCAGATTTCTTAGCCACGGGGCTGCCGGCCACCGAAGAGTGTAACTATCAGTTGTATTTTCAACAACATAGTTCACGCTCCCCCTAGCACATGGAAGGAGCCTTTGGAAGCGCGATTGCCACGGATATCCTGCCGCGCAAGGGCGCCAAGGGCGAAGTGCTCGTTTTCATTTCCAATCGTTGATTTATGCCCTAGGAGCTATAGAATCTGCCGGCGAGGTACCCGCATCCATGGCTAGCATGCAAGCTCAGAAGGGTCACGCTCCCGAACCCATCATGGCGGTGAACGCTGCCCCTGCAGAACTTGACGCCGCGCGCGATTTCCCAAAGGGTTTCGTCGAATTTTTGCTCCCGCTGCACCGCGAGTTCACCCCGCGGCAGAAACAACTGCTCGAGAAACAAGCCGCAGCGCTGGCCGCATCGCAGCAGGGACACTTGCCGAATTATCTTCCGCCTTCAGCGGCCACGCAGGAAGCTTGGCAGGTTGCGCTGCCCGATTGGTGCCAGGATCAGCGTAATCAGATGACGGGCCCTGCTGATGATGCCGAGATGGTCGTCAAGATGCTCAATTCCGGTGCACCCGGCGTGATGCTCGATATCGAAGACTCGATGGCCAACACCTGGCCCCACCTCATGCTCGGCATAAAGAATATTCTTTCTGCATTGCGCGGCGAGCTGAGCTATTTCGACAAGAAGCGCAATCGCACGGTCACGATTCAGCCGAGCAAGACGGTCTACCTCCTCCGCCCGCGCGGCTTGCATCTCCACCAGGCCGGAGTTATTGCGGCCGAAATTTTGCCCGCTCCTCTTTTTGACGTGGCGCTACTGGCTTTCCAGGTGAACCCGGCAGAGCTGAGGCATCCGCTAACGTTCTACATCCCGAAAGCCGAGTCGGCGGAAGAAGCGCTCTGGTGGCGCGATTTGTTCCAGGCCATTTCGCGCGCGAAGGGCTGGCCGAAGGATT
>Ga0307475_10000329_pt1 | contig 28911 bp, 28 predicted proteins | sample atmos_gasesECM1C_FD_203317 | JGI IMG/M metagenome (GOLD analysis project Ga0307475, IMG submission 203317) | Hardwood forest soil microbial communities from Morgan-Monroe State Forest, Indiana, United States - atmos_gasesECM1C_515 | ecosystem: Environmental > Terrestrial > Soil > Temperate... | reverse complement strand
GTGTAGCCAAACACCTTGTCGATTTTCTCGCTGATGAAAAATACCCTTCCGCGTTCGTCAGCCTTCCAGACGACCTCAGGCGTGTTCTCGATTAGTCGACGATACTCCTCTTCCCGATGGCGAAGTCCTTCCTCGGCCCGCTTGCGCTTGGTGATGTCGGTAGCAATCCCCCCGATCGCGTATATCTTTCCATTCGCGTCGAATAGAGGAAATTTGTGGACAATGCTCGTATGCAGACCGCCTTCTTGTAATGCAATCTCCTCGAATTCCATCGGAACGCCCGCATTAAGCACGCGGAGGTCGTTGGTTCTAAACGCGAGACTCTGCTCTCGCGGGAATACTTCCTCATCCTTCTTGCCTTTGATCTGTTCGTGGCCGACCCCAAGAGCACTCTCGAATTCTTTGTTGACAAGCAGATAACGCCCCTCCGTATCCTTGATGAAAATCAGATTTGGGCTGTTATCCAAGAGAGCTTGGAACCGCTTATCGCTCTCTCGTAGTGCCTCCTCGGCCCGCTTGCGCTCAGTGATGTCCTGAATTTGTGAAAAAAAGAAAAGAGGCTGGCTGTTGCCGTTGTACACCAGCGAGACGCTCAACAGAATCCAGACGGCATGTCCCTTCTTGTGGACATATCTTTTTTCCATCTGGTAGGAGCGAATCTCGCGTCGCAGCATTTGGCCGACATAATCGAGGTCTGTCGCCAGATCTTGCGCATGCGTAATCTGTTGAAAATTAGTGGCCAGAAGCTCGTGCTCAGTGTAACCAACGATTTGGCACAGCGCCTCGTTCACGCGAAGCCAGGCACCGTCCAATCCGACGAGTGCCATTCCGATCGCGGCCTGGTCGAAGGCCCTTCCGAAACCGGCTTCCGACCCCCAAGCGGCATGGGATGATGCTTCGCTGTTTCTTTGTCGAGCCTGCGAGCGGGTGGGCCCACTGGTTTTCAACAATCCGCCTTCAAACGAGTAACACTTCTCTTCTTTCACAACGCCTTCCGAGTGGCCAAAGATGCTCGTTTATCGTAGACGAGGGCCGGTAACGACTCAATGTTTCCGCCGTACTTGGTTGCATAGATTGCAACCTTGAGATTCGATGCCCCGACGGCCACCTCATCGCAGCCACCGCAGCCGCCGCGTCGAAGATAATCATCCGCCATTCGTGCGGAAAAATTGGCGGAGGCCAGCACCGACTCCGCTACGTGCGAGTGATTCTTTCCAGTTCTTCATCGCTGTGTGACGATGTCGTAGCCTTCCTCGCAAGTACGATTTACAGCGCTGTCGTAATCTATGAGCGATCCGGGATTAGATACAACGTCCGAAGGTTTTTGTGAAGGTGAGTCCACCGTATCGGTGCTCGACTCACAGAGATACCGACTGCTCCCACCATCTTCGATTTCTAAACTCAGCCACTTGTATCTCTTTGTCTTCCTGTTCTGGAAAATGCAAATCTTCATCGGAATAGTCTCCACAGCTATCTCCCACGGCACGCTGAGACATCGGAAGCTGGCTTCGAAAGTTGTCCCGAAGTCCCTTCATGAAGATCATCAATTGATTCCTGATCTCCCCGAAGCCAGTTTCTCGACGGTAAGTACCAAGCACTGAAGTGTCTGGATTCCGCCCGCGTTAACGAAAGCGACAAGACGACTCTCCTGCGTGAACGGAGAAGTGCGCTCAAAAACGATTTGACAGAACCGACATTGTTATCGAGTGGCTCAGCGCCCTTTAATGCTCACTAAAATCTTCAGCATCGCAAAGGAGCAACGCCGCCAAATCACCGCCTCCCTTAAGCTTCCTCAGACTCCCAACGAAATACAGCCGCTGCCATGTCATCCTGTTGGCTTCTTCCGCACCTAAAACTCTCAGTGGCTGCGAAGATGCCTTCCAGCAGAGCGGACGATGGTACGCGGAGCTGTTCGTCACAAACGGCTTGGAGCCGCTTGATGCCAAATTCTTCGTCTTCCGGATTCAGTGCCTCCGTGATGCCATCTGTATAAAAGAGCACCGAATCACCTTGTTCTAGAGACAGAGTTGAAGTCTCGTAATCCACATAATTGTATAGCCCGGGGGGAATTCCAGGGATTTGCAGCGCACTACTGCCTTGGGCGGACAAATGCAAAGGACCCACCATTCCCGCTCCTGCGATGCGCATTTCGTGTGTCTCTGGATTGAACACAGCGTATTGCACGGCGCAATAACGCCGGGGGACACCGCGAAGCACCAGACGGCGGTTCAAAGTGGCGAGAACGTCGCTCGGCGATTGCCCCGTCTTGTGTACGCCACGCAATGTTCCGACCGCCAACGCCGCATATAGGGCGGCCGGAAGCCCTTTCCCGGACACGTCTCCTAGGTACAATCCGATGCACCCATCGGATAGCTTGAAATAATCCACAAAATCGCCACCTACTTCGGCAACTGGCTGGAAGTGGTGCGAGATCCTCGCGCGACCAGTTTGGAGCGATTCGGCAGGCAGCATCACATTTTGAATCGCACGCGCTTCCTCAAGCTCCTCTTTACGCAATTTTTCGATCAACCATGGCTCCGCGACTGCTGTTTTCGTATTCACTCTGTATCCGTAAGGCGATTAGGTCGTGGAGAAGATGCATCGGAGCGGATTGACCGATAAGCCCGCCAACACCAGCTCGACAAAACGTCGCAGCGCGCGCGGGTTTCGCGTGGTCTCCCATCGTTCTAGTTTCCTCGCCCAGTTAGCTAGATTTACCGAAGAACGATGAGCGTTCAAGTCCGTAAAATGCCTAGCGTTAACTACGTACGTAAAGGTCGGTATAATAAGCGGTCGATTTTTCGCGTACCGTTGTAGATGTGAGGACCGTCACCAATCGCTTAATTGCGGTAACCGAGCTGTGCATGCCTCGCGCACTGTCTGAAGGAGGGCACTATGAGCCATACCGGGTCTCGAGCGCGCAGGACTGATGAAGCACTGTGCGCTATCGAGGATCGCCTGCGGCTCATCATTGACACGATTCCCATAATAGTCTGGCGCAAATCGCCTGATGGCTCGGGTGATTTCCTCAACAAACATTTTCGGGAATATACAGGTCTTTCCTTGCAGGACGGGATGGGCTGGGGGTGGATGAATGCGTTCCATCCTAACGACATTTCGAAGGAGGAATGGCGCGAGGCTTTGGCGGCTGGGAAACCCTTTGAGAAAGAGGCGCGTCTTCGCCATGCAGACGGGCAGTATCGCTGGTTTCTCATTCGCGCTGTGCCGCTGCGAGACGAGCTGAGAAACATCGTCGAATGGTATGGGACAAGCAGCGACATCGAAGATCTGAAAAGGGCTGAAGATCGCGCTCGGCTCGTTATCAACACAATTCCCACGATGGCCTGGACCGTTCGCCCCGACGGTGCTGTTGATTTCGTCAATCAGCGCTGGCTGGATTATACGGGGCTTACTCTAGATCAGGAAATTGAGGAGCCAACGCGCGTAGTTCATCCCGAGGACCTTCCACGGGTCATGGAAAACTGGCTCGCGGATATGGCTGCTGGGGTACCTTCCGAGGATGAAATGCGTTTGCGACGGGCGGACGGAGAATATCGCTGGTTTCTAGTTCGTACGGCGCCCCTGCGGGACGAGCAAGGAAACGTCGTTGAGTGGTACGGGGTATCGACCGATATTGAAGATCGCAAGCGCACGGAAAGTCAGTCGCGGATGCTGCTCGATGCGATCGCGGTGCAGATCTGGAGTGGCCCGGCCGACGGCACACTTGACTATTGCAATGAGCGTTGGCGCTCCTACACGGGACTACAGCTCGAAGAATTACAAGGCGACGGCTGGCAGTACATGCTTCATCCTGACGACCGGGAACGGGTCCGAAGGGCTTGGCACGAATCGGTCGCAGGGGGGAAGCCCTACGAGCAAGAAGAGCGCCATCGCGGAGTCGATGGGACGTACCGGTGGTTCTTGGCGCGTGGCGTGCCGCTGCGCGACGCGCAGGGACGCATCGTAAGGTGGTACGGGACGAACACGGATATCGATGATCGCAAGCAGGCCGAAGAGAAGCTACGACGCCTCTCCGGGCATCTTTTGCGGCTGCAGGACGAAGAGCGAAGAAGAATCGCGCGAGACTTGCACGACTCCGTCGGCCAAGATCTGGTCGCGCTGGCTACAATGATGGGTCAGCTCCGCGATTCAATTCCTTCGGCCAAGCGAAAATCACGGCGGCTTTTCGCCGAGTGCAAGACGTTGGCCGACAAGTGTATCCGCGATGTCCGCACTCTTTCCTATGTGCTGCATCCGCCGGTGTTGGATGAGGCCGGTTTAGGAGATGCGATTCGTGATTATGTGAACGGCTTTAGCAGGCGGAGTGGAATTCAGGTCGAATTGGAGATGTCGCCGCGTGTCGGACGCTTGGCACGAGATATCGAATTGGTTCTATTCCGAGTAGTGCAAGAGAGTCTCACGAATATCCAGCGCCATTCGGGAAGTAAGCATGCCAAGATACGAGTGAATCTCAACGCAGATCTGACACTAGAAATTAGCGACCTTGGCAGCGAACTTTCTGGCCCTAAACAGAAACGGAAGGACGAGTCCCGGCTCGACGTTGGCGTTGGTATCCCCAGCATGCGGGAGCGGGTGAAGCTGATCGGCGGCCGGTTTGAAATTGATTTCACCAGTCACGGCACATCTGTGCGTGTGACAATACCTTTTCGAGCGAACGAACATGAAAAACCTTCGGATTTTGATCGCTGATGACCACGGGTTGGTGCGTCGCGGTTCACGGGCGGTTCTCCACCGCCGCCATGGCTGTATAGTTGTCGGTGAGGCAACGAATGGCCGTGAGGCCGTGGAAAAAGCAATAGAACTGAAACCGGATGTGACCGTAGTCGATATCAGCATGCCCGAGCTTGATGGAGTCGAGGTGGTACATCAAATCAGAGAGGCGGTTCCGGACACCAAAGTTCTTGTCCTCACGATGCACGAATCAGACCGGATGGTGCAACGTGCCTTGGATGCCGGAGCTCATGGATACATTCTGAAATCCGATCTCACGGACGCTCTTCCGAAAGCCGTAAAAGCCGTCGCGGATGGCAAGCGCTTCCTCACTCCTAAAGTGTCGGAAATCGTGCTGGAGGGATTTCTCAAAACAAGAAACGAGCAGCAAAGGGAGCGCAAAGGTACGCGAATAAGCCCTCGCGAGACCGAGATCATTCGCCTCTTGGCCGAGGGACAATCGAACAAGGAGATCGCAGTGCTCCTGGGAATTACTGTGAGGACTGTGGAGACACATCGAGCCAAAGTCATGCTTAAACTTGGATTTCATTCTTTGGCGGAGCTTATTCGCTATGCTCTACAACGGGAGGAATAATTGTGACAAAAACGGGAGAAATAAAGGCTTGATATCTTCCCATGCCGCGGAGTTTGGACCGTCAGTGCCCTTCACCTGCCGCCGACAAACAGCGGCGCGATTCCCATTTGGCATATCAGACACACGCAAACCTAATGGTCGCAATATGGGCACCCATAAAGGTGCATCCACTTGTGGCCATCGGAGTCTCTCGGGCACTGCTCACGAGTCAGCAATGCATCCTCTTTCCCGTGCTGCGTTCTGCTTTGCTATTTCAGCTCGACCAACACCAGTTCTAAGGGTTTGTCTGTCAAATTCTCGGGCAAATGGTCTTCGGCGGGAAGCAACATGCTTTGCCCGGCCGTCCAACTGCGCTCTTCCGTTCTGCCGTCCGGGAAGGTGCACCTTCCACGGTTTTCGGTGAGGAACACTGCCACGGTTGCCGGGTGCCCGTGCATGACGGATTTCTCCCGTGGTCCATACGTGATTCGGCCCCGAACGCCGCCAATTTCCGGGCCTTACCCTGCTGCTAAAACCCGAGGCCAGCTCCGCCAAAATTCGAGGCCTGGCTCCGCTGCCCGTTCAGGTTTTTACCTGATCGCCAATGACAGCATATCTCCTATGGAATTCTCCGTCTGTTGTCACTAGTGTCGCGACGTTTCCAGGGTTTTTCTTGAGGAGAGGACGCCACTCCCAAAACCAAGGAGGTCGCGTGAAACTTCATAAAGTTCGATTGCGTTTGATCCTAGCGCTCGGTCTTGCCTGTTTGCTCAGCACGTTGGCTCTGATAATCGACCACGGGTCCGTCCTGGCGGTAAACGGATTCAGCGACAACCAGGAGTTGCCACTGCCGTTACTCGCGCCGATCGCCAATTCTGGGGCCTCGTTCATCGTGCGCGGACTCGAGCCTAGCGTGCGCGTTGACGCGCAAGGCACCGTGTATGTCTCGAGTATCCGCGGTGTGCCCACGGGCGTCGACCTGCATCGCTACTACGCCGCGATGGACGGCCCGTCAGGCGCGGGCGGAACCTACCCGTTCAAATATGAAGGCCAGCCGGACAACTGCGGCATCTTCAATGCGTCGCAAGGTGGCTGCGCCAATAACAACCTTGACCCTTTCGGCCTCGGATTGGGCGGCGGCGACGTGGATATTGCCGTGAACTACCCGACCACCGGCACGCCGAATCTTGCCCTGGTGAGCCTGACGCTCGCGCCGGGCGTCACCGGGACCCATTCGACCACACGCGGCGACAGCTTCAGCACGCCGAATCCGGTGGTCGCGTTGATTCCGGGCGACGACCGGCAGTGGATCGACGGCACCAACGCTCAAACGGTGTACTTGAACTACCATGACGTGGGAACTTTTAACATCGAGGTGCAGCGCTCAAACGACGGCGGACAGACGTACGTTGATGGCTTCGGCGAGGCAATCGACCCGCAGACCTTCCCCGGAGCGGGCGGCGTACCGGCGACGAACAGCGCCAACATCGCCGGGCAGATCAAGGTGGATCGCAGCAGCTGCCCGAGCCGCGGCAACCTGTACCAAATCTTCGTGGCCCCGGACAGCGTAACCGAGAATCTGACAGGTGGAGCCCTCCGCAGCATTTATGTCGGCGTCTCGACCGACGTGAAGTTGGGCCTGCCTGCTTTTACCTTCACCGACACCAAGGTCTTCCCCGGCCCGGCGGGCGCGCAGAATCAGGGCGCGGGCAATCTTTTCCCAGCCCTTGCCACAGATGACTTTGGGTTTGTCTACGCCGCGTGGTCGGTCAACTCCGACATCTTCTATTCCTTCTCGACCGATCAGGGCACGACCTGGTCGAGTCCAATTAATGTGAGCTTCCCGGTAAATGGGGGCCATGCCAACCTCTTCCCCTGGATCGCGGCCGACGCGAACGGCCATGTGGGTATCGTTTGGTTCGGCGATGATCGGGCTGGCAATTCCAACGATCGTGCCACGCTCGAGCCAGGACACCCGGCCTCGCAAGGGGCGGCATGCAATAGCGGCACAACCTGCATGCAGGGCTGGGCGCAATGGAACGTATATTACGCCGAGAGCGTCAACGGTCACGATGCCGCGCCATTTTTTGTGCGGAACGTGATCAGCGATCACGTCATCCATCGTGGCACGATCTCAACGGGCGGCCTCGGTGGCGGAGCGGACCGTAGCCTCGCCGACCTTTTCCAGATCGCCTTCGACCCACAGCACTTCGCCAATGTGGCATTCTCCGACGACCACAAAGTGAGCCCCGTGGGACCGAACAACGGAGCCGACAATCCGACGACACGTCGGCTCATCCGATCGAATTTCACGCACCAGCTCATTGCAACAGCGGGCTCGGTGGTCACGACCGGCAGTTGCGCGGGCTCCCCGCCACCACCGCCGCCAGGGGCAGAGAAGATCACCGGCGGCGGCCGAATCGCTTCTCAAACGCCCGGTCTTACCGCCAACTTTGGATTTGTCGCCCAGAACGATAAGCCTAACGCATCGCTTTCCTACCACGATGATGGTGCCAAGGGTGGCGCTATTGATGTGCATAGCGCGAACACCAGCGTGCCCTCGGTTACGTTCTCGGGCAACTGCGGGACCTTCAAGGGTGATGCCAAGGTGAACCAGAAATCGGGCTACACGTACACTGTAAACGCCTGTGACAATGCCGATCCTGGAACGGGCAAGGATACGTTTTTCATCAGCGTCACCGGACCCAGTTTCTCCTACAATAACGGAGGGTTCATCACGAGCGGCAACATCCAAATACACAAGGAGTAGAGCGGCACAGGCTCGTGCGTGGGAATGCAGGAGCGGCTGGATCTTATCCGTACGCTGTCGGGCGGTAATTGGTATTAATAGAGAGGTGTGCGTCGGCGAACCGAAGCAAGGTGTATCCCCACACAAACCTCGCCAATTCCCGAGGCCCGCGCCGCCTCAAAGATGCGAGACCCAACCCGCCCGAATCCGAGGCCTGCCGCGCGTCGCTGAACCGCTGGTCCCACCGTCTTTGGATAAATCGCCTCTCCACAAACAATGACTGGCCCAAACAATCGCGCGTAAAAAAGTAAAAAAATACGCACCGCAGAGCGAGGTGAAAAGGCAGAAGGGCAAGACCGATAACCTCCTGCAATCCCCCCTGCAATGCCCCCTGCACTTCTGCCGGGGGTAAGCGCAGAGCGAAGGTAGGGATAGCAAGGACTCCGAGCCTCACCCCAAACCCGACTTGCGTCTCTCTCTCACCCTACTAACCACCGCCGAGTGCCATAGGCCTGCGGGCCAACTACGATTTCAGAACCACGAACCACCCAGAACCACGAACCACCCAAGAACCACGAGCCACGCCAGAACTACGAAACACTCCAAAACCACGAGCACTTCAGAACGACGAGCACATTTTCCGCTCTCCCACAACCGCTCCAGCAATGAACCCCGCCAATTTCCGGGCCCCACCCTGCCGCTAAAACCCGAGGCCAGCTCCGCCAAAATTCGAGGCCTGCCCGGCTGCCCCCCGTCGCTGGACAGAACGCGAACCGTGGATACACTCAAGGTAAACGTCCGCCTCCAAGATAAACGCCTACCGTCAAATGCCCATCCCAAAAAGCACACAACCTATCCCTCCCTGTCCCCACTGTCATTCAAAATTCACGATCAAGAAGGGCAGGCGATTGAACCGCTTTAGAGTCCTTCAAGTCTTCCAGTGCAGGGAGTGTTTGCGCAAATTCACGACCGCCGCAGGGAAAAATAAGACGTATCCACCGCGCGTCATTCTGGAAACAGTCTCGACCTACAACCTCGGCAACTCGGTAAGCGATACGCAGCGCGTCATCCGCAAACGCCTTCACGTGGATATTCCCGAAGGAACGATTCGTTCATGGATTCGCGCGCATAAACCCCTCACGGCTTACGCCCGTTTGCGCGCTTTCGGCAGCAAACTTTTCAAAGCGGATGAGATGCTTCGCAGTTTTCTGCTACGCCACAAGCAGGTGTACCGCTTCCAGCTCCACAAGGCGAAACTCGAACTTCTGTTCCAGAACGCACGACACCGTCATCTCGCCAGTGCGAAAGACTATCTGGAAGGAATCGGAGAGAATTTTCCGCACGGCATGTTTCAAACGACCGAAAACCGCTCGTCCAAATTCCCGACGACCGTCGCGATTCCCATCACGCGGAAAGAAAATTACGCAACGCGGCTTGCAGCGCTCGTGCTTCCTTCGGCAAGCGAAAATAAGAAACGCCATGAAACGCTCCAGCGGTTCATGCTCGTGAACGACTCTGCGACCATCGCCGTCGAAATCCCCGTGTACCTTACGAAGGAGGACATCGCCTATTACCGTGACCGGGGATTCACGCTCGACTTCGAAAGCGACTTCATCACGGGCCACATCGATTTCCTGCAGGTTCGCGATGGATATCTGCAGATCCTCGACTACAAGCCGGACGCCCGGAAAGAGAAGCACGCGCATGTCCAACTGACCATCTACGCGCTCGCACTTGCTCGACGGTCCAATCTGCCGCTCAAAGCTTTCAAATGTGCGTGGTTCGATGAGAAAGACTATTTCGAATTCTTTCCATTGCAGGGAGTCTATAGGCCGAAGGCGCAACCGAAATCGAACGCCCTTCCTAGCATGACCCTTCGCGGAGCGGTTCACGGTCCCAATGATGTGAGCAGTAGTGCGTATCTTTAGGCTCATCAGTCGTCTTCACCCTTCCTACGGCGTTGCAGCATCTTGTGAATCGCTTCCCGGAAGAAGAGGGGAATCTCCGTCCATCCCCACCACAGCATGCCAAGCACCGTCTGCATGATAGTGAGTGCGAGGAGCATGTCAGGAGTATGGAGAAAATGCTGGATGAAGAATTTGATCGCGAACATGGAGAGAACCGCGAGTATCAGGCCTGGGATGAGAGAGAGGACAATCAAGAGGAAAGTAGCCCAAAACGGGACCTTCGGCTGAGGCATGGATAGCTCGCGGCTCCCACAACGGGAGCAGGCTTCGGCGTCGCGGGGGTTTACATGCAATTTGGGGCAGAGCTTGATGTTGTAGCTCCGCCCACAGAAATTGCAGAACAACGGTTCGCCGATAGTGGCGCGATTGCAGTTGTAGCAATATCTCATTGGGATTTTGTTAGAGAAGAGGTTGGCGTTCGCCATTTCTGGCACGGAGCCACACCGGCGACCAGAAACCGGCGCGTGCAATGGAATCGAACGACGAGAACCAAAAGATCTTGTCTGTAAGGGCTAGAGTTGCGGCTTGGAGAGATCGCATCCGCCGCTCTGTGTTTACGATCACAAGGACTCGAAACTGCGGTTGGCTGAATCGCTTTTCGAAACCGCCCGAGACGGCATACTGGAGATACATCTCGACCTTGCCTTTCCAAACTGAAAGTCCTTCCGTCCCTAAATCCACTTCAAGAAACGCAGCGAGTGTCTTTTGCGGAGTGCTGATCTCGAAATAACCATCCGGAATGAGTCGTGTGCCGGTTTCAATCGGTTCGTAGAAGCTCATCCACTTCTCGAATCGTGCCTCGGGAATGGGGATCGGTCGGAACTTCAGATTGCAATACACCTCGTTGATCGAGAGCTGGTGGGCGACGAGGAAATCGGCAACGAGAACGTCATCACTTCTCCTTCTCGGTCCGCGGAGCGGAACGCCAACGAGTTTGGCTCCTGAGGCGGAGAGCGTATACAGAGATTTCCGCCCTCCGGCTTTCGTCCCGAGGAAGAACCTGCGAAGCAGTCCCGCGCTGGTGAGGCGAAGGAGTCTCGCGTTCACCTGGGTCGTCGATCCGAAACCGGCAACACACTTTGCCTGCTCGCGGTCGATGGTGCGCATGATCGAGAGCTCGCGCAACAGGTGCCGGTCTCTTTCCTGGATGACAAGGCCACGACGGTTATTCCCAGTCATGCAGCGTGTCGCTGGCGCTTTGGTTTACGACCTTTTGCCGTGTTGAAATGTCGCGTTCGACATCGCTCCGCTTGCGTGCCCAACGCTTCCGGCAACGCCGGTAGAGATCGGAAAAATCGACCTTCTGGTAGTTCAGCATGGGTACAACCCCTTCCATCCGCCGCTCATATCCCGTCTTTATCACCATGTGCCGACGTGGAAGGTTTTTGAGCAGCTCAGTCAGGGCTTTTCCACCGTCGAGCGCCATTGCGATCTGTTGAGCGTCGGAACTCGAAAGCTGGAAGAAAATATGCGTGCCTACAGCAAGAATGGCGGATCGCATCTCGGCGGGGTATTGGTCCAGAAACTGATTGGCAGATACGACTGAAACGGCGAACTTGCGGGCTTCGCTCAAGATCGTATCGAGGCCGCCTCCATAAGACACGAGGTTCTGAATTTCATCGCAGTAGAGGGTAAAGAGCTCGCGCTTCTTACGGGCAAACAGGGCATTTTTGATCATCGTGAGGAACAAGCTTCCGAGCGTCGCTGCTTCTTCGCCGAGCTTTCCCTTATCCAGATTCAGGACGATCCATTGTCCGCGGTCGATTGCATAATCGAGCACCGAGAACGTCGAATGCTCCTGGCCGACGATGTGTCGGAAATGAGGGTCGGCGGTGAATGCAGATGTCTTATTGAGGATGGGCTCCCGCATGTTCGCACGCATCGGCTCGCTTGCCTTGTCATAGCGCAACAAGAAGTATTGTTTGATCTCAGGATTAGCAACGTGTTCTATGCACTTCGCGCGAAATGCCGCGTGGCTCAAGAGTGGGGCGAGTTCAAGGAGTGTGAAGCCGTTTTCGGCAAGTACATAAAGCGAATTTCGGAGCAATTCATCGGTACGGGCACCGAAGGCATCCAGATGCCAGCGCTGCTTGAGGATCTTGGCGAATTCAGAAATCTGAACGAAACGGTCGGAACCGCGGTGTTGCTCAAGAGGATTCAGTCCGACAGAGCATTCCATATCAGCCGGTTCGACGACGACCAAACGATCGCTCAGGTCTCGTCTGAGCGTCCTTTCTTCAGCCGCCACTGTCGAAAACAGGAACGGAGTCAGATCGCCGTGGAGATCGAAACACGCGAATCCGCGTCCGGCCTGAATGTCTTGCTTCAGGAAGAAACGGAGCAGTGACGACTTGCCGGTGCCGGTCTTACCCAGTACCGCGATATGTTCTGCGCGCCGGTTATTCGGGATCGTAATGTGTCCGCGTGTTGCCTGCCCATCGTAAACTCTGAAACCCAAATCAAGATCGCGGTATCGGCGCAAGCGAGCTCTTCGCGCAGTCCAGTAATTCCGGAGCTTGGCGGCGAATGCTTTGAGTAATCGAAGCATGATGTGGGAGGTGGGCTGGCATGAAGAAGCGGAGAAACGAGGGCTTTCGTCGTGTCATGCGCTTCGAACGAGAGAGTCGTCGAAGCGTGAGATGAGCATAACAGCTAAGTTCTTTACGTAAAGACGGACGGAGTTGCCAGTGCGTCAAATCCGCGCCTCTGCTCAGGCCGGTCCGTGTTGTAAGATAAAAGGAAATCATTCACTCAGCGAGAGTCTTAGAAAACGAAGACCACCGACATTTCTGTCGATGGTCTTCGTTGCGGATTCCTCTTAACTCAAGAAGAGGAAACCGCTTACCCATTCAAATAACACGTCAAAAAATGTCACTTAAATAGGAATTAAAAAATAAAGTCGATCTCCGTTTTGCCATTGCCAGCTCGGATTTGCTTGATAATGCTGCGCAAAATCATCTTGCGCTCATCCAGTTCCATGGCATTCCAGAGGGTGTCGAAATCCTTGAGAGAGGCCACCAATTTCTGGATCGCAAAGCTCTGTTGTGCGGTCTGGGATGATAGTGTCAATAAACGATCCTGCGCCACACGGTTTTTTCGAGTTTCCTCACGGATTCTTTGAATATTGGCTTCGTACTCGTCCACAGGAATGATGCCTCGCTCGTACGCCACCGTTTGTCTGTCGATTTTTGAAACCTCCGATTCTATTTCTCGGGCGAGCCGAGCGATTTCTCTTGCCCTTTCGTTCTCCTCTTCACTGTTACCGTCGTAGACGATTTGTTCTTGTACCTTCGGGTGCGCATAGAGATTCTTGACGTGATCCAAAACGGCTGTTTCCAATTTTTCTGCGCTCATTACACGCTGGGAACATATGCCGCTGTATTTGTATCCGGTGCAAATGTATTCGAAGGTGTAGGTGTCTCGCCAATTCGGATTTTTCTTTGAACGGCTGTGGTAACGCTTCTGGTACCCCACGCCGCTTCCGCACCGGATACATTTCGCAAGTCCAGTGAGGAGACCGCGCGAGCGCTCTGCACCACCCAGTCCAGCGGTGGCACGACCTGATCGGGCCTCGGTGGCGAGCTTGAACAGATTGTCGCCGATGATTGCTTCATGCGACCCCGGACCGATATAGCCCATCTTTTCACGTCGCCTCCATTCCTTAGTTTTCTTGTAATCTGAGTGTCGCCATCCCCACCATACTTTGCCGGTGTATGTTGGATTCGCCAAAATGTAGCGGATGGTTGCCGTTGTCCACCGGATTCCCTTTGGAGATTTCCATCCTTTTCTATTCAATTCGATTGCGATCTTTCGTTGCCCGAGACCCTGTGCGTAGGAGTTGAAGATAAACCGAACTCGGCTTGCCTCTTCCTCGCTTACCGCAATAGTCCGTTTTATTTTCGTACCCGCAAGTTCTCGGATGATGCGATAGCCATAGGGGACCCGATTTGGAATGCTCCCTGATGTGGCTTTCAACATTTTTCCGGTCTTCATGCGTCTGGCGATTTGCTTCCTTTCTAATTCGGACCGCATATCGGAGATCGCCTCGACGATAGTTCCGAGATCATCGTCATTGGGGTCGTACTCACCCGGTAATTTTGGATCGACCGGTGTGTTCACGGAGAAGGTCTGTATTCCGAGCTCTTTCAGTTCTTGACGAATAATCGCAGCGGAGTCTTTGTTCCTGGCAAATCGGTCGTAGTCCTTCACCACAATCAGATCAAATTTGTGTTCCCGAGCATTCCGAAGCATTGATTGAAGGCCGTAACGCTGTTCAGTTAGGTGTCCACTCACTCCTTCGTCTTTATATTCTTCAACGAATGTCCAACCCTTCTGGGTGATGATTTTGCGGCAAACCTCTAACTGGTCCGGGACCGAGGATTTCTTCTGCGCTTGCTCCTGCGTACTCACTCGCGCGTAAATAACCGCGCGAAGGTGTTGTTCTGATTTCCTGTGTATTTGCCGTTCTCTTTCGTGCCAAGCGATAGTCACCGATGGGATATCAGACGAAACGTGTTTGGCGGACAGAGAATTCTCTGCCTTGATTTGTTCCATATTTTATTTTTAATGATCGACCTTTGGAGAGTGGGCTGTGGGTCGTCCAGGTGGGAAGTCTCCGGGCGGAGCCCCTCTCATTGGAGACAATGTTGAATCGACAAAGGACTGACCCCTTTTCAGTTTACCGAAACTTTCAGATTTGGGAATGGCGCCCCTACGGATCTCGTCGGGAGCGTGTTTCGTAAGGTCTGTCGAAAAGATTTCCCTTCTAACAATCTTTCGAATTACGAGCGGAATAACTTCGGCCAGCTTTTCAGCTTGGGATTCGAGAACGATTAGTGGCTCACGTTGTTCAGAATCGTGGTCGTCGATACTCATGAATCGGAAGTCTAATCGACTGACCGGCTTTTGAAAGACCGGCAAGTCTGCCGGTTGCGGCAAGTTCTAGGTTGCCCGCCCCTGCTAGGTGACCCTGCAAGAAATCCTCTGATTGCCCCGAGCCGGTTTCATTTTGCGTCGGAATCTTGCCGCTTCCGGCAAGTCCTCACGTCTTTCGATTTCCCCGCCTTCCGCTATTGTGAGAACAGTTCTTAGATCGAGAAGCGTTCCTGTTCCCACCAGACGCGAGCCTTTCCAACGGCCCCTGGGGCGGAGCCACTAGCGCTCCAAATGCCCCGACATAAAAAGGGGCCGCTGGAAGGGCTTTGCCCTTCTATCCAGCACATTGAAAAAGGAGAAAAGTGGTTATGGACCAGACCCAATTGCTTGCGCATTGCGGGAGCAACAAGATCACGCGGGAAGAGCTGCGGATGGTGGCGACGCCGGAAGGCACGGACAGCCATCATCCGCTCGCTCACCACCTCATCGTCGAAGCCCTTGCCGAGACTCTTGCCTTCCGGCATATCTCCGTTGTTCGAGACGAGTATGCGGTCTCGGAAGACGGGATGAAGATGTTCGGTGTCCTCGATCTCGAAACCGCGTTTGAAGGATGCCGGTTCTCAATCGGCATCCGGAATTCCAACGACAAATCGATGCGCCTCGCGATGACCGTAGGCTACCGAGTCTTCGTCTGCGACAACATGGCGTTCCATGGAGACTTCACGCCTGTCCTTGCGAAGCACACGAAACATTTCAGCTTAATCGATGCAATGTCGGTCGGTGTGGATCGGATGCAGCGCAATTTCGATCCGATGCGGCGGCAGATCACAACCTGGAAGGAAAGCCTGATTCCAAATGATATGGCGCGACTCATCATTTATAGCGCTTTCGTAGAAGGAAAGCTGGAAGCACCGAGACATCTTGCGCGCCGGGTGCATGAGCTTTATTTCAACCCGCAATACGAAGAGTTCGTGTCTCCCACGAGATGGAGCCTGGCGAACGCCTTTACCTCAGCGTTCAAGGAACTCGATCCAATTCCGCAATTCAAAGCAACGGCGAAGCTCGGTTCGTTTCTCAGTTAGCTATCCCAAAGCTTGATCTCTGCTGGCTCGGACTGAAGGCGAAATCTCACGTACTCCCTCCTAGCGTTTACGGAGCTATCGCGCATGTCTCGGGCCAGCGCCATCCCAGTTCATTCACAACAAAAAATCTTAGAGCGACGCGGGCCCTCGCGCTCGTCGTTGTCTCATTCACGGAGCTATCGCACATGTCTAGAGTCAGCACCAATTCTGTTCTCCAAGCAGCCGCGAAGAGCCTCGCTTGGGACCTCTACGCCACGGCCGGATATGGCCGGACGAGAGCGTATGTCAATGTCGAGAAATTTGAGCGTGAATTGTTCACCGCTGCACGTCAGTGGAGAACGACACACTCAAATCTAGAAGGAAAAAGGAGGAAGCATGGAAGAAGCAAACCGCAGTAAACCGTTCTGGCGGCAGGGGGACATCTATTTCGTGAAACTCGACGAAGAGATCGACTCCGAGCAAGCAGCACCCGTGAGGAACGGCGTCATCGCCAAGGGTGAGACCACGGGACACGCGCACCGCGTGTCGCCATCATCCATGGCGCAAGGAGCGTTGCTCAGTCTCATCGGCCGCTCGATGTTCCTTCGTTCGCCCGAGGCGGGTACCACGATCGTGCATGACGAGCACGGCCCGATCGTGCTTCCGAGAGGCTCCTACGCCGTCGTTCCCCAGCAGGAATTCAACGGCCTCCGTTGGCGGCAGGTGCTCGACTGACCATGCTCGCCATTTCTGCGAATCGCAAGGCCGTTCGCGAAGCGCTCGCCAATGAGGGCTGGCGCTTCGCGCTTGTCGGTTCATGCGAAGAGCTCAAGCGACACCGACAATCCTGCCGCACGCTCAGTCTTCCGGTGGGGAGTGAATCAGACAACCGCTCTCGAACCAACCGCGAGGTATTGCTCCGGCGTCTTCCGTGGGAAGTGCGCGGGCAGCCGTATTCCCGGTGGCTGAGCTATATCTCGAAGAGCGCGCGGAAACAACTCCAGCCCAACCTCCCGCTCGCTGCGGAATTCTGCCTCGTCCACGGGTTCATATTCCTTGTAGGAAACATTTGGGCGGAGCGGCGGGGCCGCGTATGGAGGATCCATCGTGCCGACGGCCCTGCGGTCGTTTGCGGCGCCCGCGAGCTCTATTTCTGGCACGGTTGGCAGGTTGCGAAGAAAACCGTCATGGAGGAGCCCAGTGCAGAACGCATCCTCAAGGAAGAGAACCAAACTGAAAGGGAAGTGCTTATCCAGCGAATGGGAGTGGAAAACTTCGTCCGTGATGCCGAGCTTCACCCGGTCGATTCATTTCGCGACAGCACGCTGTTGAAGGTCGATACGGCCGAAAAAAGAGGGAGACACACGAATGATGGATGGAGAGTGGAACCGCTCGCGCTCGCTTTCCTCAAGGTCGTTTGTCCTTCAACGCAGAAAAACTATTTTCTGCGCGTCGATCCCAATGTGGAGAACGCAAAGCAAGCACTCGAATCGACCATGCCCCAGTACAGCCGCGATTGGGAGCGGGACCTCGTAGCGGAAACCTAGATCATCAAACTACACGACAGGTCTTTTACGACTTGTCGTTTTTTTTCTTCAAATCTACAGATTCAAACGATACTTCTTCTGGCGTTTACTGAACGCCTCTTCGCCTCCTTCCAACACAGCGAGAAGCTTTGAACGGAGCGCCTGATTTTCAAGGGAACCTGCCAGATACGAGATTTCTCCCTGGTCGTCGCGGCAAGCAATAATGACTTGTTCCGCGTCACTATTGACCACCACATTGCCGTTGTTAGATACAATTATGACTTGCCGTTGTTGTTTAGCCTGCCGAAGAGCCTTTACCAATTCATCCATGATAAATTCGTTGTCGAGATGGTCGTCGTGAGAATCAATCACGATCGGGGTCTCTCCCTGTGCCAGGTAAATTTTGAGCAGAACCGTCGCTTTCTGGCCGATGGACAGCTTCAAAAGTTTTACCTTCTTGTATTTTACCGACGGCGCGACGTTCAAATAATCCGCAAATACTGAATCGTAGATCGTGCGTCGGCTGATTGTTTCAGCTTTTTTTTGATTTCCCACAATAGTGGCCACGAGTCTCGCCGCGCCTAGGTGTGCGACAGTCTTCGCCTTATCAGCAGACGGGTTGGCTACCAATTCCAACATTGCATCTGTGAAAAATTTGATGTCCGAATCGTCGGTAGCTGTACCGCCGATCTTGATTTTTCTGAGGTCCACGAGTTCAGACATCGTTTCTGTAAAGCGCTTGTGGTCAAAGACTAATTCGGCCGTGAATTCGAGGTCCTTCAGAATGTCACTTTTGTTTGCGGAAAAAGCTGCGATGATCGCGAGGTATTTATTTCTTTGCTCGACTCTCTTATTCAAAGCATCGGCAAAACGCGCTTCTCTTTCGCTGCGATCCTTATCTAACTGAATCTTTTTCTCCGTTATGGCCTTGAGCTTGCCCTGAATCTCCTGAATTGCCTTTTCAAGCTCCTTTTGCTTGTCGAGCAGTCTGGCGTGCTCCTTGATGCCTTTCTCTTTTTCTTCCAAATCCTTCTGAAACTTCTCGATCGCGCCGATGGTTTTGCGCAGCTCGTCTCGGACGGTGCCAATGAACGACCTTAAAGCCTCGGCATCCGGATACTCGATGACCTTGAACGCATTCGAGAACTCTAACAGGGCAGCAAGCGCATTTATCTTTTCTACTTGCTTATTGAAAGCTACTCGGTCTTCGTCTGCGAATTTCAGCGTGGCCCTAATCGTGACCCCGAGCTCGTACAGTTGTGTTTTACGGTCGCGCAAGTCCGTAAGTTGCTTTTGCTTCGCCTCTGCCTCCTCCCGTTTCTCCGTGCTCAAGCTCTTGCCTAGTTCGGCAATTTTGTTTGCCGTATCTTGGAGTTCAGCATCCAGCTTTTTGCCATCCGTTTTCAGCTTTTCTTCGATCTGCGGGTCCGTCTCGTTCTCCAACGAGAAAATCGCCTTATTGCGAGCCTGAAGATCGTCGATCAGCCCAGAGAGCTCATCAGTGATGTTTTGATAGTCGAACAGCAGGGCGCTGTCTCTTATCTCGTTGCTCTCGAAAATCAAATTGTTAATGTATGTTTCCAAATGCGCCGGGTCGTCGACATGTTTTTCGAGCTCGCCTTGTGCCACATACACTATGGAAGCACCTTCTATAAACGCAGCCTCGCGTACTTCCTTCGTAAGCGTGTCGCCATTCTTCAGTGTTACAGTTGTATTCAGATCCTTTGTGTCGCCCTCAGCGATTCTCTTGACGAACGAGTTTTTGTCGTCGCAGAATGCGCGCTTTTCATACATATTGGCGATGAGGTCGACGAGCGCCGTCTTCCCGCTACCTTTGCCGCCCGTCACAGCGACCAGACCTTGATTGAGCGAGAGCTGCCTATCCTTGAAGCTCAGTTCCGAGTCAAGCGTGGCCCCTTGTATATGGATGTCGGCTATGCTCTGCAAACTCTTGAGCGGCGTTGGATCGGCAGGTTGAATCACTACTCGGTCCTCTGGTTCGTACAATATTTGTTTCAATCCCTCGAATGTCGGATCGGCTTTAATCCAGCAGAACCGCAATTCGCAATTTGCGCGGTCGGTTTCGCAGTTGTGGGATGAATCGCCTCGTTTTGCGCATGGGTGGCCGATGTATTGATATGCATGAGCATCTGAGCCATGAACGCATGGCTTCAATGTCATGAACTCCGTAATGAATTTGGCAGGACCGCCGACGTAAGGCGGTTTGCCCAATGCCCAGGCGCGAGTTTTGCTGTTAGAGGAAAACAGTACGTTCGATTTTTGCACAAGTGTTTTCCGCGTGAGATGGTCACGCGAATTCCAGCTCACTGAGCTAAGGTCCTCGTCGGCTACCAAACCGAACAAGTATTTGCCGCCGAAAATATCCTTCTTGTGCGCCAAGATTTCGGAAATCTGTTTATCATCAACGACTGCATTCATCATTCCCACGAATAGCGGCGATTCTCTGAACTCGGTGTGCTCGGCTTTAAGTCGCGTTCCAAGTTCTACAAGATTTCCTACCTTCAGCTTCCTCTTGCGGTCCGCATGATCGGGATCGCCCTGGTATATGAAGTCTATTTCGTGCAGGAACTTCTCTTCAATGTCCCGTGGTGGTACGTCTTCAGAGAAAAGCAGGTGAAAATTTACGCTGTTTGGTCCGACGAATATGTTTGACCGAAATTCGATATTCGGGATGACGAGAATATTCTTTATCTTCTGAACTTCTTCCGCTGAAAAAAGCGTCAGGAGCTTTGCCTCGTTCGCGATGTATTCTTCTTTGAGCTTCTTGTATCCGTCTACCGTAAAGTAGTCAGTTATGCCTACGACCGCGATATTCTTCTCTATTAAAGTCCTGAAGAGGTTTGGTACGTAAGTATCCCAGTCTGACCCGAAACCGTTGTTTAGGACGGACTCAGGAGTATGAACGTGCAGGTCCCACCGTCGCCATTCCGACCCAGCTTCATAGAGACTGCTCATAATTTATTAAAGTAGTTTAGTACGTACCTTGAATGGTACTCCGCCTTTGCTGATTGTCAAAAGGTAAAGCTGGTCATGTGGGATCAACGTCCCGCCTGTCTTCGTAGATAAGCAATGTAGCGCTTGGAAAATTTGAATCGCTTCGCTCCGGTGAGTACGTGCCCAAAATAATCTTTGCTTACCCGACGATCCTCAACCGACCGTCTCAGAAATCGATCTCGACCCGCTGCAGTGCCGACATAGGTCCTGGCTTCGATCTTCTTTCCCTTCCTCGAAACCGAGACCTTCAGCCGCTTGTAATTGCTTCTCTTGCCGAGTCCAGCGCCCTCAATTTCATCCATCCGCGAGCGTTGACGTCTGGGAGCAACGACCAATCTGTAAGGGACTTTGTAAAGCACCCCTTCAACGTCTTCCTTTCCACTTCGCACGATATCCGTCACTCCACCTTGTGCGAGTTCGCCATAGAGATCAAACCGGACGCCCCAACCTTTTAGCCGTGCAACCCCGACGACTTCAGCATCACCATCAAGCCGATCGGCAGAATTCAAGCGATCTGGGTTCATGTTCGACCCGTATTGAAAGAGCATGATATTTTTGCGTGCCATACTAAGTGTTATTGTTCTTTCGGTTTCGGCCGAAAGCGCTCCAACTGCGCCGCTCGTTCTTTGCCTAGCGACCTCTCTAACAAATCGGGGGAAGCGGACCATAGTTCTCCGGCGTTCCGAACGCCGCTCTTCAATAGATTGAGGTACTCGCCGCGCGTGAGCGGCAACGGTAGATCCAACAATCCGATCCCTTCTGCCGGTAGGCCGATTTCCAGCCGCTTTATCAGGATGTCGAGGTCGGCTTGAGGATTCTTGTCGAGCAACAGGACCGCCAAAATGTTCGACGCGGATTGGAGGTGAAACCTTGTGAGATCGGCAAATCTCCTGATGTCGCCGTATTCGATTCGCCCGGAGAAAGCATTGGTCGTGAAATCGGCTTCAATTTCGTCGAGCCTCCTGCCCGAGATCCAATCACGCAGGATAGAGGCTCGTTTGCACCGGCCATAAAATTCCATTTGGTCCTGGGCATACCGCTGCAGCGCCCGTATAACCTCCGGAGCAAATCGCTGCTGCGCTTGGTTTACTCGAACAGATTCCTTAGTTCCCTTCATGAGAGGGGTGTAGCCCATCTCTTCGGCCGGAAGGCCCTGCATCAACCCCATCAAATTGACCGCACTGATAAGATGGGGAGGAACGTTCTTCACGATTTCGATCAGCCGCATGGCCGAATCAAAAGAAAGAGAAGACCTTCCGCACGCTCTGCCGAGCAGACTAAGGGAAATGTTGTCTCCCTCCGCTTCGATGAGGCCCAGACTCATCATTCGCGCAACAAGTTGATCCAATTCGCGCTGCATACGACTGCGCCATTGGGGATCGCGACGAGATTCGAGGTACCCGCCATAGGTATTTGCGAGCAGCGCAGAGACATTTGAGCGCTGGACTTTGGGCACCTGCGCGAGGAGCCTCACGAGCCATGTCTGGATGTGGGCAGGGTCGAACGAGGACTGAAGTCGCTCCAGCGTGCCTCTCACGTACCGGTTAAAGAGCATGACGCGTTCCGTGGGGGTTTCGGCGTAGATAATTGACTTGCCTTTTTCATTGAATCCCAAACGACCGGCGCGGCCCGCCATGTTTTTGTATTCAGCAACCGTGAATTGCCTTCCGTCTTCACCGAGAAATTCATTCTCCGCAAGAATCACAGTCTCTGCCGGAGTATTTATCCCTGCGGCCACAGTGGTCGTAGCGGCGAGCACCCTGAGCGGGCTCTTCGGGTCGCGAAAGGCCTGCTCAACGACAATCTTCTCTTCCGGCTTGAGATTGGAATTGTGAAATGCGGTTCCTCCCTGCAAACATTGCCGGAGTGCAGTTGACGCGCCTGACTGGTCCGCTGATGGGAACCGATTTAGCGCGTCGGAAGCTGGCGGCAAGCCCAGGCTTTGAGCCAAGTAATTTGCGCATCCTTGCGCTGGGCCCCTCGCATTTCTGAAAATTATTACTTTTTCTCCTGCCGCCACGAGCTTGTGTACCAGAGGAACGAGAAGATCCTGAGCGCTTGGTTTCTCCCTACGGACTTGGACGTCATATGGCCGAAGCACTTGCTCATAGCCTTCCTTTCCGGTTTCGTCTAGGAACTGGAACGTTCCGCTCCGATCTATGACGCCCTCGATGAGGGGAACAGGCCGTTCTGTGTGAAAAAGAATATCTGAGCCGATCCACTGATTGAAATTGTTAGCGTCTCCAATGACTGCGGAAAGCGCGATGATCTGTGGCGCTATGCCTTTTTCCCGAGCAGCCAAAACAAACGTGAGCAGCAGTTCGACGCTGATCCCCCGAGTCGGGTCTGTAATGAATTGCGCTTCGTCTATTACAATCAAACCGAGCTGCCCTAACGTGTACGGGCTGCCGACTACGAGTTGCAAAAACATTTCATAAGTTAGAAGGGCCAAATCATATTTTCCGCGCAGGAAGGTTCCAACTTGGTCGTTGTAATCACCGGAGCAACGAATCACTCGCATACCCAGTTTTGCGCCATAGAGCCCGGAGAATTGGTCGAACTTTTCGTTGACCAGGGCCTTGTAGGGCAACAAGAAGACAGCCTTCCGGCCATCGATGATTGCTTTTGCTGCCGCGATCTCGCCTATGAAAGTCTTTCCGGCGCTGGTCGGCGCGATTACCACAAGCGAGTTTCCGGCTATGATTCCGTGCTGATTGATGGCCTCTAGTTGAAGCCGATTAAACCCGCTTGCGTAACGGTCGCGCCATTCATCGATAATTGGCTGGGGAAAATCGAATTGGCGCAAATCGCTGATGTCTGCGGTGATCTTGACCTTTTGAAGTTCGGGAAACGCCGCAAAGAAAGTCTTGCCAGGCTCTAGCTTCGGAATTACAAGACCGCCTTTGATGCTTCCAAGCAATACGGGAGTTTGCTCAACGCCCATGCGTGCAGCTTCAGCCTGCACTGTTCGCATGACATCGCCGATTGAGGCAAGCAGGTCGATTGAAGCCTTGGCTCCGAGAAGCAAGTCCAACAATGCCTTCGTAAGTAGGCCGTGGCGCGCACGGGGAAGCTCGTACGCCACTTGGTCAGTGCCCGAGGCTGCCAAAAGGATTCTTCCTTCGCCCACGAGCACTTCAAGCGGCGTGCCTGGATCGCGAGGGATCGGACTATCTTCCAGCACTTTTGCCGGAGCCGCGCCGCTGAAACAACAATCGAGAATGCAGAAGACGGCCTTTGCCTTTGTAGATTTGAACAGATCGGCAAGCTCCTCCATCCCGATTGATGAAGCCTTGAGCGCCGAGAGTGTCGTATCGAACGCGGCAAGCCTATGGTCGTGCAAACCGTGCCCGGAGAAGGAGAAAATCACGATGTCATCGGACGTCGCGGCTCCCAAAGTGTCCTGAAGCGCCTGACGAATATTTGCCGCAGTGGCCGCATCGTCGGTGAGTAGTGTGGGGTTGCTGCCGGGAAAGCTGTCCGCGAATAGAGCGTACAAAGCAATAGCGTCTCTCGTGCTGCCGATCAAATCGCGGATATTCGGGTCAGCGTACTTTCCCACACCGACGAACGTAGATAGGAATGCCATTTCCTCAAATCCTACGCCGCGCTGTGAGGATGTCAAAAATCGGGATGGTCAATTGTTTTCGCCTAGCCCGACAGTCTCCACGCCTTCTCAATAGATTTTTCGAGCGAAATCTGGCCTGGACTTCACCCAACGGCGCGCAGTGCTTCTCGGGATCAATTGACAATTCATCTATAAGTAGTCTACGATGGACGGTATAGGTCGGTTAACGAGAACGAGAGAAAAAATCCCATGCCAACGTTCGACTACACAGTGGATACGAAGCCTCAAAGCACTACCGAACATGAACTTACGCCGAACCAGATTCTGACGAACGCAGGAATCGATGCAACCACGAATTACCTCGTCGAGATCATAGGGCGTGAAAAGAAATCCTTCCAGGGAAACAATGCGCCGATTCATATGCACGAGCATATGACGTTCCTGTCGGTTTCAATAAATCCAACACCAGTTTCTCGATGAGACATGGCCGTTGCTGATTTCGCTCAGCAGCTAAGAGCCATGGGCTGCGAGGTTACCGAATATCCGGATTCGCGAGTATCTTTCCCCTACACGATTGAACTCGGCAAGTTTGAAGGGCAGGAAATCACGCTCGGATTTGTGGTTCCACCGGATTATTCGCTTAATCCGCCAACCGGACCTCACATCAAGCCCCGATTGCTTCCGATTAACACTCAGCAAGGACCACATCCATCACATGGCGTTCATGAGAGCGCCCAGTTTGGCGCCGAATGGCAGTATTGGAGTCGACCAATGCACCATTGGGGCAATACAGAAAGAACGGCTGCGGATGTCATGAGGCATGTGCGCCGCCTGTTTGAGACACAATGACTTACAGCGTCGCGATCCCAGAGGATGTGAATCGTGTTCTCCGCGCGCACCTTATCCGCAGAGACGGCCAAGAGGACTTGTGCTTCGCTTTATGGAACCCGAGTCAGGGCAAAATCCGAACCACGGCTTTGATACAAGCAGCTTTATTGCCTCGAAACGGCGACCGACTCGTACACGGGAACGCGTCTTTTCTCTCTCCTTATTTTGAACGGGCGATTGACGAAGCGCTGAAAGAAAACTGCGGAATTGCGTTCCTGCATAGTCATCCGGGGCCTGGATGGCAAGACATGAGCGACGACGATATAAACGCTGAGGCGGGCCTGGCCGCCAAAGTTTTTGCTGCAACGGAGTTGCCCTTGGTCGGTCTCACGCTGGGTTCCGACGGTACATGGAGCGCCCGATTCTGGGAACGGCAGCCGCCACACAATTATGTTCGAAGGTGGTGCGAAAGCGTGCGGTCCGTTGGACTCCAGCTCAAGACTTCATTCGCAGATCACTTGATTCCACCGCCCGCCGAAATTGAGGAACAGATCCGAACAGTTTCGGCCTGGGGCTATAGAAAGCAGGCCGAGTTAAGCCGCCTCAGAGTAGGTGTTGTAGGTGCCGGGAGCGTGGGTTCGATTGTTGCCGAAGCACTAGCGCGGACGGGGATCTCAAAAATCACTCTCATCGACTTCGACATCGTGAAAAAACACAATCTGGATCGCCTTCTTCACAGCACCCAGCTTGATGCCTATTTGGGTCGATCCAAGGTCAGGATGCTCGGGCGTGCCTTAAAGCGAAGCGCAACAGATCGTAATTTCCAGGTGCGCGAGGTGATGCACAACCTTTGTGAGTCCGAAGGCTATTTGGCCGCCCTGGATTGTGACGTTCTGTTTTCGTGCGTTGACCGGCCACTCGGTCGTAGCATTTTGAACTTCATTTCTTTTGCGCATCTCATACCGGTGATTGACGGCGGAATCAGAATCGAGGTTGATGCAAATCAGCAAATGAAAGCTGCTGATTGGAAAATGCAAACGTCATCGCTTGACCGCCGATGCTTGGAATGCGTCGGTCAATATACGCCAGCGATGGCATCGCTGGAACGGGAAGGGTTCCTGGATGACCCGGAATATATCAAGGGACTATCGAAGGACGATCTGCTCTTGAGAAATGAGAATGTGTTCGCATTTTCAGCGAATGTTGCAAGTTTCGAGGTACTCCAATTGCTTCAGATGGTGATTGCACCCCAGGGCGTGAGCGACGCAGGAGAGCAGATGTATCACTTTGTTCCCGCCATCTTCGATCCGCCGGTCTTCGAGTCCTGTAAGCCAAATTGCCCTTACCCTAAGCTGACGGCTAAAGGAGATCGAGCCGGGATAACGCCGACCTCGCGAAGCAAAATCGCAGAGAACGCGCGAAACGCATCAGAAAAACGCCCGCTGCACAAAAGAATTCTTGACTACACTCTTCAGTCCTTTGGAATTGCCTGAGGCGACCGCCGCGACATCCCAATTCTTTGTTCAGCCTGACAACCTCCACGCCTTCTCAATCGATTTTTCGAGCGCAATCTGGCGCGACTGTACCCAAGGCGCGTAGTGCTTCTGAGCGATCTTCACCGTGTTACCGAGAAGTGTCGCCACATCCTCGATGCTCACTCCATTTGAAAGCAGACCAACAGCGAAGGAATCCCGGAGCTGATGCGCGCCAAGCCTCAAATTGCTGCATGGGGATAAGCTCTCTTTGACTTTACTGATGGAAGGATTAGTGTAAAGCTAGACGATGTGTGAATTCGGGATTGAGCCCAAGGGGCTCAATCCCCCTATCGGCTCGATCCTCCCGAGATGGAGGGCAATTCAATTATGAGCCGGAAGGAGATTGTGATGAGAGTCCTGCCCGTAATCGCTTTTGCGATAATCGTTCTCGTGGCGGTGACGAAACCACCACAGCCTGCATGGGGAATACCACTGTTGGTTGCTGAAATTGTTCTGATGATTGTTTCAATTAAGGCCTGGATTCCCAAGCCTCACCGACGGTAGTTGCGCACTCAGGCCAAAGAGGGATCCATTCCCTCTTTTTTGTTCGGCAGCAGCGAAGTGGCAGAGCGATGATTTCTTTTGAGGCAGTGAACATCCAGTGGCTTTTCTTTCTCCTCGCTGCTGCTACATTTTCTGTCCTTGGCGTGCTTTTTCCCAATTGGTTCAAAGAGCTTGGAAACCCTAGACCACACAATGGACTAAAGCTCTTCAACGAGTGTCTGGCAAGACATCAATTTGGATATTTTACGTTCTTCTGTGCGCTTTACCTTGCGGCTAGCTTCGATCCAAAGCGGACATGGATAAGAAATCTAAACTGGTTTGCCATCGCGCTTTCACTGGGATTCTACGGTTATGGGTTATTTTCTAGTGCCCGTTTGGACAGGAAGATCTCAAAAAATCATACTTGCCAAAAAGACACTGAGTGCGAAGTCGCGTTCCCATTCAGATTCCGGCTTAGATTATCTCTGTTAAACATTTTCTTTGCGTTGGTGTCGTTAGTTGGCGGCGTATTCCTCGCGCTCTTGGTGAAGCCTTGACCCCAACGCTGTCATCTCCGATGATGTTTCATTCGGAGACCTCTTCATTGGGACAGTTTCCACGCCTTCTCAATCGATTTTTCGAGCGAAATCTGCCTGGACTTCACCCACGGCGCGTAATGCTTTTCCGCGATCTTTATCGTATTCCCCAAGAGCGTCGCTACGTCTTCAAGGCTCACGCCATTCGAAAGCAGGTCGACCGCGAACGAATCGCGGAGTTGGTGCGCATGGAATTTCACTCCCGCGAGTTTTGAAAGCCGCGCAAGCGTGCGTTGCCAATCATTCACGCAACTCTTGATCTCGCCGTGGCCAGACCAGAAAAAGTATTTACCGGAATAAAGAGCGCCTGCCCTATGGACTTCCTCCACGACAAATTCTGGTAGTGGGATATAGACGGGCACTTTCGTTTTCGCAGAGTAGAGAAGCAATTTGTTGTTTTTGAGCTTGTCTTCGCTGAGGAGCGCCACGTCGCGGATGCGCAGCCCCGAGTACCGCAACATCAAGACGAATGCCTTTACCCTTGTTCGATTTCCTTCTCTATATATACCTTGCGTCGGATACAGGTCGCACGCCCACAGGATCTTCTCGAAGTCTTCGTTCGTGACGGGAAGCGTGGGCCGGTGATGCGCGATAGGGGGTTTGATCCCTTTCGCCGGGTTCATATGCATCCATTGGTTTTCAATGCAGAAGCGGAAGAACGTCCGGAGCCGTTCGAGCTTCTTACGGGCCGAGACGGGGGCGAGCTCCCAGGTTTCGCGGTATCTGCGGACTTCGTCGACCGTAAGTGACCCGACCGAGCGATCCTCGAATTCGTCCTTGAGTTCCTTGGTTAGGAGCCGGTATTTCCCGAGCGAAGCGCTCGACAGGTTTCTCGCTTCGCAGTCACGGATAAAAGCATCGCACGCTTTGGGGACGGAGCTATGCTCCGCACCCTTCGAATGCCCGGACTCCCAGTCCCTTACCAGTTTTTGAGCGGATTCCCAGTTACGGAGATCGAGGGATTTCTTCAGCCACTTGCCGTGGAGTGTGCCTTGCACCCAGATCGGACACCCGCACTTTTTATGCGTCCGCACGCGATGCGGACACGATTTCAGGTGTCTGCGCCAGAGGCTAAGCACGGCGCAATGCTATCACAAACTGGAACGTATCTGGAACGTGGAATTTATGTTCTGTCTAAGTCCTCTATAATCAGTAGTTAAGATGGTGGAGGCGGGGGGAGTCGAACCCCCGTCCGAAAAGCGCTGCGACACGAAGCCTACATGCTTAGCTCAATTCCATTTTTTTCGCCCGCCGCGCTCAGAATGAGCAAGAAACACAGCCGGCTAGTCCGATGGTTCTCGCCCGAGCCTTACGGACCGAAAGGCCCGGGCCAGCTCACTGTGTGACGCCTCTTACCGGGCCCGTGAGCAAAGCCCGGGGAAGCGTGCGCTTAATTAATTAAG
>Ga0307475_10000328_pt1 | contig 28936 bp, 30 predicted proteins | sample atmos_gasesECM1C_FD_203317 | JGI IMG/M metagenome (GOLD analysis project Ga0307475, IMG submission 203317) | Hardwood forest soil microbial communities from Morgan-Monroe State Forest, Indiana, United States - atmos_gasesECM1C_515 | ecosystem: Environmental > Terrestrial > Soil > Temperate... | reverse complement strand
GCTACCGAGGTAGCCAAGACGAAAACCCCTCCAGGTTTAAGGCGGGACTGGATGCAAGCGACAACATCCATGTCCCCACGGAGGGGGAGGGGAGAATTTTTTTCTTGACATCCCCTTCTATAGGATCGCTTACAGACCACCGGATCCGGTTGTGACGCCGGTCTGACGCGGCTGGGCAGGCTAACTAGAGGCCCGAGCTTGCGTTGACTTCATCCTCAATCGCTCTTACCATAGGCGCGCCTGTCCATCTCCTGCGCCACGCATGATCGGCCAGTCCATCTCGCACTATCGCATCGTCGAAAAACTCGGTGGCGGGGGGATGGGTGTCGTCTACAAAGCCGAGGACGTGAGGCTGCATCGTTTTGTTGCACTGAAATTCCTGCCCGATGAAGTATCCAAGGACGCGCAAGCTCTTGCCCGCTTCCAGCGCGAAGCACAAGCGGCGTCTGCCCTGAACCACCCCAATATTTGCATGGTCTTCGAGATTGACGAGCGCGAAGGTCAGCACTTCATCGTCATGGAGTATCTCGACGGAATGACGCTGAAGCACCGCATCGCCGGGCGTCCGCTGGACACGGAATTGATTCTCTCGCTCGCTATCGAGATTGCCGATGCCCTCGATGCCGCGCATGCTGAAGGAATCGTCCACCGGGACATCAAGCCTGCGAACATCTTCGTCACCAAACGCGGTCACGCTAAGATTCTGGACTTTGGATTGGCGAAGGTCAGTCTGGCGAGCACTTCTTCGAGCAACATTGCTTCGCTAAACACAGCGACGGGTTCGGTGGACGCTGACCATCTCACCAGTCCCGGTTCTACGCTTGGAACCGTCGCCTACATGTCACCGGAGCAAGCAAAGGGCAAAGAACTGGATGCCCGCACCGACCTGTTTTCCTTCGGTACGGTTCTGTACGAAATGGCAACGGGAGCGTTGCCCTTTCATGGCGAAACTTCTGCACTCATATTCAAAGCGATCCTCGATTCCGATCCGCCGCCCGCGATTCGGTTCAATCGCGAGATTCCGCCGAAGCTGGAAGACCTTATCAACAAAGCACTGGAGAAAGATCGCAACTTGCGCTACCAGTACGCTACGGAGATTCGATCCGACCTCAAACGGCTGAGACGGGATACCGAGACGGGACGAGCCAGAGCAGCGAGTTCCGGCACGCTGCCCGCCGCGCAAGATACTGGCACCGGCCATGTGGGGACGGCCGCCTCGGCCGTCCAGGCGGAGCGAAGCTCCGCAGCCTCGGGGCCAACAGCGGCAGTCGGGCTTCGCTCGACCGGGCAGCCGAGGGCGGCGGTCACCACACGGGCTCTCTCCCGAGCGAAGCTAGGGGGTGCGGTTGCGATCGTGATCACATTCTTAGCCGCAGGCGTCCTCTACTATCGTTTCCACCGAGCCAGGCATCTGACCGACAAAGACACCATCGTTCTCGCCGATTTTGCCAACAGCACGGGTGATCCGGTGTTCGACGACACGCTCAAGACGGCGCTCAGCGTCTCTCTGAACCAGTCGCCGTTTCTGAATGTGCTCCCGGAGAACAAGGTCTCGGTGACCTTGAAATTGATGTCCCGTCCCGGCGACAGGAAACTCACGCCCGAAGTTACCCGCGAGCTTTGCCAGCGGGCGGGCAGCAAGGCTTATATTGCCGGGTCTATCGCCAGTCTGGGCAGCCAATACGTGCTGGGATTGAAGGCAGTGAATTGCCAGACTGGCGACCCGCTGGCTGAGGGGCAGGTGACGGCGGCGTCGAAGGAGAAGGTGCTGGACGCACTAGGCGAGGCGGCATCCAAGCTGCGTTCGCAGTTGGGTGAGTCGCTGGCGACGGTGCAGAAGTTCGATGTACCGTTGGCAGAGGCTACCACCTCCTCGCTCGAAGCTCTCAAAGCGTATAGCCTTGGCTTGAAGGCCTATAATGTCGGCGGGTCCGCTGCTGCCGTGCCTTACACTCAGCGAGCCATCCAGCTGGATCCGAATTTCGCCGCCGGTTACAACGAAGCGGGGATTGAGTATTCCTATCTTGGACAGCAATCGCGAGCCGCTGAGTATTTCAGTAAGGCATTTCAGTTACGCGGGCACGCCAGCGAACGGGAAAAACTGGATATCACCGCCAACTATTATCAGAATGTCACCGGAGAACTGGATAAAGCGATCCAGGCCTTCCTTCAGGAGATAGAGAGCTACCCTCGGACGACCGAACCCTACATTAATTTGGGCCTTGGATATGCATTTCAGGGTCAGTATGAAAAGGCCACGGAAATCACCAAGGACGCTTTGCGCCTCGCACCGAATGATGTAAGTTCTTACGACGACCTCGCCATCTTTGCTCTCAGTTTGCAGCATTTTGACGAAACCAGGCACATCATTCAGCAAGCCCACGCGAGCGCGCTCGATAATCGGCTGCTGCACTTTGATCTCTACGCTCTTGCCTTTATCAGCTCGGACTCTGCGGCGATGGCGGAACAGCAGCAATGGTTTGCAGGCAAACCCGAATATGAGAACGCCATACTGGCGTTGGCATCCGACACGGCCGCGTATGGCGGCCACCTCGGCAAGGCCCGAGAGTTGACGAGTCAGGCTGTGAATTCCGCCATTCGAGCCGATAGCAAGGAGACCGGGGCAGTTGCAGAGGCGATTACTAGTCAGTGGGAAGCTGCATACGGTAATGCAGCACAAGCCCGACAGGCGGCCGTAGGGGCATTGAAGCTCGCTCCAACGAGTCAGGCCGTCGAAGTGGAATCCGCTCTTGCCTTTGCCCTCGCGGGCGATACGGCGCGAGCCGAATCTTTGGCGCAGGACTTGACCAAACGCTTACCGCTCGACACGCAGATGCAGTCGCTCTGGTTGCCTGCAATTCGAGCGCAATTGGCGCTCGATCGGAACAGTCCGGCCGCTGCCCTGACTGCCCTGCAAGTAGCTTCTCCTATTGAGTTAGGGCTGATTGGCTTCGCCAACAATGTTTCCTGTCTTTACCATGTGTATGTGCGCGGAGAGGCATACTTGGCAGCCAGACAAGGCCGTGCTGCCGCCGACGAGTTTCAGAAGGTCATCGACCACAGTGGCATCGTCTGGAACTGCTGGACGGGAGCGTTGGCGCATCTGGGAGTGGCACGTGCCAACGCCTTGGAGTCGAGGACCTTGCAGGGAGCCGATGCCGATGCCGCTCGCGTCCGGGCGCTCGCTGCCTACAAAGATTTCCTCACCCTCTGGAAAGACGCCGACCCCAACATCCGCATCCTGAAGGAAGCTAAAGCGGAGTACGCGAAGCTGCAATAGAGCCATCGTCGATGACCGCAGAATCGTTTCCGATGACCACCGTAAATCCAACCACAGCTGTGACGCCGGTGTGACACAGTTGAACGGTATCGGACGGAAGCTCGGTCTTCGCTTGCTTGAGAATGGCCTTGCGTGTGAGACCGGAAAAAGCACCAACCACACCCCGCTACAGGCTAAACTTCCAAAACGCTGCACCGAGACACTTGGTCCACTCTCAGTGGAAAGAGCGATCCTGCCTTCGTGTAGCCTAAACCCCTGCGGAAAACCCGCGAACTCACCGATATGCACCCCGGCGTTAGATACAACTACTCCGAATAAGAACTGACAATCCCCGAAAGGGCGCGATGTGTGGACTGCTTTCTGGCTTCGTCCGCGGACACACAGGGACGTCCTCAGGGTGTGAGATTACTCTTTAATCAAGTTCCGGCAGTTGAAGGTGATGATAGCTTTACGTGAACGAATCTGATCCCAAACTATTGGACCTGCAATCTGCTCTTGCTGAGGTGCAGCACCTACCTGAAGAAAATGTTGGTCTGCGGCGTCTTTTGCAGGAGCAGGGAATACAGATTCCGGCGCAGTCCACGATTGAGATTCCCGTCACAACTCGTGTCCTACCAAATGTTCATGCCCCTGTTTTAAAAGCCGAACCCAGGCATCCCGAAAGCGAGCAGAGCGGCCAATACCAGGCGCCCGGTGTGACGCACTCTGCCCGGCGTGATCAATCAACTACGGTCCTGTCTATGGTATTTGACACTGGCATAGGTAAGACGATATCTTACTTTCCATGAAGACGACCATCTCTTCCAAGGGCCAGATTGTTTTGCCAGCAGAATTCCGGCAAATGGACCGGATCGAGCCGGGTCAGGAGTTCGACGTCAAGCGTCTTGATCGTGGAGACTACCGCCTCGTTCGGCGCGATGCTCCTCGGAACGAGGGCACCATCGATTGGCTACTCGCCTGCCCGCACAAGGATTTTTTTGTTCCCATCGAATCTGAGTCTACCGATACCCTGTGAAGTATCTGGTTGACGCCAACGTTTTGGGCGAGCCGACGAAACCATCGCCGGATCCGCGGGTTGTGGACTGGCTTCGCGCACATGAACCTGACCTGGCCGTCAATCCTGTGATTCTCGGGGAATTGCGATTCGGCATTCTTATCCTTCCCACGGGAAAGAAGCGGACCGCGCTGGAACGCTGGTTCGATGCTGGGGCCGGGCGTCTCCACTGTCTTCCCTGGGATGCGGACACTGGCCTCATATGGGCGGAACTGCTGGCGCGTCTTCGCAAAACCGGGAAAACTATGCCGATCAAGGATAGCCTGATCGCAGCGACCGCGATTGTGCACAGTCTCGCGGTCGCTACTCGCAACTGCATCGATTTGGCGAAGGCCGGTGTGCACGTCGTCGATCCCTTTGTTCGTTGACGCCTGTCGTGTAGGTCACCCGCATGGGGACAGCGCTGATGACGGAGCCTCGGAAGCTTTGTCATCGACCTAGGCCGTTATGTCCCTGAGTTTACTTCGCTGTTAATCTGCCGCCTGCTTTCGCATCGCCACGAAGTTGCGCTGCATTCGGTCGACACCCACCGAGATGCAGTCACCTGAGTGAAAGCGACTTCCGCAGTGTTTGTTGCGCCCGGACGTGGATACACCGGTGAGAGCCATTTCGAGTTTGGCGGCTGTAGGGTCTTCACACCAATGCCAGTTGCTGATTGTGACGCTGGTGAGACGCGCTTGCTTGGGCAGCGGCAACCGGCGTTCGGAAACTGGAACACGCGTCAGCTGTTTCGGCAGGAACAACCCGCTAGTCACAGCTCGGACAGGCACAATCCTGGAACAGCGTCACGACCAGCTCGTTATCGGGACCGATCTCGAAAACGAAGCCAACTTCTCGGCTGCCCCTCATCCGTTCTTACAGCGGTGCCCGATTAAACTTCTGTCGCGAGTGACGCCCAAGGTAGGACTCCTGGGCGACGGTTAGGAAGTGGCGGAATCAACGCAGGCCGTCAGCCAGGAAGAGCGTCGAATAGATTCGCTGCAACTCGTTAGGCATAATGAGTGCCGTCCAGTTCCATCAAATTCATCCTATAGCCTCACCAGTGTTGGGCAAGGATTGCGAGGTCTGAGCCAAGTCAGTCAAAACGGTATCTCCCAGTCTTCTTGCGCGGACAAATCTGTCGCCTCCCAATCCTCCGGGACAAAGACCTCCGCTTCTTCCGAATTGGATTGGGCGAAGACTTCCCCAGTCTCCCAGTTCCAGGTATGGGCAAAAACCAAGCCTGTGTCCTCCAACCTGCGCAAGAGTTCCGGATGCTTCTGCGCAAGGAATTTGAGTCTCCTGGTTTTGTAGGGCTTTATCCGGGCTACTTCGAGGACAATCTCGGCGAGACTGGCGACTAGCGGATTCTCCGACTTCGCCATTTGTCCCAGGCGAATCACATTCTTTTCGGAGATGTGCGACTGTTTGAGAAACCCGAAGATATCGTCCTGATCCTCGATGGCTCGGCGCTCGGTCTTCGGCTTGGCCTGGCAGCGCTTGCACATATGAATCTTGTGACCTTTGCCCGAGAACTGCTCGTTCGGCCGCTCACGCCCGCAGATCCTGCAGTAATGTCCCATACCCATCCCTTATGACTGAAACTACTCGACCGTATGCGCCTTGTGAGAGGGTATCGTCGTGTTGCGCGACTGTAAATGTTGTTTCTTCAGCGCCAACCTCGCGGAGGACGTACAACTCGCCGCAACCCTTACACCTGACGACCCAGTCCAGCTCATCCATCGATTTTGTCACCCCCAAAATCAACCCTTTTCTGTCGCACCTTCTCTCCCTCTCCCTCTCCCTCTGCCTCCCACCTTCCGGTCCAATCATTCCCCTCTCAGCAGTCTGCGATCAAGAAGTGAGCTTCCAAGCGCCGTTGTCTCCCGGTCTCGTACGTTTTTCCGTCACCGTCTCACAACCCGATGTGTGCTGCAGAGCGGAAGCGGTAATCACGGTTACTGATAGCCTTGATGCGCCTGTCGGCCCTTGTCTCTTCAATGCGCGCGGCTTACCAGGCTACACGGTTGAACGAGCCGCTGGGGAACTGTGGCCGAGCCGAAGCTGATTGTCGTGAATAACGGGCATCGCGATTTTGTCTTCGCCACGTGCAGCCGCGCCCTGCAGTTGCGGTATCTTGTGCGGCTTTACGTCAAGGAGTTGGTGCTCAAGAACTTTAGGGGACTGCCAGCCGAGCAATTGATGGAGCGCATGATTGAGCTCTCACTCTATGTCGAGGAGAAATTGAAACCCTCCTGAAGGGTTGTAACGCACCTTGCGATTGGATGGAGGCTTGGAGCCTGCCCCCGAGCCGGCTCTGACTCAGGCGCCACTGCTTCGGGACGACAGTTCCTATTCTGCCGACCGGACCTCCATACGACAACTTCGCCTCACCTCACCGCCGCTTGTCGTTGCACTGTCAGCACCTCGGACCGCAGCGCCACATAACGCCGCCGCCGCTCGCACTTCAGGTGGCGTCCCTGGCACGCCGCTGCCTGCGCATCGATCCATTCTTGCCTGTGCCGATGGGTTTTGATTTTCTTCGACATACGCCATCGATTTCCTCAGCTAGAATCCCCTTTACGAAAAGATCGAGCGAGGCTCTGCTTTCTGGTTGCTGGCGGTAATGCGAGTTCACGTCGACGGCTCCATCAATCATCCCTTGCCGGAGATCATGTGAGCAATTCGCCGCAGGTACTCATTGGCGCAGTCGCCGACGGACAGAATCACAACCAGGCGTGCTTTCGCTCGACTCAGCGACGTTGATCAATCGAGGCCCTTCGACAGGATGCCCCAGCAATCTCTCGCCAGTCGCGATCAGTGGATCGAAAATAAACAGTGTGATACTTGCTCCCTTGCGCCCTATGCACGGTGCTGACCGGGACCTTGGCCTGTCCAGCATTTCGGAGAAAATTTTTGATCAGCCCCCGCTGTGCTCGATAAGGAGTCAAGACGAACACCTTCTCCTCACCGACCTGACCGGCGAGAGAAGGAACTAACTGTCCGATATACTCGGCGGACTTGTAGCGTGTGCCAATACCATATTGCGTCTGTTTGAGGTCGCCTTCCGCAGGGCACTTTTCGAGGTGTATGCGGTCGGTGCCGATCCCGGGGACGAACTGCGCCCGTCGCTCCGCACGCCATTCCGCATCGGCTGCCCACTTCTCGGCGACGATCAACTCCCCGTCATAGAACACGTAGCTAACGATGTCACAAATCTCTTCGGCCACACGGGACTGTTCATTCAAGAGCAGCGGTTCTGCGGGTTCATGGACTTCAACATTGATGCGCTCGATGGGCTTCGGTATCTGTGCTCGAAGAGTGCTAATCTTGTCTTTCCAAGTGGCATATGCTGCCGCATTGCTTCGGTCCAGCATCTCCGGCGGATTCTAAACTGTCCTGATAGGTCCCGGGTACTGAGACACCAAGGAGTCGATGGTCAGCAGCGTAACACCCTCGACCGTCGCCTGTGCCACTAAGATTCTATCGAAAGGATCCTTATGAATGAGCGGCAAGCTATCAATGGCAACGACATGATCGCTGATGATTGGCAACTCGCTGTACCCATTGTCCAATAGACCGCGGCGCAGGAGCCTCGGATCCACCTTAAAATCATCTCTGCCCAACCCGCGTTTAATGGTCACTTCCCATAAGCTAGCCGCACTAAACAGAACCTCGTTTTCAGGATTGTCGATCAGCGTTCGAGCTTGTTTTGAGAGCCGGCGGGGTTCACCGGCCGCCCAGAGAAGGAGATGCGTATCCAGCAGAAGTTTCATGCGCCACCGCCGAACATTTGCTCGATCTCCTCCTTGCCCATTCGGTCAAAGTCGTCCGGGACGAAAATCTGCCCCGCCATGAAACCGAGGCGCCGTACTTGAGCACCGGTTGGAGCGCTAAGGGCAGTGACTTTTACGACCGGTTTGCCAGCCTTGGCTATCACGAACGGCTCCCCTTTGGAGGCCTCTTCTATGAGTTTCGAGAGCTGAGTTTTCGCCTCGTGAATGTTTACGGTTTTCATAGCCACCTTTGTTGAACTAGGTTTAATTAGTTTAGTCTAGCATGGAAGCGGAGCATGGTGAAGACGCTCTTGAGGTTGATCCCGACTTCGAACTGTACTCTGGGATCGAACGCAATGAATCACGACCAGTTCCCCTTGAAATTGCTCTGTATGCAGAGACCCCCGCGTTCGAGGGTTTTCAGGCAGGAGGAAGTGGTAGAACACCTCATCGCCATCTCCGGGTGCACCGTGATGGCCCAGTTGCGCATCGTTAGTCCCTGTGCGTGCGAAGGTCCTCAGACACGAGAACTTTCGATTCGTTTGAAAAAAGATCACAATTTGAAAAATAGAATTGTAAACTCGTCGGTAAACGTTGGTTCCAAACCTCGCCGATCGCGGAGAGTGCGAATGATACAGATCCTAAGAATGCTCAGGCCTAGCAGAATCTGCCGAAAGACCGTTTGCGTCGTGGCCCTGCTCTCCTCAACTTGCGCGCACGCGCAATTGTTTACATTCTCCAAGCAAGAATTGATTGACTTTACCGCCAACTCCCCATTCGACAGGCTTGCCGACGGACGTCCGAAGGTGTCCGATGCGATGATCGAGCGCGCCCGCGAACTATCTTCCGAAGAAGTCTGGGCCGGTCTCCACGAGGAGGGTTTCAAGAACCAGTATGCGGATGGTTTTCAGGTGTTGCATCCCGGGAAGACCATGGTTGGGCGCGCGTTCACAGCGCAATTCATGCCGCTGCGCGCCGACGTCGACCAAGTTTCCAAGTACAAAGCCAAGGAACGCGGCTTGCCGGGACTGACCAATCAAACTGCGATCGATATGCTCCAGCCCGGCGATGTGCTGGTTGTGGATCTCTTTGGAAAGAAAGTCGACGGCACCATCGTGGGCGACAATCTCTTCTACTACGTCATGAAAGCCACGAATGGCGGTGGGTTGGTAGTGGACGGCAGCATTCGCGACCTAGATGGCATAGCCCAGATCGGTATGCCGGCGTATTTCCGTTCCGCCGATCCAACGCCCATCGGGAACGTGATGCTGACGGGCATCAATGTGCCTATCCGAATCGGAGACGTAACCGTTATGCCGGGAGATCTCGTGGTGGGAGACCGCGAAGGCGTATATTTCATTCCGCCGCAATTCGTCAAAGAAGTCCTCGACCATGCCGATGAGACCCATATCCATGATGAATGGACGAAAAAGAAATTCGATGAAGGGAAATACAAATCTTCCGAGATCTACAGCTCACCAAAAGATCCCAAATTGCAGCAGGAATATCGAGAGTACCTGAAGAAGCGGTTAGACGAAATCCATAAGCAACAGAGTCCGCAATAGTTGAGGTCTCTCTCTTTGACGAGAAGCATTCCGAGGGACTATTGCTAACGTAGAGCACACCTGCAAATGATGATGTCTCTAAAACTTCTCTCGAGTTTCTTGCTCTTATCGCTGCCTACGGCAACCGCTCAAGTGCGGGTATGGCAAGGCACTTTGACCTTGCCCACCTATGAGGAAGGTGCGCCCGATCCCAACCCGCCGTTCGATCAATATGCAAACAGCCGCTTCAACTACCCGTATACTCTCCGCCGCAATTTGACGGATCGCCGTGCCGACCACGCTTGGCGTGCTGTATTTCTGGAAAACGAATATTTGAAGTGTTCGGTGCTGCCCGATCTTGGAGGCCATGTCTATACCTGCACAGACAATATCAGCGGGCAGCCGATGTTTTACGAGAACCCGTCCATTAAGAAGGCCGACATATCTTATCGTGGCGCGTGGGCTGCGTTCGGTATCGAGTTTAATTTCCCGGTTTCCCACAATTGGGTCAGTCTTTCCCCGGTTGATTTTGCGTTCGGCCAAAAGGATGACGGCAGTGCTTCCGTTCAGGTGGGCAACATCGACCGGGTGTACGGAATGCAATGGTCGGTGGAATTAGTGCTCCGCCCGCATTCCACCATTCTCGAACAGAGAGTCACGCTCAACAATCGCAGCGACGTTCGCCACCGATTCTACTGGTGGAACAATGCCGGAATTCAAGTGTGGGATGATTCGCGAATCCAGTATCCAATGCGGTTCATAGCCAGCCACGGCTTTCGAGACGTTCAGTCTTGGCCGATCGAAGCCGACGGAAACGATCTCAGTATGGTGAAGAATCAAACCAAGGGGCCAGTCTCGTCCTTTGTGCACGGCAGCCGCGAACCCTTTATGGGCGTTTGGCACCCTCACACCAATACTGGGACCGTGCACTACGCGGATTACGCGCAACTCCCTGCGAAGAAGATCTGGTCATGGGGCACTGATGCGGACGGTCTGGACTGGCGCAAGACGTTATCCGATAACGACAGCGCGTACGTCGAAGTTCAGGCAGGATTGTTCCGCAATCAGGAGACCTATGCCTTTCTCGAACCTCGGCAGACCATCAGCTTCTCTGAGTTTTGGATGCCGGTGCGCGACATCGGTGGAATCTCCAGGGCCAACCTGGCCGGCGTGGTTCATCTGAGCCGGCGAGGCAACGCGCTCATGGCCGGACTCAATGTCAACCAGGCAGTTCCCGGAGCGACTCTGGCTATCTCGGCGGGAGATCAAATCATCTTTCATGAGAAAACCGATCTCACCCCGGAACAGACTTGGAAGCACGAACTCGCGAATGCAGACTCGCAACAGAAATACACATTCGAACTGCGCAACGCCAGTGATGCGGTACTTCTACGGCAGACCGAGGGCCAATACGACTGGACGCCGGTTGAACAAATTCACCTCGGGCCACAGCCGTCGTATCGCATTCCCGATCCAGAGCATCGCACGGAAGATGACTGGCTCCAACTGGGGAACGAAGACGAACTCGACGGCAATGTGCTCGTCGCACTGCAAACATATCAGGATGCGTTAGCCAGATTCCCCGAGAGCGTCCACGCACGCAAGGCTGCAGGACGCTTGTGTGCCAGCTTGTTGCGTTATAAGGAAGCGAAGGGCTTTCTGGAGCCGGTATCTGCTCGCGACACTTCCAATGCAGAAGTTGCTTACTATCTCGGCATCGCCTATGACGGCCTAGGTCAGAACGGAGACGCTCGCGAATCCTATGAAGCCGCCGCGCGGCTGCCCGCCTTCCGTGCGGCGGCGGGGTTGCGATTGGCGGAGCTTTCTGCCCGTGAAGGAAATTTGAAACAGGCCGAGTCTTACCTCCAAGCAGTCAGTCGCGCCGCGCCGGATGATCTTCGCACGGCTGAAGAGTTGGCTGCCATTCTCCGAGCGGAGGGGGAGTCCGAAAAGTCTCAGAAGGTTGTGCAGGAGTGGCTGGCGCGATTCCCTCAAAGTTACTTCCTGCTTGAGCAGGTTGGCAGAGCTGATCTCGATCATCTTGCCGACGACCCGGAGCGTGTGTCGAATATCGCGTCTGAGTACATGCGTCTCGGACTGTACGCCCAAGCGCTCGATGTCCTATCGCGCAACTACCCTTCAGCGGTCGCGGATGAAAGTGAACCCGGAGTGGTCTCTCCAGATAAACATCCAATGGTGGCCTACTTCCGCGGCTATTGCCGGCAGAAGTTAGGACAGTCAGGCTCGGGCGACTTCAGGATGGCTGCGAAGCTTCCCACCAATTATGTCTTCCCCAGTCGCGCAGAAGATATCGAGGTCTTGGGTGCTGCGCTGAACGCGAATCCGCAGGACGCGAGCGCACACTACCTGCTTGGAACGCTTTACTTTTCACGAGGTCTAACCGATCAGGCTCTCGGCGAATGGGGGCAGGCCCGCAGGTTCAATGCGCAGATTCCTGTCCTCGATGCCAGCCTTGGCCGTGCTCTGCTTCACGCGAAAGACAATCCTGAGCAGGCGTTGACTGTGTTTCAGGAGGGTCTGCGCACGGACTCAAAGAACGTCGAACTTTACACAGGAATGGATCAAGCCTTGAGTATCTTGCAGCGCCCAGCCCAGGAACGTGTAGCGGCGCTGGAGCGCTATCCCGATCGCGCCAGCATGCCTTCCGAACTCGTCTATGAGCTCATCCTGAATTTGGCCGAGTCCGAAGAGTTCGAGAAAGCAGCCGCCCTGTTCCACAATCGCTTCTTCCCACGCGAGGAAGGTGGCACCAATGTGCGGCAAGTCTGGCTGGAAGTGCAAATGCAGCGCGCCATATCATTGGCACAACTTGGACGATGTGCCGAGGGAGTTAAGATTGTCGATCATTTTGCAGAACCGGTCGCAGATCTGCCGTTTACTCATGATGGATTGGAGCCGTTTTTGCGCTCTGCCAGATTCAATTACCTAATGGGGACGGTAAATCAGACTTGCAACCTGCCCGACAAAGCTCGAAGAAGTTTCCAGCACGCCGCTGAGCAATCGAGCCTGGAAGATGCCGTTTGGTCCTGGAAGGCATCTCAACAGCTGCCCAATTTCGATCGGGTCTCAGCCAAGCAAAAACTGGAAAGTCTCCTCGATCGCACTAAGAGCAATGGGAACGCCAGTTCGCGCAGTGGATGGTGGCTCTACAATGTCGCTATGCTCGATCGCGCCCTGGACAATATTCAACAGTCGGAAAAGGAGCTTCGAGAAGCGCTTTTGAGCCCCGATCAATTATTGACCTATCACCTTACGCGGCTTGCTGTTTCCAACAGGAATCCCTAGAGCTCTTGTTTGTGTGCCCGTACGAAGAATCCCTCTCTAGTGACATACTGCCGTGCAGATTCGCGGATGCCGGAGGAGTGCGCCACATGGTACCATTCCCGCGTGGGTGACTCCGCTTGCATCCCAAGTGCTGCCTCGGCCGTCCCGACCACGACGGTTACTTCGCGGCATTCTGCTCTCGTCCGCGTCACTCATTGGATTACTGCCGTGTGTTTTCTGGCTCTGCTCGTCAGCGGCGCTGAAATTGTGGCCTCTCACCCCCGCTTCTATTGGGGCGAAACCGGGAACGATCTGACTCCAACGTTGTTCAAGCTGCCGATCCCCGCCTCCAGAGCATTGGTACCGACCGGCTACGGCTACGTGCTGCCGGACCAGAACGGCTGGAGCCGGTATCTCCACTTCCAATCTGCCTGGGTCGTTGTGTTGACCGGCCTGCTGTACATAATCTCCGGCTTATTTACGGGACATTTTCGCAACAGCTTGCTCCCGCTGAGAGCCGATCTGTCGTGGCGCGCATTCTCGAGAGCAATCGCTAGCCGCTTGCGCTTCGAGCGGTCGAGTGAGTCGGAAGTCTGGTCCTATAATTTACTCCAGCGGCTCACCTACCTCATCGTGATCTTCGTTCTTTTTCCCCTGGTGATCTGGACGGGCTTGGCGATGTCCCCCGCCTTTGTTTCCGCGGTGCCGGCGGCCGTCAATGTGCTCGGCGGCCAGCAATCGGCACGCACTCTTCACTTCTTCGTTTCCCTGGCTCTCGTGCTGTTCTTGCTGGTGCACATTTTGATGGTTTGGCTTGCCGGGTTCAGGAGTCGCATGCGGGCGATGATCACGGGCCGCGTCGCTGCACCTATGGAGCGCACATGAGCGATCTCTCACGTCGCAAAGTCATCATCACCGGACTCGCGGCCACAGCGGGCGCATTGGGCTTGGGCGCGGCCGCGCGCATCGCGCAAAGATACGGGCTTGTCCCGCCTGATCATGGCGGAATCTATGGCCTCGGCGAAACGCTGACCTATGCTTCCCAGCGTCTGCTCACAAGGCACTCATTAGCTCGTGAGTTTTCTCGGAGCCAGATCTCAAAGCCTCCATTCGCGAACGAAATCCCGCCCCTGAGTGAAGAGTTCAAGCGCCTTCAGGCCGGAGGATTTGCCGATTGGCGGCTCTCCATCAACGGCATGGTCGCCCGGCCCGCTTCATTTTCGCTTGCCCAACTTAAGAGCTACCCGTCTCACAGCCAAATCACCATGCTGCAGTGTGAGGAGGGCTGGTCGTATATAGCCGAGTGGATCGGCGTGCCTCTCTCCCAAGTCCTGCAAGCTGTGGCAGTCCACCCGCAAGCCAAATACGTTGTCTACTTCTCGATCGATCCCGACTGGTGGGAAAGCATCGACATGGCCGACGCGTTGCATCCGCAGACTTTTCTCACCTATGGCATGAATGGCGATGAACTCCCGGTGGGCAATGGCGGGCCGCTTCGCCTGCGGGTTTCCCGTCAAATCGGTTATAAGAGCGTGAAGTACATAACCCAGCTGACGGTCACCGACAGTCTGAAACGTTTCGGCAAGGGCTTGGGCTCCGCGGCTCCGGAAGGAGGCTATGCCTGGTACGCCGGCATTTGACCGATTCGTTTCCGGGGATTGGTGTGAAGCGAGTAGCGGTCGCTCTCCGTTACACCTGATTGACAGACTGCGGCCTGCATTTTTAAGATGGGTTTGCTACGCGCTGCCCACGCGCGGGTCGGCCCAACAGTTTGAGCGTTCTCACTGTTGACAACAACTGCTTATGATCACCGTCAAAGAACTTACCAAGCGGTACGCCCGCACCGTTGCTGTGGATCAGATCTCGTTTGAGGTGGCGAAGGGCCAGATCGTCGGATTTCTCGGCCCGAACGGCGCCGGTAAGACCACCACGATGCGCATGCTGACATGCTTTTTGCCACCGTCGGCGGGCACTGCGAGTGTGGCCGGGTTTGATGTCCTCGAACAGCCACTGGAGGTCAAGAAGAGAATTGGCTACTTGCCCGAGACGCCGCCTATTTATCCGGAGATGGAGACGGCAGATTACTTGCGATTCGTGGGCAAGCTGAAAGGACTATCAGGCGCCGATCTGGAGAAACGTATCGACTACGTTTGCGATCGCTGTGCCGTGGCAGACGTCAGGAAAAAGCTTCTCGGAAAGCTGTCCAAAGGCTACCGGCAACGGGTCGGCCTGGCCCAGGCCATCATTCACAACCCCGACGTGCTGATTCTCGATGAACCCACTGCTGGTCTCGACCCCAAGCAAATCAATGAGACCCGCGACCTGATCAAGGGTCTTGCGGGGGATCATACCATCATTCTGAGCACGCACATACTCCCCGAAGTCGAGCAGACCTGCGAACTGGTCATCATCATCAACAAGGGGAAACTGGTCGCCACCGACTCGGTGCGCAATCTGCGAGCACGGGCACGCGGAGCCGAGTCTGTTCTGCTGGAGATCGGCGGACGCGATGGAAGTCTGGAAGCTCCGATCGTGCAGCATAAGCTTGAGCAGATTTCTGGCGTCAGCCGCGTGCTCTGCAAACAACTGGTCGACGGGCGCGCCTTATTTGAAGTCGAAAGCGAGAAAGGTCGCCTGGTGCGGGGAGACTTGGCGCGTGCTGTGGTGCAGTACGGGTGGGATCTCAACGAGCTTCGGCCAGCGGCGATGACCCTGGAAGAAATATTCCTCCAGCTCACGGGTACCGAATCTGGTGAGGCAGAGAAGAGCGCACCAAAGGTGTCACAGCCATGAGAAACGCGTGGATCATCTGCCGCAAGGAACTCGGCAGCTACTTCGTTTCACCGGTCGCCTATCTCCTGTTAACCATGTTTGGCTTGATCTTCGGTTTCTTCTTTTGGAACGCGCTCGGCTTTTTTGTCGTCGAAAGCGTCGAGATGCAGATGCGCGGGCAGATGTTCCCCATGAACCTGAACGAGCAGGTCATCCGCCCGCTGCTGTCGAACGTAGGCGTGATCGGACTCTTCTTTATTCCGATGATCACGATGCGCCTGTTTGCTGAAGAGAAGCGCACCGGCACTATTGAGCTGCTAGCGACCTCTCCGATCCGCGATCTCGAAATCATCCTGGGAAAATGGCTGGCCGCGATGCTGCTCTACTCGTGCCTGCTGCTTTTCACCGCAGTGAATTTCGCGTTTCTCTTCCGGTACGGCAACCCGGATTGGAAGCCGCTGGCCATGGGCTATCTTGGCCTGCTGCTCCAGGCAGGTGCGCTGCTGGCCATCGGCACCTTCATTTCCACCCTTACTAAGAACCAAATCATCGCCGGGGCCGCGACCTTCGGCGTGGAATTGCTGCTCTGGGTCATCGCCTGGGTCGGTGAATACGAAACAGCAACTTGGGCCCGCGTGCTTTCGTACTTGTCGATCATCACGCACTTCGAATCGTTCGGCCGGGGCGTGTTCGATTCCAAAGATGCAATCTTCTACCTCACCGTCATCTTCCTGGGACTCTTCTTCACGGCGCGTTCCATGGAATCCCTGCGCTGGAGGTCGTAAATGGCAGGCCAATGGCTTAGAGCGAGACAAACGAAGTACGTGGCCTACGCAGCGACCTACATCATCATCGTGCTGGCCGCGGTAGTCGTCGTCAACGTTCTCGCCAACCGTTTCAACAAGTCGTACGACGCCACGTCCAACAAGCGCTACAGTCTTTCCGACCAGACCGCCAAGATCGTGAAAGGCCTGAAGCAGAACGCGACGATCACCTATTTCCAGCAGAGCACGCGATTCCGTGACGGCAAAGACCTGCTCGACCAATATGCGAACCTATCTCCCAAGGTGAAGGTGGAGTACGTCGATCCCGACAAGAACCCACAAGCCGCGCGGGAGGCCGGCATCCGGAACTTCGGGACGGCGGTAGTTCAGATCGGCACGAAGAAAGAAGAAGCCAAGAGCATGACCGAAGAAGGTCTCACCGGCGCCTTCATCCGCGACCTCAAGAGCAACACCAGAACTGTGTGTTTTGTCAGTGGCAGTGGCGAACACCAGATTGATGACAGCGATCGCGGAGGACTTTCCCGCTTCAAAGACCTGCTAGCCAAAGACAATTACGAAAGCAAGACCGTCAGTCTCTTACAGACCGCCGAGGTTCCGAGCGACTGCACGACCTTGGTCGTCGCGGGCCCGGCGCGCAATTACGAGCAACCGGAAGTGGACGCGATCAAGAAATATGTCGAAAGTGGCGGGCGTGCACTTCTAATGCTGGATGCACCTCTAAAGGCGGGGCGCTCGGAAATCGCCGACAACGACGCTCTTGCGAGCCTGCTCCAAACCTGGGGCGTGACCCCGAACAAGGATTTGATTCTCGACCTGAATCCGCTCGGCCAGATTGTTGGACTCGGGCCCCAGGTCGCACTGGTCACAAGTTATGAATCCCAGCCCATCGTAAGCGAGATGAAGGGGACGGCCACAGGCTTTCCGCTCTCCCGTTCTCTGGAAGTAAAGAGCGGCGACAAGACCAGTGTGCAGAAGCTGTTCGATTCCTCGAGTACCAGTCTCGCGACCACCAATCTGAGTTCTGCAGCGGTTAACGTGAATGACCCCAAGAACAAGAAGGGCCCGCTGACCATCGCAGCTGCAGGCACTTACAACACGGGCAAAGAGAATGCGCAGGGCCGCTTCGTGGTGGTCGGCAGCTCTTCCTGGGTGAGCAACGGGTTTATCAATTTCAATGGCAACAATGATCTGGCGTTGAACGCGGTCAACTGGCTATCCTCCGATGAAGACTTGATCTCCATCCGGCCAAAGGAACGCGAAGACCGTCGAATTACCATGACCCGCTCGCAGCTCAGTTGGGTTCGCGCGACCAGCCAGTTCCTGCTGCCAGCGATCGTTGTTGTCGTTGGCGTTGGAGTGTGGTGGAAGAGAAGGTAAAGAAGCTCGTCCTGCCGATTGGAGCCTTGTCTGAAACGCCATGAAAATTCGCAGCCTGATTGTTGCAACCCTTGTATTCCTTGCGCTGGGAGGTGCCCTCTATTGGTCGGAACACCGCAAAGCGACGGACGAGTCCGCGAAGGTACCCGCCGACACTCCACCCACCATTCTCAAGCTGGATGAACCGACCATTAATCGGGTTGAGCTAAAGAAGAATGGTGCCGAGCCGATCGTCCTCGCAAAAAACACTTCAGGCACTTGGCAGATCGCACAGCCCAAGTCATTCAATGCTGATCAAAATGCCGTTTCCGGCGCGATCTCTATCCTCTCGTCCCTGAACTCCGAGCGTCTAGTCGAGGACAAACCCTCCGATCTGAAGCAGTATGGTCTCGACCACCCTGCCGTCGAAGTGGATGTCACAGAGAAAGACAATAAGACGCAAAGGCTCTTGATCGGCGATGACACTCCCGCGGGCGGGGCGGTTTACGCGATGCTGGCAGGCGATCCGCGGATCTTCACCATGGCCAGCTACAACAAGACCAGCATTGATAAGAGCCTGAACGACCTGCGCGACAAGAGGTTGTTGACCGAGAGTGCAGACAAGATCAGCCGCTTAGAGTTGATCAGGACTAATCAAGAAATCGAGTTCGGGCGCAATAAAGACGAGTGGCAGATCTTGAAGCCCAAGCCTTTGCGTGCCGATAGCGTCCAGGTCGGTGAACTGGTTGGGAAACTCACCGATGCCCGCATGGATCTCAGTGGATCGGACAAGGACCTTAAGGATATGGCCTTGGCCTTTGTGCGCGCCACGCCGGTCGCGATTGCAAAAGTAACAGACCAGTCCGGCACGCAAGAACTCCAGGTTCGCAAGAGCAAGGACACCTACTATGCGAAGTCGAGCATGGTCGACGGTGTCTACAAGGTCGATTCAAGTCTCGGTCAGGCACTCGATAAAGGGCTCGACGATTTCCGCAACAAAAAACTTTTTGACATCGGCTTCAGCGACCCAAGCAAGATTGAGATGCACAACGGCTCAAAAGCCTATTTTCTGAGCAAGAGCGGTTCAGACTGGTGGTCCAACGGAAAGAAGATGGACGCCGGGAGTGTAGAGCCGTACATTTCGGATCTGCGCAGCCTCGCCGCCAACAAGTTTGTCGAGTCGGGCTTCGCGAATCCCACCATTGAATTCACCGTCACTTCCGATGACGGCAAGCGCGTGGAGAAAGTGTCCATTGCGAAATCCGGCAGTGGTTACATCGCCAGTCGCGAGAACGAACCTACCCTCTACCAACTAGACTCGAGTGCTGTGGATGCACTGCAGAAAGCCGCAGACGATATCAGACCGGCTCCGGCGCCCGGCAAGTAACAACTGTCCACACGTCCCCGCTCATCCTAGCTGCACGATGTCATAGACGTCTGAGACAGCGGTGATTGATCGCTCCGTTTTGGTATCATCGCTTGCCCGCATCTGCAGACCGTGTCAGGCAGACTGGAATTCATCGAAAACCGGCCCCGTCTGTGCAGCAATGTACTTGAAGAAAGCAGGCCCCGATGAACTACCGCACGCTCGGTCGCACCGGTTGGAGAGTCTCTGACGTCAGCTTCGGCGCCTGGGCCATTGGAGGCGCCTGGGGACACGTTTCCGACGAGGACGCCCTTGCCGCTCTGCATAAGGCGATCGACTCTGGAGTCAATTTCATCGATACGGCTGACGTCTACGGAGACGGCCGCAGCGAGCGCCTGATCGCTCGCCTAAAGAAGGATCGCAGGGAGGAAATCATGGTCGCGACCAAAGCGGGTCGACGTCTCCCTCGGCAGACCGTCGACGGCTACACCCGCGAAAATCTGACTTCGTGGATCGACGACAGCCTGAGAAATCTCTCGACCAGCACCCTCGACCTGCTGCAACTTCATTGTCCGCCCACGGAGGTCTATTACCGTCCGGAAGTCTTTGCCATACTCGACGATCTGGTAAAAACCGGCAAACTCCGCTATTACGGCGTCAGCGTAGAGAAGGTCGAGGAAGCTCTGAAAGCCATCGACTTCCCCAATGTCCAGACGGTGCAGATCATCTTCAATTGCTTCCGCCAGCGCCCAGCAGAACTGTTTTTCTCGCGGGCCACACAGAAGCAAGTTGGCATCCTGGCGCGCGTGCCGCTGGCCAGCCGTCTTCTGACTGGCAAACTCCGCCGCGATTCCAAGTTCGAGGCTGATGATCACCGCAACTTCAATCGTCGCGGCGCAGCATTTGATGTAGGCGAGACTTTTTCTGGAGTGGATCTCGACATCGGGCTCGATGCGGTGGAACAAATCCGCGCTCTTCTGCCCCCTGGCTATTCCATGGCCCAGTTTGCCTTGCGCTGGATTCTCATGTTCGATGCTGTCACCTGCGCTATTCCCGGCGGCAAACGGCAGGAACAGGTCGCCGACAACTGTCGCGCTTCCGCTCTCCCACCTCTTGCGCCGGAGACCATGGCAGCAATCCGGAGCATTTACGACAAGAAAGTACGCGCCCAGGTTCATCAACGTTGGTGAGCGAATGAGGTGGATCTCCTGCAAATCGCAGCGCTCGCGCTTGTTGTAGCCGCCGTCTGTTCTGCCCAGGACTCACACTTCGCCCCCGACGCCCAGCAGATTCCCGTACCTGAATGCCAGACCATGAAGGGCCTGTCGGAAGGCGGATCGAAGCCGTGCAGCCAAACCGAACCCGAGGCATGGCTCGCTGACATCACACACTGGAGAACGGAACGGCGCACCCGAATCGGCCACGACGGCGCCAGGTACGATCTGTCTGCATTGCAGTGGACGCAGTCCAGCTTCATGCAGTCTCAGATGATGGTTCATGATCGCTACTTCTACGATCCCGCCTCGGGCAAGTACACCGTCGACCGTTACCTCGACGATCGCGAAAGCGGTACGGCGGCATCGATGCCGTTCTGGTCTGGCCGACGTACCCTGACCTGGGAATCGATAATCGCAATCAGCACGACATGATTGGCAGCATGCCCGGCGGCCTCGCCGGCGTGAAACAAATGATTGCGGATTTCCATCGACGCGGTGTGCGTGTCTTGTTTCCGATGATGATGTGGGATCAGGGAACGCGAGACCCGGGCCTGCCGTGGCCACACTCGATCGCCGGCCTGCTGGCCGAAGTTGGCGCCGACGGCATCGACGGCGACACGCAGGACGGCGTCCCCTTGACCTTCTCACTGGCTGCCGACAAAACCGGCCACCCGCTCGCCTTTGAGCCCGAGGGAAGCCCTGCGGACGAAGCCTTGGCCTGGAACGTCATGACTTGGGGCCAATACCAGTTGGACGATCGTCAACCGCAACGAATACGACGTCGATGGCGACCAGATGGAAGTTCCGGCCGCGGCGAGCTTCCGCCATTTCGATCTGTACGATGGAGTCGAACTGAAGTCCGAGGCTCGGCCCGTTGGAAGGGCCATGCTCGTCTTTTCGATCGACGCCAAAGGATACGCTGCCATCCTCCCGACCGACACGGTACCGGGGCAGGGAACTCTCGCCATGATGGCCAAAATGAAGTCCTTGACCGCGTCCCCCTTGTCCGGCTATTCGCACGAATGAAAGGTCCTGCCGGCTTCCGACAAATCACGTACCATGCCAGGTCCCGGATCCGGTCGTCGCACATCCCAAGGGAGCCAGTCCATTTGGCGTGATGGACATAGTTGGAAACATTTGGCAATGGACGGAAGAGTTCGCCGATGAGCATACTCGCGCCGCTATTCTCCGCGGTGGCAGCTACTACCAACCGCAGAGCTCAATCTGGTACTTCCCCCAGGCCTACAAACTAACCGAGCAGGGCAAGCTCCTCCTTGTGTTCCCACCATAGACCGCTCGGCAGCCATCGGATTCCGTTGCCTAGTAGACGCGCCGTAACCTCTCGACCGGGGCGTCATCCTCTGAGCGTAGCCGTTTTTCAGGCGGAGCGAAGGATCTCGGCAATCGGGCGGTGGCCCTGATTGACAGTTCCCGCAGTCTCCTATTCAATGAAACAGGGCTGCAACGCGACCGGCAACTTGGTCCCCGGTCCGGGTCCGGCGGCCACTTCAAATTGACCACAGGAGCACCGAATGTCAGCACCCAGCCGCCGGCCAGAGATACGCCGGCGCCGTACCCGCAAAGAAAAAATTGTCCAGCTGCGCAAGCGCCTGGCCGCCGCGAAAACCGATGCCGACCGCACCCGCATCACCGCCAAACTCCAAAAACTCGCCGTCGGATCTCCCGGCCAGCCCTTGGTGAAGTAGTTTTCAGTCAGCGGCGGGCTGCCCGGCGTGGTTCCTTCCACCATCCGCGATCTGATGGTACGTATCCAGAATACGGCGGACCGAAGTCTCCCAGGAAAACTTTGCCGTCTGCTGGTAGCCGCGTTCTTTCAGTCGATCGCGCAAAGCCTGATCGGTGAGAACGCGGTGCAGCGCGCGCATGATCTCGAACACGTTTTCCGGATTCACCAGCACCGCCGCATTGCCTACCACCTCGGGCAGAGACGACACGTTCGAAGTGACGACCGGCGTTCCATGCGCCATGGCTTCCAGCGGAGGCAGTCCAAACCCTTCGTATAGCGACGGGAAGACGAAAATCTTCGCTTCGTCGTAAAAAATCCGCAGCACCTCGATCGGAATAAATCCCAGGAAGCGCACATCGTTCTGCACTCCGCTGCGAACCACCGTGCGCCGTAGATCGGGATTGCCGGAGAGATCGTCTCCTATAATGATGAGCTTGAGATCGGGATAGATCTGGTTCCTCTCAAGTGCGGTCTTCAGTGCCGAAAATGCCTCGATCATACGCACCACGTTCTTGTGCGGACTCACCCGCCCTGCATATAGCAGAAACGGATAAGTCACCTGGTACCGCTGGGCGATGAGCTCGCGGTCGGCCGCGCTGGCATGCCCGTGCAGAAAACGTTCGTCGATGGCGTTGTAGACCACTTCGATGCGGTCGGGGGGAATCTCAAACAGCTTCTCGATTTCCGTCTTGGTGAAATTCGACACGGCGAAAATACGCGCCGCGCCGCGCAGTACACTCCGTGTCAATTGAAAATGCAGGGAGCGCCAGATCCCGCTCTGCTCATGCGCTCGCGACATATGCTCGAGCATATCGTGCACCGTCATCACGTAAGGGCAGGGCAGGCCGCGCGGCACCGAAAAAAGATTCGGCACATGCACCAGGTCGCATTCCAGCCGCTTGAGCGTCATGCGAAATTCGCGATAGCCCTGCAGCGACCGCTCCGGCGCAGTCAGGGGAACAGAGTGGAAGTTCGGTGGCAGCGCCCCGATCTCCCGGACCCGCGCTGGGGTTCCAATGAGAAGGTATTTGTTCTCGTGATCCAACCGGCCCAGCGTTCGAACCACGTTGCGGATATAGGTGCCCACGCCAAACTCGGTCATCCGCCGAATGTCGAGGGCGATCTTCACCGATGGCATTTAACCACAGAGGAGCTAGAACCGCATGAGGATTTTGATTTAGACAGGCCGAATCTAAACTTCTCGGTAGTAGACGCCGAAGTCACAACGAATTTATGCACAGTCACTCGGGGAATGGAACCCTCAGGCTCGAAGACAATGCCGAGATACCCGGATCATTCGAAACAATGGTTGTCGGGAACGGTGACATGGAGGCTCGCTTCTACCCAGTAAGCTCCCCTTTCCTGATAAGGGACAGAGCCGGCCAAAAAGGAGAGCTGCATTTCGTGTGCGATGACGGTTCCACGGCACAAGCTCAGGGGGTGGATGAGGAGACAAAGTCGTATTGCGAAAGAAACTAAAGGAACTCAAGCGCCCTACGATTGCAGCTTCTATTGACGCTCTGTGTCGGCGCTACCAAATTGCGGCGCCCGCGCCCGAGGTGACCCGACTAGAAACCGGCTGACACATGCCGGCGATCTGGGCGACTTTGATTTTCGTGGAGCACTTGAGCTGTATGTCGAACTCTCGCATATCTTCGACATCTGCATACTAAAGGCTTTGGGGTACTCGGGCGTTCACCGCCACTTGGCCACGGGCTGGAAGCACAAGTCTCTGGCCGAATCAAGGCCTGGACAGTAGCTACGCCCGCACTTCCGCCTGCGCCTTGGCCCGCCGCTCCGCGTACAGCGGAAAACCCTCGCACAAATCGAGCACCTGCTTGCGGACTTTCGCCACCACGGCCGCGTCCGTCCGATGAAGCAGCGCCTCGGCGATCCATCGCCCAATCTGCCGCATCTCCGCTTCCTTCATGCCGCGGGTGGTCATGGCTGGCGAACCGATGCGGATGCCGCTCGGCTTCAGCGGAGGATTGGTATCGAACGGTATCGCGTTCTTGTTGACGGTGATCCCAGCATCGCCCAGCGCCTTCTCGGCCTCGCTGCCGAGCATGCCCTTCGAGAAAACATCGACGAGCATGAGGTGCGTGTCAGTGCCGCCAGAAATGATGCGGAAACCTTCGTCTGCCAGCGACTGCGCCAGCACCTTGGCGTTGGCCACGATCTGCCGCGCGTACTCGCGGAATTCCGGCTGCATCGCTTCGTGGAAGCAAACCGCCTTGGCTGCGATGATGTGCACCAGCGGCCCGCCCTGCATGCCGGGGAATACGACTTTGTCGATGGCCTGCGCAAATTCGGCCTTGGAAAGAATCATCCCCGACCGTGGCCCGCGCAGCGTCTTGTGGGTAGTTGACGTGACGATGTGGGCGTGAGGCACCGGCGAGGGATGCGCCCCTCCGGCCACAAGCCCGGCAAAGTGCGCCATATCGACCAGGTAGAGCGCTCCGACTTTGTCAGCAATCTGCCGCATACGGACAAAATCAATAATCCGCGGATAAGCGCTGCCCCCGCCGATAATCAGCTTCGGCCGTTCCCTTTCGGCGAGCTTTTCCAACTCGTCATAATCGATCGTCTCGGTTTCTTTGGTCACGCCATAGGCAACGATCTTGTACGTCTTGCCTGAAAAGTTCAGATGATGCCCGTGCGTGAGGTGTCCGCCATGCGCCAGATTCAGCCCAAGAATCGTGTCCCCGGGCTGCAGCACGGCGGCGTAGGCCTCCATGTTGGCCTGCGATCCGGCATGCGGCTGCACATTGGCGTGCTCCGCCCCAAACAGTTGCTTGGCGCGATCACGCGCCAGGTTCTCGACGACGTCGGTAAACTCGCATCCGCCGTAATAGCGCTTACCCGGATATCCCTCGGCGTACTTATTCGTGAACACCGAGCCTGCCGCTTCGAGCACGGCTTCGCTGACGAAGTTCTCCGAGGCAATCAGTTCCAGCCCCTCGTGCTGGCGCCGGGTCTCATTATCAATGGCCGCGGCAATCTGCGGATCGATCTCGTATAAAGGGCGATACATCTTTAAAGGCGTCATGTAATTTTCCTGGTCTCGTAAACGTCAGCGCGATGCAGTTCCCTGTAGCGCTCAGGCGCTTTCACCGGGGTAAAGCCAAGCTGCGAGTAAAGTCCATGCCCATCCGGGGCAAAAGAATCCAACCCCGCAAATTCTGCAATGCGGTATGCCGCATAATGCACTCCATCAGCCCAACCCGTGCCCGCGATCGGACTCCAGTACGAACCCATCGCCAAGGTAAGCCACAGTGGCGAAGTCACTGACAACCCGTGCAAATCCCACCTGGGCAAACCCGGGTGCCCCCTGTCCCGCGCCTTTTGCCAGACGTAGGGTCTTCTCCCCAGTTCCATCATAAACGCCAAAGCACAGCGAATGCTCGACGGATCGCGCCACGACCTCCGGTGGAGTCCCCTTAGCCCGATAGCAATTCGTGAGAAACTCGTGGATCACATCCAGGTCGAGTCGAGCCGGGTCCGTGCTGATCACGAACTCGCCACCTGGGTTGGCAGTAGGCCCCAAGTACACATTCTAAACTGTCGCAGCGCTTGCATCTTGGCACTTAGCATGTGACCACGGAGTCCGGCCCCAACCCGAAGGGCACGACTTCCAGAGGTTGCGGAAGAACTCGGAGTGGTCACGTTTCCGTAGAAGAGCGGCCCCTTCAGGGCCGCGTAAGGCTCACGGAATCAATGCGGGCTTCAGCCCCTGTGGTCGTCTTTGGCGGGTTCACGGATTTTTTCCGCAGCCTGTCCCCGTCGTGCCGTCCTTCAAAACGCCGTCCGCAAAAACGAGGCCAACTGCCACCCATCCATATATTTGTACGGTGTCTCACCGGTGGTGTAATGCCCGCAGGGTAACACCGCCACTTTATGATCAAGTCCGTGTCGTTCGAATTCCTCGACCACCTGTTCCGACAGTTCCGGCAAGAACGTCAAATCGTACTTCGCATAAACGATGAGTGACTGCCGCGGCCAGCGCGAGAACTGGTTGAAGTAAGACATTGGGCTCACTGCCAGCCAGGCCTGCCTCAGGCGATCCAGGTCGATCTGCTGCTCAATCCCTTGCCGGATGTGCCGGGTCGACTGCCCGTGCCACACCACATCGGCCACATAGGTCGACGCGTGATTGAACGCCGCCACGCGAATGCGTGGCTCATGCGCCGCCGCTATAAACGCGTAGCATGACCCGAGACTCGTGCCCACGATCCCAAACTGCGTATAGCCGCGCTCTTCGAGCCAGTCGAGGCAGCTCCGAATATCGACCACGCCCTGCCGCACGGCGTCGAGCGTCCGCCCGATGTTGGCGGAAACGGCGTAGTCGGCGCGCCTGATCTCCGCCGGCATGCGAATGTCGTGATACGGCATGCTCAACCGCAAAACGGAAATGCCCAACAGATTGAGCACGCGGCAAAGACCGGTGTACGCGATCGCGTCTGAATTCCAGTGGGGCAGAAGAACGATGGCGCGCCGGCCCTGGACCGGAAACCATCGCGCATTCACCAAATTGTTTTCAGGATAAGGCGTGTGAACCGGCGAGGTGAACCTCAGGAATTCCCCGAACGTGCCCCTCACCTTGGCCTCGAGTTTTGCATCGGGGACTTCGCGCGTCGAAAAAACCTTCACCTCACGGCGCTCCAGTCGAAAGTCCGTGGGCCGCTGGTAGGAGTAAAACTCGTCGCTCGACGCGACGATCCGCCGGTTGTAATCCAGGATGAATTTCTCGGGATTCTCCGCCACCTGCCCCGGCCGATAGCCATTGCGGCATGGCCAGTCGCGCGTCCACTCCACGCCCCACTCCAACGGACGCACCACGCGGTTGTTGTCCACGGCGGTGAGCCGGTGCTCCCAGTCGTACATCCACTGTGCGTAGCGAGAAGCCATGGTCAAACTACCAGTCTAACAAGCGAGCATGGCTGAGCCAGACCGGATACAGTCAACGGTCGCACTTTGCAGTTGATGCTCGGCATTTGGCGGCTGAGTGGCAGGGCAGACCTGCCACCGTCAGCTCTGCGAATCGCGCCTCTCTTGGACATCCACAGCAGAATCTGCATTCTTTGTGATGTCCGTCACCGAAACGCGTTTGCGTCTATTAGGAAGAGCATGCAATAAACAAGGTGGTCCTGTAGCCGAGAAGAGACGGCGTTGGCGTTCTTCCGCAAACACGGCCGCGGCTACCAGACCACCATCAACTGCGTCTTGCGCAAATACGTGGAAGCGCGGGAGCGCCGCGCGTAGACTTTCTAGCTCACGTAGCGCCGCGGCACACGCTTCGAAATATTGCAGAGAATCTCGTACGCACTGCTGTTGGCCAGTTCCGCATGCTCGAGTGCGTCGACGCTCAAGCCCCCGCCTACGCCGAGCAGGATAACCTCATCCCCCACCGCAACGCCCGGGATGCCGGTCACGTCCACCAGCGTGAGGTCCATCGAGATGCGTCCCACGATCGGCGCATAATGTTCGCGCACGATCACGCGTCCACGATTCGAAAGCTGGCGGTTGTATCCGTCGGCGTAGCCCACCGGCAACACCGCAACGTGCGCCGGAGCCTTGGTCACGTAAGTTCCGCCGTAACCCAGCGCATGATTAGCCGCAAAGTCCCGCAACGAGAGGATGCGCGTCTTCCAGGTGAGAATCGGCTTGACCGGCAACCGCAGAGTCCCCCCGCTCACTTCCCGCCCGGCGCGCTGAAATGGCAAGTAGTATCCGTATAACGCCACTCCCGGACGCACCATCGTGTTCCACGTCTCGCGCCGCGAAATAACTGCCCCGGTGTTTGCCATGTGCACGAACACGGGTTCCAGACCCGCTTGGCGCACCATGCGCAGGGCCGTGTCGAAGTTGCGCTCCTGCGCCGCCACGGAAGGTGCATCCATGATTTCGGAATCCGCCAGGTGCGTCGAGACCCCATCGAGCGCGAGATGCTTGGCCGCCTTCAGCGAGGCGAGCACTCCCGGCAGTTGATCGACGACTACACCCAGCCGCCCCATGCCCGTATCCACTTTCAAGTGCACCGGATGTTGCGCCACGCCCAGAGCGGTCGCCGCAGCCTCCAGCAACTCGATGTGCCCCGGTTCCCACACGGTAGGAGTCAGGCTTAGACGCACAATCTCCGTCTCTTCTCCGCGCCAGAAACCCGTCATCAGCAATAGGCTCGATCGGATACCGGCCTCGCGTAGCGGAATCGCCTCGTCGAGCGAGGTCACGCCCAGCCAGCGCGCTCCTTCGGCCTCGAGCGCCCGCGAGCACTCCACCGCTCCGTGGCCGTAGGCGTCGGCCTTCACCACCGCACAAACCGTTACCTTCGCTCCCACATGCTTCTGCACGGTGCGAAAGTTTTGCCGCAGCGTCGCAAGAGAAACCTCCGCCCAAGTCGGACGCGTTGCCACGCGGCTCAGAATTTCTGCTGTTGTCGCCACTTTCGCGATTATAGCGGCAGCAGCCGAAGCGCCGAGGTTACGCTGGGGCTACTCCCGCCAAACGGGAAGGAGAAGGTTGTGTGGAGCGGGCACTCTTGCCCGCTTCTTCTGCACCCCCGTCAGCAGCGGGCAGGAGTGCCGGCTCCACACTGACTGGGCTTTAGCTCCTGAATATCTCTGCCCTCATCGTCGAAGAAACACCGGCCCTAGTTCCCCGACAACAAGAAATTCACGGTGATCTGCGTCTCCACCTCAATCGGTTCATTATTCAGAATGTACGGCCGGTAGCGCCACTGGCTAACCGCTTCGATCGCCGCCGGTATCAGCATCGG
>Ga0307475_10000327_pt1 | contig 28942 bp, 26 predicted proteins | sample atmos_gasesECM1C_FD_203317 | JGI IMG/M metagenome (GOLD analysis project Ga0307475, IMG submission 203317) | Hardwood forest soil microbial communities from Morgan-Monroe State Forest, Indiana, United States - atmos_gasesECM1C_515 | ecosystem: Environmental > Terrestrial > Soil > Temperate... | reverse complement strand
ATACGGACGACAAATTTTCGATGACGTTCGATAAGCCGGGCACCTACGAATACTTTTGCTCGATCCATCCGAAGATGACGGCCAAAGTGGTCGTTAAGTAGCGCGTCTTACGGGCTTAGGTTCCTGCTGCAACCCCCGCAAAATGCCGGGGCAGCGATGCCACGCTGGACAAATCCTGTCCCGGCCCTCGCTTCACTGTATCGCAGGGGAATTTCAGGGAATAAAATGAACACGCTTGCGGTCTATAGATTAGACAGTTCGAATGGCCGGATGCCTATGGCAACGCCAAACGCGGGAAACGCGGCAGACGCAGGGCGGTTTGAGCAGACGGTGATGCCGCACCTGGATGCGGCTTACAATCTGGCGCGCTGGCTTGTCCGGAACACGCACGATGCAGAAGATGTGGTGCAAGAGGCTTGCCTGAGGGCGTACAAATTTTTCGGCGGGTTTCAAGGTGGCGATGCTCGGCCCTGGCTGCTGAAGATCGTGCGAAATACGAGTTATTCGTTCTTGGAGAAGAACCGGCCGGCGGCGCTGGGCGAAGAGTTCGACGAACGAGTGCACGGGCAGGATGCGCCGCCACCTAATGTAGAGGCGACGATGGTGCGGAACGTCGAGAGCCGCATGTTGCGCGAGGCGCTAGAGGAATTGCCGGTAGGATTTCGCGAGGTGCTGGTGTTGCGGGAACTGGAAGGGCTTTCGTACAAGGAGATTGCTGAATTGGTTGGCATTCCGATTGGCACCGTGATGTCGAGCCTGGCACGAGGCCGCGAACGGCTGCGCGAAGCGTTACTGCGGGCGCGGGCGAAGGAGGGCACACGTGGTTTGTGATGACAATGCACGGCTTTTGTACGGGTATCTCGACGGGGAACTGGATCTGGTGCGCAGCCTCGAGATTGAAGAGCATTTGAAGATTTGTCCGGATTGTGCGCAGGAGCTCTGGAACCAGCAGACGCTGCGAAAAGCGTTCCGGTCGTCGAGCTTGTATGAGCGGGCGCCCGCGGGGCTGGCGGATCGGATCCGTGCTTCGATTGCTCGTGAAGCTACCACCGATGTAGCTCCGACTGCGGAGAATGCTCCCGCGAGGAAGGCGACGATCGTTTCGATGACACCGACGCTGCTCAGTTCCAAAAGGGCTGCCTGGAACTGGCTCGCCGTTGCCGCCGCGGTCTTGCTCATGTTCACGGTGACCTGGCGCGTCGTGCCGGGATTAAGCGGACGCGGTAATTCGGATCTGCTCACAGAGGAGATCGTTTCGAGCCACATTCGTTCGCTACAACCCGATCATTTGTTCGACGTGAAATCCACGGATCAGCACACGGTAAAGCCTTGGTTCAATGGGAAACTCGATTTCTCGCCTCCCGTCCGCGATCTGGCGGAGGACGGCTACCCTCTCGTGGGCGGACGGCTGGACTATGTGGACCATCGTGCTGTGGCGGCGCTGGTTTATCAGAGGCGGCAGCACCTGATCAATGTTTTCGTTTGGCCCGAGGGGAAGGAAACGGGGGAGCCGCGGCGGATGAAGTCGGTGCAGGGTTACAACATGATTGCATGGGAGGCGAACGGCATGTACCACTGCGCGGTATCGGACTTGAATAGCGGCGAACTCGAGCAGTTCACGGAGCTGCTGCGGAAATAGCTGTGTCGCGGTTAATTTAGAGGAGGGAAGGGGCTGACGGCGGTCAGCCCCGGCAGGTTGCTAACCCGAGCGGGAGAATGCGCGGTGACGTACTGATCGGTGGCGGCTCTGAAGCTCGAATGCTACGAACTCGATGATGACGGGAAGGAAAAGGAAGTCGCATCAGGGTCGCTCACTAAACCTATATTCGACCCATCACTGCGAGGATAATCAGAATGAGGAGAATCAGCCCAAGCCCCCCGCTGGGGTAGTAGCCCCATCCGGTGCTGTATGGCCACGCTGGAAGCGCGCCGATCAGCAGCAGCACGAGCACGATGAGCAGGATAGTCCGCATCTATTTCCTCCAGTTTGTGCAGGTCGATCCAGCCTCAAAACTCATTTCCGGGTTCGCTTGCAACCGCGGAGGCATTTCCGTCAGGCGCCCGACGCAACTTTCAAACGCTAGCAATGTGGCGCAGTATAAGAACGTAGGGGAAGCTGTTCCATGCCGGGAAGTCTGTAAGGACTTAGGGGATTTGCTGTAGCGAATTTTGGCTGAAGCTCGGCCTAGTGAGAAGCGGAGTAGGCTTGAACGTCCGCCAAGATGCGATCCAGTTGTGTTCGGGAGTAATAGCGGCCGTTAGAGAAGACTGCGACGATTTTCTGAGTATTGCCTATATCGTCGAGGGGATTCGCGTCGAGGAGGATGAGGTCGGCAATTTTTCCCTTCTCGACCGTTCCTAAATCGTCCTCCTTACCCAGGAATTTTGCCGGATTGATTGTTGCGGTCTGGAGAGCTTCCATCGGGGTGAATCCGGCAGCTACGAAGCGCTGCAATTCGAGATGGAGGCTGAAGCCGGGGAGCACGTCAACTCCCGCAGGAGTGTCGGTTCCGGCGAGGAACGGAACACTTGCCTGGTGGAGTTTTTTGACGATGTCGAGCTCGTGTTCGACGAATTTTTGGCGTACGGGGAGGGGATCGGTATCGAGGTCCTTGATGATTCCGGCAGTGAATTTAGGCCAGCTTTTCTCGCGCCAGAATACGGGCGCGTATTTGCCGTCCGGATCCTTCGTGACATCAATGGCATCGACCAGCCATTGGCCTCGCTCCCAATAAAGCGTGGGGCATTGCCAGGTCTGATTTTTCGCGAGGAGCTGGATCAGAGTGGCTTCGTGAGCCGGGTCGTAGGTCTCCAGGAAACGGCCGGGCCCCTTCGGGCCTTTCAGCAACTCGTCTTCGACCGTAGAACTACCCTCGAAAATGCCAATCAAGTGCTCAAAGCTTTTCTGTCCGGCGTTGGACGCTTCTGAGCCGCGAACCGCGTCCGGCACATGGCCGACGAAGACGATATTTTGCTTCTTGCACTCCTCGGCGATGGCGAAATAGGCGTCGCGAGGAACATAGGATTGGATCTTGATGAAATCCACGCCTCGACTTTTCAACATGTCTACCGCGCGGCGGCCATCATCGGGAGTGGCGATTGCGATGGAGGCGGGAAATTGAGTCTTGGGGCCGTCGAGCATCGGGCCGGCTACGATCATACGAGGGCCAAGCATAGAGCCCGATGCGGTGTCGCGGCGGGCGGCGAGGATTAGATCGAGATCGCTCCCCATGTCGCGCACGCCGGTGATTCCGTTGGCGATAAATAGCGGCAACGTCACTTCTTTGCCACCCGGCACCCAATCCCCGAAAAAGGTGTGGACGTGCATGTCCCACAGACCCGGAATTAGAAATTTCCCGGTTCCGTCGATTACATGCGCCTGCTTAAGAGCGTGCAAGTGGCCCTTGCCGACGTAGGAGATTCGATCGCCTTCGATCACAACGGTGAAGTTCGGCCGCGACGGGCCGCCGGTGGTATCCACAACCGTGACATTGGTGATGGCGTATGGAACGCCAGACCATTCGAGGCCCTGCGCCCATTGCGGAAGTGCGAATAGCAGCCACACCACGAGCGCAGCGTAGATTTTGGTCATAGGCTCCCCAAGGCAGGCGTGATTGTACCCGTGCTTCTGAACCTGACTACAACAAAAAGTCGGTTTTGAGGCGATGCGATAACCGTGGTGTGACGGAATCCTTTCTCTTCGCGGAATAAAAGCCCATCCCTAGCGGTAGTGAAAAATGAGTGCCCGCACTGTGCCGGCGCTCCATTTTGATTCGCGAGGAGCATGGGGATGAAAACATCCGTGCATCCGCCAAACAGTGAAATCTCCGAATCCGAAGCGATCCTGCTCGCACAACAGGGCGACGCGGCAGCATTCGAGGTTCTCTATCGGCTGCACAGCCGCAGAGTGTTCGCCATATGTGTGCGAATGTCCGTGGACCGGAGCGAAGCGGAGGACCTGACGCAAGAGACGTTCCTAATGATTTTCCGAAAAATTCAGAGCTTCCGTGGTGAGTCTGCTTTCTCGACGTGGGTTCATCGCGTGGCGGTCAACACGGTTTTAATGCGCCTCAGAAAGAAGAACATCGCGTCCGAGTCGCTCGACGAGCCTATTAAGTGGGACGAAAACGGCTCGAAAGCGCCGGTGCAATTGGGCGAGCGGGACCTGCAGTTGAGCGGAACGATCGATCGGCTGAATTTGCAGCGGGCGATTGCCCAACTTGCTCCGGGTTGCAAGATGATGTTCCTTCTGCACGATGTGGAGGGCTACCGCCATGAAGAAATTGCGGCGATTGCCGGATGCACCGTGGGAAATTCAAAGTCACAGCTTCACAAAGCTCGCGTGCGCTTGAGGGAAATATTGAGCGACCAAGTGCGTCGATTGAAGAAAACCCGGAGCCCGCGATCTGCCGCGCATAACCGAACCCACAGCGAATCTTCCCGTCGGAGCACTCGCACCGCGACTCCCGAAGTTGGGTTCAGTTTCGTTGAGGCACCCTCGACATAGCTCCGGCGATACTGCTAGCGCAAATCAAATTGTTCTTTGTCGCTCAAATTATGGGCGGAGCCATTCGTTTTTTGGATTTGACCACCGCGAGATTTGCGCGATACCCTTATCGCGGCAAACCGCTCAGTGTGGCTTCCCTTTGTTCCCTCCCACTGAGTTGAGGTTTACCTGATCTCTAGGAGGATCATGTCCAACGAACTTCGCGATTTCCTGGCGATATCGTATAGCGAACTGGAAGAACTGAATCTGAAGGCCAAGGAACAACGTAAGAATCGAGTCGCGCCTCACAAGATTCAGGAGGAGCGCCTGAAGTATCTCACCGACGAAAAGCGCATCAAGGCCGTGACTGTGCTGTTCAGCGACCTTGAGGGCCGCTTGCACATGCTGGACTACGACAAGAAATTCCTGATCAAGAGCTGGGACAATCTCACCTTTGATGGCTCTTCGATTCGCGGATTCACGGCACAGCGGGAAAGCGATCTGCGGTTGGCGATGGACTGGGGCGCGTTTTACTGGGCGCCGGCGGATGTGTTCGGATCGGGCAAGGTTCTCGTTTTTGGCCAAGTGATCGACAAGGATGGTTCACCCTACAGCGCGGACATTCGCGGTGCGCTCAAGGGATATGCGGACGAGCTGCACAAGCGGGAGGGCTACACGCTGAATGCGGCAAACGAGATTGAAGGATTTCTTTTCAACGGCAAGGATGCTGAGAGCCGCTACAACGAGACGGGTAAATTCGAATACGTAAACACCGGCGGCTACTACCACTCGCTGCCGGGCGATCCGCTTCGAACTTTTATCGACACGTGCGCCGAAGTGCAGCGCTCGATGGGGTTCCAGAATGAGAAGGATCACCCCGAGGTGGCGCCGTCCCAATTCGAAATCAATTATGGTTACGGAGAAGTGGTGGCGGCGGCGGACCAAATTCAGCTCTACAAGTTGATCTGCCGCCAGGTGGCAACGCGGATGGGGATGACCGCAAGCTTTCTGCCGAAACCCGTGGTGGGAGTGAACGGGAGCGGGATGCATACGAACGTTTCCGTGAGCAAGGGCTCGAAAAATATGTTTTGGGATCCGAAGGGCGACGAAAAGCTCAGCAAATTCGGATGGGCGTTCGTGGATCGGATTCTGACGCATGGAAATGATCTTTGCCTGCTACTGAATGCGAGCGTGAATGCTTACCGGCGGCTCGATCCTCACTTCGAAGCGCCGAACCAGATCAAAGCTTCGCCGGTAGACCGCGGCTCGATGATCCGGATTCCAATCGGAAATGAAAAGAGCATGCGCGTGGAGGTGCGATCGGTGAGCCCGGATGCGAGTCCGTATATGGTGATGCTCTCGATTTTCAAGACGGGGCTCGACGGGGAAACGGCGAAGATCAAGAATTTGCGCCAGGCGGAACGGTATTTGCCGGATAACATTTATTCGGCACTACAGGATTTTCGCAAGGCGGAGTGGACGACGAAGTTATTGGGCGAGGACGTGAAAAATCGCTACGCAGAATTGAAGCAGGCGTCGGCAGACCGCTGTCCGCGTCTATTAGGCACGTTTGTGAAGACGCCAGAGGTGCAGTACCACCACGAGGTTTACAACCAGTTCCTCTGGAATCTGTTTTAGACTGACGCTTCGACTCCCGAAAAGAAGAACGCCCTGGCCGCTTAACCGGCTGCCAGGGCGTTTCGCTTTTTGGATATGGTGAAATTGCGGGCTACTTCGATGCTCCCGACGCGACGGCGAGGAAGTCGCGATGCTCGGAGGTTTCCGTCGCGGCGCCGAATGCCGGAGCGCCGGTTGGATTGGCTTTACCGTTTGCTTCCAGTCCCGCCATGAATTTGTCGAGCCCGTCTGCGTTATTCGTGACGATAGCGATATCGACTACGTTGGGATCGCCCGAGTGAATCGCTTCATGGTCCACCGAATAACTGTGGAGTGCGCCATCTGCCACCAGCTTGTTAAGGAAAGGGATGATGTAGGAGTTGATGACCTTGTCCGTCGCCTCGCCTTGCCCCGGCTTGCTTCGATAGGTTGCGACTCGAAGATACCCATTTTCGAAGCTGCCGGAATTGGCCGCGTAAAGGCGGCTGGTGAGAATCAAGTCAGAATGCTTGGAAGCGGCTTCAATTTTTTCGATGTCCGCGGGAATGGACTGGGCTCCGACAAGCGACAATACTTTCATAAGATTGGCCATCGATGTAGCGGTCCACCAGCTGCCATGATTGGGGGAGCCTTCGGTATGCGCTGCCATCTTAAAAAAGCCGTAGCCGATGATCGTTCCGTCGGCGATAAGCTTGTCGAAAACCGGTTTCTGCGCAGCGTCATACTTTTCGAATGCGGGCCAATCGGGGCGGGCTACTGCCCACTGGGCCACATAGGTATAGACGGGCGGCTTTTCCTTGTCATCGGAACTGCCCTGTGCGTGCGCCGAAAAGGCACCGGCGGCGGTGATTGAAAGCGCAATTGCGAGTACAACTGACTGCAACATCTTGCTGTGCATCTATATTCCTCCTTAAAGGAACGCGAGCGTAAGTGTCCACTCTGTTGCGGAGAAGAAACAGTTTTGCTTTTGGATTGGCCTGCCCAGGAATCGTGCCACCGAGACACTACTCCGCGAAGGGCGGAGTGTCAAGCCATTCGAGCGGCACGGAATTGGAATGATTCTCGGAAGCTAGTCGTAATATTCAGCGCCGAGGTGTGTAATCAGCTCTTCGCCCATCATCCAGCGGAGGGTGTTTTTCAATTTCATGAGCTGAATGAAGAGATCGTGCTCGGGGTAGAGTTCTTTGGCGCACATCGGCGATTTGAAATAGAAGCTGAGCCATTCCTGGATTCCGCGCATTCCTGCGCGCTGCGCCAAATCGAAGAACAAAGCGAGATCGAGAACGATCGGCGCTGCAAGAATCGAATCGCGGCAGAGGAAGTCCACTTTGATCTGCATCGGGTAGCCGAGCCAGCCGAAGATATCGATGTTGTCCCAGCCTTCTTTGTTGTCGCCGCGCGGCGGATAGTAATTGATTCTTACTTTGTGATGAATCTTGCCGTAAAGCTCGGGGTAGAGATTTGGCTGGAGGATGTATTCGAGTGCGCCGAGCTTCGATTCTTCTTTTGTCTTGAAGGAGCCCGGATCTTCGAGCACTTCGCCGTCGCGGTTGCCGAGAATGTTTGTCGAGAACCAGCCATTGAGACCGAGCATGCGCGCTTTGAAGCCAGGCGCGAGGACTGTTTTCATCAACGTCTGGCCGGTCTTAAAGTCCTTACCGCCAATTGGCACGCGCTTTTCTTTCGCGTAATTCTCGAGGGCGGGGATGTCTACAGTCAGGTTGGGGGCGCCGTTTGCGAAGGGAACGCCTTCGCTGATGGCGGCATAGGCATAAAGCATCGAGGGCGCGATCGCGGGATGATTGGCCTTCATGCCCTTTTCAAACGAGGCTAAGTCCTTGTGGACGTCTTCGGCTTTCAGGAACACTTCTGTAGAGGCGCACCAGACCATGACGAGGCGGTCGAGCTTGTTTTTCTTCTTGAAATCGCGAATGTCTTGGCGGAGCTGCTCGGCAAGGTCGAATTTGGTTTTGCCTTTTTTGACGTTGGTACCGTGGAGGTTTTTTACGTAGGTTTGGTCGAAGGCCGCCTTCATCGGCTTGATGTTCTTTAGAAATTTCTGGGCCTTGGCCAGATCCTTGGCGTCGAGAACGCCTGCTTTCGATGCGGCTTCGTAGGCGTCGTCGGGGAATACATCCCAGCCGCCGAAGACGAGATCGTCGAGCTTCGCCAGCGCGACAAAGTCCTTAATTTTTGGAACCCGATTGTCCGTGCGCTTTCCGAGGCGGATGGTACCCATCTGCGTGAGCGAGCCCACCGGCAACGACTCTTTTCGCCGCACTAATTCGACGCCCGCCATAAAGGTGGTGCCCACGGCCCCCATTCCTGGCGTTAGCACTCCTAGTTTTCCTTTCGGCGGAGCAACACTCACCGGCCTGCGCATTCAGAATCCCCCGTAGTTTTGTAGATGAAGTTATGCGATTTGAAGAAAAACCATGATGCGGTATCGCCTGGGAATTTGCAACCGTGGTGCGCCGAGCGGTATGGAATGGAAGTTGTGCTGCAACCTTTGGCTTGGGAATGGAAGGGCCTATAGAAACCTTCGGCACAGCAACATCTTGCCGTTCGAGCATTGTGTATATCCGAAAGCTGATTATAATCTGGTTACTTAACCTCCAGTTACGGAGCGCCCATGAAGCCACTACGAACCGCTTTGTTCCTAACACTCATCGTCATGAACGCTTTCGCGCAAGAGTCCGCGGATGGTCCAACCGATCCCAGGGCGCGGAAAAGCTATCAGGAAGGCCTCAATTGCCTTCAAAAACACAATACAGAAATGGCTCTGGAGAATTTCAAAAAGGCCGACAAGCAGGAGGACGGCCATTGTGCCGCTTGCCAAGAACAGATGCTCCGGCTGGGCGAGAAGATTGGCGATTGGAAAGTTGCCGAGCGGGGCGCTGAGGAGAGGGTAGCGGGAGCGAAGACCGAAAGGGATACGGCGCTATCCCACTATGATTTCGGTGTGTTGATGCTCGATGAAGGCGTTTCCAGGCACAAGGAAGAATTCTTCGTTCGGGCTCACGACGAATTCACAAAAGCACTGGCGGCCGTTCCAAAATTTCCGGCTGCGATTTTTGGAGACGGACGAGCCCTCGCGTATCTCAAACAGGATGAAGCAGCAAAAGGGCGCTTCGAGGAATTCGCGAAGATGAGCCCGGCGGATAATATCGACCGGCAGCGAGCGTTGCGATTTATCAGCCAACCGGAACTGGCGCGAGCCAGAATGGCGCCACCGTTCTCCGTGACAACCCTGGGTGGGCAACGAGTTTCGATGGATGAACTGAAAGGCAAGGTAGTGCTGATCGATTTCTGGGCCACATGGTGCGGACCCTGCCGCGAAGCTCTGCCGCATATGAAAGATATAGCCAAGAAGTTCAATGGGCAGCCGCTCGTCATCCTCAGCGTAAGCCTGGATGAGAACGAGCAAACATGGAAGGAGTTTGTCGCGAAGAATGGAATGGATTGGGCGCAATATCGCGACGCTGGCTTCGAGGGGCCGATTGCTCGAAGCTTCGCCGTTACCGCGATTCCACACACATTCACGATCGACGTTGACGGAGTGCTTCAGGATGAGCACATCGGGGACGCTGCGGTCGAGGGCAAACTCAAGAAACTCGTCGCGCGCGCTCGGGAACTTGATACCGCAAAACCAAACTAGACTCTAAGGGTCGCACAAATACAAACCAGAAGAGCGAGGACTACCGGCACTTATCTCCGGGAGCCATTGCTGCCGCGCCGGGCGAGAGTGACTACGCTGTCTGACAAGCACAGAAAGCCTATCACTGCTACCAACCCCAACATCACGAACGTGACCATTACCCCTCCGAGTTGACATCCATAGACAAGACACGGGTGCATGACAGATGCCAAAACCCAGGATTGCGGAACTGACTGATTTAATGTGGCTTAGGGAGCGATACGAAAATCAATTCGGCGTGTGGCCATGGACACTAGCTGCCTTCGGGTGACACATTGACGAAAAGATCTTGCACAGGGGAGCCTGAAGTGGCGAGCGCCTATAGCTTCTGCAGATGGATCGAGCCGTCGCCGGACGTGAGCGAAACCGTACCGCCACCATTATTGAGCGTTCCGTGAATCGAGGAGTGGCTGAGCGAACCGGAGACCTTGATTGGGAAGTCGAGCGTGATTTTGCCGTCGCCGGTGTGCGCTTCGAGGTCAGCATTGAAATCGCCGGGGAGCCACATGTTGATATGACCGTCGCCAGAATGAAGGCGCCAGCTGTTTGCGACTTTTGACCCGTTCATCGCGCGGGCTTCGATATTGCCATCGCCCGTTTTGAGATTCAGGGCATCGAAGCGGCCGTCCACTGAGACATGCCCATCACCTGTGTCCACTTCGAGTGAGCCGTCGAGCCCTGAGGCCTGAATGTTGCCATCGCCAGAACGCATGTTGATGGAACCTCTTAGCCCGTTGACGGTGATGTGACCGTCGCCCGTGTTGATTCGAATATCGCCGGAGATAGCCTGCGAGTTGACGTTGCCGTCGCCCGTGTGAACGTCGAGGTTGAGGTCTTTGGGAACACGAATGTCGATTCGAACGGAACGGTGGCGGCCGCCGAAGAATGAGAAATTGAAGTGCGGCATCTTGACGCTGATGGTGACGTTTTCGCCTTCCTGGTGCTCGTCAACGCGCACATCGCCAGGGCCGATCTTGAAACCATCGGCTGTGACGTGAGCATCGATTTGTCCAGGGTCGCCGGCGAGGATGTTGACGTCGCCGTCGTCGGTATCTACGTGCAGATTCGCGTGGCCGCTGACTTTATAGGACTTCGACCATTCGTCGGCGCGCACAGGCTGAGCCGCGAAGCCCCACGAAATTCCCGCTACCAGAATCGCCACCATCATCCACGCTTTTCGATTCATTCGCATCACTCCGTCGGGCATTACGGTGTGTAGCCCTCTGCTCGGTTGCACTATGAAATACGCAGCGATGGCCGAAAATGTTCCATAAGCCGCTGGCTAACTACGCGGACTTTTTCTTGGCTGCATTTGTTGTGGTCGCCGCTGGCACCGCGGCCGGCTTCGAGCGCAACGCCGCAAGAAACTGGTCGAGAGGCAGGGCGTTGATTACGTCCTTCTTTTCGATCCAGCCGCGGCGGGCTGTCGCAACACCGTACTGCATGAACTTAAGATGCGTGGTGGAGTGCGCGTCGGTCGAGATCGCCACCTTCACGCCGCGCTCTTTCGCCATGCGGAGATGGACATCGTTCAAATCGAGGCGGTCCGGATACGCGTTGCACTCCATCGCGACGGAATGCTTTTTCGCGCTGTCGAGAATCTTCTCCATGTCGTAGGCGTAGGGATCGCGGCGCAGAAGCAGGCGGCCCGTGGGATGGGCGACGATCTGGGCGTACGGATTTTCGATACCTGCGAGGAGGCGCTCCGTCATTTCCGAGCGATCGAGATTCATGTAGGAGTGGATGGAAGCCACCACCACATCGAGCTGGGCGAGGACTTCGTTATCGAGATCGAGTTTGCCGTTTTTCAGGATGTCGACTTCGATTCCCGCGAGGAGCCGGATACCGGGAACCCGTTCCTGCGCGGCGCGAATCGTGCGGATATTCTCGAGGGTGCGTTTTTCGTCCATGCCATTCGCGACGCTGACGGCTTTCGAGTGGTCGGTGATGGCGATGTATTCGTAGCCGAGGGCGCGCGCCGCTTCGCCCATTTCCTCGACGGTGTTGCGTCCATCGGAGGCGGTGGAGTGCATCTGTACATCGCCACGCATATCTTCGAGCTTGATAAGTGAGGGGAGCTTTGATTGCTCGGCTGCTTCGATTTCACCACGCATTTCACGCAGCTCCGGCTCGATGTAGGGAAGTTTGAGCTTGGCGTAGATTTCTGCTTCGGTCTTGCCGGCCACGCTACGACCACTTTTGATGGTGGTGAGGGCGTATTCGTTGAGCGTCCACCCCATATCGTTGGCGCGGCCGCGGAGGGCGACGTTATGTTCCTTTGAGCCGGTGAAGTAGAGGAGCGCGGCGCCGAAACTGTTTTTGTCGAGAAGGCGAACGTCCACCTGCAGCCCGCTTTCGAGCAGCATACTGACTTTATTTTCGCCGTGCGCGAGCGTCTGCACGTTTCGCGGATATTTCAGAATGTGCTCGGCCACAGCGTCGATATTCTTCTGTCGATCCTGCCCGGGGCGCATTGTGACAAGCAAGTCGAGGTCGCCGACGGTGTCGCGGCGCCGGCGCAGCGACCCTGCGGCTGTTACCGACTCGACGGAATCGCCCACCTGTTTAATGAATTCCGCGAGACGTTCGGCGTCGCGGTCCCCGGCATCCATGAGGAAACGGCCGGATGAGCGCTTCGCTGACTCCGTAGCTTTCAGAATGTTCTGCTCGCTCTTCTCGCCGAAACCCGGAAGATCGCGCAGCTTACCTTCGCGGGCGAGCTTTTCGAGATCAGCCACGGTGGCGCATTTGAAATTGGACCAGAGGAACGCGACCTTCTTGGGGCCCAGGGATTGCAGAGCGAGCAGTTCGAGCAGCGTCGGCGGATATTTTTTCAGGAGCTTCTGGCGCAACTTGTAGTTACCTGTCTCGAGGATCTCGCAGATGTGCTCGGCCATGTTTTCGCCGATGCCGGGGAGCTCGCGAAGTTTCTTAACGTCCTTGGCGAGGTCTTCGATGCGCTCGTGCAGGCTGAAAAGCAGGTCTGCTACCTTTTCGTAGCTCCGATAGCGACCGATAATGGCACCGTCGATCTCGAGCAGTTGAGCCGTTTCGCGGAGGATGAGTGCTACTTCGCGGTTCTCCATGTTGCCTCTCTTACCAGACAGCCAATTATAGCGATTGCGCTGAATTCGAAGGCTTACCGCTTTCGTTGCCGCCGGGCAAAGGCGGCGTAGTAGAGCAAGCCGGAGATGGTCTTCGCATCGCGAATCTTGCCGCTATGAATCCAGCGCTCGGCTTCGCGGAGCGTAAGGATGCGCGCTTCGATCTTCTCGTCATCCTCGGGACGAGCTTCGCCTTTCGTTAAACCTTCGGCCAGGAAGATCACCATCCGTTCGCTTAAAAGTCCAGGGCTCGGATAGATTTCAAGCAGCTTTCGATAACGTCGCGCGGTGTAGCCTGTTTCTTCTTGCAATTCGCGCGCCGCGCCCCGGCGAAAGTCTTCGGCAGGCTCGCGGTGGCCGGCGACCAACTCCCACATGAATTGTCCGGCGGCGTACCGGTATTGACGGATGATCAGAATCCTGCCGTCGTCAAAGACCGGCAACACTACAACCGAACCCGGGTGAGTCACCACCTCGCGAACCACCTTTATTCCCGTCGGTTCGGTGAGCTCGTCGCGACGCACGCCGAATACGCGGCCTGTGTATTTGGTTTCGCTGCTCAAAATCTTTACTTTAGAGGTTCTCTTGGCCACCCGCGCTCCTTTGCACTCTGCCCGCCGATTTTATCCTATACTAAACGGGAAAATTCCATGCCTATCCGCACTGTGATTGTCGACGATGAGAGGCCCGCACGCGACGAACTTCAGTTTCTGTTGCGCAGTTTTCCCGAAATAGAAGTGATTGCGCAGGGTAAGAACGGGATCGAAGCATTGGCACTCATCAAGGAGCACGATCCCGACCTCGTTTTTCTAGACGTGCAGATGCCCGGACTTGACGGCTTCGGCGTGATACAGAAGCTCATGGAGCGCAAGCTGCGCGTGCCGCCCATCGTTTTCGCAACGGCTTTTGAAAACTACGCGATTCAGGCGTTCGAGGTGAACGCCGTCGATTACGTGCTGAAGCCTTTCGACAAGGCACGCATCGCCAAAGCCGTGCAGCGCGCGAAGAAAATGGTGGAAGCGCAAATATCGCCAGTCGAGCGGCTGGAGAATTTGGTGGGCCAGCTAGGAGCGGGGGCGCCGCGTGCCAAGACGGCGCAGCCCGTCAAGCTGCTGGTGAAGTCGCAGTCGCGCATGTTTTTGGTGGACGCGGACGAGATGATCTACGCATCGATCCAGGACGGCACGATTACGATTTTCGCGCGCGATGCGGAGGGTGTTTCGAACTACCGCACGATCGAGGAGCTTGCGGCCGCGCTCGATGCGGATATTTTCTGGCGCGCGCACAGAAGCTATTTGATCAACATCAATCACATCAAGGAAGTTGTGCCGTGGTTCAAGTCGAGCTACATGCTGAAGATGAATGACAAGCGGCAATCAGAGATTCCGGTATCGCGGGCGCAGACGAAGCGGTTGCGTGAGTTGTTGAAGTTGTAGCAGGCCGCCGTGAAAGACCTTACGTCAGCCCGATTGACGGGGCGGGACGTGAGCTGCTATTTCCAACTGGGGCTGTGCTTTTCCGTGGGCGTGGGCGGCCGGTCGGTCGGTCGGATTGGCGCAACGCAGTCGCTGTGCTAGCATCCCTCGTACACCTTTCGGAATGGATTTCTCTCTCACAAGCGATCAGCTTCTGATTCGCGACACCGTCCGCCAATTTATGGAGACGGAAATGCGCCCGGTGATCCGCGAATACGAACGCGAGCACAAGTATCCCGTCGCCGAACTGCGCAAGCTGGGTGAACTCGGCTGCTGCGGGATGATGATTCCCGAGGAGTGGGGCGGCGCCGGCACGGATACGATCAGCTACGCCGTGATGATCGAGGAAGTGGCGAGGGTGGATGCTTCGACGGCTGTGGTGGTGAGTGTGACGAATACTGTATCGGCTGGGCCCGTGTTCAAGCACGGCACCGAAGCGCAGAAGAAGAAATATCTTTCGCGGTTGGCGCGTGGCGAAATCATCGGAGCCTTCTGCCTCACCGAGCCACAGGCCGGCTCGGATGCCGGAGGAATTCAGGCCCGGGCGGTGCTTGACGGCGATCACTACGTTCTGAATGGCACGAAGATTTGGGTTTCGAACGGCGATATTTCCGGCGTCTACATCGTATTTGCGAAGACGGATCCTGCGGCGGGGGCGCGCGGCATTACGGCGTTCCTTGTCGAGGGCTCGTTTCCAGGCTTTCGAGTGAGCCGCTACGAAGAAAAGATGGGCATGCATCTTTCGCCGACGGTGGAAATCGTGCTATCGGATTGCCGGGTGCCAGCTGAAAACCGTTTGGGCGAAGAAGGCCAGGGCCTTCGAATCGCACTCGAAGCGCTCGATGGAGGGCGCATCGGGATTGGAGCGCAGTCGGTGGGGCTGGCGCAGGGCGCGCTTGAGACTGCCACGCGCTACGCGAAGCAGCGACGCACCTTCGGACATCCGATTGCGGATTACCAGGCGATTCAATGGATGCTGGCCGACATGCAGACTGAAATCGATGCAGCGAGGATGCTGACGTATCAGGCCGCGCAGGTGCGCGATCTTGAAATGCGCAAGAAGCCATCCGGCACGCCTGGGCCCTCGCGGCTTGGCCCGTATTCTGCGCGCGCGAAACTCTATGCGAGCGAAATGGCTAATCGCGTGGCGTATAAGGCTGTGCAGGTGCACGGCAGCCTGGGCTATTCGCGGGAAAGCGATGTGGAACGTTATTATCGCGACGCGCGCGTGCTGACGATTTATGAAGGCACGAGCGAGATGCAGCGGCTCGTGATTGCGCGCGATCTGCTTCGCGCTGCGGGGGGCCGGTAGTTGGCGAAACGCAAGCGAGTTTTGAGCGGCATGCGGCCCACTGGCCGACTACACCTTGGCCATTATTTTGGCGCTCTGCAGAACTGGGTGAAGCTGCAGGAAGATTATGAGTGCTTTTACTTCGTTGCGGATTGGCACGCGCTGACCACGCACTACGAAGACACTTCTTCGATTGCCGAAAACACGTTGCAAGTGGTGATCGACTGGCTTTCGGTGGGGCTTGACCCTGCAAAATCGACCCTCTTCGTGCAGTCGAATATTCTCGAGCATGCGGAACTTCACGTCCTGCTCTCGATGATTACGCCTCTCAGCTGGCTTGAACGCGTTCCTACTTATAAGGAACAGATTGAGAATTTGAAGGATCGCGATCTGGGAACGTACGGGTTCCTAGGTTACCCGCTGCTGCAATCGGCGGATATCGTCATGTATGGCGAGCCGAAGCAGGAGCTGCTTGTTCCGGTCGGCGAAGACCAGGCGCCGCACGTGGAGTTAACGCGGGAGGTTGTGCGTCGGTTCGATACGCATTTTGGATTTGTGGTGAAGGACACGCTTTTTGACGCTGCGAACCAGACTGCCCTCGAACAGGCGGTCGACAGCGGGAAGATCACCTTACCTCGCGTCGAAACGCCATTACGCGGTAAGGAACGGGATGCAGCTTTAGCCGCTGCATTTAGAAAACGAGCGCTTGAAATCGGCGTCGAGAACTTTTTTGAAAGCGCAGGCAAGTACAAGAAATTCTTTGCAATCGACCAAGTGCTGCGAGAGCCAGCTTACCTGCCGACCGAAACACCGCGGCTACCCGGCCTCGACGGACGGCGCATGGCCAAGAGCTATGGCAATGCGATCTGGCTCTCCGATCCGCCCGACGAAATTCGCGCGAAGGTTCGCAACATGATGACGGACCCGCAGCGGATTAAGCGCACCGATCCGGGGCGGCCGGAGATTTGTCCCGTGTTCGCGTACCACAAATTATTTTCGCTGCCCGAGACGATTGCTAAAGTCGACCATGACTGCCGCACGGCGCAGATCGGCTGCGTGGATTGTAAGAAACTGATGGCCGAAAACCTGGTGACGTGGATCGAGCCTATTCAGACACGCCGCAAAGAATTAGAGGCGCATCCGGGAAGAGTTTGGGATATCCTCGACGCCGGTTCGAAGAAAGCGCAGAAGGCCGCGCGACGGACGATGAAGCGCGTGCGGAACGCGATCTTCAAATGGAACGAAGCGCGAAATTGAGCGATTCGCTATTGAAACAAGGGAGCACAACCTGAAGAATGGCGTCACCTTATCGAATTAATTTACCGGCGTATGAAGGCCCGCTCGATCTTCTGCTCGATCTGATTCGCAAGCAGGAGATGGACATCCACAATATTCCCATCGCTAAAATCACCGAACAGTATCTCGATCATCTCCACCAGCTTGAAAAATTCGATATCGACGTTTCGGCGGACTTTATCTACATGGCCGCCACGCTGATCCACATCAAATCCAAGATGCTTCTGCCGGCCGACCCGCTTGCGGGACCTGAGGGCGAGCAGGATCCGCGCGACGAGCTGGTCCATCGGCTGCTCGAGCACGAAAAATTCAAGAATGCGGCGCAGTTGCTCTACCAGAAGCAGCAGATTGAGGATCACGTTTGGTCGCATCCGGATAAATCGCTTTACGGGAGTGAGGAGACGGAAGGGGAGCTGGTCGTTTCGCTTGTGGATCTGGTGAAAGTGTTCTCGCAGGTTCTCGAACGGCGGAAAGAAGTTCCAAAGTTCGAACTGCGCCACGATACGGTGACGATCGCGCAGATGATGGACCGGCTGCGTCAGCAATTGATTGGGACGGACGAGGCCGTGTCACTCATCGAGTTTTTTGAGTCCTGCACGACGCGCAATGCCATGATTGTGGCGCTCCTTGCGGTGTTGGAAATGGTGCGGATGCAGGCGGTGCTTCTCGTTCAGTCGGACCTTTTCGCGGACATCCGGCTGCGCAAACACAAAATGTTTGACGCTGTGTTTGCGGGGCCTGACGCGATGTCGCAGATCGAAGAACAGTATTTGTAGCTGCCGCCTTCAGGCGGGCGGTTGAGTCGAGACGCAAGATAGGGTGCCCATATGACGCCACAAGAAATTCAAGCCGCGCTCGAAGCGATAATCTACGCCGCGGACGAGCCAGCCTCGATCGATCAGATCAGCCGCGCGCTTGGGGTCGAAAAGACGGAGGCGAGGGCTGCGCTTGACCTGCTGGTCGCGTCGTATTCGACCGAAGACCGCGGAATCGAAGTGCGCAAGGTGGCGGGCGGATGGAAGTTTTATACCAAGCCGCAGCATCACGATGTGGTGCGACGCTTCATCAAGAGTCTGCAGCCGCCCATTCGCCTCACGATGCCCGCGCTCGAAACTCTCGCTGTGATTGCCTACAAGCAGCCGGCAACGGTGCCGGAAATTAATGAGATTCGAGGAGTCAATGTGGGCGGCGTGATCAAGACGCTGCTTGAGAAGCGGCTCATCACTACCGCAGGCCGCAAGGCTGTGATTGGCCGGCCCATTCTCTATCGAACGTCGAAACAATTCCTGATGCGATTTGGGTTGTCGGACCTAGAGGAATTGCCGAGCCTGAAGGAATTCGAGCAACTCGCGCAAGCTGCGCTTGGCTCCGACGAGGGCGTCGCGCCGACGGAACCGGATGATGGCGCTCAGACGGGCGGGGAAGTAACGAGTCCGGCGGAACTGAGTGCGGATGCGCGCGAGGCAGCGGTGGAAGCAGAATCTATGGATGCATCTGGCGAGCAATCCGCCGGAGCTGAGCTTGCTGCGTCACCTGCGGAATCGGCCGCCGAGGTGTTTGCCGAATCGGATGAATCAGTCTCAGATGCGCAGGCGAAAGGCACTTCCGCATAACTGAGATTCCCCGCGTGGCAGTCCATTTTGTGCGTAGCCTTTATCTCATTTCAGCTTCTCAGCGTTCGCGTCGGCGGGAGTTTTCCGCTACTCTGGTAGCGCATAAATGGAAGTTATGATGGTTATTCAGCGAAACTGATGGAAGAGCGGCTGCAAAAAATCATCGCGCGCGCGGGTATTGCGTCGCGGCGGCATGCGGAAGATCTCATTCGATCCGGCATGGTTACGGTGAATGGCCGAACCGTTACAGAACTGGGCTCGAAAGCCGACGAGACGACCGATCACATTAAGGTTTCCGGCAAGCTCCTCCATCCTGGCCACGATCGCGTCTACCTGGTGCTCAATAAGCCGCCGGAAGTGGTCTCCACGATGAGCGACCCGGAAGGCCGTCGCTCGCTGCAGGATCTTCTTCACGGCGTTCCGGTGCGTGTGTTTCCGGTTGGGCGGCTCGAATACCATTCGATGGGATTGGTTTTTCTGACCAATGACGGGGAACTCGCCAATCGCATGCTGAAGGCGCATCGTCTTCGGCAAACGTACCTCCTGAAACTGAAATCCCTTCTTACATTCGAGGAGATCGAGCAGCTTGCTCGTGCCACGGGCGCTCGGATTACGCGAGTTCGCGGCAAAGAATCGCCGTGGTACGAAGTGACGCTCACGGAAGCTCGACGCGATGCGCTGCGCAATCGACTTTTCCAGACGGGCCATCCGGTCGAGAAAATAAAGCGAATTCGCGTCGGCAGCCTGGAACTCGGCTCGCTCCAGCCCGGCGAGCACCGTACGCTTTCATCGGAGGAAGTGGCCGCGCTGTCACGGGCGATCGAAGGCAAGCTCGAACCTGCTTCGGAGCCTCCTATCAAACGAAGGCAGGTAAAGCGGCCCGCTAAGAGCGCAACTACACGCCGCGGCGGCGAAAGACGCCCCGACCGCAAGTCGGAACGCCAGCCAGGATCCAACGGTAAGCGCCAGGGAAGATTTGAACTGACGAAGCGATCGCGCACAAAACCGAGAAAAGCCCGTTGAGAGTCCGCCGCGCATGAGCACTCAGATTCGCGAACTCGTCCCGGAATATATCCGAGAACTCGCACCGTACGTCCCCGGAAAGCCGATCGAGGAGGTCGAGCGGGAATTGAAAACCACCGCCATCAAACTCGCTTCCAACGAAAATCCGTTGGGCCCTTCGCCGCTGGCGATCGAGGCCGCGAAGAAAGCGCTGGCCGGCTCGAACCGTTATCCCGACGGAAGCGGGACGTTTCTGCGCGACGCGCTTGCGAAGAAGCACGAGATAGCGACGGAAAATATTATTCTCGGTGGCGGCTCCACGGAACTAATCGATCTTTCCGCGCGCATGGTGTTGCGGCAGGCGGATTGCGGCGTCACGTCCTACGGCTCTTTTCCTCTCTACTACACGGCCATTCGAGCCACCGGCGCGCGATACGTCGAGGTGCCGCAGCGCGATTATCACTTCGACCTCGACTCGATGGCCGAGTTTCTGCCGCCGGAGACGAAGCTCATTTTCCTCGCGAATCCGAATAACCCCACGGGGACGATGTTTGACGCGGACGAACTGGATGACTTTCTGGCCCAAGTTCCCGAGCACGTCCTCATTGTTCTGGACGAAGCCTATTGCGATTATGTCGAGACTCCAAACTATACGCGCTCGATCGAGCTAGTGCGCGGCGGTCGCAACATTGTCGTGCTGCGAACATTTTCGAAGGTGTACGGCTTGGCCGGTCTGCGAATCGGCTATGGAATTGGCCCAGCCGCCCTGCTCGATGAAATGAACAAGATTCGGGGACCGTTCAATACCTCGAATGTGGCTCAAGCGGCAGCACTGGCTGCGATTGACGACACGGAACACGTGCGGCGCTCGATTGAATCAAATCGCGCCGGGCTCGCGCAGCTTTCTGCGGGACTCACGAAGCTCGGCATTAAATTTGTGCCATCGTTCACAAATTTCGTATTGGTGGATTTTGGCTTTGAGACCGAACCGCTTTCCGGCGAATTCCTGAAACGCGGAGTAATCGTGCGCCCCATGCGGTGGATGGGTTTCCCGAATTGCATTCGCGTATCGGTGGGTACAGCCGAGGAGAACGAGAAATTCCTGAAGGTTCTCACCGAACTGCGCGCTTCTCAGGGCTACAACAGCCACAAACCCCGGAAGTAACCCAAATGCCGAATGACGCGCCGCCTTCAGGCGATCCTGTCCTGGAAATTCTCAAAACCAGCAAAACAATAGCGGTGGTCGGGCTTTCAAGCCGCCGGATGCGCCCCAGTTGCGGCGTTGCCGAATACATGCAATCGGCCGGATACAGAATTATTCCCGTCAACCCAAACGAAACCGAAGTGCTGGGCGAGAAAAGCTATGCGCAGCTGGAAGATGTTCCGGAGCGCATCGATATCGTCGATATTTTTAGGCGTTCAGAATATGTTCCGGGCATTGTGGAGTCTGCGATTCGCATCGGAGCGCGCGCGGTTTGGATGCAGGAAGGCGTGTTCCATTCAGCAGCGGCAGCGCGGGCGCGCGAGGCGGGGCTATTTGTGATCGAAGACTCCTGTATTCTGAAGGAACACATGAGCCGGCGCCGGGCTTTAGTCCTTTAGCTTATTGAAGAGGGTAACCCTTCAGAATGTGCTTTCCGGGCTCTGCGATCACGATGGTCTGCCCATCGGGCGCGATTTGAAATGCGCTCACGAGCAGGTCGTGCAGAATTGGTCGGAAACTGCCATCCGTGAGACCCACCCACACCAGATTGCCAGATTTTTCATCAGGGCCGCGCTTCAAGAGGACGCGGTTTTCGTCGAGTCCAAATTGAAAGCGCCCGAATCCGGCTCGCGTTTTCAGCGGTTGATTGGGATGAGCCAGTTCGCGCACTTCAATCGTATCGGCATCGACGAAATATCCGACGCGATTGCCGGACGGCGCGATCGTCAGCTTGCCTTGAAATGCCGGAATGCGCGTCATCTCCCGAACTCCTTCATTTACGAGATCGAGTTGCACCAGCACATCTCTACCGGAAAGACTGAGATTCCGCCCGATGGCATAAGCCTGGTTGTGCTTCGCGTCCCAGGTAATGCCGTCGAACGTGTGCCCTTCGAAAAGCGTCACCGCTTTCCCCTGTGACACTTTCATCCGCACAATCTGAAACGGTCCGCCGCCCGTCACATAAACAATCGTCTGTCCGTCAGCAAGCCAAGTCGCGTTCCCAGCCTCTTCTATAAAGCGATCTTTTGACCCAGCCACATGAATCTCGCCGCCGCTCTCATCAAAAAGAGCGATCCCTTTCGTGGTGGTCGGGGAGGAGTCCTCGTCGACAGCCGCTTTCTGAAATGTGATGTCGGCGGCGAGGAGGCGGCTATCAGGCGACCAGGAAATCGAATCCACCTGGAAACTCAGCGGAGGAGGCGCCGGCATGAATTTTTCACCTTCGACGATTCTGCGCTTGCTTCCGTTGGGCGACGCCACCCAGATATCGTCGCGCTGGATCACAATTTTTTTCATACGCTTTTGCCGCTGCACCACGAAAACGATCTTGTTGTCGGGCGCAACGGAAAAGTGCGAGCAATCTTCCTCGATAACGAATTTCGGTTTCTCCTGTGCAATGGCGGTAGCTGAGAAGAGTCCAGTCAGAATCACAAGCGCCGCAAGACGAGAGGGAAGTCGCATGTTCTGGGGGATTCTCACTTTTGCCCGGCCGATTTCTTCTGAATTCGCCGGATTTCTTCAAGCCGCTGCCGGATGCGGGCTTCAAAACCCTGATCGGTCGGTATGTAATATGTGCGGCCGATGAGACTCTCGGGCAAGCAAGTCATATCGGTGAGCTTCTCCTCGTTGTCGTGTGCGTATTGATACCCTTTGCCATAACCGATATTGCGCATCAGGCCGGTCACAGCGTTTCTTAGATGCAAAGGAACAGGCTCCGCGATCGTATTCTTCAAATCTTGCTGCACTTCGCCATAGGCTTTATAGACCGCATTCGATTTGGGCGCGAGCGACAAATACACCGCCGCCTGCGCCAGCGCGAGATTTCCCTCCGGTGACCCGAGAAAATCGAACGCATCTTTTGCAGCCAGCGTCACAGCCAGCGCGTTCGGCTCGGCCAGACCGATATCCTCGCTCGCCATCCGGACCATGCGGCGTGCAAGGTACAACGGATCTTCCCCCGATTCGAGCATGCGCGCGAGCCAATAGAGCGCCGCGTCGGGATCGGAATTGCGCACAGACTTGTGCAACGCCGAGATGAGATTGAAATGCTCTTCGCCGGACTTATCGTAAGGTAGCAGCTTCTTCTGCAGCACTTCTTCGAGGACTGCCTGCGACACCACCCGGCGACCAGCCGCATCCGGAGCGGTTCCAAAAACCAGCGCCTCGAGTGTGTTGTAGGCCGAGCGTGCATCGCCGTTCGCAAGGATCGCAATTCGCTCGATAATCTCGTCGCTGATCTCGACATTTTCGTTGCCAAGACCGCGTGTGGGATCTTCCAAAGCACGCCGAAGCAGCATCGCCACCTGCTCCGCTGAAAGCGCTTTCAGGATGTAGACCTTCATGCGCGAGAGCAGCGGCGAAATCACTTCGAACGACGGATTTTCGGTGGTCGCGCCGATCAGCACGATGTTGCCGGCTTCCACGTGCGGGAGAAACGCGTCCTGCTGCGCGCGATTGAAGCGGTGCATTTCGTCGACGAAGACGATCGTGCGTCGTCCGTAGCGGCGGACGCCTTCGGCCTTCGCCATCACTTCCTTAATTTCCTTGATGCCAGCAAGAACCGCGCTGAAAGGGATGTACTCCGATTTCGTGCGACGGGCAATGATGCGCGCCAGCGTCGTCTTCCCGCATCCCGGCGGCCCCCAGAAAAGCATCGAGCTCAAATCGTCACGCTCGATCTGGGTGCGAAGCGGTTTTCCAGGGCCGAGCAGATCTTCCTGGCCGATGAATTCGTCGAGCGTCTGCGGGCGCATACGGTCGGCCAGCGGCCTTCCCGCCAGAGGCTCGTCCTGCGGTTCGATTGCTCGAAACAATCCCACTGCGCGCCTTTCTATACGGCCGGTTCAAAGCTTCCAGCGCTAACGAGTTAGGCTAGCACGAAGCGGCAGGTGTACGAAACGCGGCAGAGTCGCGGGACGCGGCATCATCTTCGCTTGCGGCGAAGCTACAATAAATCCAATGCGGCAAAATCTTTCACTGGCAATCTCACTGGGAATCGTGCTGGCAATTCTCTCCGTGTGGGCAACCGCTGGCGCAAAGCTGGTCGTCGCACCGGGTGAGCAGATCACTTCGTTCAACGCCGACATTGTGGTGAACCCGGACGCCACACTCACCGTGACAGAAGATTTCGTGGTGCACAGCGAGGGGTCGTATTTTAAATACGGCTTTATTCGCAACCTGCCAATCGACGATGAAGCTCGTTGGGATGCGCAATACGCGGGCAAATGGACGGCGGATAACGGGATCCGAGTGAAAATTCTCGAACTCACCGAGAACGGAGCGCCGGTCAACTATCGACAGGGAAGCGGGTTCGGCTATCCGCAGCTTCGGATTGGGCCGCTGAATGTGCCGCTCGAACGCGGCGACCACCATTACGTCATCCGCTATACGGTGAGCGGGGCTCTCGGCCCGGGTTCCTCTCGCGACACGTTGTATTGGAACGCGATCGGCCACTACTGGAATTTGCCCGTAGGCGCAGCCCATGTGACGGTCCACTTGCCTGCGGGGATTGTGACAGGAGAGGTCACCGGCGAACCGCGCGTCGGCGGACGAGGCATTTCCAACAATAGAGGAGCGCCGCCGGCGACCACAGAAACGATCGAGAGCGGAACTGCAGGAGTCTCATACGCCGCGATCGGTCTTCAACCGACGCAAAGCCTCAGCGTGGTTGTGTCATGGCCTTCCGGCGTCGTTAAGAAGCCGTCGTTCGGAATCTGGAATCGCGACAAGTGGTATCTGGCTGCGCCGCTGGCGCTTTGTCTCTACTACTTCTCGGCGTGGCTCGCCGTTGGCCGCTCGCCGAAGCCGGGAACGATCGTCGTGCGCTATGAACCTCCGGCGGAAATTTCCCCTGCCGCCGCACGGTATCTGATAACTACAGGAAGCGATGGCAGGACACTCGCTGCCGTGATCGCCGCCCTCGCCGCGCGCAACTGTATCAGCGTTGAGCCGCACGACGGCATGTACAAACTCACGCGTTTTGCACCTGATCCCGGCGAGCAAAGCAAGCTCGCGCCCGAAGAAGCGTCTGCCCTGAACTATCTCTTCGAGGACGGCCCGATCACGGAGATCAGCCCGTCCATGTCTCAGGAAAATAGTGCGCGCAACAGCCGTTATGTTGCGAATATCCAGCAGGATTTGGCGCAACGTTTCGGCGGAATTTATTTTACCCGGCACATCGGTTACGTAGCGTTTGGCGTCCTGGCCACTTTCATCATGGCCTTTTCCCTGGCGGCTACTGCCCAAGGCCGCGACACCGGCGGAGCCTTTTTCATGACCACATGGATTCTTTTTTGCGCGCTGATTTTAGGCGCCATCATTGAGACCGGGCTCTTGCCTGCGTGGAAGGCAGTCCTGCGCGGTACGGCGGGATGGATCAAACTGCTGCCGGGAACCGCAGCTGCCGGGGTCTTCGTGTTTTTCTTCGGGTTCTTACTCGTGAAGCTGTCGCAGGGCGTCTCTCCTGCATTCGCTTTGATGGTGGCGGCGCTTGCGTTTGTCAATCTCCTCTGGGCGCCGTTTCTCAAACGCATGACGAAAGAAGGGCGCGCGACGCTCGACGCGCTGGAGGGTTTCCGCCAATTTCTTGTATCCGTCGAACAGGATCGCCTGCACCGGCTGAATGCCTCTTCAACGGAACCCGCCGCTGAACTCGAATACCTGCCTTATGCGATTGCTCTCGAAGTGAGGGAAGCCTGGGGGGATCACCTCGCCGAAGCGTTCTTTGCGACGACGATTCAGCGCTGAGCCAGGCAAATTACGGTGTGCCACTGCGCTGGCGAGCCGCCTCAAACAACGCGATTGACGCGGCGACTCCTGCATTGAGCGATTCAACCGATGGATGCATCGGTATCGAAATTGTGCCATCGGCAGAGTGCAGCACTTCGGCGGGTAGCCCCGCCCCTTCGTTTCCGACGAATATTGCCGAAGGCTCTCGGAGATTGGGATACGCCTGTGCTTCCTGCGATCCGGCGTCCTGACGCGAACCAACTACACCGCGTCCAATCGTCGCTATGATTTTCACGCGCGCCATTTTCAACTGCGCGAGCAGCACCGGAATCGCTATCCCGCGAAGCATCGGCAAGCGCAGCGCCGACACTGCGGAAGCGCGCAAAGCCTTTGGCGACCAGGGATCGGCCGTTCCTCGCGCTGCAATTACGCCAGTGGCTCCAAACGCCTCCGCAGATCGTACGATTGTGCCAACGTTCCCGGGGTCCTGTACGCCTGCCATTACGATCACAAGCGGCGAATCGCCGAAACGCACGCCGTTTTCATCGGCGGCGCCTCGCAGCACATCTTCAAATTGCCAGTCCGGCTTGCGGAACAGAGCTGCAATGCCTTGAGGCGTTTCGGTTCCCGCCACGCTTGCAAACAGTTTGTCGGTCGTCCGCAAAATTCGCGATCGCGGGATACCGGCTTCGCTGGCACTTGCAGCGCTCAAAATCGCATCGAGTGCGGGTTCGGCTGATTCACATATGAGCAGTGCCTCGGCCTCCAAACCCGATCGCAGCGCGTCCTCCACAAGTTTGGGCCCCTCAACGCCTATCGGTTCGCCCTCGACCGGTCCGGTGCCACGCAGAGCCGCGCGAAAGCGTTTCAGCCAACGATTCTCGCGGCTGGTGATCAAATCATCTTTTTCGGAGGCGCTCGGGCTACGGTCCATCAGCTGCAAGCCTAACAAACGCGACGAGCATCGTAAACGCGCGTCGCTTTGCAATGCTGCCAAATAGGAGGTGTTCAAATTCGGCGACCAGTGTGATGCCTTGCGTAGCCCGCGCTGGCTGTGGTACGTTGCCGCGCAGATGGAAACCGAGGGCGTGACCCGCCGTGAGTGAACAATTTGCCCGTTGAAGTCCTGAAAATTTCGCCGGAAGCGCCCGAGGCCAGCGTGGTGGACTATGCAGCCGACTTCATCCGTCGCGGCCGCGTCGTGGGAATGCCTACTGACACTTTCTATGCCCTTTCCGCCGACCCTTTCAATCTTTCGTCAATCGAGCACGTGTTTCGCGTAAAGGGCCGCGCTGAGAACAAGGCGCTGCCGATTCTGGTAAATTCCATCGAGCAGGCTGTGACTCTCGCGCGCGACTTGCCTGATTCGTTTCTCGTCCTCGCGCACAAATTCTGGCCTGGCGCTCTGACCCTGGTGGTGGAAGCGACGCATCGGTTGCCGCTCAAAGTGACGGGAAATACCGGGCGGGTGGCTCTGCGCTGGCCGAATTCAAGGATTGCCTCGGCGCTGATTGAGGCGGTTCGCGGACCGATCACCGGCACAAGCGCGAACCTCTCGGGATTTCCTTCGTGCACGAACGCAAGTCAGATCGTGAAACAACTCGGAGAGCGCTTGCCGCTAATTCTCGATTCCGGTGACACCGGCGGAATACTGGCTTCCACAATCGTGCGCATCAACGGTCACGAGTGGTCCGTCGTACGTGAAGGCGCGATTCCAGAATCCGAGATTCACGCAGCTTTGCAATAACCTTAATTCTCGGAGTTTGTCACGCGGTCTTAAGGTGTGCGGGCGCGTCCTGCTCGTTAACCGGCGCGAACCCATAGAAGCGGGCGTCGCACTTGATGCACCGGTAAGGACGCATCCCGATCATGCTGAAGAGATACTTTTCAAACGGGCCGCGACGGTGCGAACGAAAAACCTCGGTGCTTGTGCAGTGTGGACAAGGCCGTTTGATGTTTAGCTTCATTCTCAAGATTTCTTTCTCCCCTCGTGGTCCCGAGGGGGTTGGACCAGCGGCAACACACTTCATACACCTTCAATCTTTTAATCTTTCAAACTTTATATTCCCAAGCCCTCGGTCACCATACAGGCTTTCCCGCACCTGATGCCGTAAACACCCTTACGTCTTAGTTTCTCTGTCCTCAGGTACAGCGGAAGTCCCCTGTTCTCTTTCTGGTCTTGCCGGATTTCGGTTCCCGTCGTTTACCCACGGCACGCAATAGGCGTATCCAAATCTGTTTGTGATTTCGTTCCGTTCACGCCTGCCCCGCCCGCCAATTGCCTGGTGCTGGGACCGCACGCTGATCCCTTCGGTGAAATTCAATCTTGGTAAATCCCTCTGCTTTGGAGGGAAGGGAAGTGTCATGGAACGTTCTTGCAGCACGCGCGGGTACGTGGACGCTTTGTGTAGGTTCGCGGTCGTCGCCGTAGCTTTAATTGCAGGCTCTACGGTGGCTTTCGCGCAACAAGGAAACAATGGCGGCCGCGAGGGCAATGGCGGCGACGGCGGCTCCACAACTGGAAATCACACGCTCGACCCTGGCGTCCGTAGTGGCCCTCCGGGAGCAGGAGGTCCGCTGGGCAGTATGAGCACCGACTATCAAAACTTCTTCAACGCGGCCCTGGCGCGATTTCAGGAGGTCGATTCCGTTTCCGGGAAAATAACAAACGAAAACGGGACAGGCCTCGGCCCGCGTTTCAATGCCAATAGCTGTAGCGGGTGCCACGCGTTCCCGGCACCCGGCGGCTCAAGCCCGGCAAACAATCCACAGATCGCAATGGCCGTTGCGGACGGCGCGACCAACAAAATCCCCCGCTTTATCACAGCAAACGGCCCGGTTCGCGAGGCTCGCTTCATCCGTAATCCCAACGGAACTCCGGACGGCGGCGTCCACGATTTGTTTGTAATCACTGGGCGTTCGGACGCACCTGGCTGCAATATCACTCAGCCAGACTTTGAGTCGGCAATCGAGCAGGGCAACATTATCTTCCGCATTCCGACTCCGTTGTTCGGCGCAGGACTGGTCGAGAGCATCACCGATACGGCGATTCTCACCAATGCTGCGAGTCCCCACAAAGCTGCGCTCGGCATTTCCGGACAAGTGAATCGAAGCGGCAACGACGGCACGGTCACTCGTTTCGGTTGGAAGGCTCAGAATAAATCCCTCGTGATGTTCGCAGGGGAGGCCTATAACGTGGAACAAGGCGTCACCAACGAACTATTTCCAAACGAACGGGACGAGACGCCAGGGTGCATGTTTAACGCTTTGCCCGAGGATTCGACCGTTCTCACTCCCAATGTAAGTTCGGTTTCTACAGCCTCCGACTACTCTTCCGATCTCGTAAACTTCGCGGCATTCGGTCGTCTTTCTGCCGCCCCTACGCCTGCTCCGGCAACCGCGACCACACTGATCGGGCAGCAAGTATTC
>Ga0307475_10000324_pt1 | contig 29099 bp, 28 predicted proteins | sample atmos_gasesECM1C_FD_203317 | JGI IMG/M metagenome (GOLD analysis project Ga0307475, IMG submission 203317) | Hardwood forest soil microbial communities from Morgan-Monroe State Forest, Indiana, United States - atmos_gasesECM1C_515 | ecosystem: Environmental > Terrestrial > Soil > Temperate... | reverse complement strand
AATCTCCCGTTCCGGTGCTCGTGGGTTTGTGGCCTCTGGTCAGTTACAAACAGGCTTTGCGGCTGAATAACGAAGTGCCGGGAATCGTGATTCCTGAAACGACGCTCAAGGAAATGGAAAAAGCGGGCGAGAACGCGCGGGAGCGCGGCTTCCTCCTGGCGCGGCGCATGCTGGATTGGGCGCGCACCGCGCGCAGCGCCGGAATTGCCGGCGCCTACCTGATTCCGCCCTTCAAGCGCTACGAAGAAGTCCTGGAGCTATTCGCGTGAACGAATCGCTCGCAAGCGCAGCCCATCCAAATGCCCGTCCGCCAGCGTACCAGAGGCGGAGGATTATTCTGATGCGACACTCTGTTTTTGTTTCGGTCATGGCGACGGCTCTGTTTCTGGCGGCGTCCACATCTCGCGCTGGCGACAACCTGAAGATTAACCCGCATCTGGATTATTCGAGCGATAGCCAGGATGGCCCGCTCATCACCGGCGATCGCCTGGACGAAGGAATCGCCGCTCACCGCGTGAACTACGTCATTATGTATGGTGAAGGTTGCTATAACTCAAAGCGGCAGGCCCGCCGCACCGTTCAGCTCTACGAGAAATATCGCGGCCGGTTGAATTTCGTGATCATCGACCTTGATCACCCCTTGTCTTCGGGCCAGAGCGAGCTGGTGAGAAAACACTACCGAGGCTCGATCCCTCATGTCTTGATCCTCGACAAAGCCGGCAAATCCCTCTATGACGCCCCGGGCGAATTCAACGAAGACGAAATCGCCGCCCTTTTCGACAAGGCACTCGCGCAATAGGAGTCTGAAGATAAGCGAAGGAAAAGCTAAAAAAACCAAAACCGCTTGCGCCGCCCGCCGGAACTTCGCGAGTCGGCGCTGTCCGCAAGTTCTGGAACGAACGGCAGCGGACGCCCCTCGAACACGGCCAGCGGATTCTCGACAAGCAGCGCGCGCGCCACTTCGCCTCCTTGCCTTTTGCTGAGGAGGTGGAAGGTTTCCTTGAGGCGCGGGGGACGCGAAGTCACGTTGTGCCCATCGCTGGCAAAAAAATGAATCGCGCCTGCTTCGAGCCATTCCTTGGTCACCTCCAGCGCCGACTTCCCGAATTTTCCGAGCAGCGATTGCGCCGTCACCTGCACCAAGCAGCCCTGCCGCAGCCAGCCGAACAGCCGCTCGGGCTTCGAGCGAATCAGCGGATTGCGTTCCGGATGCGTGATGATGGGAGTGAGCCCCGCGAGTTGGAGTTCGTGCAGCACCTGATCCATCGACGCCGGAATTGAGAAGTCGGCGAATTCGACGAGCAGGTAGTTCTTCTGGTTGAGCGTGTAGCGGTGCGGCTCGAGGCGAATATCGCGGAGATTTTCGAAGCTGAGATGAAAATCGCAGCCACTAGCGAACCTCAGGCGGCCTTCGAAGCGCGCTTGCATTTCGCTCCGCCGCGCCTCGACCAGTTTCGGTTCGAAGCGATGGTTCGGACTCGCGTGGGGGGTGCCAATGACGTGCGTGATCCCGTCGGCGACGGCCATTTCCGCCATGGCGCATGCTGTTTCGAAGGAATCGGGGCCGTCGTCAAGGCCGTGGAAAATGTGGCAGTGAATATCAACCATGTGCATTCGAGAATAGCGCAGGCGAGAAGCGATCACAACGGAGCAGAGAACGAGTGGATGAAGACGAAGAGGGAAAAGTGCGGGGAGAAAGATGAGAAGTGTCCGCAGGCTAAGGCGCACCCCCCAGGACAAGAATGCCTCATGAATGTCCGCCCGCTTTCCGTGGTGCACGCGCAGCCGACGGAACTGAATTCCGTTGAGATCAGCTGGCAATCATGCCACGCGTCGCACACCAGCAGCGCCAATCTTTCACGCCATTGCGTTTTGCGCGCCGCCATTCCCGGCTGCCTGTTTCGAGGTATGGATTCTTGTTATATTCTAGATTCGGACTGACCGTGCGGCGTAAGACCGCTGTGCGGCTCGAAAATCACAGACAAACGAGTGAGGGACGGAATGGGCGCTGAGCGCAAGCCGGAATTCTTCGCAGGGAAGAGCATAAGAGTCGGCATCGTCGGATGCGGTTATGTAGGCTTGCCGCTCGCGTTGCGGTTTGCAGACGTGGGCCAACGCGTCACCGGATTTGACCTAGACAAAGCGAAGGTGGAAAAACTGAACGCGGGACAGACATACATTCAACATATTCCGGCCGAAAAGATTCGCCAGCACGTCGCGGACAAACACTTCGACGCCACCACGGATTTCACGCGAATACGCGAGATGGACGCGGTGCTGATTTGCGTTCCGACACCGCTCGACGAGCGGCGCGAACCCGATCTGAGTTACGTGGAAAAGACGGCGATTGCGATTGCGCCCAACCTGCAGAGAAACCAGCTCATTATTCTGGAGAGCACGACTTATCCGGGTACGACCGAAGAGCTGGTGCTGCCGATTCTGGAGCGCGGCGGTCTGCGGTGCCCGCTGGCTGATGGCGCGAAAGCGGAAAACGTGGCGACGGATTTTTATCTCGCCTTTTCGCCGGAGCGCGAAGATCCGGGAAACAAGCAGTACGGGCTGGCGCAGATTCCGAAAGTGGTGGGAGGCGTCAATCCGCCCAGCAGCCGCGCGGCGGCCGGGCTATACGCACAGATCGTATCGCGGGTCGTGCCAGTAAGCTCAACGCGGGCCGCGGAAATGGTGAAGTTGTTCGAGAATATTTTCCGCTGCGTCAACATCGCGCTGGTGAATGAACTGAAGCAGCTTTGCCTGCGGATGAATCTCGATATCTGGGAAATCATCGACAGCGCAGCCACGAAGCCGTTCGGGTTCATGCCGTTTTATCCCGGACCGGGTCTAGGGGGACATTGCATCCCGGTGGACCCGTATTACCTTTCGTGGAAAGCGCGGGAATACGATTTTTCAACCCGCTTCATCGAGCTGGCTGGGGAAATCAATACGGAGATGCCGTATCACGTGGTGAATGCGGTGACCGAAGCGCTGAACGAGCGGCAGAAAAGCCTCAAAGGATCGAAGGTGCTGCTGCTGGGCGTAGCTTACAAAAAAGATGTGGACGATTTGCGGGAGTCGCCATCGCTGAAGCTGCTCGAACTGCTGACGCATCGTGGCGCACTGATGGACTACAACGATCCGTTTTTCCCGGCGTTGCACAAGATGCGCCACTACGATTTCTCAAACATGCGGTCGGTCGATCTCTCGCCGGAACGGATTTCCAGCTACGACTGCGTACTGATCGCCACCGACCACACCAGCTACGACTATGAGGCGATCGTGAGAAGCGCGAGACTGGTTGTGGACACCAGGAACGCCACCCGGCGGGTGAAGGAAAATCGAAACAAAGTCGTGCACTGTTGACCCTCGTCCCAGGGGACTGCTAGAGGTGGAAGCGAACCGAGCGGCTTTTTAATGAAGCGCAAGTTTCTGTGGCGAGGTGCGGTCGCGCTTTAAAATCTCCGAGAATTTCGCACCGCAACAGGCCGCTCGAAAGAAGCGCAGAAACGCTTTCGCTTGCATTTCAAAACACACCGGTGCCTATAGCTTCAAACGGATGGCCCACTATCCCGCAGACTGCTTGGTGAACAAAGCGGCCCCGCGAACATGCTCTTGCTCCGATCGTGCATCCGAAAATCGTAAGGCACTCATGGATAAGGCTTTAGCTTGCGTGTTCAATGAATTACGCAGCGGCAAGGATAGTCCCATTGCGGGACACCGATACTGGGGCTATGTTTTTGAGTATGGCGATCCTCACCTCCAAGCAGCAGGACAAAAAGGATTGGACCCCGGATCCTGGGCGGCGCAGGAGCATGCGCGTGCTGTTGAGCGTGCCGATCCAGGTGAGCGGGAAGACGGCCGACAACCAGGATTTCCGCGAAGAGACGCGAACGCTGGTCGTGAACGCCCATGGCGCGTTGATTTCACTGGCTGCCAGCGTCGCGTCGGGACAGAAAGTTACGGTCGCCAACAAAGCCACGGAAAAATCGCTCGAATGCAGAATCGTGTATTTGGGAAACCCGCAGGCAGGCAAGACGCAAATGGGAATCGAGTTCGTAAAACCGTCGTCGTCATTCTGGCAGATTGATTTTCCACCGGATGACTGGGTCGTGCCGGAAAATTAGGGTCCGCTCGAAGCAGTTCCATCCTTACTGCGAAGCAGACGTCAGTTCAACGCGAAGACTTCCTAAAGGCAAATCGGCCTGCATCTCGACCGGAGTGTGCGCAGGGTCGTGGGCCAGCCAGAGCAAGAAACTTGACCCGGTGACCTCGTTGCCTGATTGATAGATGCGAATCGAGATGCGCGACGCCGAATAGTTTCCGGCGGCCACGGCTACAGCGTCGTTGGGAGTTTCAAGGCGCGCGTGCATATCGAACAAGTTTTTGCCATCGTACACCGGGGCACGATATTCCGGCGTTTTTTGCCAGTCAACACTGCGAAGCGCGTAAAGCGCTCCCAGGGGATCGCGAGTGTCGGCGAGAACAAGAGTGGCCGGAAAGCCGGAGCGCGGAGTCTGCCCCTGGGCAATCAGGTAAATCGTTTGTTCCTTCTTGCGCCCCATTTCATCCAGGTGCAATTCAAACTGGCGGCTCTCGAGAGTGACCGAATCGGTGTAAGAGTCGAACTGGTCGTCGATGGTTGCGAGTGACCGAGCAGTACTCAAGGTGTGCGCGGAAGCGCGAAAGTGCCAGGTCGGCCAGTCGAGCAGGCCGCGGCGCTCCGGGATGTTCAACTGGACAGACGCGGCATTGGTAAAAACGGACCAGGAAACACGGTAATTCAGAATTTCGCCAACGTGAAACGGCATCGGCAAGTCTTTGGCGGATGGTTTCGAATGCTGTTGCTTGGTTGTTTTCTGGAGACGCGCGATCGGGGGGCCTGGCGCAATGTGGGCGAAGACGCGAGTGGAAGCAATCAGCAGGGAAACCGCCAGGACCGCTGCGAGAAGATGACGGAATCGGACTGGCGGCATGGCATTTCGCATAGATTCCAATGGCAAAGTGTCCTCCAGGCGCCCCTAGAAGAATAGGAACAGTCGAAGTTCATCTTTGGTTGTCCGCGCGGAGGCGCCGAGCTATATTCAAGCGTACCTGAAAGAGGACGACAGAAGCCATTGCGTCCGAACGGTGCTTGCGGAATTGAGTCATTCTCGCTGGACCTTCCGCTCCGAAAGGATCAATCAAGAATGCGCTACCTGGTAACCGGTGGTGCCGGATTTATCGGCTCGAACATTGTGGATGAGCTTTTGCGCCGCGGCCAAGACGTGACCGTACTGGACGATCTGTCGGGCGGAAAAGAAGCTAACCTTGCCGGTGTTCGCCAAAGAATCGACCTTAAGATCGGAACGATTACGGACCTGGCGGCGGTGCAATCGGCGTGCCAGGGAGCGGAGCACGTTATTCACCTTGCGGCGCTGGCGTCGGTTCCACGGTCCGTAAAGAATCCAATCGAATCGAACCGGGTGAACATCGACGGCACGTTAAACGTGCTGGTGGCGGCGCGCGACGCAAAAGTCCGGCGGGTGGTGTTCGCCGCGTCTTCTTCGGCGTATGGCGAGTCTGCTTCGCTACCAAAAGTGGAGACCATGCAACCGGCACCGATATCGCCCTACGGCGTAACGAAATATGTGGGTGAACTCTACGCTCAGGTTTTTGGGCGTGTGTACGGGCTGGAGAATGCGTCGGTGCGATATTTTAATGTGTTCGGGCCCAGGCAGGATCCTACGTCGCAGTATTCGGGCGTGCTTTCGCGATTCATGCTCGCTCTGATAGAAGGGCAGCCGCCGCTGATTTACGGGGATGGTGAACAGTCGCGTGACTTTACGTACGTTGACAACATCGTGGACCAGACACTTCGCGCATGCGAGGCGAAAGGCGCCTCCGGGCTGGTGTTCAACGGAGGCACGGGAGCGCGAATTACCTTGAATCAAGTGCTGAATCTGCTTGAAAAAATCACAGGAAAGAGAATTCAGGCGAAGTACGAGCCGGTGAGGTCGGGCGATATCCTGCACTCGCAGGCCGATATTTCATTGGCGGCGAAAGTGCTGGGCTACCAGCCGCGCGTCCATTTTGAAGAAGGTCTCAAGCGAACCTGGGAGTGGTACAAGAGCGCTTACGGGAAGAAATAATCTGCAAAGGATTCAGGAGGTTGCGCCCTCGAGGTGTGCGGGGAGCTCGACCAGGCTGTCGAGCATTAAATCGGGCGGATGGGCGCGCAGGCCTTCGGCGCCCAAACCGTAGCTGACGCCGCAAGCCCAGGTACCGGCATTGCGCGCCGTCTGGATGTCCACCTCGGAATCGCCCACGATCATTGCTTCTTGCGGAGAGGCCTTCAGGTCGCGCAAGAGAGCCTGCACGCCGATCGGGTCGGGCTTTTTCTTCTCGAAACTGTTCCCTCCATAGACGTAGCGGAAATAACGCGAGAAGCCGAGGCCGTCGAGAATCGCACGGCTGAAATTCACGGGCTTGTTCGTAAGCACCGCCATCGGATGTGCTTCGAGTAGCGCGAGACCTTCGCGCACGCCGGGATACGGCACGGTGTTGTCGAGCATGTGGGAGCGGTAGTAGGAAAGAAAATGAGCCAGGCCAGCGTCCGCTTCGGCGTCGCTTACGCCTAGGCCAAGCGAGCGGCGCACCAGAACCGGAGCGCCATTGCCGACAAAACCGTATACCGTTTCGTGCGGGATGGGTCGGCGGCCCATATGCTCGAGCATGGCGTTAATCGAAAGGGCCAGATCGAGCTTGGAATCGATGAGCGTGCCATCGAGATCGAAGATCAGGACCCGTACAGCGGTGAATTTGCGATTGCCTGGCATGAGCCTCGGAATGGATTTGCGAACCCTCAATTTTAGTTTGGGCGAAGGTGTTTGTCACCGACAGGTTTGGCGCGGTTTGCACGCGCTGCTACAATGAATGTTTTCGCAGGCGCTTTTCTTGCTGTCCGAGGCCCAGATGGCTGAAATCCATCCTTTCCGCGCCTTCCGCTACGATACAAACCGCGTTTCACTCGAGCAAGTCCTGACGCAGCCCTACGACAAAATCACGCCGGAGATGCAGGAACGGTACTACACGGCGAGCCCGTACAACCTGATCGCCATCGAAAAGGGAAAAGCGTTTCCCGACGACACGCCGCAGAACAACGTCTACCCGCGGGCGGCGCGGAAGCTCGAAGAGTGGATCGCCCAAAGGATTTTGGTGCAGGACGCGGTGCCAAGCATTTACGTTTATTCGCAGGAATATGTCGTTCCGGGGACGGCGAGCCGGCGGACGCGAATCGGGTTCATCGCGGCGGGACGCGTGGAAGATTACGAAGCGCATGTGGTGTACCGGCACGAGCGGACGCTTTCTCGACCGAAGGCAGACCGTATCGAGCTTCTGCGGCACACGCGCGCACAGACGGGCCAGCTCTTCATGCTTTACGACGATTCGTCGCGGCCAATCGGCACACTTCTCGAGGAAGCGGCCCGCGCGACGAAGCCGATCGAGCTGCACGATGAGTTCCAGGTGACGCATCGGCTATGGCCGGTGTCGGACCGGGCGTTGATCGGGCGCTTGCAGAAGGAAATGGCTGGAAAGAAACTGCTCATTGCCGACGGGCACCATCGTTATGAAACCGCGCTGAGTTACCGGAACGAATGCCGGGAGCGGGCGGAGAAATCAGGGTCGGCGATCGATCGTTTCGCCGCGTACGAATTCGCGATGATGACCTTCATCAACACGCATTCGAAAGGGCTGACCATTCTTCCCACACATCGGGTGATCAGAAACGTCGCAAACTTCGATTTCGAGCGGTTCCGCACGGCGGTGGCGCCGTATTTCGATTGGTATTCGTATCCTTTTGCGGATGCGGAGGAGCGCAGGGCGAGCTTCGCGGAATTTCGTAAGGATCTTGAGAGCGTTAATCACGGACGCCGCGGAATCGGAGTGTATGCGGGCGGCGGGGCGTTTTATTTATTTCTGCTGCGGCGCGACGTTGATCTGGAAAGCTTGCTGCCGGATCTTTCCGAGGCGCAACGAGACCTGGACGTGGTGCTGCTGCACCGGCTGATGCTGGAAAAGGGGCTGGGGATTACGGCGGAAGCGGTGACCGCGGAGAACAACGTGACGTATGAACGCGAAATGACTGTTACCGTCACGGCTGTGGATGGGGGCGGCGCGCAGATTGCGTTTTTGTTAAATGCGGTGCGTGTGAAGCAGGTGGCCGATATTGCGCTGGGAGGGGATGTGCTGCCACAGAAGTCCACGGACTTTTACCCGAAACTGCTTAGCGGACTGACCGTGTATCGACTGGAAGGCCGATTGGAATCGTAGAGCGAGCAAAAGAAGCGCGGCTCGGCAGCAAGCCGGGCCGCGCTTCGAAGAGCTGTGCGCGGAACCTTGCTACTTGAAGCTCGAGACGGCGAGGGCTTCGTTGTCGTAGGTGTCGAAGACGGTCATGAGCTTCGTCACCTGCAGGACTTCCTTGAATTTGGAGCCCAGGTTAGCGAGCTTGAGCGTGGCGCCCTGCGAACGCGCGCTGTGGAAGGTGGCGACGAGCGTTCCGAGACCGGCGCTATCGATGTAGCTCACATTCGACAGATTGAGCACGATCTTCTTCTTTCCCGCGGCGAGCAAGCCCTTCACTTTTTCGCGAAACGCGTTGCTCTCTTCCCCTAGTACGATGCGTCCCTCAATCTCGATTACAGTTACGCCACTGACATCACGGTCGGTCATTCTCAGTGCCACGTTCGCGCCTCCTCAATAGCTGGAAATCGTGTGTGCAGTTGTTTTCGGAGAAGCCCTTCGCTGCCGATGCGCGGCGGGCCAGCTCCCTAAATATAATCCGAACAGGACATATAGTAGCCGCAAGCACAGCAAATCAACTTGCAGCGTTGCGGCACCAGCCGACTGGAGCAGCGCGGGCAGTACCCGGAAGCGAAGTCCGGGAGCCTTCCCGCGGTTCCTCGAATAGGGCCGTTCGACTCCGATGTGTGGGCCGGTAGTGAAGACGGTTCAGGCTGTGCCATCCCTGGACGTCCTTCGGACAGCTGTTTATAACACACTCCCCGTATGGGGAAAAGCAATCGTAAACTTGTCGCGGAGGCGCCTGGGCGGAACGCGACCAGCGGTGTACTCCTGTTTCTTAGACACCATGGAAGCGGTTTGAGTGCCCTCGTTTGATCAAGCGTGAATTGCGCGATGAGGCGGAGTAAAATGCGCCGGAGAACTTTAGAGCAACCGAAGAAGCGAACCCAGCGTCTGATACTGTAACGCGACGAAGGAGGTGGCTGTGAAGACGAACTTTCGATTCGCGCTAGCTTTGGCGCTTCTCCTGGCACTTCCGCCTCTAGCTTCCCCGCAGCGCCCAGGGCACCTCGCCAGCGCCCCGACTGCGCCGCGTTCGCGAGCCGTGGCAGTCCATGGAGCAACGTCTCACCTGACGGCAAGCCGAAAACCCGCGAGAGCGAAGGCGGCAGGCGATCTGCAAGGCGACCCGCTGACGATTCAACAATTGCTCGATCCCTTCCCGGCGTTCGGCTTTGACTTCGAGCATCTCAATGCGCTTGACCGCGATCTCGCCATTAAGGCGCTCATCGATCCAATCACGGAGCAGCGCCTAGCGCTCGCGGAACGCATCGACCGGAGGAATACCCGGTTTGGATCCTCGGGCTTCTTTCTGCTGGATGGCGGAGGGGCGTACGTCGTGCCCTCGGGACCCGACTCAGCTGACCAAGCACCGGCCCAACCGCAGCAACCCCAGGTAATTGTCGTGCAGATGCCCGCGACGCAGCAGGCGGGTCAGGAATCCAGTGCTGAGCCGGAAGTGCGCGACTCAGGGCCCCTGCCGGACGTTGGGGAATTCACACTCATTTTGCGCAATGGTTCTCAGATTCGTGCGGTGGCGTTTACGCGCATGGACGACAAAATCGTTTACATCACGCCTTCCGGCGGGCGCCGCTCACTGGCGGTCACGGACCTGGACACCGATTCGACCGAACGCACAAACCAAGAGAACGGCACGCCGTTGCAGCTTTCCCTCTAGAATGAAGCAACAAAATATCGCGAGATGAAGTGCGCCTGAGGTCCTACGAACCGGAGCGGCGAACAGGCTCCGGCATGTACAGACCGGCTTCGGCAGGCAGACCCGCGCGCTCGAATTGCACGGTGGTGTGATTGATGTGGAAGTTGTGCGCGAGAATTTCCCTGATACCTGCGAGAATTTTTTCGCTGTCTTCCATGTGCATGTCGGGAATGCGGACGTGGCAGGAGAGCGCATGGAGATCCGTGCCGAGCGTCCAAATGTGAATATCGTGTACTTCCTGGACCCCTTCGACGCGAAGCATGGCTTTGGCGACTTCCTCAAGGTGAATGCTCCGCGGTAAACCTTCGAGAAGAATGTGGCTGCTCTCGAGAAGAATTCCCCGACCCGACCAAAGAACCATCGCGCCGATGGCGATACCGATTACCGGATCGGCCCAGTTCGCCCCGGACCAGCGGATCAGCAGTGCGCCGAAAATAATGGCGATATTGGAAAGAGCGTCGAACAGGTTGTGAAGCCAGACGGTGCGAAGGTTCAAGTCGCGGCGGCTGCTGTGCACCGCGAACGTGATGCCTCCATTCACCACCAGAGCCACAAGCGATACCCACAACATGATTCCGGTGTGCACGGGAACGGGAGTCCGCAGCCGTTCGACGGATTCGTAGATGAGGAAAAGCGCGACCAACGCGAGCAGCGTCGCATTTACAAAAGCGGCCAGAATTCCCGCGCGATGATAGCCATAGGTCTTTTCTTCAGTCGGAGGACGCTTGGCCCAGCGAGTGGCTAGCCAGGAAATCACGAGTGTGGGAACGTCCGTGAGATTGTGAACGCCGTCGCTGACCAGCGCGATGGAGTGTCCTGCAAAGCCAGCGACAAGCTCGACGAAGACCAGAGCCAAGGTCGCGAGAACCGCGGCACCAAGGATGGCGGTCATCGGATGGACCATGCCCGAAGCAGGCGTGTGGGCGTGGTGGCCGCGCTCGCGTTCCCGGTCATGAGCATGAGAGTGCATTCCACCGAATTCTACCGCACTGGCGCCCGGTGGGCAGCTTCTAGCAATGAAACTTGCTAGAACCGCCAGGAGTCTAATGGGAATGAACTTCGCGGACGAAACGCAATTGACTTCGCTCGCTGCACCCGCCTACCATGGCAACGGTTTTGGCCTCGGGGTTCAAAAGGGGCGCTTGAGCCCAGCGTCGCGATGCGCCTAGCGATGACCCATAACATAGCCAAGTTGACCTTCTGGGGAGTTCGCGGTTCGACGCCAACGCTTGATCGCGACACTTGGCGCTACGGCGGAAACACGCCGTGCCTCGAATTGGCCGCGCCGGGCGGAACGAAGTTCATCCTGGACTGCGGCACCGGCCTGCGGATGCTGGGCAATCACTGGATGCAGGCGCACCCCGGGCACCAGATCGAAGCGCATATTCTGGTCACGCATTACCATTGGGATCACATTCAGGGTATCCCGTTTTTTCATCCCTTCTTCGAGGCACAAAATAAATTTCACTTCTACAGCTTTCAGTCCGAATTCCTGGGGCAGAACAGCCTTCGAAAGGTGCTCGAAGCGCAACTGGCCAGCCCTTACTTCCCAGTAGACGCCAGCATCATGAGCGCGGCGCGAACGTTCCGCGAGGTAACCGGGGGCGAGCAGTGGGAAATTCACGGGACGCGGATTTCCGCTTGCTGGTTACATCATCCGCAGGGTTGTCTCAGCTATCGCGTGGATACCACTGCTGGATCGATCGTCTACGCCACCGACAATGAATCGGGTGTCGCGGAATTTGATGCCAACCTGAGGAAAGTTGCGCACGGGGCGGACGTTCTCATCTACGACGCGCAGTACTCCCCCGAGCAACTTGCTTCGACCAGGAAAGGCTGGGGACATTCGAGCTGGCTCGAAGGAGTGAAAATCGCGCGCGACGCCAAAATACGAAATCTAGTTCTGTTTCACCACGATCCAGACTCGAAGGATAAGACCGTGGATGGTTTCCTGTCGGCGGCCCGGCAGGAATTTCCCGCTACGTGGGCAGCTACGGAAGGCATGAACATCACTTTGAGCGATCGCGGCGTGGCAGTCGAGATGCGTGAGGCGCGGGCGGGCCAGCGCCGCCGGCTGCGTTTCGGAGCGACCGTCAGTGGGCAGGCCGTCGACGGAAAATCATTCGAGGAGAAGGCCACGGTGCGCGACATCAGCCTTCAGGGCGCGTATCTGGCGTTGAGCCATTTGCCGCGACTGCAATCGGAATTGCGAGTGGTAATCGAAGCGGCCGGCGATCCGGCGCACTCGAGTTCGCTGAACCTGCGAGCAACCGTGGTTCACTGCGACCCTGGCCGAGAAAAGCACTTGAATGGCGTCGGCGTGGTATTCATCGAAGAAACCGAGCTAGGCACGCCTCGCGACTAGGCTTGCTGGATTGTTGACGCGATGCTTCGCGTTCTGGCCTTGCTCCGAGCCGCGCTGGTTGCGTTCACTTATCGGATTCGTCATTGCCCGCCAGTCGGGGAGGACATCAACGGCCCCCCCTTCCGAGAATCCGCGCAAGCTACTGCAGCGGGCTGTCCGAGGTGAGACAGTTCGGCGAAGCCGGTGCGACCGCGCCCGTCGGGTTGAAGAAAATCACGCCCGACGCGTCGGAACAAAACGCGCGCTGCCCGGTCGTACCTAGCGTAATCGGCGTAGCCGTCACAACGTAGCCGTCCGAGAAACCGGCCGCGCAACCCGCAGGAACCGTGGTCACCGCAACCAGCCCCGGAACAAGCGCGAAGTTATAACCGCTCTTCTGGCCACTGGCCACCACCGTGTCCAGCAGCTCGGCATTCTGACAGTTAACTGGACCCGTGCCGCCCAGCACTCCGAGCGACGGCGGGAAACCATCACCGTACGTCGAATTGAACGTAATGGATGCGGTGGTCATCGTGCGGATGGACCCCACGGCGGAAGCTTCATTGGCCGCCATACGTGAACGAATCAAATTCGGAATCGCGATAGCCGCGATGATCAGGATGATCGCCACGACGATCAGAAGCTCAATCAACGAAAAGCCTTTTTCTCTCTTGCTCATTTCTTTTCTCCTCGCTCGTGAATCAGACGCCGACCTCATGGAAGCAGTTTCGATCGAGCACCAGCTGGCGGCAATGGTCTGAAGAGTCCATTCCGGCACACTCACTTTCATAGTACGTTCAGTACAGTTGGGCTACTCCGATTCGGATTTATGGTACTTGCCGATGGCAGCGGGATGGCCTGCCAAAGTGCGCTAAGTTAATGGAAACAAAAGGACAGCCAGCTGGTCGGAGCTAAATTCGGGGCCATACCTGAGAGCAGGGGTGTGATCCCGCTTCAAGCTCGAGGGAAGCCTCAAACACCTTCATTCAACTTGGTGATTTGTGCGTCGAGATCGGCCAGAGCGCGATTGAGTTGGTCGGTGTACCGCGGGTCGTTGCTCGCCTGCAAGTCTTTTTGAACGCGCGCCCGGGACAGGAGAAGAACCTGCCTGCGCCGATGAGTTTCTAGTTCCGCCGTCGTCAATTGCATCGCGTTTCGGGCGGCGCCCTTGTCGGCTGAATCTTGAACTTGTGCTTCAACGGACTTGCTTTCCCATCCTCTGGCCATGCGCAGAATCATACCGTGCTGTGGTGAACTCGTGGCGCGATTTTTGTAGAATTTCTAGAAAAGAAACGAATCATGCTGAAAAGCGGCCGATCCGATACACTTTTGAGGCGAGTGAGAAGGAGACGTCATGAAATTTGACGCGATCGTAATCGGTTCCGGCCAGGGCGGCAATCCCCTGTCGTACGGTCTGGCCGACAAAGGATGGAAGGTCGCGCTCGTGGAACGAAACCGGCTTGGCGGGACATGTATCAATACCGGCTGCACGCCGACAAAGACGATGGTCGCGTCCGCACAAGTGGCGCACTATGCGCGCAATGCTTCGCGCTGGGGAGTGCGGGCGAAAGACGTGAGCGTCGATCTGGCAGCAATTGTGGCGCGGAAGGATAAAGTTGTTCAGAGTTTTCGGGCGGGTCATCAACGCCGCCTGGCCGAGCGCCCCAATCTGACTTTGGTCCGCGGGCATGGCAAGTTCGTCTCGCCCTATGAAGTGCAGGTTGGCAATGACGTCCTCGAGAGCGAGCGAATATTCATCGATACCGGCACGCGTCCGGTAAACCCGCCGATCCCAGGACTCGAGTCAGTGCCCTTCTTCACCAATGCAAGCTTGCTGCAGCTCCAGGAGCTTCCGAAGCATTTGATAGTGATTGGCGGCGGCTACATCGGACTCGAATTCGGCCAAATGTTTCGGCGGTTCGGCAGCCGAGTAACCGTCTTGCACAGCCAAAACATGCTTCTCACCCGCGAGGATCCGGACATCGTAGCGGAACTGCAGCAGGCACTCGAAGCAGAGGGAATCACATTTCAGCTCGGCGCGCGTACGACGCGAGTTTCCGGCGCGCGCGGCGATATCTCACTGACCATCGAAACAAAACAAGGTGCGACGACAATCAGCGGTTCGCACCTGCTGGTCGCCACGGGACGCCGCCCCAACACGGACGATCTGGGCCTAGAAAAGTCAGGCGTCGAGAGCGACGCACGCGGCTATATCGAGGTGAACGGACGGCTCGAAACAAATGTGCCGGGAATATGGGCGCTCGGGGACGTGAAAGGAGGGCCCGCCTTCACGCACATTTCTTATAACGACTATCAGATCGTTTATGGCAATCTGATCGAAGGCAAGAATCTGACGACCGAGAATCGCTATGTGCCGTACGCGGTGTTCACCGATCCACAGTTTGGGCGCGTGGGTATGACCGAAAGAGAGGCTCGCGCTACGGGCCGCAAACTGAAGATCGGGACCTACCCGATGGCCAACGTGGCTCGCGCAATCGAACGAGACGAAACGGCGGGCTTGATGAAGGTCATCGTGGACGCTGAAACCGACCGTATTCTGGGGGCCGCAATCCTGGGAACCGAAGGCGGCGAGCTGGTGCAAATTCTCGGCACACTCATGCGCGCAGCAGTGCCGTACACCGTCTTGAAGGGAGCGGTGTACATTCATCCGACGCTTGCGGAGGGGTTTTTTGGCCTGATGGATGCAGTGAAACCGGTGAACTGAAAGGCAGGCACCGAGCCCGTTCAAGACGATTTCATCCTGCGTGTGCCAGGGGTTCGATGGCGGTAGTGCGCGCCTCGGGACTCACCCCAACACCATCGCGAAATGCAACGAAGCGGCCGGAAACTGCCGGGACGCGCTCGCCAGGCACAATGATACCTACCAGATTCAAGGGATCGGCTGCTGAGATTGTGATGATCTGACCGGTCGGCTCCTGTGAGCGGGTGGCACGCAATGATTCCACCGCGACTGGCAGCGCAAACTGCTCGCCCAGGAAACCGCTTACAAATCTTCCGCCGCGCACTTCGCCGCGATCTTCGAGTCTGCGCAGCGCCATGAGTACTTCGCGCCACCGAGGCAAAATAGATTCGCGCGTCAAGATTTCACGGAAGACGATGCCGTAGCGGTTGAGGAGCATGCGGCACGCCGCCTCGAGCGCTGGGGAGCGGTCGCTACTTTCGACGGAAAAGGGTTCGGGGTAGAGCAACGACCAGCGGCCCGAGCTGTGCCGCGGACGCGAGCTGCGTCCCTGTCCATGCCCGGAGCGGCGCTTGGGATCGAGCAACGCGCGCAGATTATCGAAGCCGTCGGCGGTTATGACTCCGGCGGCGACCAGTTCCCAAAGCGCGGATTCGATCTCTGCTTTCAACTTGCTTGTGCCGCGCACAATGTCCGCGAAGAAGGAAGCCCCGCGATGCTTGAGGAACTGCAGCACGTCGCGTGCACTCGGACTGAGCACACCCGGTTGCTCCTCTGCGGAGGACGTCGCATGGTGCGGAATCATCCAGTCGGCGTCATCGCGAACGAAGAATGTGATGGGTGCAACACTGCTCGGCACCACGCGCCGAGTCCCCTCCGCAGAATCGTCGAGGAATGCCGGGTGCGGTGACAGCCGTCCCCAACCGACCGCGCCGGTCAGGCACAGTTGATCGAGGATGGCCGGATTGTAGTCGGCCACGCGCTTCGCGAGAATTTGGCGCTCCCACGCATTGGCCGGCGCTTCGTAACCTTGGAGTTGTCGCAGCGCCTCGAGAGTTCCGCGCTCGCCGAGAAGTTGCGTGCCCGGCGCAAGATGTTGCCAACGAAGGACCCAACGCATAAATTGCGCTGCGGTTACCGGTTGAATCTCCTTGCGGAGTTTGCCGATCGTTAGCCGGTGGATCCGTGCCAGCAGGCGGCGCTCGCACCACTCGGTGACGGATGAGGCTGGATCTGTAAAGCGGCCACGCAGAATTGCGCCACCGGCTTCGAGGCTCAGAAAAACCTTCTCGATTTCCGATTCCGGCAGGCCGAGCAAGCCGGAGAGTCCACTCGCTGTGAGGGGCCCTGAATGCTGCATCCAGCCGGTGACGATCGCGAGCAGCGCATCGTCCCTCGTGAGCCGAGCCGTCTTGAATTCGGAAATGTCAGCAATCGAGGTTTCGAACTCCGCGGCCGGGAAGATTTGCGCAAACGGTCGGACCTTCTCTGCCGCTACCCAGTAGGTGCGATTTTTATCGATGGCCCGCATGGCGCGTCGTTGAGAAACCAATTGTTGAAATAATACGTGCCAGTTCGTGGATGAGGCTTCTGGCGCTATTTCCGGCTCGGGTAAGGCGATTAGAGTCAGCAAGCCATCGTGGAGCTCGTCAGCGTCGCGAACATCGAGCCAAGCTTCTTCGCGTACCTCGGCGATCGCGGCGGGATCGAGCCGGCCAACTTCGGACAGAATTGCCTCCGGCAAAACTCGCCGCATCTCGACGGCGCGCGCGCGTCGCTCTTCCAGTGGGGCATCGTCGAGATAGGCGTACGGATTGGCATTGAGGATTTCGTGAGAAAACTGGGATGGCACGGGAGTATCCACCGCGATGCAGCGGATTCGGCCGTCAAGAATTCTTGCCAGGATATCCTTCAAGCCATCGACGTCCATGGCCTCGGTGAGGGCGTCCTTCATCACCTCGCGCACCAGAGGATGTTCGGGGATCTGCATCTCGCCAGCGATGTTCTCCTGGCAGGCAGCGGCATCGGGAAACACTGACGCGAGCAGATCATCCGCGCGCATGCGCTGAATATGCGGCGGAACTTTTTTGCCACCCTGGAACCTTAGAAGCATCAGCGCGCGCGACGCATTCCACCGCCAGCGCGCAGTAAAGATCGGAGAGGCAAGTACGGCCTGCTCGAGAACATGTCCAACAGACGCAGGATGCAGGAAACGAAAAACATCTTCCAGCGGGAAGCTGTGCTGCTCCGCAAGCGAGATGTTCAGACCGTCATCTGTGGCGGCGGCTTGCAGTTCGAAATTAAACGTGCGGCAGAAACGCTTGCGCAGCGCAAGCCCCCAGGCTTTGTTGATACGTCCGCCGAACGGAGCGTGAATTACCAGCTGCATGCCGCCGCCTTCGTCGAAAAAGCGCTCGGCGACGATGGTCTTCTGCGTGGGAACCACCCCTAGGACCGCGCGACCAGCGACAATGTATTCGACAATTTGCTCGGCACCGGCGCGATCTACGCCGCACTCTTTTTCGAGCCAAGCGATTGCGTCGCGAACCGGTTGCGAATCCTGGGCGGAATATCCAGGCGCAACGCCACGAACCATTTCATCCACTTTTTCGCGCAGATCGGCCACTTGCAGCGACAGTTCGGCCGAGCGCGCGGGGGCTTCGCCAAGCCAGAAAGGCACGTTGGGCGCGGCACCGTGTGCGTCTTCGACTAGTACTTTTCCCGCTTGCACTCGACGGATTCTCCACGAAGTGTTTCCAAGCAGAATCACGTCTCCGCGGAGGCTTTCAACGGCGAAGTCTTCGTCCACGGTGCCGATCACGGTGCCTTCGGGTTCGGCAACCACGGTGTAAAGCGCGTTATCGGGAATCGCGCCACCGCTGGTGATGGCGGCGAATCGGCTGCCTCTTCGGCCGCGCACGCGTCCGTTGACGCGGTCGCGATGAAGATATGTTCCGTAACGGCCGCGGCGAGCTGCGATGCCTTCAGAAAGCATTTCGACAATGGTATCGAAGTCGGCCCGCTGCAAATTCCGGTACGGATAAGCGCAGCGGACCAGCGCGAACAGCTCGTTTTCCTTCCAATCCTCCGCCGAACACATGGCAATAATCTGCTGCGCCAGAATATCGAACGGCGCCTCCGGAACCGCGATCGAATCGAGATCTCCCTGCCGGATCGAACGCACGAGCGCCGCGCATTCCAGAAGCTCGTCGCGGGTGGTGGCAAATATGCGGCCTTTCGGAACCGCGCCCCGCCAGTGGCCGGCGCGCCCGATCCTCTGTAAAGCAACGGCAATCGCGCGCGTCGAGCCGATCTGACTGACCAGATCCACCGCGCCGATATCAATTCCTAGTTCGAGCGAAGCGGTCGCAACGAGCGCGCTTACTTCTCCAGCCTTGAGTTTGTTCTCGGCAGCGAGCCGCAATTTCCGCGAAAGGCTGCCGTGGTGCGTCGCGACGGCGTCCTTGCCAAGGCGTTCTTCAAGGTGATGCGCCACGCGTTCGGCCAGCCGGCGCGTATTCACGAAGACCAGAGTGGAACGATGCTTGCGCACGAGTTCCGCAAGCCGGTCGTAAATCTCATCCCAAGCCTCGTGTGAAGTGACCGGCGATAATTCGCTGGCGGGAACCTCGACGGCAAGATCCAGCTCACGACGATGCCCGATATGGACCACGACAGGATCGGGCCGACTGCCCGTAAGGAAATGCGCGATCAGTTCGATAGGCTTCTGTGTGGCGGAAAGGCCGATGCGCACGGGAGGACATTCGGTGAGCGCTTCCAATCGTTCGAGTGAAAGCGCGAGATGCGAGCCTCGCTTGTCATCAGCGACGGCGTGAATTTCATCCACGATCACGGTTTCGACGGACCTCAGAATTTCCCGGCTTTTCTCGGCTGTGAGAAGGATGTACAGGGATTCCGGCGTGGTGACCAGAATGTGCGAAGGCCTTTGGAGCATGGCGCGGCGCTGATGGATCAACGTGTCGCCTGTGCGCACCGCCACGCGAATCGGAGGCATCAGCAAACCGCGCTGCGCAGCCAGTTGCAGAATTTCGCCCAGTGGTGTCTCTAGATTTTTCTGGATGTCGTTGGATAGTGCTTTCAGCGGCGAAACATAGAGAACTTCCGTTCGGTCCGTCAATTCGCCTGCGAGCGATTTGCGCACCAGCCGGTCGATACAAGTGAGAAACGCCGCGAACGTTTTTCCCGAACCGGTGGGCGCTGAAATGAGGGTAGTTTTTCGCGCCAAGATGTGCGGCCAGCCGTACTCTTGCGGCTCCGTGGGAGCTCCGAAGCGGCGCTCAAACCATTCCCGAACAATCGGGTGGGCCCAATTCAAAGCGTCGGATGGAATTCGGAGCAGGTTCGCTGCATTCATGAATGGGCGTCAGGCTCGGCGCGGGACTCCAAAAGAGCGCAACAAGCATGGACGCACCACTAGAATACTATTTTCCTTGGCCGGCGCACAAAGGGAGACGCTTCACGCAAAGGCACATAACGGCGACGTTAGGTGGCGGCAAACTCTGAGGTTGTGAGTTGTTGTGAGTGTATTAGCGATTTAACGCCAATCTGCCCCAGAGTCGCTGCGCTACACTGTCATCCCCTCGGGAAAAAACCGTGAAAAGAAAATGAGAAGAAACGGTTATTCGCGCGGCGTGTGGGTTTCTGCGCTCGTTCACGCAACGCCCGACGCCACTGCCTCTCGTTTTGCTGGCAGAAGCGCTAACAAGACGCCTCCGATCGCAATGACAACGACCACATCGGTAAAGTCCCTGTGGACGCCGTGAATCCGGGCTTCTACGGTTTGAATAGCCATCACCACGCCATGAGAGATGTTCCACCAAGCCGCTAGAGCAATCATCGAGCGATGCTCAGGTGGTCTCCTTGCGGCTATGAGTAGAAAGACCCCGACCGGAATAAAGAAGCTCAGAAACATCGGCTCGACCTCGTTCTTCCGCTCCAAAAGCCAGCTGGAATGCTGCAGATCCATATATAGAAAATAAATTAGGGCCAGATTGAACAGCCCCACGATCACCAGGACGATCTGTGTTAGGCGTTCTCTTTTCACATTGACCTCATTCGAGCGAATTTTGTTGCGAGCGCTGCAGCGGCTCACGCAGAGGATTCACAAACTAGCGCACAGGAAAGCAAAAAACAAAATCTGCAATGCCGCTGCTGGTCCATCGCGTGCAGATACTCAAACCACAGTCAACTGTCGAACAGATTATCACTACCTATCTCAAGAGATCTCAAGATGCGACAATTCCGGACGGGTGGGAGTCGAACCCGTTAAAAACGGATGTCTAGAGGGGAAAGCCGGTGGATGCCTTTATGGTGGCGCATTGATTGCAGTGGCGCTCGGAGTGGCCGGCGGCGAGGATGAACCATTGGTAGCAATCGAGTTCGCCGAACAAGGGATGCGGCATGAAATAGTGGCGCAGCTCCTTGGTATCGGCCGCAGTGGTGGCGAATTCGATGGTGCGCTGGCGGGCGGCGTCGAATTCAGTTAGAAGATTGGAGAGGGGCCAACGCGAAGTTGGGCGCAGGGGTTCGGGCGCGGTGATTGGCTGGACGACGCGACCAAAATTTGCCAACAGCTGTTCGTCGGTCATGACAGGTTTTTTGGAAGGATCGGGCGTCTTTTGGAGCGTCCGTGTCAGGCCAACAAGGATGTGCTGCTCGACGATCGTCATGTGCTCGAGATTTTCTGCCACCGACCAGCGACTCGTGTCGGGACGATATTGAAGTTGCGCGGGCGTGAGCCCGTAGGCGGTGCGATGCACTAGATCGCGGGTTTTTGAGAACAGCGCGAACATTGCATTGCGTTCGGCTTGGGTGATAATGGTTTGCCTCCCGAGCTAAACAGGCGCGATTTGAGCCAATCATACCTCTCGTAGTAGTGAAGCCAAAGCGCGATTCGAACGACAAAAGGGCTCAGTTGCGTTGCGCTCTTCTCGCCACAAATGGACGAGTAGACGCCTGTATCACCATCCCAGAGGCCCGTGGGATGGTAGTCTTGACAAATCCTGCTGTTTGTCCTACTATAACAGGACAAATATGTGTCTAGTGTGCTGTTATAACAGGACATTATGATATATTTGTCCTGCTATACCAGGACAATAATGTGGCGATTGTCCTGGTATAGCAGGACAGGAGGCTATGTATGAAAGACGAATTCCGTGATCTTCGACTGCGCCAACTGACCCGCAGTCTATCTGCCTTCGAGGCAGCTAAGCAGGAAACGCGTCCACAGCGGGGTTGGCTCCGAGCTATTCGCGAGGGCTTGGGACTCAGTCTTGATGACGTTGGAAAAAGACTGGGACAATCGCGGCGCCGCATTCAAGAATTCGAAGAAGCCGAAAAGAGGGACCGAATTACGTTAGACAGCCTACGGCGCGTGGCCGCCGCACTGGATTGCGAGTTCGTGTACGCCATCGTTCCAAAATCGGGCACCATCACCGAGCTTGCTGAGCGGCGCGCGCGCGCACAGGCCACAGAAGACGTTCTTGATGTTGAGCATTCTATGGCTCTCGAAAACCAAGGAACGGGAAATGTCAAAGAATTGATCGAGGAAGAGACAAAGCGCCGACTCAAGAAGCAATGAGCACAATCCCCAATCTGAATGATACCCCTGGCAACACGCCGCTTCATCCCGACGATGCGGCACAGCTAATTCCGAACCTTGCAACCAGAAGAGAGTTGGACGAGTGGGAGCGAGAGAACATTCTTGCCGCGCAGGGATGGGCGTTCGGTTCCAGAGTCATGAGCAGTAGAGATCCTCTGGATGAGATTTATTTGCGAGAGCTTCATCGACGAATGTTTGACAAGACTTGGAAATGGGCCGGTAAGTACAGAATACGAGATGTGAACCTTGGCTGTCCCTTCGCCGAAATCTATCAGCGAATTCCAGTTCTCTTGGGCAATGTTCGGTTCTGGATAGAGAAGGAAACTTTCGAGGTCGATGAAATCGCAGTTCGCTTTCATCACCAGTTGGTATCAGAGATACATGCTTTCCCCAACGGAAAAGGGAGGCATGGAAGACTCATCGCTAGTGTTCTCGCCGTAAAGCACGGACGGCCGAGATTCACATGGGGACGAACCGATCTTGTGAATACCGGACCCGCTCGCGACATGTATTTGGCGGCGTTGCGCGCTCTCGACGCTAATTTCAACAACATCCAACCGCTTCTAGAATTTGCGCGGTCCTGATCTGTCGTTGAAGTTATCGGTGACCTTCATCCTGAGCACCATAACGCTCGCCATGATGCTCGCCATCATGCTCGCTATGATGCCCGCCATCACGATCAGCATCATGATCACCGCTGCCGTCAACAGCAGCAGCAACAGCAGCAAAAACACGAACAGCAACACCACCATGAGCGTCGTCAATGCGAACGCGGCGTAGATCTCCCGTATCCGTCCAGCTTGGAAATGTTTCAATCGTTTGTCGGGTTATCCGCGACTTGCGGTTTCTCGCCCAAATCCTGAAACAAGCTGAGCGGGAGCGCTTTCTCGCCGGTAGCCCTTTCGACCGAACGAAATTCTTCCTGAATGGGAGCAGGGACGGAAGGAGACTCCACATCCTCAGCTGGGAGAGCAGGAAAAACTCTTGGCCGTGGCCTCGCCGCGCCTTCGGGTATTCACAGTTCTTGGGGTTGAAACCGGGATGCGAAACGGTGAGATGCTTGGCTGTGTACCAATTTCGGCTCATTGCAAAGCAGAGCTGTTACGGTGGCGAAATCTTATCGGACCGACGGTCATCCGTCAGTACACATCGAGTTAAAGATCCATTACTGCTGGACTCGTGTATTGGAGATGATGATGGAGTCAAGCGCGATCCAGAACTTCTGACGGCGAAAAGTCTCAAGGACGCGAAGGGGGGAATCATGGAATTAAAACCGGGGATGTGGGTTCGGCATCCCAAGCAGGCCCGGTGGGGTAACGGCAAAATCCTGAGTCGAGACGCAGAACATTTACACATTGTGTTTTCGGAAGTCGGAGAGAAGTTAATCGACCTTCAATTCGTGAACCTCGAAGAAATTGAGGTCCCTGCAAATGCTAGCACTCTCACACCTCGGGTTCGAGACACGGCAGAGCTAGAGCAATTGTGTACGCGGTTTCACGAGCGATTCAAAGACCGAAGAAAAACAACTGACGATGGCAGCATGCAGCATGGCGTTGAAAGTCTTAAGGGATATTAGGGAACGAGGGAACCTTACCCGTGCGACTGCCCAGCAACTATTCAACTGGTGCCACACAGGAGCTTCATATACCGAAGGGATAGACCTTGCCCAACAGATTTGCCGATGCATCTACGGGCGAGTTCCAACTCGCGCCGAAATCAACGCAGCAGGACTGTGATAAAGTCGTGTGAAAAATGACGGGAACCGCTCAAAAAGTACTACGAATTTACTACAGTGCACCACTTTGGGGCATTCGAATGTTCACCGCAGTTCTGGCAAATGCTATAGAATCAAGTCCTTGCATGCGGTGGGGCCCGTAGCTCAGCTGGTTAGAGCAGCGGACTCATAATCCGTTGGTCCAAGGTTCGAATCCTTGCGGGCCCACCAAACTGGTAGCCTCGCCTGCGCGTAGCAGCTAAACCTCGCAAAGCCCCTTCGGAGAAGGGTTTGGGACACATGGATCAAGTCCGCGACGGCTTTTTCCGAAGCTCCGCGCAATGATGATTTAAGATTAGAACCTGTGACATGAAACCCCTTGTGGCGCAGAGGTGACGGAGCGGAAAGGACGAACGGTGAACGGTCTCATAATTAGAAGCCGTGGTATCGATTGGATTCTCGCCGGACAAGAAGACTTGGGAGATCCGAGGGCGCCGCACGCTCGCTCGTGGCAAGATTGCACTTATTCGTGGCGGCAGCGGTCTCATGGTCGGGACTTGCGAGCTCGCCGATGTCGTCGGCCGCTTACACTTCGAGAGTTGCGGAAAAACGCCAAGAAGCTCGCCGAGCCCAAATCAGCCGTAAGATCGCTCCCTTACGAGATGACTTACGCTTGGGTCCCCAAGAATGTCCGAAGGTTCCGCTGTCCGCACAGATACAGTGGGATCGAACTTGGGCACTGTGAAGTGGTTCAACACGGCCAGCAGCCAATGCTCCCATGCTTTTTCACCCACTAGTAGTCGAAACCCAAATCCTTTCTCACTTCGGCAAGGTCGGAGCGGGACTGCGCCTTGTAGACGCGTCGACGTACATCGATACGGTTCAGATCGATAGCTCGATACTTATCGCATTCCTTGGTGATAAGGAGAATCTGCCGAAACTGGTCGCCGTGCTCTTCTGCGTACTTGGCAATGCCGATCGCCCTTTTCTCACTATCCTCGCACGCTTCGTTATGAGGGTCTATCACGCTAGGGAAGGTAGAGCCGTTCTCCTCGGTAAAGATAATATAGTCGGGGAACAGTGGGGCTGACGCTTCGCCCTTGCTTCCCGGCAGTGATTCCCATCGGTTCGGCCTGGCATCTGCATCGAACATTCAATTTGTCCGCGGTTTGCGATACAGTCAACCTGATATCTAAACGAAAGGCGTGCACATGAATCGGTCCCGCATGGTGATTGTCCTAGTCATGCTGATTGTGCTGGCCGTCACCCTGGCAGGTGTGTTCATGACTCGCGGGGTGATGGCATATCTTCCGTTCTTGCAAGCCAGGAAGGGGAACTGGGCGGGAGCCTATGTGCCTCTTGGAGTTGTGGATCAACGGCCTTGGCAGACGGCGGCGACACTGGCAGCCTTGGCACAGTCGGCGGAGGAGAGGAAGCTCGCCAGGGACGCCGAACGTCTTGCTGATCACGAAGTCGACCAGGCGTTCTCGCAGTCACTGAGGGAGGCAAGCCTTGCAAAACCAAATCTAAGCGGTAAGGCATTGGCATTGCAGCAAAGGGTCACCGAGCTTCAGGAGACCATCAAGAACGATGAGGCTCGGATCGCGGCACTCAGTGCAGGCGCGGGCACGAAATCAGCGGGTGCAGTTTCCAACGCCAGCGACTTGGAGATTGCGAAGGCGCAGCTTGGCCTCGACCAAGCCGAGCTGGCCGATTCGATCGAGGACCTCGCCCGCGAAAGCGGAGATCAGAGAGTCAAGCTTCAGCAGGAACTAGCGGCGCGCCAAGCCGCCATGCAGCAGTACAAAGAGAACGCCTCCAAAGACGACGGGCAGACTGCTGTCGCCTCAGCCGAACAGTACAAGACGTTAGCCCAGCAGCTATCAACATGGCGCTCCCTGCGCAACAGGAAGCAATTGATTGCGCAGGCTGAGGAGTTGTCCAGGGCCGACGTGGCGGCGCTCACAGCCGATCAGGAAAGGCTGAAGGCGGAAGCCGCTGGCTTTGGCGGTAAAGGCGTTGGACAGTCAAGTTCCGAACGAATCGACCGGCTGCGCCAGATAAGCGCTCAGCAAAACATCCTGAGCATCCTCAATGATCGCCTGGGAGCCCAGCAGCAGCTGGTGGCCCTCTACGGGCGATGGGGACAGCAAGTCGAGTTACAGCAAAAGATTGCAATTCACCTGATATTACGCTCTTTGGCGTTGCTTGCGGCGATCTGCATTTTGGTGATCCTGGCGGGCTGGGCTCTCGAACTGGCATTGGAGAGGATAGTTCGCGATCCTCGCCAAGCGCAGACGTTGAAAACAGTTCTACATCTGGGAACGCAACTGGTCGGCCTCTTCCTAATTCTGCTGATCATTTTCGGTGTACCACGGCAGATGCCAACGATCCTGGGTCTGGTGACAGCAGGACTCACCGTGGTCTTTCAGGATTTCATCCTGGCATTCTGCGGTTGGTTTGTTCTGATGGGACCAAACGGAGTGAGGGTTAGGGACTGGGTAGAGATTGATGGTGTCGGCGGCGAGGTGGTACAGCTCGGGCTGTTCCGCACCTGGCTACTGGAGACGGGAAACTGGACTGCCAACGGCCATCCTACGGGGAGAAGAGTCTCGTTTTTGAACGGCTATGCCATACGCGGCAAGTATTTCAACTTCTCAACTGTAGGACAGTGGATGTGGGATGAGATAAAGGTAAGCGTTCCTCCGGGCACGAGTATTCATCCCCTTATCAAGGGGATTTACGAAGCGACGGTGAAGATAACGGAAGGGGATGCGAAATTGGCGGAAGCGGAATGGAAGAGGGTGACGCACGAAGAGGGCTCGCCACAGTTTAGCGCCATGCCGTCGGTCAATCTTAGGCCGGAGGGAGCCGGTGTCGATATCGTCATTCGCTATATCACTCGTGCCGGGGTGAGAGTTGAGACCCGGAATCATCTGTTTGCGATGATCGTTGATCTGATGCAAGGTGGCTCGAAAGAGGACCCACTCTCGCCGCAAGTGGCACTGAAATGATGACGAATCGAAGCGATAAGAGAGGAGATGTCGGTGACATCCGCATCCAACGCAGGCAAATGCGCTGCCCTCACGTTGGAGGCCTTCGAGGAACTCACGCGTTATCTCGCATCCGTCCGTTCAGCTTCACACGGACGTCGAAGTACCGGACGGCTGGACGGGTCCTCCTTGGTCTGTGCGAAGGGGTTGTATGAGGAATATTTATGCTAGCGGCAATCCATTGCGGTGCCTGGTCAATCCCTTTGTCCCCACCTGAGGTGGCCATTAGCGCGCGGTGGGCGCCGTGCAGACAAAGGGACTCTTGGTCATTTTCGATCACGCATGCGTTGGCGAATGGCATAGGCCTGCACCTTTTGACGATTCCCGCACAACTGCATGCTGCACCAGCGTCGCGTTCCCTTCTTGCTGACGTCGTAGAAGTGCAACACGCACTGGTCGCACTTGCGAACACGTGTACGATCGGCATTGGCGAACAACGTCGCTGCGCTATATGCCAGCGGAGCGAACAAGTCTTCGGGTTGCTGTGGTTGGAAATACTGTTCGGTTCCTTTTCCACTTGCTTTTAACCTCGTACGCATGGGACGGTCTTTCATCAGTCTGTTCAGTCCGGTTATCGTGGAGCGGCGCACCGCAGTACCATGCTCCCAGGAAAGAATTTCCTGTCTCAATCTATCCCGCAGCTCTCGCACGGCTTTGACGGTATGCTGGGCTCGGGCTGACTCTCCCCACCGTTGCTGAAGATTTGCTGCTTCACTGGAACTAAGTAGACCAGCTGCCCGAAACCAGCGCAGGAGCGCTTTGAAATCAGGAAGTAACTCTATTACTTCACCCTTAATGACCGGTCTGGTGTTCCCGAAGTCCAAGGCCAGATGATTCCCGAGGAAGAGGAATCTATCCCTCCACTCTGGGCTTTGCGTCATCCCGGTTCTGCTCATTTTGCGCCCGACAAATTATACACCTGTAATGAATCATTTTACAGGTTAGCACATCCGATGCTGACATGGGCGGTGCCGTCCCACGAAACGATGCGGACCGCTCGCGGCCATTGGCCACATCTTCTAAGGAGGTCCATCGTGACCAAGTATCTGTATGTCAAAGTCGACGGCTCCAAGATCTTTTATCGCGAAGCCGGCCAGACGACTGCCCCGACCATCCTCCTGCTGCACGGCTTTCCCACATCGTCGCACATGTTTCGCAATCTCATCCCATCACTGGCCGAACGGTACCACGTGATCGCTCCCGATCTACCGGGCTTTGGCTTCTCGGATGCACCCGACCGAAAAAAGTTCGCATACACCTTTACAAAACTGGCCGAGGTCATCGACAAATTCACGCAGACGGTCGGCCTCGACCACTTCGCGATGTACATTTTCGATTACGGTGCGCCGGTCGGACTTCGCCTCGCGTTAGCGCACCCTGAGCGCATCACGGCCATCATCTCGCAAAACGGCAACGCCTACGAGGAAGGCCTAAGCCAAGGTTGGAACCCGATCCAGAAATACTGGAAGGAGCCTACTCCGGAGAATCGCGCGGCGCTGCGAGAATTCCTAACGCCCGAAGCGACTAAATCTCAATACGTGTATGGCGTCAAGGATCAGACGCTAGTAGCACCGGAGGCGTACGAGCTCGACTCCGCGCTGCTCACTCGGCCGGGAAATGACGACATCCAACTCGATCTGTTCCTCGACTACGCGAGCAACGTTGCGCTTTATCCGAAGTTCCAGGAGTATTTCCGCACCAAGAGGCCGCCGCTGCTTGCTGTCTGGGGCAAGGGCGATCCGTTCTTCCTGCCTCAGGGCGCCGAGGCGTTCAAGCGAGACAACCCCGATGCAGAGGTGCATTTCTTCGACACCGGCCATTTCGCACTTGAGACGCATGCGCACGAAATCGCAGGAGCCATTCGTGAATTCTTGGGCCGCAATCTGGCGACGAAGGCCACAACTGCATAGCGAGAATGTGCGCGATTCGTCCTGCGATTGGAGTATTAGCGGATGCCAAGGGGACCCGTCGACCGAGCTTGAGTGGGTCCTCCTTTGGTCTGTGCAGGTAATTATTCGGGCGTGCAATTAGGCGAATTTCGAGGGCATGCAGTACCTGGTCAATCCGTTGCCCTCTCTCTGAAGTGCTCCTAAGTCCCGTCCGCACATGGATTTCAACATGGATTAGCCGCTAGACTAATGTTTGTGACGCGCTGGTGTCCCTAGGTTTGGATAATCACCCTTCTTTTAATGAACACAAGCGCGTTTATCGCGACGAATCCGGAGGCATTACTTCCGAATAGCATTGCTTCAACGCCACCACTCGGAGCGAATCTCCTGACCCCGAACAGCCTCAGACGAGGTGCCGGGCTCGGGAGACCAGAGCTTGAAGCTTGGACTGCGAACATGTTTTCGAATCGGCTGCTTCCAACGGTGGAGCGCAAGATCAAAGAGGCTACCGTCCCGCTTGGCTGGAAGAAGGGCCATCGTCATTCGATGGTGGATCGAACATCGAGATTCCTGGAATCAACGACCTTGTTCTAAGTTCTAAAAGCCGACGTGCGGTCCCACCGGGCATCTGCACACCTGTGACGATGACTTAGATCTGGGCCGTGCCGCCGTCGACGAAGAGTTCGATGCCGTTGACGAAACTTGAATCGCTTGAGGCGAGG
>Ga0307475_10000323_pt1 | contig 29113 bp, 27 predicted proteins | sample atmos_gasesECM1C_FD_203317 | JGI IMG/M metagenome (GOLD analysis project Ga0307475, IMG submission 203317) | Hardwood forest soil microbial communities from Morgan-Monroe State Forest, Indiana, United States - atmos_gasesECM1C_515 | ecosystem: Environmental > Terrestrial > Soil > Temperate... | reverse complement strand
CTCTCTGGTCACGCACCGTTCCGGTCAGCGTGACCAGGCGCTCCTGGTGAGAAACAAGCGGATAAGGACGGAGAAGAATGCCTTCGACCCAGCTGAACACGGCCGCGTTGGCGCCGATGCCGAGCGTAAGGCACAGGATCACCAAGATGGAAAACCCCGGGCTACGACGAAGCATGCGAAAACCGAAGCGTACGTCTTGCAAAAAACTTTCGATCAGGTTTGTGCGGCGCATTTCGCGGCACTCCTCCTTGACCTGTTCAACGCCGCCCAAGGATCGCAGGGCGGCGCGGCGAGCTTCCTGGGGATTCATCCCTTCTGCGACGTATTCGTCAATTTGGTTTTGCAGATGAAACTGAAGCTCCTCGCTGAGATCCAGCTCCGCTTTGCCCTTGCGGAAAAGCGAGCGCAGGCGAAGCGGCAATTTGTAATACCAACGCATGATTCTGGCTCCCTAAGACATCTCCAGGACCAGCTCGATGGCCGATGAAAGGCGCTTCCATTGTTCTTGCTCCTGGCGCAGGTACTTTGCGCCGTCCGGAGACAGAGAATAATATTTGGCGCGGCGATTGTTTTCCGATTCGCCCCACTTGGCGCGAATCCAGCCCTGTTGCTCAAGGCGATGCAGCGCGGGATAAAGCGCACCTTGATGGACCTGCAAGACTTCATTCGAAACCTGACGAATGCGTTGCGCGATGCCCCAGCCGTGCATGGGCTGGAGCGCGAGCGTCCTCAGAATCAACAGGTCGAGGGTGCCTTGGACCAGGTCGGTGGGCTTAGCCATCTCGGGTCTCCTGTCGATAAATGACAGGGCAATAGTTTAGACTCCTCTCAACGAATTAGGAAAGCAGAAATTTCAAAAATCTCCGCTAAATGGACGAAATGATTCAGCGTTGCTGCATTCTGTTTTCCTGTGCCAACTCCTGGAAAGGCTGGTCGGAAGTCATCGATTGCTCCGAGTTGAGTGAGTCAGGACCGCATCGCGCAGCGCGCTGTAGGGCAGCCCTGCGATCATCGCAATCTGGAAGGCGGCCAGGATCTCCCCCGCGCCGACACCGAAGTAGCGGGCTGGCGAGTAGAGCTGAGAAAGGGTCAGGTTATGAAACCGACTTTGCTTTACCGGATTGCCTAGGGGTTGCTCGTTGTTATTGCTGCGAGCCATACCTACGGATTGGTAGTGGTACAGTTTGGACCTACGCGGCAGGAATGGTGCCCGCTGCCGTGATCTCTGGAGGCAAGAATGAAAGCATCTATGTTTTATCGAATCGCTGCTGTTCTTCTGCTGCTTTTTGATGCCGGACACACATCTGGTTTTCCCTGGTCCGATCCCAAGTGGGGAGTGGATCTTGGCTCCATGCGGTCAACTCACTTTTACATTATGGGGTTTAGCCGGACTTATTGGGATTTTTATGTTGGGTTCGGACTCTTTGTCAGCGTGTTTCTACTACTCGCGGTGGTATCGGCGTGGCAGCTTGGCGGCCTTCCACCAGAGTCTTTGGCGCTCATGCGCGGCACTGCGTGGGCGTTCGCCCTTTGCTTTGCCGCCATCACGGTTTTGAGCTGGAAATACTTTTTTATTATTCCCATCGTTTTCTCAATCGTAATTACATTATGTTTGACTGCGGCGGCATGGCTTTCAGCGAAGCAGGTTTCCAGGCCTACGTTGCGATCGTAAGTGAGAGGATTCAAAAGGTGCTTTCGGCCCGCTTCATGCGACTTTTCCTTTCTGAGCGACAGGTTCATTCTGGGTTCTATTGATTTCGCCAGGCCAGCCGCTGACGCTCCCTCAACCGACAGCTAACAATCGTCGCAGGCGTTATCCGTGACCGGCCTTCGGAGCGTCCATAGGATTCGAGTGCCGGGTGAAGCGTTGCGCCGGTTGAAGCTATAATTCAGGATGCCGATGAACCTGTGCATCTCTCCTCATGGACGTTTGTTCGTAGAAGCTGCTCCGGATAGCGACGAAGGAGCGCCCAAGCAAATCACCGAAGCGTTCACCGAGAGTCCATCGCGCGCATCCTCCATTTATCCACGGCTGAATTGCAGGCAAGTTTGCCAGCGGATTTTTCCTTCGCACGCGATTTAGGCCGCGCGTACCTTCTTTGACGCTCTGTATTTCTTAAGCCCAGCGATCAACGAATCTGGCACCGGCACTTCGCGCTCTTCTTTGTTCTTGGGTTTGAATCCGTAGAGCGGTTTTCTGGTTACGCGGACCACGTGCGTCCGAAAGTCTATATCCCGCCAAGTTAGATGGCGAACCTCCTTATCGCGCAGACCCGTCAAAAGGTAAGAAAGGTACAGAACGCGTTCATCTGCATCGCACGCTTTGAAGAGCGCCTGAATTTCCTCGTCCTCGTACATCGGACGGATCGGTTCAACGTATTCCGGCCAGTCGCGGTTGTGGAGCAGCTTGGTGATCCCGTTCGCTTTTAGCAGCGGTGAAACAATCACTGCCCGATTGTAAGCGGTCCGCGGGCCACAGCCGAGTTCATAGAGCCTGCGAATGAACGCCAGCACATCCTCGCGTTTCACATCCTGGATAAACTTCTTTGCGCAGTTATTTGTGAAGACCTCCAAGCAATGCTTATAGGCTTGGTAAGTTCTCGGTTCGCGCTGGGGCGGCTCCAAGTCCTTCAGGTATGAGTCGACGGCCTCGGCAACTGCAAGACCTCGCCCGTGTCCGTTTTCTTGAACGGTCCCGATGCCTGCGCGGTTCGCTTCCAGTTCAAGGGCTTTGCGACGGGCGCGGTCGACCACCTCGGCGCGATCTTTAATCTGCTCGCGCCTTCTTCCATCCTGCCACCACTCGATGTAGTAGTATCCCTCGGCATGAAGCTCAACCTTGCCGCGCACGCGAACCTCATCCCGGAGTTTACCGTTAGGCTCCACTACGGCGGGGTAGAGGTTCCAGTTCCCGCCCACTTTGACCTTTTTGAGGATATTGACGCGAGTTTCACCGCCGTAACGGTTGCCGCGCTTGGACATGTCTGCAAGCCCCTTTTCCGGCGATGGTTGGCCGGAAAACCAGTGCAATGCAGACACCGCCACGCCTTGTATATACAACAAAATAAAGGAAGTGGCGGAGAGGGTGGGATTCGAACCCACGGTTGAGTTTCCCCAACACTCGCTTTCGAGGCGAGCTCTTTCGACCGCTCAGACACCTCTCCGCGTCGTGAAGCAGGTTCTAAGCTTAACAAACGCTCTGAAGGCTCACAACCCGGCGTTCGCGTCGCGAGTTTCTCTTCTAAAGCCCTCGCACGATCTTCAGTTTTACGGGTGTTTGACTCTCAGTCGAGTTCGAAAGCCAGATACTCGAATTTGCTTTCGCGCTCGATCTGAAGAACCACCGAGCCGCGGGGAGGAATGGCATCGAGAGCTGCGCGCAGGGCGGCGAGGGTCCCGATGTGCTGGGCATTTACAGCGTGGATCACGTCTCCTGTTTGCAGTCCTGTATCGGCGCCCAGCGTGTTGACCGCAATCGCGGCGACCACAACACCGGACGGGATCCGCAGGTCGTCTCCCATTTCTTCGGCCAGCTTATCGCTAATTTCGACGCCAAAGACTCCGAGCTTCGAGATTAGCGACTTGGTAGGATCCATGAGATCGGCCATGCGATCGACGTCGTCGCGCTCCTGCGTCACGGGAATTTCGAGCGTCAGCTTTTCCTTTCCGCGCAGGACTTCCACTTTCACCACCGCATCGGCGGGGCGCGTGGAAATGAGCATTTCCGCGAGCGCTACGCTTCCGACCGGGCTGCCGTCGAGGTTCAGCAGAATATCCTGAATCTTCATTCCGGCCTTTTCAGACGGGCCGCCGGGGGTCACATCGGAAACGATCACGCCTCGGCGTCGTTCGAGACCGAGGCCGGCGGCAAGATCCGGAGTCACTTCTTGGAGTGTGACGCCGATGATGCTGTGATGAACGTGGCCTTGCTTGCGGAGTTGACCATAAACAAAACTTACGACGCTGCTCGGTATCGCGAAACCGAGCCCCTGGCTGCCGCCGGTTTCGCTGAGGATGAAAGTATTGATGCCGACCAGTTCGCCATCGGTGTTTACGAGCGCTCCGCCGCTATTGCCGGGATTGATCGGAGCATCCGTCTGAATGAAGACGAACGGATGAGCGGGATCGGCTTGACGCGCGACGGCGCTGACCACGCCAAGCGTGACTGAATTTTCCAGGCCCTCGGGATTTCCAAATGCGAGCACCAGCTGACCTTTTTGCAGCTTCCAGTAATCGGCGAAGGGAATAGCGGGCAGTCCCTTGGCGTCAATTTTGAGGAGAGCCAGATCGTACGCCGGGGCGACGCCCACAACCTTCGCTTCCATCGGGGGCGAGCGCTCGCCCAGCGTGGCGCGGACTTGAGATTCCTCGCGCGAAGCGGAGGTAAGGATGACGCGAACGCGTTGTGCGCCCTTGACCACATGTGCGTTGGTGATGATGTAGCCGTCGGAATCGACGATGACGCCCGACCCGAGGCTGCGCTGGCGGCCAATCAAGGCGGTTTCGTCTTCGTCCTTTTGCTCGACGGCGCGCAAGCCGGTGACGAGAACCTGCACGACCGAAGGAGAAACGCGCGAGGTTAGATTGTTGATCGAATTGCTCAACTGCTTCAGTAGGTCCGCGCGGCTGTTGTCCGGAGTGGACGTGCTGGTCTGAGCGCAAAGCGGACTTGCAAAAAAGGAAAGTACCGCGGCTAGAAGGCAAGCCAAGATAGATTTGCAGAGCATAAGAATTCCGCCAAAATCGATACGACGTCGAAAATCGAGGAATTTCCTATCGGCTATTTTGAGCCGATTAGAAATGACATTGGTATTGATATTGCCGGGGTTAAGCTCATTTCTAATCGGCAAACCGCGGTGATAAGGCTTACCGTGGGAGTTGCCGGAGAACTGGAGTCGCCTGAGCAATCTGCCAAGCCCCTTGCGAACCAGGAACGGCCGGTTCCCATTTCGACGAACCAGTGACGCCGACACGGCGACTGGAGCTATTTCGTCCGCGCCGCTTGCGGGACGAAATCCAATAGCTACTTCAATCCCTATAGCGGAAATCCCCATAACCGCACAAACTCCACGTTCTAGCTAGCCACGTTCCAGAACGGATTTCAAGTAATTGGTGGGGAGGCACGGCGCTATCACTGCACGCCCGTTTTCGGGAAAAAGGCAATTCCGCCGGTAGGTCGCCAGGAGGCGAAAACAGCAGCGCGTTAAGCTTTGTCCTTCAATTTGAGGCGGCTCTTGTTTTCCTCGAGGAAGGAACGGAGGCGGTCCTGGGCGTCGAGGAGGCGGATCCACTGCTCGTAATAAAGTGTTACGGGGAAGCGGCCGAGGCCGTAGACGCTGACGCCGCCTTTTTCGCCGACGCGAAACTCAAGATTGCCGCTGCGCTTCGAACCGGCCTGTTTTTCGAGTTCCGCGATGCGCGCTAGAAGTTCTTCTTTGGTTGGTTCAGCCATGTAGTCGCTCCTGTCCGGATTCTTCGTTCCCCCAGTATACAAGGCTTTGCGGAGCGGCGCGTCAGCGGCGCGCGGCGAAGAAGTCCTTCAACAGCGCAGCGGATTCTTCGCCGAGGACGCCCGAAGTGACGTCAACCGTGTGATTCAGTTGCGGGTGATCCAGCATGGTGAAACAGGATTTTACGGCGCCGCCTTTCGCATCGTCCGCGCCATAGACGAGACGCTCGATGCGCGCCTGGATCATGGCCCCGGCGCACATCGCGCAGGGTTCGATGGTGACGTAGAGCGTTGCGCCCGAGAGGCGATAATTCCCCACACGAAGCGCGGCTTCGCGCAGCGCGATTATTTCGGCGTGGCCGGTAGGATCGGTGTCGGCGATCGTGCGGTTGCCGGAACGCGAGACGATATGTCCCTGAATCGCGACCACAGCACCCACAGGCACATCGCCGCGAGCAGCAGCGTCGCGCCCTTCGGCGAGCGCCGCGCGCATGAATTCGATATCACCGGATGAGATTTCCATCGACGCTCCGGGAACGAGGATAACATGGCCGGCGAAACGGGCAGCGGGGTCGCGACGAAGTGGAGCCGGTCATCCGTTTCCGGTTAACTTTTTGTGCTGCCCGTCGATATCGCGTGGTAGCGGAAACGAAGGGAGAAGCCTATCCTCAGTCCACCGAGGGGAAAAACGCATGAGATCGGCGCCAATTTTTCGGAAACAACGGCGGCACATGTTCCGTTGCTTGGCTGCCATCGCAGCGATCTTTCTTGTCGCCTCGGCTTGTGACGCGCAGGCCGCGCCGGCCGATCCGTCGTCCGACGCATTCTATCAGGAGCTGAATAAGTACCCCGGCTTGCTGCCCGAAATTGGCCAGTTGGCCGGCAAGTTGTACGACGTGGAGTATCCACATCCGCGCAGCGCGAGCCGTCTATTGCCGCTGCTGCCAGAATCGACGCTGGGTTATGCCGCGTATCCCAACTATGGCGACGTTGTCCACCAGTGGCTCACCATCTTCCGGCAGGAGCTGCAGGAGAGTTCGGTACTTCGCGAATGGTATCAACATGGTCCGCCGGCAGAAGCCGGGCCAAAGATCGAAGATTCTCTGGAGAAGCTCTATCGACTCTCTCAGTACCTGGGCGACGAGATTGTGGTGTCGGCTTCAGCGGCAGATCGACGTCCCAGCGTGCTAATCGTCGCTGAGGTTCAGAAGCCGGGCCTGAAGAATGCCCTGCAGCAGACCATCGAGGAATTCGCGGGCAAATCAAAGCCGGGAGTGCGCGTATTGGACCCGCAGGAACTCGCCAGTGCCGTGGAGGACGGCACAGCGCAGCAACCCGTGGTGCTGTTGCGCCCAGATTTTGCCGTCGCAGCGCTCGATAGGCCTACGCTGCGCGGTTTTAGCAATCGGGCGGACCGCGGCGGCCGGGAATTTGCTTCTACTGCATTCGGGCAGCGGATCGCGCGCGCCTATCAAGGGGGCGTTACATCAGTGATTGCCGCCGATATCCACAATATCCTGGGCCAAATCCCGCGCGGCTCTCCTCAAAGCCAATTGAATTTCGAGCGTTCCGGATTTGCGGACATGAAGTACTTGATTACGGAGAAAAAGGCTGTGGCCGGCCAGGGGGTCAGCGAAATGGAATTGAGCTTCACTGGTCCGCGGCATGGAGCGGCATCGTGGCTCGCGGCGCCGACGCAGCTCGGCAGCCTGGAATTTGCTTCTCCCAAGGCAATCGGCGTGGTCGCAGCGGCACTCGCGAACCCGGCGCAGATATTCGAAGATGTTAGGCAGATCGCCGACAGCACGAATCCGGGACCTTTCGCGAAGCTTGCGCAATTCGAACAAGGATTGAGACTCAGCCTGAAAGACGATGTCCTCAGCCAGCTGGGAGGAGAAATCGCACTGGAGCTGGACGATGTGTCGGCAAAACCCGTTTGGAAGGCGATGCTTCGTGTGAACGATCCGAAACGCTTGCAGCAAACGCTGAGCGCGTCGCTGTTGGCGTTTCATCTGGAGGAAAAGCAGTCCGACGATGGCGGAATCACTTACCATGACCTCCGCATTCCGTCATCGACTCCGGTTGAAATCAGCTACGCGTTCGTAGATGGATATTTGATCATCGGGTCGAGTCACGAAACGGCGGCGGAGGCGGTGCGGCTGCATGCCAGCGGAGAATCGCTGGGGAAGTCCAAGAGGTTCTTGGCGTCGCTGCCGCCAGGTCACGCATCGGGGGTTTCGGCATTATTGTACGAAGATCCAACGGCGATTGCGAGGGTGAGCCTGAAGAGGGCTGCGCCGCAGTTGGAGGAGTTTCTATCGACGTTCGGAATGCAAAGACCGCCGATCGTGGCGTGCTCTTATGGCGAGCCATCGGCAATCCGTAGCGCGAGTACGAACGCCGGTTTTGGCGTTGAAGCTGTTTTGGTGGTCGCGGCAATTGCGATTCCCAATCTGCTGCGGGCAAGAATTGCTGCCAATGAAGCAAGCGCCGTCGGCAGCGTGCGGGTGGTGAACACCGCTGAAGTCACTTACGCGGCCAGTTATCCGGAGAGAGGCTTTGCACCCGATCTAGCGACGCTCGGGCCCGATCCGCGCGGACCCGGCACCGAGTCAGCCGACCATGCCGGGATCATTGACGCAAAGCTAGCTGGTGCGAACTGTACCGCGGGCGCATGGTGCGTGAAATCTGGATACCGCTTCCGTGTCACCGGTGCCTGCAAGCAAAAGCTTTGCAGCGAATATGTGGTGGTTGGCACGCCGGTCGGAAGCGAGACAGGAGTAAGAAGTTTCTGTTCGATGTCGGACGGAGTCGTTCGCTTCAAGACAGATCCTCCCTTAACCGCGCCGATCAGCGCTTCGGAGTGCCGGGCGTGGACACCGCTCGAGTAGAGGCGTTCGGAAATTCACTCCTGGCGGAACCCGCGCCGTGGTGCAGAGCAACGACGCGTTGGAAGCGTAGAAAAACTCGAAGAAGGACGTTTTTAGGGCCGGCGGGAATCGGGATTATTGATTGGGATTTTTGAAATCGATTTCGACGACCTCAACGGTTTCTTTTGGCCCAGATTCGTATCGCCACATTCTGAGGGCATCCAGGGCCGCATTGACCAATATCGGACTGCCCCCAAGGATGTGCGTATCTTTGACGTGGCCATCCGGAGTAACGGTTACTTCGATTCGCACTTTCCCGCTGAGTTTCAACTGTCGCGCCAGGGCGGGGTACCTCGGGTCGACCTTTGCTTTGGTCTTCCTCTTGGTTTCTGCTTGAATGGCTTCTTGAGAGAATGCCGGCGGCGATGAGGACACCAGGACCAGCAGAGTAAACCCCAGGACAAAAGTGATAAAAAACGTTCTCACGTCGCGGCTGTCTCCTGCAATCCCGGGGCAGAAGTCCCTTCCATATCAGAACATCCCTTGGCCACTATGGCTGCTCTTTGCGCTCGAAGTGCAAGGAAGCGGTTAACTGTACGGTCGTACAGGAATCAGACGATTTCGTCCCAGAGAACCAAGTTTTAATGACCAGTCAAAGAGCCGGAGCGGGCTGCGTTTCTAGCTTCGCTGCGTGGTGGTCGGGGGAATTGAGGAATGAGCCGTGAGTTCGGTGCCCGCGATGATGGCGTTTCGAATCTGGCTGAAAATGTCCGTTAAAGTATTTGGCGAGTGCGGGACCAGGATCGTGTTGGTATGGTCGTTCGCTGCTATTTCCTTGAGAGTGTCGAAGTATTGGGTCATCAGGACGAGTTGCATCACGTCCTGCGGAGTGGAGCCGGGGACGGTTTTCGCGAAATCCTCGACGGAGTCTTTCAAGCCAGCAATGATGGCTTTTCTTTGGTTGGCGATGCCTTCTCCCTGAAGACGTTTTGATTCGGCTTCTGCTTCCGCCTGCTTTACCAAAAGCATTTTGTTGGTCTCGGCGCGGGAGACGGTTGCTTCGCGTTCGCGCTGCGCGGCGTTGATGTCGTTCATCGCGGCCTTGACCTTCTGGTCGGGAACGATGTCTGAGATCAAGACCTTGACGATGGAGTAGCCATATTCCCTCATCGAGGCGTCGAGGTTGTCTCTCAAGTCGTTTGCGATGTCCGCCTGATTTAGAAAGGTGTCATCGAGCTTCATTTTTGGAACGTGGCCGAGAACCACGTTATAGACCATGGACTCGATCTGCTTGACGGGGTCAGTTAATTTATAGAACGCGGCTTCGACGGCGTCCGGAATTACCTTGTACTGAATCGAGACGGGAATCTGAACGAACACGTTGTCCTGAGTTTTCGTCTCGACCTGAACGTCGAACTGCTGGACTTTCATGCTGAGGCGGCGAACGACGGTCTCGAGATAGGGCGTCTTCCAATTCAGGCCGGGGCCGGCAACGCGCGCAAACTTTCCGAGCCGCTGGACGATGGCTACTTGCGCGGTCTCAACCGTGAAGAACGAACCCAGAGCGATGCTCAAAGCGAGGATCGCCAGGATCACGACCAAAATCAAAACCATGCCGGTAATCTCCATGTTTACACTCCTCTTTCATTTCCGCCCGGGCAAAACTCCACTAGCGCAGCGACACGGAAGATGGTGGCATTCTACCTTAGTAGCGCTTGGTCACAAGAAGCGGAAAATACGAAAGGAGCAATGGATTGCCAATTGAAGAAGTCGCCGTGGCAACCGCAGGAGAGCCGCTCTATTCCGCTCGCAGAGCCTCGACCGGATCGACGCTGGCCGCGCGACGCGACGGAATGTAACTGGCCAACATCGCAGCCGCTACTAGGCCGAGGGACACGGCGGCATAGGTTAGCGGGTCGACAGGACTTACGTGGAAGAGCAACGAAGACAATAGGCGCATCAAGGCAAAGGCCGCGATCAAGCCGCAGATGACACCGATGCCTGCCAGCGTCAATCCGTGCCGAACGAACATTTTCGTGAGTTCTCTCTGCTGCGCGCCCAGCGCCATGCGGATTCCAATTTCGCGGGTCCGCTGTGAGACGGAGTACGCGATGACCCCGTAAAGTCCAATGGTCCCAAGCAGTAGCGCCATTCCTCCTGCGACAGCGAGCATCACGAGCGTAAACGAAGTGCGCGCCATGGATTTCTGGTAGTAATAATCGAGCGTGCGAACGTCGGCGAGCGGAAGGTTCGCGTCCACCGACCAAACTGCTTGCTGGACATCCTCGATAAGGCTTTGCGAGCCGGCACGAGGGCTGCGGATGGCGATGGAAAGTCCGCGAGCCACGAAATTATTCGTGCCCTCAAAGTTGTTCATCAGGATGGGCCAGTAGACGCTGCTCGAGGGATCCTGATCGACACCGTCGTCATAGACGTTGGCTACCACGCCGACGACTTGGCTCCACTCGGGCGGCGAGATGGCCCGGATTTGCTTGCCCAACGCATTCAGGGGATCGTGCCAATACTCGCGAGCCAAGTTTTCAGAGACCATAACGACCGGAGTCCGGTTGTAAACCTCGGTCCAAGTGAAATCGCGCCCGGCAATCAAGGGCGTGCCGAGCGTGGCAAGAAATCCAGGCGCCGCGAACTTGAACCGGCGAATCGGCGGGAGCTGGCCTTCGGCGTAGGGATGGTCCTGAGGAAAAATCGGATCGGAGCTATCGTTTCCGTCCAGCGGAATGCTCGTCGAGAGAGCCACTAGGGACACCCCCGGTACGGCCGCGATCTTGTGCTGAATCGCTTCGAACTTGTGAACCACTTGCTCGGCGTCAGGAACCTCCCTTTCCGTAATCGAAAGACTGAAGGTCTGGACTTCCCTGGGGCGCACGAATCCCGGTTGCACGTGCGTCAGAGCTCGAAAGGTGCGAATCATCAAACCAGAGCAAATCAGAAGGACGAGCGCCAGGGCGACTTGCACGATGACCAGCGTGCTGCGCGCACGATGACGTTCGCGGCCCTGGCTGAGAGTGCGCCCTCCTTCGCGGAGGCCGGTGGCCAGGCTCGCGCCCGCGAATTTCAGGGCCGGGACAGAACCGAACAACATGCTGGCCAAAAGCGAGACCACCAGGGTAAACAGCAACACCGGGGCATGGATTCCGATTTCGTTGAGACGGGGAAGACCATCAGGAGCCATGGCAATGAGAACGCGCAACCCGCCGTAGGCGAGAGCCAATCCGAGGCCGCTGCCGAGCAACCCAAGGACGGTGCTTTCAAACAACAATTCGGTGGTGATGCGTCCGCGGCTGGCGCCTAACGCGGAGCGAATACCGAGCTCCTGACGGCGTCCTTCAACGCGGACCAGAAGCAGGTTTGCCACGTTCGCGCAGGCGATCAACAGTACCAAGCCGATCGCGCCCATAAGAACCCAGAGGAGTCGGCTCACGTCGCCTATGACAAACTGCTTGAGAGGATGGAGATCCGGCCCCAAGTGTACGTCTTCAAATTGCTTGAGACTAACCCCCGGGAAGGGAGGAAAACTGCGAAGAAAGATGGGAAGCATACGCGTGACGTCCGCGTTCAGTTCGGCAAGCGTGGCTCCGGGCTTGAGTCGCGCGACCGCCCTATAGCTGAAGTTTCCAAGAACGACTTTCGAGCGATCGAGCTTAAGCGGCAGGATCAATGCGGGATCCTGGCGATCAAGAAAGTGAAAAGTCTTGGGCATGATGCCGATGATCTGTTGCGATTTCCCGTCGACGGTGATCGAGCGGCCGATCGCCGAAGGACTGCCGCCAAACTTTCGCTGCCAGTATCCGTAGGTAAGCATCACCACGTTTGGGCCGCTCGGGGAATCGTCCTCGCGATTGAACCCGCGTCCCCATGCCGGCGGAACGCCCAGAACGGGAAGCATGCCGTCCGTAACGCTTAGGGACGGCACCTGTTCGGGCTCGGCCATGCCGGTCACGCTGACGGAGTTACCTTGATACATGCCGATGTCCTGGATCGTACGGCTTTGCTCGCGATAGACGAAATAGTTCGCTGGCGATGAACCGATGGTCTTCAAATTCAGGCCCGGAGCGGTGTGCGAGACGTCGACAAGTTGCTCGGAATGAGGATAGGCAAGCGGCTCCAGCACCACGCTGTCAATCACGCTGAAAATCGCAGTATTCGCTCCGATGCCGATTCCCAGCGTGATGAGCGTAACCGCTGTAAACATGGGCGTACGGCTAAGCCTGCGAAACACCTGCCTGAGCTGGTTACCGAACGATCCCATCCACTCGCCTCCCTGCCGGGCCCTTATCGATATCGCGCACCGAGCGGCTTTTCCCCGTGCGCTGCCTCACATGTCTTTACGTCCGGGCAAGCGGTAATGTTCCATACTTTCTTGGACCTGCTGAGCGAGCGGATCCCCTAATGTTTTCGCGGCGCCGAATTGCGAGGTCAGGTTTCGGGGCGCTTCGAAAACGGACACTTCTCCGGTTCGCTTGACAAGGCCGGGAAGGGAAGTCAAACTACGATTCGATGAGAGAAGCGCTGCGCAGAATTTTCCTGGTGGATTTACTCAAAGGGATGTGGGTCACCTTCCGGTACCAAGCGCCGAAGAACATCTATACGGAGCAGTACCCGCAAGAGCGGCCGATGGTAGCCGAGCGCTATCGAGGCGCACCACGGCTGAACATCAATCCCGAAACCGGCGAGTCGCTGTGCATTTCATGCAATTTGTGCGCGCTCGCTTGCCCGGAGAACCTGATCGTGGTCGGCTGGGTGCGCGATGATGCCACGCGGCGCAAGGTGCTGACGACTTTTACCTACGACACTTCGCGTTGCATGTTCTGCGGACTGTGCGAAGACGCTTGCCCGACCGATTGCCTTGAATTGACCCAGGATTTCGAGATGGCCCACTACAGCCGGGAGGGTGCGATCTGGGATCGCCATCGCCTCGAAGTGGGGCCGACGCCGGCGCATTACACTCGCTAGCGCCTTTCCAACCTGCCAGAAATGCGAACTCTCCGATCATCTTACGTTTTGCCGTTGTGAGCGCTCGTTATAAGATGGCGGCTTGAAATTTTTTGCCAATACGAAATCTTAAAATGGAAACCTCTTAATGGAACTGCGTAAGGATCCCATCACGCGCAGTTGGGTTGTAGTCGGGCATCCCGAGGCAGAAAAAATCGCCGCTGATCCCTGTCCGCTGTGTCCAGAGACGCCGATAGAGACGCCAGTCCTTCTCGATTTACCAGCGGAGGGTCCCTGGCAGGTGCGCGCGTTTCCACATTTTCGCCCGCTTTACCACATCGAAGGCGACCCGGGACGGAGCGCGGAAGGAATTTACGATCGCATGGCGCCGAACGGCGCGCACGAAATTATCGTGGAGACTCCGCAACACGACCGTTCGCTCCCGCACATGGCGGATGACGAAATCGAGCGCGTCCTGGAAGCATATGCCACGCGAATTTCAGATTTGAAGCGGGATCCGCGGTTTAAGTACATAACCGTGTTCAAGAATCAGGGTCCGCTCGCAGGCGAAGAATGGCCGCATTCACATTCGCAGGTGACGGCAACGACCTTCGTCCCGCGGCGAATCTTGTACGAGCTGCGCTCGGCGCGGGAATGGTACCGCCAGCGCGAGCGCTGCGCGTTCTGCGACATCCTGCGTCAGGAAGTCCGGCAGACGAAACGCATCGTGGATAGCGCGGGCGACTATTTTGCTTTTTGCCCCTATGCATCGCGAGTGCCCTATGAAATTTGGCTGATGCCGAGGACGCACAACCATCAGTTCGAGGCGCGCTCCGCGGAAGAGAATCGGCGCGATCTGGCCAGCCTGTTGGGCCGCACGCTGCGGAGATTGTTGCAACTTTCGTCGAGCTATCACATGGTGGTCCACACGGCGCCGAACACGCTGCAAACCAAGGGCGAGCTGAGCGATTACTGGCGGACGATCGCGGGCGATTACCATTGGCACATTGAAATCCTTCCCATCGTCGAGGTGCGCAGCAAGTCGTACAGCATCAAGGAAGTGTATTTCAATGGCACGTTGCCGGAGCAGGCTGCCGAGCATTTGCGCGGAATCAGTCCGGACAAATGAGATTGCTGCCGCCAGATGTGGCCGGCTTGGTCGGTAGGCAGCGTGGCGGGATTCTCTTCCGGCTGCTCGTGCTGATATTCTTCCTCGCAGTTCTTTTTGTGCTGTACCTGGTGCGGAATCCTTTGCTGCGGCTTGCCGGGAATTTCTGGGTTGTCGACGACCCTCCCGCACATGCCGATGCGATCGTTGTGCTGAGCGACGACAACTACTACGGCGAACGAGCAGCGCGCGCCGCGGAACTGTTCAAGGCGGGTTGGGCGCCGCGGGTGATAGCGAGTGGGAGAAATCTACGTGCCTATGCGAGCATTGCGGAGTTGATGCAGCACGATCTGGTGGACCGCGGAGTGCCGGCAAGCGCCGTCGTGCGGTTTCCGAACCGGGCGGAAAATACGCGCGAGGAGGCAGCGGCCGTGAGCGAATTCGTTGCATCGCACGGCTGGAACCGCGTGGTGGTGGTTACATCGAACTACCACACACGTCGTGCTCGCTACATTTACGAACGATTGCTGCCTGCTGGCACGTCACTTGAGGTTTCCGCCGCGCACGATTCCGAGTTCGATCCGAGCGGGTGGTGGCGGACGCGGCTGGGCGTAAAGCTCTTTGTTCGCGAGACTGGCGCGTTGCTACTCGCCATGTGGGAGTTGCGTCACAACAGCGTGCGAACCATCGAGGCAAGTCTGATGCCGCCGGCAGAACGTGGCGGGCAGGCCTTGCCAAGTTGTATCCTCTGAATGGATTACGGATTTACTTGCGACGGCGTCTGTACTATAGTTCGCCAACCGTACTAGGACGCCTTGCCGGCCGGAATGCAAGAGTCCCGACGAGTCATCTGGGGGAGTCTTTTTCATGTGGCATAAACCTGCGGAAGCGAAACCATCTCGACTGGCCTCGACGCCGGCAACTGCTCCGTCCTACTTGCCCCCTTCCTCGCCCCCAGCTTCATTCGCGCCGAAAATCGAGCCGGGGGTCGAAGCCCCCGCAGCATCCACGTTTGCCGCAGCGACTGTTGAGCCGCGCGCAAATGCTGGTGATTCAACGATTAGCGCCGGACTAAAGATCAACGGAGAGATTTCAGGATCCTCCAATTTGTTTATCGATGGCGAAACGCAAGGCAAAATTCGCTTTGTCGAGGCGCGCGTTACCGTCGGCCCAAACGGCAAAGTGCAGTCCGATATCGAGGCTCGCGAAATCGTCGTCGAGGGAACAGTTCGAGGCAACTTGAAAGCGAGCGAGCGCATTCAACTGGGCGAATCCAGCCGCGTGCAGGGAATTCTCGAGACTCCCCGGCTCGGAATCGAAGATGGAGCGAAGCTGCGCGGAAAAGTGCACATGGCGCGCAGCACCGAATCTCGAAGCAATTCCGGGGTCGAAAAGCCTCGAGAGAAATCGCCCGAACTCGACGTCCTTAAGCCCGTGACCGTGCTGCCTGATCCGGAATAGAGCGGACCAATGAACTGGATCGCAAAAGCGCGCTCGTCGTCGATGGCCAATACGACAACCGCTTCGACTGCCGCGGCCTCCGGCGCCCGATCGAAGCCTGGTCCCGCCGGTGCCGCTTCCCCCGCGCCCGGCGTGCGCGTTTCGAATGGCCTCAAGGAATTTCTCTGGCTAATCAGCGACGTCAAGAACTGCCGAATTTTGGACCTGGGGCAGGTTTCCCAAGCTACGTTGAATTTCTTCATCGAAAAGGGCTACCGCATCTCGACCGAAGATGTGCTGCGCTCGTGGAAGGAATTCATGACCGGCGAGGAAGAGCGCCTTCGCGTGATGCCGGTCGGCGAAGGTGGAGAGCGAGTGACGCAGGCCATGCTCGCCGAGAAATTCCTCGAGACCGCCTGCCAGTACCCCGAAGAAAATTTCATCGGCGTCCTCACCTGGGACTTGTTCGATTATTTTGACACCGAGTTATTGCCGCGTGTGATCGATCGAATCTATAAATTGGTTCGGCCCGGCGGAGCGGTGCTGTCGATGTTTCACAACCGCACACCCGAGCGTTTTCACCGCTACCGGATTGTTGATAACCAGTCTATCGAACTCCTTAACGCGCCAACGCTTGCGGTCCACGCACGCACGTTTCAGAATCGCGAAATCCTGGACATGTTCGGGCAGTTCCGCTCGTCGAAGACCTTCGTTGGCCGTGACCAATTGCGCGAAGGCCTATTCTTGAAGTGAGTCCCTGGCAAGTTGTCCCGGCGCGACGCTTCGTTCTGGTTCGGCAGTCTTCCATTTTTCGACACTCGATTTTCGCAAGAATTTCGCTTGCATCGATTTCCTCACAGGCGTAAAAGGAAATTGTAGTGGCTAGCGCACGGAGGAAAGCAGGTATGACTCCACCGGGCCTAGAATCTTGACACCGTTTAACACACCGCTCTTGCGGTGCGCACCGTCGACGGCGCCGTTCGGCGACGTCGCGGGCTACGGAAAAATCAAAACGGGGAGCTGCCAGGCTCCCCGTTTTGATTCTACGACCCGAAGCCGACCGCCGATTCGGAGATGAAATACCCGACGGAAGGTCGTGGATGGCTTAGATACCAGTTCTCGCCCAGCCCCCAGAGTCGTAGGGGACGTTGGGTTATTGCTGCCGTCCCGCTTCTGCCACCACCGAGGATTCATGGCTTCGGAGAATCCCCTGATAAGAGAAAATGCCGGGCACCTTGTGCCCGGAACGCGTCCATGGCGGTTCGGTCGCGCTAATCCTTCTCCGGCTCGGAATGCCGGGCGGGTGGGGCATTGCTGTCGCGGCGCCGCACTCTTAATGCTTGATACAGGGCTGGAAGCAGAGAGGCGACGATTACCAGGGCGATGAGGTAGTGAATGTGCTTGTCGATGTTCGGCACGGTGCGGCCCAGCGTGTAGCCGAGCAGGACCATGCTCCACACCCAGGCGATGCCGCCGAGAATGTCGTAAGTAAGATAGCGCGCGTAGTTCATTCGCGCTGCGCCAGCCACTGGCGGGCAAAACGTGCGGATAATGGGTACGAATCGAGCGAGAATGATGGTCTTGCCGCCGTACGTTTCGTAGAACTGATGCGCGCGCTGGAGGTGGCGCTTCTTGAAGAAGCGTGAATCCTCACGCTTGAAGAGGCTCGCCCCAGCCCGCCAGCCGATGAAGTAGCCGAGTTGGTCTCCCGCGATCGCGCAAAGCGTGACAAGAGAAAGCAGCCACGCTAATTTCATCTGGCCCGCACCGGCGAACACGCCGGCCGTGACCAGCAACGAATCGCCCGGCAGAAAGAAACCCACGAACATGCCCGTCTCGACAAACACGATCACACAGACCATGAACGTGCCGCCCCATTCGACCAAGCCGCGCACGTCATAGAGTTGCGCCAGTAAGTGCTTCAGGAACTCAATCATCGAGCGAGCAACCTCGCGTTTTTGGTTAATTGGCCTGAGTTCGGGCCAACCTCCCTATAGAGCACCTTAGCAGAAAAGCGTGTGTTTTGAAGCTTATGCGGGCGGAAGGGTGATGACTAGTACTTTGCTCCCACCGTTTCTAGCCCCCTGTACCATTGGCCAGTACAGCGCCCTATCCGAAGATGCAGATGTTCGACGCTGGTTACTCTGAGGAGGGGGCCAAATATGGAAGGCGGCTACGCGGTCTGGATGGGGCAACCGGTCATTCTAAGAGTGATGGCAGGGACTCTTCGCGTTCCGCTTCGCGGACGACTGGTTTCTGAGACGGGCGAAGTGGTTCGGCTACGCATCGCAGACAGCTGGGACGTAGACATCTTCAAGTCGATGGTTGTAGCGGTCGAGCACGACACTCCGGTTTACGCAGTGAACTAGGGAGAATTTGGATGAGCGCGGCGGCCGTCAACGGCTTAGAGCAGAATAGAAAACTAGCCGCAGCGATGCCTTTTCCCGAACCCAGGCAGCGTGGTTCGGCGCGCGCACGGATGGAAATGCTGCGTGATACGCTGATCGTGCTGGCGCTGCAAATCGTTTTTCGGGTCACGATGCTCCTGCGGCGGTGGAATTACTAGGCGCCGAATCGCTCCTTCGATTTTCGGAACAGGTTTCCCGGTCCGACGTCCCTCACCCCCGACCCCGGGTCTCGACCCCCCACAGACCCGGGGCTCTTTTTTCCCCATGGGGGAAAACTTCCGCCGATCGCCCGTGTTCGATCATAGTTCTGTTTGATTTTTTGCGCGTCCTGGGGCATATAGTCTTGGTCATCCTCACTCCGATTCCTTGTCGCCGGCCTTATTTTGTGCGCGAAGCAGCGTGGAAATTCCTGAACCGCAAGAGGTGTATCCATGCCGAGGCGGAAAAGATTGCAAAACGAGTGTGAGATTCCGGGCAGAGTGGGTTTAAAATACGGGGTCGATTTTCTTGCCCGCCCCGGCAGTCTGCGGCAACATCCGGGATTACAATAAGAATGAATTAGGTTAGGAGCCCAACTGATGAAGATTGCGAGCGTCGCAAGCGCGTTTCCGGAACACTACTACAAGCAGGAAGTTCTTGTGGGTGCTCTGAAGAACTATTGGCGGGAGCGCTTGCCAAATTCGGAGATCCTCGGCCGGCTGGACGACAGCATGAAGGTGGAAGGTCGCTATTGCGTGAATCCAATTGAGTTCTACGAACAAATGGGGAACTGGGGCGAGGCGAACAACTCGTGGATCGAACACGCCTTGGACCTGGGGGAGAAGGCGCTTTGCCGCGCTCTGGTGAAAGCCGGGCTCGAGCCACAGGATTTGAGCGCGATCTTCACGGTTTCGATCACGGGCATCGCAGCGCCGTCGCTGGACGCGCGGCTGGTGAACAAGATGAAACTGTCGACGAACATCAAGCGTATTCCGATTTTTGGACTGGGCTGCGTCGCGGGAGCGGCGGGAATTGCCCGTGCCGCGGACTACGTGCATGGCTACCCGGATCAGGCCGCAGCTCTGTTGTCGGTTGAGCTGTGCTCTCTCACGCTGCAGCGCGAGGATCTCTCGATGGCTCATCTAATTTCCTCGCTGCTGTTCGGCGATGGGGCCGCCGCCGCGATTGTCGTGGGATCGAAACGCGAGTCGAAGGGGCCCGAAATCTTGGCGACGAAGTCCCAACTCTATCCCAACACCGAGCGGGTGATGGGCTGGGACATTTCCGAGAGAGGCTTCCGAATCGTGCTTTCGCCGGAAGTGCCGGACACCGTGATCAAACATCTGGGGAGCGACGTGGACGGATTTCTCGCCGAGAATGGATTCAAACGCAGCGACATCAAGAGCTGGGTGATGCACACCGGCGGACCCAAGGTGCTGGAAGCAACCGCCACGGCGCTGAACATCAGTGAGAAAGATCTCGCCGCGTCGTGGGAATGCTTAAAGAAGGTGGGCAACATTTCGTCCACTTCTGTCCTCTTAGTTTTAGAGGATGTTTACACCCACCGGCGTCCAGCGCCGGGGACATTGAGCATACTCGCTGCGATGGGCCCGGGGTTCTGTTCTGAATTGGTCCTTCTGCGGTGGTGAGGAGTGAGGGTTGGCGATATCCCGGGGGGACGTGCTGGTCGTTGGAGGCGGGCCAGCAGGGATTGCCGTGGCTATCGCGGCAAGCCTGAAGGGATTTCAAGTCACCGTAGCGGATCCGCGTAAACCTCCCATCGACAAACCTTGCGGCGAAGGGCTGTTTGCCGAGGCAGTTTCAGCTCTTCGCGCCTTGGGCATCGAGCTACACTCAGGCCTCGCATTTCCTCTGGCTGGAATTCGGTTTGTAGACCGGCAATTCTCGGCGACGGCTCCGCTCCGACGTGGTACGGCATTTGGAATCCGCCGGACCACGCTTCACCAGTTGCTACTCAATCGTGCAAGCGAAGTGGGAGTTAGGTTCTGGTGGGGCACGCGCGTCTCGGGATTGAGCCGAGATGGCGGGATGGTGGCCGGGAAACAGATTTCCGCGAAATGGATCGTCGGCACCGACGGGCAGAATTCGAGCGTCCGCAAATGGGCCGGTTTGGATTCACGGCGGCCGCTGCGCACGCGATTTGGATTTCGGCGCCATTTTGCTGTTGAGCCGTGGACGAATTCGGTAGAGGTTTATTGGGCCGACCGGTGCCAGATGTTCGTGACGCCGACGAGCCGCAACGAAGTATGCGTGGCGTTTCTCTCCGGCGACGCTCGCTTACGAATCGATTCCGCGCTGGGATTGTTCCCCGCAGTTGCGCAGAAACTTCTGGGCGCCAGGGCGACATCGACGGAACTGGGTTCGGTAACGGCGCTGCGCAGCGCGCGGGCGGTACATTCAGGGCGCGTCTTTCTGGCCGGCGATGCCTCGTTCACCGTAGATGGAATTGCCGGGCAGGGTATGGGCCTGGGATTTCAGCAAGCGCTCCAGTTGGCTGAGGCGGTGGACCGGAACGATCCCGCGCACTACGTTTTGGCTCATCGAAGAATCACGATTACGCCGGCGCGCGTCACAGGATTGTTGCTCGAGATGAATCACAGGACTTGGCTCCGGAGAAAGGTTCTCCGTCTATTCTCCGGCAACCCAGGGCTGTTTGCCAGGATCGTCTCGATTCACACGGGCCAAGCTTTCTCACGGGAGCTTAAGATGCTGGATGTGTTTGGCCTAGGCTGGCAAGTTCTTCGCGCTTAAGGCGATGGCGAATTGCCTTCATGATTCTCGCTTTTTTTCGCAGCGAATGTTTGTTTTTGGCGCACTCCTTTGCATTTTGGTTTTTGCTCCTTGCTCATCGGCACAAGAGTCCGTTCTGACACTTGATCCCGCTCAAACGAAAATCGAATTCACGCTTCCAGCCACCGCACATACGGTGCATGGCAGGTTCAAGCTCGAGAGCGGCGAGGTTCACTTTGATGAGGCGAGCGGGAAGGCAGGCGGAGCGATCATTGTGGACGCAACAAGCGGCGAGAGTGGAAGCGACGGGCGTGACAAGAAGATGCATCAGGAAGTCATCGAAAGCCCAAAATTCCCGGAAATCGTATTCACGCCTGAACAAGTCGAAGGATCCATTTCGCCACAAGGGACTTCTCAAATACGAGTTTCAGGGATGTTCCGGCTTCGAGGGCAGGATCACAGGACGACGCTAACAGTAACTGTCGAGCGTGCGGCGGGGGAGCATCTGAGAGTCGCGACGCAGTTTTCGGTGCCTTACGTGGAATGGGGACTCAAGAACCCGAGCACCTTTATCCTTCGAGTCGATAAGGCTGTTGGCGTGGAAATTCACGCGGTTGGTCAACTCCGAAGTCCATGAACGGACGCCCTAGAAGACCTCAGGACTGTCCACTTTCCGTGTCGGATTCCTCCCCGCACGGTGGCGCGTTTCGAGGCCCTGCAATCTGTGGAACGGAGGGCGCTGCAAAGCGCAATTCAATGTGTACAGCGAGATGACGCGTAGGCAGGATCGGATGCATACCGAGGAGGTTTGGCAATCCTATGAAGAATAGCGCCGGTCGTTTTATTTCTGCGGCTCTTCGCATGTTTTTGACTTGTTGCGGAGCGACGCTTTTGCTCTGGCCAGCAGCATCTGCTTCCGCTCAAGCCGGCCCCGGTCCATTGCCTTCGCACCCGCCGGCAGATAGCGAACCAGCTCCAGCACCTGTCCGAGCTTCGGCTCAACCGAAATTGGCAGGCACGTGGAAACGGAATAAGGATCTGAGCGACGATCCACCCAAGGCCATGCAGCAGTCTGGTGGTCATTCTGGCGGCGGGTATGGAGGGTATGGCGGGCCGGGCGGCGGAGGTGTTGGAGGAGGGCGCGGCCACGGAGGGTACGGTGGGAGCCGCGGAGGTTATGAACGGAACGGAGATTCGAGCAAAGACTTTTCACAGCTCACCATTGATCAGACCGATTCGATGACCAAGGTGACGGGCGCGAGCGGTCATGTCCTGGCTCTGTATTCGGCAATGGATCCGGCGAATTCGAAGTCCACGAATGAGGCGAACGCCTCGGCGCCGGCGGCGCAATGGCAGGATAAGCAGCTCGTGGTGGTAACACAAAGCGACCGCGGAGGAAAAACCACTCGAACCTACGAGCTGTCACCGGACGGCAAGGCGCTCTACGTCTCAACCCGAATAGACCATCCGCGCTTGAGCGAGCCAGTTACCTATCGATTCGTGTACGACCTGGCCAGCGCCAGCGGCAGCAGTTATTGACAACCTCGATGGTCCCTCGTCCGCGTCGGGGTACCTGCGGAAGCCAAGATCATTCAAGATTGCTCGACGGCCAATAAAAAATGGACTTTGACTCAGAGGTGTTCTACCCACGCGTAACTGGGCACGCAGGAATTGCGTCAAAGAAGAAGCGTCGAGCATTGGTCGCGCGTATGACATGATGACCCTGAAACACACTGGTTCGTGACACGATGAGAGCGACCAGCATCACCGGGAGATCGGCCACTTCCTTGCTGAGCTTGATTCTGGCAGTCTCATTCTCAACGTTTGCGCAGCAGCCTTCCCCATCCACCACCGAACGCCCCGTTCCTTCCTCTGGACCTCAACAATCGGCGGTTGCTCCATCGGACGCCACGTTTTCCGGCACCGGCAGTGTGCGTACGGCCGAGGGCGGTTCAATTCCCGGCGCAGGCGTGCGATTCACAGAGACGTCTACCAATAAGAGCTGGGCAAGCTGGACCGATCAAGCGGGTAAGTTCAATTTTCCCGCGCTGCCAGCGGGCCACTATCACGTCGAAGCAGCCCAACTTGGATTCGTTGCGGCGTCGCTTGAGGTCGACATTCCCGCATCGTCGAACAACTCGATCGATATTGTGCTGCGCGTTGCCACGCTTGCCGAGCTCTCTGGCGAATCACAGCCCGCAGCGGAGAACACCCCGGCGGCAGAAAACCGGAAACCGGGCGCACACCCCGGGGTGCATCCTGACAAAGGACAGCCCACCAATCGATCGAATGCTTCGGCGAATTCCGAGGGAGCGAGTCAATCCGGCGCAAATGAGGGCGCCGCTAATCGAGCTGGCGCAGGACAGAATGGCGGCGGACGGGCACAAATGCCTGCAGGCGTCCTCAATGCCGCTCGTGGAGGATTTCAGCAAACAACCTTAACGGGCGAAACAGGCGGGCAGACAGACGAGAATCCCGGACTGACCAATGGGGGCGTTCAACAGTCGCTGGCATTGTCCAATGGTGCGAGCGGTGCATCGTCGTCGGATTCGTTTTTGCTTCAGGGGACCGTCGGCCAAGGACTTTCCGGCTCTGGTCCCGGCGGGTTGGGAGGATTTGGCGGCCCGGGCGGCCCCGGCGGACCGGAGGGTGCTGGACTGAATGCCGTGGCGCCGGGAGCGCCAGGAGGCAACGTCTTCGGCGGAGGCCCCGGCGGCGGCAATCAAAGATTTGGGCCGGGCGGCGGCGGCGGGCAAGGCGGGGGCGGCGGGCCGTTCGGCGGCGGAGGAGGCGGACGGTTCCTTCGGCAGCAGGTGAACAGGATTCGCTTCGGTTTCTACGACCGATTTGACAACTCGGTGTGGGACGCAAAGCCGTATTCGATCACCGGCGCCCAGTCGCCAAAGGTCGCACACTATGACGAACGAGTCGGCGCGAATATCGGTGGTCCGTTAAAGATTCCGCATGTTTACAACGGAAGCGACAAAACATATTTCTTCATCAACTTTCAGCACGAGACGGCGAAGAATCCGATCAACACTTTTTCCGTGGTGCCAACGCTTGACGAACGCAACGGAATCTTTAGCACTCCGATCTTCGTGCCCGTCACGGGATCGACTGGGCCGCGCGGGGAATTTCCGAACGACACGATCCCGCCGAGCTCAGCACCCGCTTGTGCCATGAAGATTCCCACGGACTGCATCGACCCTGGGGCAAGCAAACTCCTCTCCTTCATCCCGATGCCGAACGTGACGCTGTCGAATTCACGATTCAACTATCTTCTGCAGGCCAGAGTGCCCGTGAGCAACAATTCGATTAACACACACGTGTTGCACACCATCAACAGCAAATTCAGCGTGTCCGCAGGGTACAACTACAGCGGAGGGCATCAAGACACCTTCGGCAACTTTCTGGACGTAGGCGGGACGCAGGCCACTCGAAGCCAAAACCTCGATCTAGGACTGACTCAAAACTGGACGCCCAAAGTTGTCAACGACACGCACGTGAACTGGAGCCGCAGTCGCATCCGCATCCTAAGCGACAATTCGTTCGTGAATGATATCGCGGGGGAAGCGGGAATCACAGGCATCGCGAGCAGTCCGATTGATTTTGGGTTTCCGCAGCTCAGCTTCACAAGCTTTTCCGGTTTCGGCGACCCAGTGCCGTCGCTGACGCGCAATCAAACGTTGCGTTTTCTCGACAACGTCATTTGGACGCGCGCGAAGCATACATTCCATTTCGGTGGCGAGGTCCGGAGAATCGAACTCAACCCGGAGAGCGATCCGATTCCTCGCGGGCAGTTCCAGTTTACCGGTTTGATGACCAGCCAATTGGACGCCAGCGGCAATCCTGTCCCGGGAACTGGAAACGACTTCGCTGATTTCCTGCTTGGCCTGCCATATCAAACGACGACGCGATTTGGCGATTCCCACGCCTATTTTCGAAGCTGGGGTCTTATCGGCTACGCGCAAGACGACTGGCGGATCCATTCGAAGTTCACCCTCCAATACGGCATTCGCTACGAGGCCGTCACACCGCCGATCGAGCTGTTCGACAATATTGCGAATCTCGATTTGAACGCCACAGCCACGGCCGTTGCGCAAGTGACCCCCGGCGAAGTTGGACCGTTCAGCGGGCAATTCCCGCACGCGTTGGTTCATGGGGACTATGGGAACTGGGCGCCGCGAATAGGATTTGCCTGGCTTCCGCCGCTGAAAGTAAAAACAGTGGTGCGGGGCGGTTATTCGATTTTTTACAACGAGTCAATTTACAATACGCTGGCGACTTCTTACCTGGCCTTTCAGCCGCCGATCGATACCGCCGTGACAAACTTGACTACCGCCGCGCAGTTTTTGACGCTCGAAAACGGATTCCCGGCATCCCAGGCCGGGACGACGAGCCGGATATTGAATACCGCGGGCGTCGACCCATTTTACCGGGTCGGATACGCGCAAATGTGGATGCTGGGGACGGAAACGACGCTGAGCAAGAATTGGGTTCTGGATCTCACGTACACAGGCACGAAGGGAACGGATCTCGATATTTTGCGCGCTCCCAATCGCGCACCACCGGGAACCAGCCAGCTGAATACGCAAACGGATTTCCGGATTCCCAACGCGACGAGTTTTCTATTCGATCAATCCGGTGCGAACTCGATTTACAACGCGCTGCAAGTGCGATTGATCCACCGCTTTGCGCAGGGACTGATGTTCCAGGCGATTTATACCTACGGGAAATCGCTCGACAACGCGAGCACCATCGGCGGGACTACGCCAGTGGTTGTGCAGCAGGATTTCAATTTCGCAGCCGAGCACGGACTGTCGTCGTTCGATATCCGCCATCAACTGCGGCTCTTCTCGGTGTACGAGTTGCCGTTCGGCGAGCGCCACCGCTTCGCGACGCACGGGTGGGAAGCCGCAGCGTTTGGGAATTGGAGATTACTCAATATCGTGACCTGGCAAACGGGAACGCCGTTTACGGCGCTGCTCGGCGGGACTGCCGCAAATAATTCCGGCACCGGCTCAAATTTTTCCGAGCGGGCGGAGCAGATCGGAGATCCGAGCCTGGGGATCTGTGGCGGCTCGGCTACCAATTTTTTCAACACGGCCGCGTTTGCCGTGCCGACTACGGTTTCCTTTGGAAACGAACGGCGCGGCGCGATCGAAGGGCCATGCTCGTTCACGTGGAACTTGTCGCTAGCGAAATCGTTCGTGTTCGGCGGAAGCCGTGACCACCAGCACCGGCTAGAAGCTCGCTGGGAGATTCAGAATCTGACGAATACCGGAAATTTCAGCGGACTTTCGACGGCTTTGGGCTCCACGACCTTTGGAAGCGTTACCAGCGCAGGTTCGATGCGCACCATGGACGTGATGCTGAGGTTTAATTTCTGATGAGATGTGTGGCGAACAACATTTTGACGGCGTTCGTGGCGGCGGAACTTTGGTTGGGGACCATGCGTGCTTCGGCCTCACCGGAACAGCAGCAACAGGAGCAATCGACGCCTGCACCTCCGCCGATCAACACGTCGGTGCCCCCACCGCCTCCGGCACCCACGAAGCAAAGCTCCACGCTGCGAGCGTCTTCGGATTTGGTGCGCATTGATGTCGAGGTGACGGACAAATCGGGCAAGCCGATCAGGGATCTCAAGGCTGAGCAGTTCAGCGTCAGCGACGACGGTAAGCCCGAAAAGATTTCCATTTTTACGTTTCAAGACATCGAGAAGTTGGAGACGGCGACCGCCGACAACACCACACCGATCGTCGTCGCGATCGATAGACCAGCGATGGCCACGGATGCCGAAGCTGTCAGCAATCAGGTACGCGACCGCCGGTTGATCGTTTTGTTCTTCGATCTGACATCGATGCAGCCCGACGACATTGCTCGCGCCCACGATGCGGCGATGAAATTCGTGCAGAAGCAGATGACCAATGCGGATTTGGTGTCCGTAGTCGCATTTGCAACGCGGCTTACGGTATGGGCGGATTTCACAAACGATCGCACGGCGCTTGAAAAAGCTGTCGCCCGGCTTACTCCGGATGTGATGTCGCAACTTTCCGATCCCCTTTATGCCGCCGCGCAGAACGGCGAATACGACGTCCAGCAGTACACCGGCGCGGCTTTCTCGCCCGATGAGACGGAATTCAATGCGTTCAACACCGACCAGAAACTCGAGGCGGTGCAGGGCCTGGTGAACGTTCTGGCGGCGATTCCCGGAAGAAAAGCAGTGATTCAGTTTTCCGGGGGGATCACGCAAACAGGGGAGGAGAATCGGACCGAACTTCGCGCCGCCACCGATGCGGCCAATCGTGCGGACGTCTCCATCTATTCCATCGATGCCCGCGGGTTGTTCGCAGAAATTCCGGGCGGCGACGTCACGGCGAATGCCGCCACCGGAACTTCGATGTTCAGTGGAGCGTCGGTGTATCACCAAATGGATTCGCGCCAGGATTCGCGCGACACGCTCGCCACGCTTTCTTCCGACACGGGCGGCCGAGCGTTTTTTGATCTGGGCGATCTGAGCGAGGCCCTTCCGAAGATTCAGCAGGAGAATGGTGGTTACTATTTGCTTGGCTACTACCTCGGGTCGAACGTGAAGCGCGATGGGAGGTGGCGGCCTATTCGAGTCAAGGTAAACCTGCCGGGAGCGCACGTTCGCTATCGCACCGGATACTACGCACCGCGCGATTTCCAACATCTGCAGAGCGAAGACCGCCAGCATCAGCTCGCTGACGCGATGCATTCGGATAATCCTGTCGTCGAGTTGCCAATTGCCGTCGAGATTTCGACATTTCGTTTGAAGGACCAGCAAATTTACGTTCCGATCGCCGCAAAACTCTCCTCCAGCGCGCTTGACTGGGCGGAAAAACACGGGCGTCGCGAGGCGTCGTTTGATTTTGCCGCCGAAGTGCGCGCGGTCCCTTCCGGACAGTCAGTGGCCGAGTTCCAGGACACCATTCAAGTGAAACTAGACACGGGGCGCTTCCAGCAGGTGAGCCAAGGCAATTTGCTGTATGAGGGCGGCGTGATTTTGGCGCCGGGCAACTATCGTTTGAAGTTTGTGGCTCGCGAGAATGAAACGGGGAAAATCGGAACCTTTGAGCAGGGCATCGCGATTCCGGCGCTTCCGTCGAACCGCATTACCCTCAGTTCAATCCTTCTCTCAAGCCAAATTGTTCCGGTCGAGAAGGCCCCGGAGGTGCAGACCAAAGGGCAGGGAGCTCGCGCGAAACTCACCACAACACCGCTCGAGATGGAAGGCACACGAATCGTGCCCAGCGTCACGAGGTTCTTCACGCAGCAGCAGACCCTCTACGTTTTCTTCCAGGCGTACTACCCGCCGAAGTTCGAGAAGTCGGAAGGCATCGATCCGAATGCGCTTCGCGCGGGCCTGATTTTCTTCCGCAATGGGCTGCAGATCAATGCAACGCCGCTGCTCGCGCCTACCGAAGTCGATCCCAAGACGCGCATCACGTCGTTCCGCATCAGCTTGCCGCTCGAAAAACTAGCGGCGGGGCGCTATGCAGTACAAGCAGTCGTCATTGCCGCAGGGACCCAGCATTCGGCGTTCGGCCGCGCTTATTTCGCCTTGCAGCGAGAACAACCGGTGGCCGCACCAGACCCGGCCGTGCCGCACCGCTGATCTCCTGATTCGACGCTCGGCCCGAAGCCACCATCGTCTTAGAGATCTTGACGTCTATTGCGCCGATCTTTTCGCTTGAATTCTCGACATGCGAAACGCCAGAGTGATGGTCTGCGCGGCAGAGCGTCGAAGAGGCCGGCAAAAAAGGAGGGCGAATCCAGATTGGATGTGGATCCGCCCTCCGGGACATCGAGAGAAGCTAATTGTTGGGACGCGGCTTCTCTTTATCCTTTTCTTTCTCGTTGGGCTTGGGTTTGGCCGCTGGCGCCGGTTTGGGTTCCGGCTCGCGCTTCTGCTCCTGCTGGCGCGCTGCGGGAGGCGGTGTCGGAGTCGGACGGGGCTTCGCCTCGGGCTCGGGGCGCGGCTGCGGGGGAGGCGTAGTCCTCGCCGGTGGTTTGCGTTCCTCCTCTGGTTTCGGTTGAGGACGATTCACGTTTTCGTTGGGGCGACTGGGCGGAGCCGCGGCACGACTCGGCGGATTCACGTTTTCGTTGGGGCGACTGGGCGGAGCCGCCT
>Ga0307475_10000322_pt1 | contig 29129 bp, 28 predicted proteins | sample atmos_gasesECM1C_FD_203317 | JGI IMG/M metagenome (GOLD analysis project Ga0307475, IMG submission 203317) | Hardwood forest soil microbial communities from Morgan-Monroe State Forest, Indiana, United States - atmos_gasesECM1C_515 | ecosystem: Environmental > Terrestrial > Soil > Temperate... | reverse complement strand
CATCCTTTCCGGAAACCGCGGCGCCGTCAATCTGATACATGAAACCGCCCCCAGCGTCCGGAATCACAACCACTCCACCTGGATGCGGATTCCGTTCGATAGGTTTGTCCTTGAAATTAATCCAGTAGGGAGTGAGAAAGACAAAGAGCAGAATCAGCGTCACCATTACGTCGTATTGAATGGTGCCGCGCTCGTATGACCAGAGAATGTAGCCACGGATTGTGCGCCAGATTCCAGTCATCGGCACGCCGGGCGCGCTGGGTGTGTCGGTATCGAGTGTGGTCGCTTCAATCCTGTCCAAGTCTAGTTACCCTACCCTGTCTTGGAACTCCACGCCATGATATTCGCCGGCGAGCCGCACGGCTAGAATTTCTTGGCAGTGATTCGGTCCGCGCCCATGTATCGGCGCAGGGCGTCGGGAATCAATACGCTTCCGTCAGCTTGCTGATAGTTTTCCACAATTGCGACCCAGGTGCGGCCGACCGCCAGGCCGCTGCCATTTAATGTGTGTACGAATTCGGTCTTATTCTTTCCTTCCGCACGATAGCGTATATTCGCCCGCCGCGCCTGAAATGACTCGAAATTCGAGCAGGAAGAAATCTCACGGAACAACTGCTGTCCCGGCAACCACACTTCGATATCGTAGGTTTTGGCCGACGAAAAGCTTAAGTCGGCAGTGCACAGCGAAACCACGCGGTAGTGCAGGCCAAGTTTTTCCAGGACTTCCTCGGCGTCATGGGTGAGATTTTCGAGTTGATCATACGAATTTTCCGGACGTGAAAACTTGACCAGTTCAACTTTTTGAAATTGATGTTGGCGGATGATGCCGCGGACATCTTTGCCGTACGATCCCGCCTCGCTGCGGAAGCAAGGCGTATAGGCAGTGAGAGAGACGGGCAAGCGCGAAGCATCGAGAACTTCGTCGCGGTAAAGATTTGTGACCGGGACTTCGGCCGTGGGAATCAGCCACAGGTCTTTGTCGCCGTGGGGCACACGGAATAGATCGGAGGCAAATTTAGGCAACTGTCCAGTACCGTACATCGAATCGGAGTTCACCAGATACGGCGGCAACACCTCGATGTATCCATGTTCACGGGTGTGCAGATCCAGCATGAAGTTGGCCAGCGCCCGCTCCATTCGCGCTCCTAAGTCCCAGTAAACCGCAAAGCGCGCGCCGGAGATTTTGGCGGCGCGTTCCAAGTCGAGCACTCCCAGCTGTTCACCAAGTTCCCAGTGCGGTTTAGGACTGAAATCGAACTTGGGAGGCGTTCCCCAACGCCGCACCTCGACGTTGTCCTCGGCGGACTTGCCAACCGGCACGCTATCATTCTGGAGATTGGGAATTCCCGCAAGAATCTGCTGCAGGCGGCTCTCAAGTTCGGCTGCGGCTTTCTCTCGCTCCTGAATCTGTTCGCGCAACTCCTTCGTTTCAGAAATGAGCGCAGTCGCATCCTGGCCGCTCTTCTTCAGCTTGGCGATCTCTTCGGACGCGCGGTTGCGGCGCGCCTTGGTGGTCTCGGCCTCGGTAATCGCTTTGCGCCGCTGGGCATCAATCTCTTGGAAATCCTTTAGGATCTCGGCGGGATCCATGCCACGCTGGCGTAGCTTCGCCTCGACAAGCGGCAGATTGTCACGGACAAAGTTCAGGTCAAGCATGGAATTCCCTACTGTATCGAAAAAAGTGCAGGAGCGGCGTAATCAGACACCAAGCCGTTTCGTTCAGCTATTTATCTGCAGGGGCCAGCGACCTCAGATAGGCTACGACGGCCTCCGCGTCCGCTTCGCTAAGGCGGTAGCGCGGCATGGGCGGGCGTCCCGGTAGCTCGTTGTATGCAATGCCCGTCATCAGGAATTTGACGGCCTGTTCCTCAGTCCATCCGGGCAAACCCACGATGTTTGGAGTCTTGTCAGCCCAGACTGGCATCGGCGCGATAGGCTTGAATGTAAGTGTGGCGCCTTTCAGCATTTTTCCTGGGAGAGGCTCGCCCTTTTCGCTGATGGGAGTGTGGCAATCACCGCACATGGCCACTGCTTCCACCAGGTACTTCCCCCGGGCGATCTTCGCCGATTGTGTTGGGCTCGCAGAGGATGATAGTACAACGCTCAGCATAACAACCAAGAAGAGTGCGGCTACGCCGACGTACACGGCAAGTTTCATGACTAGACCCCAGGAGCTTAGCTAGCTCAAAGTAAGCGTTGGAAGATTAACATTACTTGGACATTAATTTTACTGGGTGGTTTTGGCACTGCGCGTAACAGGCTGTAAACTACTCCGCGATGAAAATTCCCCTTCGTTCGACCGTCCTCGCGCTATTGCTCTGCTTCTGCCACACGAACTGGATCTTTGGCTCGGCCTACAACGCGCGTCCCAAGCTGGTCGTCATAATAATCATTGACCAGTTTCGAGGCGACTACCTGGAACGCTATCACGACCAATTCGGCGAGGGCGGGTTCCGGCTGCTGCTCGACCACGGCGCCAACTTCACCGATTGCAACTATGACTACGCCAACACTCGAACTGCGCCGGGGCACGCAACACTGCTCACGGGCGCCTATTCCAGCGGACACGGCATCCTGGCTAATAAGTGGTGGGACCCGCAAAAGAGACGCTCGGTCACGTCCGTGGAGGATGATGATACTAAGCTCATCGGAATGCCGGGCAACGCCACCGGAGCCTCGCCGCACAATCTTCTAGCAGACACGCTCGGCGACGAATTGAAACTGGCGACCCAGGGCAGGTCCCGGGTATTTGGAATCGCGCTGAAAGATCGCGCGTCTATTCTTTCGACAGGATTTTCCAGCGATGGAGCTTACTGGACCGACCACCAAACCGGTTGGTGGATCACTTCCACTTACTATCGCAGTGACCTTCCCAAGTGGGCCAAGGATTTCAACGACAGCAAACACACGGAGAAATACCTGAACAAAGAGTGGACGGACAACGATGGCAATGCCTGGCGCACTACCCCCGCCACCGGAGCAACGGGGAAAGAATCCAGTTTCTACGAATTGGTCGGTCCGACTCCTTTCGCCAACGACTACGAACTTGAATTTGCGCGTGAACTGGTGACCAACGAGAGGCTGGGCAGCGGCCCAGCCACGGATTTATTGGTCATCGGACTGTCCGGCAACGACATCCTCGGCCACCATGTTGGGCCGGATTCTCCCCGCATGCGTTCTCTAGCACTGGCCATGGATCGCCAATTGGCCGATTTCTTCAACTTCCTCGGACATCAGCTAGGTCTGGCCAATGTGTGGGTTGCGCTCTCGGCAGACCATGGCATCGCGCCTCTGCCCAAAGTCGCGTCCAGCCTGCACATTCCGGCAACCAATCTTTCCACCGACAAAATGCGCGCACAAATGAATCAGTGGCTATCCTCAAAGCTCTCTTCCGGACGCCCGGCTGAATATGTGAAAGAGTTCGATTACCCACTGGCGTGGTTGGACGCAGACGCATTCGCCGCGGTCAAGATGAAGGAGGAAGATGCGGAACGGGCGGTCGGCGAAGCACTGAAGGAAGCCGGCTTGCGAGATTACTACAGCCGCTCTCAGTTGGCGGAAGGCAAAGTCCCCAACACCGAAATCGGCCTTAAGTACGAACACAGCTATTCGCCGCTAGGTGGATGGTACGTGATGGGGGTACCAGTTCCGTACGCCGTAGGTGGCACCGGAACCGATCATACTTCGCCCTACACGTACGACACGCATGTGCCGCTGGCTTTTTATGGCATTCCTTTCCAAACCGGAACCTATCGCACGCACGCCGAACCTGTCGACTTGGCGGTAACGCTGGCGTCGCTGCTGGGCATCAATGCTCCCACGCACGCCATCGGACGAGTCCTCACCGAAGCCCTTGCTTCCTCCCATCGCGCGGACAATTCTTCGCGTCCAGATATGAAAGGCCCCCGCCCGGCCAAGCCATCGGAACGGATCCAACCGGTGGCGCTGATCGCACAGGAAGACACCCAATGACGGCGTCCCCGGCGACGGGTGCGCGTAATCTCGATCTTAGCGTCAGTTTCGCTGGTATCTCCCTCAAAAATCCGGTGATCGCAGCCAGCGGAACTTTTGCCTACGGCATCGAATTCGAGGATGTTGTCCACCTCGACAAACTCGGCGGCTTTGTCGTCAAAGGGCTTTCCAGAGAACCAATGGCCGGCAATCCGCCGCCACGGCTTTACGAGACGCCGGCCGGCATGCTCAACGCAATTGGATTACAAAACATTGGCGCACGCGCTTTCCTGGAGGAGAAGCTGCCAAAGCTTCGGACCTTGAAAAATGTCGTCATCTTCGCCAACGTGTTTGGCTATACCCGCGAGGACTACGAACACACCATCCAGGTTCTTAATGAAGGTGAGGGCATCGCCGCCTATGAATTGAACGTTTCCTGTCCTAACACGGCGCAGGGCGGGATTCAGTTTGGCAGCGATCCGCGCTCGCTCGACGAAGTGGTAAATACTGCGAAACGCATCTCGCAGCGGCCGCTGATTGTGAAACTTTCGCCCAACGTGACCAGCATCGCGCAGATGGCACACGTGGCCCAGGAAGCGGGCGCCGACGCCATCTCTCTAGTGAACACGTTCGTGGCGATGGCGATCGACGCAGAGACCCGGAAGCCCCGCATCGCCAATGTGACCGCGGGGTTGTCTGGCCCGGCGATCAAGCCAATTGCCCTGCGCATGGTGTACGACGCGGCCAAGGCGGTGAGGATTCCGGTCATCGGCATGGGAGGCATCTCGACGGCAGCGGATATCGTCGAGTTCATGCTAGCTGGGGCCGCCGCGGTGCAGATTGGAACCGCCAGCTATTGGGATCCGGTCGCCACAGAAAAAATCGTCGGCGAACTGGAAACCTGGTGCCTGGAACACAACGTGGAGCGGGTGGCCTCGTTAACGGGTGGGATGGTGATGGAGTAGATGAAACAATTACCTCGCCAGTCAGAAGCGCGCTCTTACCGCGGCCACACGGCCAGAATCGCTCCCATCACCAGATAACACACCAACTGATAGCTGGTGTTGATGAGGTATAGCTTGGTCGGCTGGTTGCCGAACAATTTGGCGGTCAGCTGCACGGTGGTGACGAATCCCAGCCAAACCGCAAAACCGATTTTCATACCATAGAGTGCAGAATCGACGGTGGCCACGTCGATGATCTTGCCCAAAACGAAAGCAGCAACCAGGCTCGCGACAAAAGAAAGCGCGTAACTCTTGCCCGCGCTTTTGCGCATCTCGTCCAGCTTGGCTTTGTTATCCGGATCGTAGCCCATGGCCAGCATCCAAGGCCGGGCAAAAAGAAACGGCGAATACCAGAGAAAGCCCACAACCATAGAGGCTACGGCGGCCACCAACACAGCCCAAAGGTTCACGCCCGTGACGATCATGGCACCGCCTCCCTAAGGCTTTTATCGAGGACAGACATGGTATGCCCAATTGGGTGGCTTGCAAAGGGGCGGACGCCTAGAGATCGTTCTCTCTCATTTTCCCCCTGACGTCATCCCGAGGTTTGCGGGGGATCTGGCGTACAGAGCGGCAGGGTGTTTGGATAAGCTCTCGCGCGAGATCGCCTTCGACTTCGCTCAGGCCAGGCTCTCACCCGGCTGAACAGCGCCGGGTTTCGGGATGACGCCGCTGAAAGCCTGACACCAGGCTTACCGGCCGCTGGTATGCCAGATGGAGCCCGGTGAGTTGTAATTAAGACCTTCACCCCAAACCGCATGGCTCTCGCCGCGGCTGTCGATGCTCATCTCGAAATAGTCACCAAAGGGAAAACTGAAGCCCTTGGGCTGAATGTAGCGGTAACCGCGCACGTAGGTGGATAACTGAATCTCCGGCGACCAGGTGGCGCCACCGTTGGTGGAACTGCGGTAATACGTGTTCCAGAGCGGGCGGTTGCGGGTATCCATCCAACCAATGCGCACATCACCCGCTGATCCGGCAACGAGTGCGGGAAAGCAATGCTCCACGCCAGCCGGCGCCAGCGAAACATCGAGCTTTGGGGACCACGTAGCTCCAGCCGTAGTGGAGGAGGCAAAGTAGATTCGCTCAGGATCGTTCTGCGCGGTCCCCGCATTCCATAACGCGTACAGCGTGCCAGCGCCGTCAGAGGCCATGGTTACCTGTGCGCCAAGATACGCCCATCCACATTGTTGGGCGGCGCAATCCGGAGGCGCGCCGGAGACATCGAGCGGCGTAAAGGTCCAGGTCTTTCCGCCATCCGACGATTTGATGGTGTAGAGATTCACGCGTCCTTTGACCGCAGCGTTTTGCGCATACGCCGCCCAGGCGAAATAAGCGTTACCTGCGGGGTCAACCGTCGCCCCACCGGCCATAGCGCCAGCCAGTCGGACGCCCGCGAAGATGTCGGTGGAGATGAAAGAAACACCGCCATCGTGCGACGCAGCTACTCTCATCTTCCGCGCGCGCTCGAATCCGACATAAACGTCCTGCCCTCGGACCGCCAGAACAGGTTTGTCGGCTTCGCTAGTACCCCGGTCCGCTACCACCAACGACCAGCTCTGTCCGAAGTCCGCTGACTTTGCGACTATCGTGTCGCTCTTGTCATTTTGCAGCCAGGCGGCATAAACAGTTCTGCGGTCGGCCGGATCGACAACTATTTGTGCGTCGAACTGCGCCGTGCCCGGAGGCGTGACCTGGCGGGGCAACTGCCAAGTTGCCCCGTTGTCATTGCTGACTACTAGGACCAGGCTGGGCACAGGACAATTGGCACAACCCGGTACCATGCCGTACTGCGGATAGAGAACGTACACATGGCCATAGCCGTCTGCGGCAATCGCCGGCTCCCACTGATCTCCCAGGTTGAATCCGACACGCTTTTGCGGTGAGAAGCCGTTGATGGCAAAGGCGGCAGAAACTAGCAGAAGCGCCGTCAGCAACGCAGACACAAAACGGCGCCCACGATAAAATCGGTAAGAGCTGGCAGCCACAGAGCCTCGTGTACGGGGGAGAACTACGTGGGCTGAACTTTATCGCGAGAAAGCGGCTTTGGTCAACGGAAATGGCGAATTTACGTCACTTTTACGAACCTGGCGCCATCTAACAAGAGGCACTACACTTTCATTTGAGAGTCATTGGACATGGCTAAAGCTACCTTTGCTGCCGGTTGTTTTTGGGGAGTGGAAGCGACGTTTCGTCAACTTCCAGGGGTGATTTCCACCCGCGTGGGCTATACCGGAGGGAACCATCCCGATCCCACTTACAAAGACGTCTGCACCGACCGGACCGGCCACGCTGAGGCCGTGGAAGTGGAATACGATCCGGCGAAGCTTTCCTACGACGCACTGTTGGACGTTTTCTGGGAGAACCACGATCCCACCCAACTCAACCGGCAGGGACCAGACTGGGGAACACAGTACCGTTCAGCGATCTTTTTTCATTCTCCCGAACAGGAAGCCGCAGCCAAAGCTTCCAAAGAAAAGCTGGAGAACTCTCGACGTTACAGCAAGCCGATCGTCACCCAGATCGTTCCTGCTGTGACGTTTTATGAAGCCGAAGACTATCACCAGCAATATCTGGAAAAGCGCGGGCTGGCAACCTGCCACATTCCAGCTAAATGACTTAAGGTAATGGTTGCAAGAATGTGGCAGGGGGTCGCAAATCCTTGCATCTTGACAGGGGATTACTCCTAGAGGAAACTGAAGGCTATGCAGTGGGTTGAACCGCAATTTCAAGAAATCCAGCTAGGTTGTGAGATCAATTCCTACGCCTGCGCCGAATTGTAATCCTACCGGATGCGCGTAGAAATCCTGGGCTCGGCTGCCGGGGGTGGTTTCCCGCAGTGGAACTGTGCTTGCCGCAACTGTAGTTCCTTGCGAGCCGGTTCTTTCCGAGGCAAGGCCCGCTCCCAGTTACAGGTAGCCATCAGCTCCGAGGGCCGTTCCTGGTTTCTACTCAACGCCTCTCCGGATCTACGCGGCCAGATCGAGGCCAATTCTTGTCTGCATCCGCGTGATGGACTGCGGCAGTCACCGATTTCTGGGGTTGCGCTTACCAGCGCAGAATTGGACCAGGTTCTTGGACTGTTGCTGCTGCGCGAACTGCAGCCTCTCCAAATTTTCGCGACCCATTCGGTCCGCCAAGTTATCCGCGATGACAACAGGATGTTTGCCATGCTCCAGCGCGTGCCAAACCAGGCCCAATGGGCGGACATTATTCCCGACAACTCGTTCGTGCTAGCTTCAGCGGGGGGTGAGAGATCTAAGATTCGCTGCTTGCCGATACCTCTGACATCGCGCTATCCAAGCTATGTCTCCCCAGAACGCGCGGCCAGCCTGAAACCGCAACAAGCGCTTCTCGGGCTCGTCATTGGAACGGAATCGAACACAGAATCGGGCTTCGGCGGCCGGTTGGCTTACTTCCCAGTCGTGCCGCGAATAGACGACGCCTTGCTCGAACAACTTGAGTCGCTTAAATCAACGGATTTGCTGCTTTTTGATGGCACTTTTTGGAGCGACGACGAGTTGATCAAGGTTCAGGGCACGGGTCAAACGGCCCGTGAGATGGGACACATCCCTGTGTCTTCTCCCGAAGGAAGCCTTCAGTTGTTGGCAGGGTTGCGACACCCCAGAAAAATTTTTGTGCATGTCAACAACACCAACCCTATGCTGGATGAGTCCGGGCCGGAATATCACCAAGTGCGTGAAGCGGGATGGGAGGTCGCGGAAGACGGATGGCACTTCGAACTATAGAGCCGCAGGCCGATTCACACTTCCTGTCCGTCGAAGAGCTGCGCGTCCGGCTGCGCCAAGTCGGAGACGAGCGTTACCACCATCGCCATCCGTTCCATTTGTTGATGCATGAAGGCCGCTTGAGCAGGGGCCAGCTGCAGGCCTGGGCGCTGAACCGCTACTACTACCAGAGCCGTATCCCGATTAAAGACGCCATCATTCTCTCTCGCAGTGATGATCCGATCTTCCGTCGTGCCTGGCGCAAGCGCGTTCTCGATCATGACGGAGACGTCACCCCGGAAGGGGGTATCGAACGCTGGCTGAGGCTGGCCGAAGCCACGGGTTTGAGCAGGGAACGAGTGATCAAATGCAACGAGGTCCTTCCCGGCGTACGCTATTCCGTTGACGCTTACCTTGATCTGGTAAGAAATCGCTCTTTGCTGGAAGCCGTCGGGTCGTCGCTCACGGAACTTTTCTCCCGAGATCTCATCTCTTTGCGGTTGGGCGCGCTCCGCCAGTTTTATCCGTGGCTTGCCGGGGGCTTGGATTACTTCGAGGCTCGGCTCGATCAGGCTCCCGCCGATGCTGATTTTGCATTGCAATACGTGGCCGAACACGCACACACCCGTGCTGAGCAGGAATTGGTTGTTCAGGCCCTGCGTGAAAAATGCGACATTCTCTGGGCCCAACTGGATGCGCTCTATCACGCGTACGTGCAACCAGGATGGCCTCCGCCGGGAGCATTCAGCCCCGAGGAGCCCTGAACATGCCTCGTCCGCAGGATTCGAGTCAGCCTCGTCTGGCCGCCGGTTGCCGCTGGGCGGGCGAGGGTGAAAAAAGGATTCTCTTGTTTCCCGAGGGTGCGCTCAAGCTCGAAGGGACAGGTCACGCAATTCTCGAGCGCTGTGATGGCCAGCGTAGCTTCCGACAGATCGTTGACGAACTGCAGGTCCTCTACAGCGCCTCGGAACCGGAGAAAGTTCGCAGTGATGTCGGTGGCTTTCTTGAGCGCTTGCAGCAGAAGCGCGTGGTGGATTTCTAATGCTTCCGGGTCCTCTTGCCCTGATCGCTGAAATTACTCATCGCTGTCCGCTGCACTGTGTTTACTGCTCAAACCCGCTGCAGATGGCCGCCGCATCTTCGGAACTGACGACCGAGGAGTGGGTTGGGGTTTTCCGGCAAGCCTCCAAGCTCGGAGTTCTCCATCTCCATCTCACGGGCGGAGAACCTCTAGCCCGCACGGACTTGACTCAACTGGTCGATGCCGCCCACGCCGCCGGGCTGTACACGAACCTGATCACGTCCGGCATCGGACTATCGGAATCCCGCCTCACGCCCCTGGTAAAGGCTGGGCTGGATCATGTGCAGCTTAGTTTTCAGAACTCCCGTGAATCCAGCGCCGATTGGATCGCCGGGACTCGAGCGCATGCCCTCAAGGTAGAACTTGCACCTATGATCTGCCGCTCCGGTGTGGCCTTCACCATCAACATGGTGGTGCATCGGCAGAACCTTGATCACCTTGAGGAAATGATTGCACTTGCGGAGTCGCTCCATCCCGACCGCCTGGAGATTGCCCACGTGCAGTACTACGGGTGGGCGTTCAAAAACCGCGATGCGTTGCTGCCCACTCGAAAACAAGTTAACGACTCGCTTAGGATTGTTTCAGTCGCGCAGGAGCGTCTGGCGGGACGCATCCATATCGAAGCTGTAGTCCCCGATTACTACGCCCGCTACCCCAAAGCTTGCATGGGCGGCTGGGGTCGTCAGCAGCTCATTATCGACCCCGCTGGGAAGGCTCTACCCTGCCACGCCGCCGGAGTAATTCCCGGGCTGCGATTCGACACGGTTCGCGAACATTCTCTGGAATGGATTTGGCAGGAGTCCAATGCTTTTCAGAAGTTCCGCGGAGAGCGGTGGATGCCTGAACCCTGCCGGAGCTGTGATCGCCGTGGCATGGACTTCGGTGGTTGCCGCTGTCAGGCTTTTCTCGTGGCGGGAGATGCCGCCTCCACGGACCCTGCCTGTTCGCTGGCCCCGAAACACCCTCTGATCGAAGAAGTAGTCGCCCGTGTCAACGCGAGCTCAGACTCGGCTGACAACGCGCCGCATGGTGGCGAAAAAATAGACAGCCTTTGGTCTTACCGTCCACAACCGGGGCAATAAAACGGGATTTTGGGGGCGCCGAGCTTACGCAGTCAGTAGAATCGGCTCACCCTTTGTGATCACCAGGGTGTGCTCGTAGTGGGCGGATGGCCTCCGGTCCAGGGTGCGCACCGTCCAGCCGTCTTTGTCCACCGCCGCGCGGCCTGATCCAGCAGCAATGATCGGTTCAACCGTAATCACCAGGCCTTCGGTCAGAATCTGATTGGCCGCAGGATCGGCGAAATTAGGGACGCGAGGGGCTTCATGGATGGTGCGGCCGATGCCGTGCCCGCCAAGATCGCGAATCACAGAGAAGCCACTGCGGCGCACTTCGCGCTCGACCGCGCGGCCAATCTCCGATACCCGAAAGCCAGCTCGGGCCACCAGCATCGCCTTGGCAAACGCCCGCTCGGCGCAGGCAATCAGGCGCTCACTCTCCTCCGGAACTTGTCCGGCCCCGACCGTGACTGCCGCGTCTGCCATGAAGCCGTCTTTCTCCACCGTTACATCGAGCTTGACCAGGTCGCCTTCCTCCACCCTTCTCTCGCTAGGGATGCCGTGCACCGCTTCGTCATTCACACTGATGCAGTTCACACCCGGAAACTTGTACACCAGTTGAGGGGCTGACTGGGCTCCGTGCTGGCGCATGACTTGGCCGCCGACTTCATCCAGCTCAGCCGTGGTGACTCCGGGGCGAACCGCCTCTTTCATGGCGTCGAGCATGCGGCGTACGATCTCTCCCGCCGCGCGCATGCTGGCCAGTTCTTCGGGCGTATTGATGGACACGTCGCCTCCGTGAATCTTCTATTAGCCTAACTGATTGGACGGACGCCGAGGGCGAAAAAGAGCAGGATATCTGCAAGACAAAAGGCGTCTCAGTGCCCGTGGTGATTCAGTCCCGGCCGCAGGCGTAGGAAAACGTGAAAAGATACCGGATCGCTTCCATAGATGGGATCCAGCACCGACGGCTTTGAGTAGAACGTGACATCCGCGCCCAGGCCAACCTGCCCGAGGTGATTTTGCACCAGGTCGCGCACGCCGCCGAAAGTGTAGGCGCCAATGCCGTAAGCGGGATGCGTTGCTGCGTTAGGAAACAGCTCGTCTTTATCGACCAATTCCAACCGCGTGTAAGCGTAGTTGCGACGCTGAAAATTCAATGTTGATTCCAGCAGATAGCTATTCAGAATCGTGTTGTTCACCTCTTTGCGCTTACGTCCCCAGATGAGCGTGGTCGCCCAGTTCCCTTCCCCTAAAACCTTTCCGGATAGTGGACGGTTGTATTCGACAGACGCAGTCTGCCGCCGCTCGTTGCCCGGCTCGGCAGCTTCTGGATGCTCCAGGTACCCGAAGCTGTATTGTGCAACCCAGTTTCGGGTGGGGGCGGCACTCACCCTGAAAGACCACGAATCGAGCGCGGCGAGCTGGATGCTCCAACGCTGCTCGTTCGGTTCGTGACCATTGAAGGCCGAGGCCTCGACCTTGAAGCGAGCCAGCTTGGAGTAATCAAAAATGAAACCAGTAGTCACCACGCCGAAGCTGGTGTGGGTTGAATCCTGCAAGTGATGGCTCAGCGGCGCCGCCGGATTTTCCGACGCCGACTCGCGATGAATATAGGTTACCGGACCTAGCGCCGGTTCAGCAGACGGTCCTCCGTAGAGCAGCCAGGAAATTTTCTCGCTGACCGGCAGCGTGTAAAGTGCGGAAAGCTCGGCAAACACATTGTGAGGATGTTGATGATCGACCAACGGCTGTCCGTGGTAGGTCTCGCCAGTCTGAAAAAGCAGGGGGAAGCCAGGATGGGGCGAGGTCAGCGACTCGGCGGAAAACATCTGGCGAAATAGGATGGTGCCACGACCGAGCCGGTGTTGCTCCATCAACATCGCATAGTTGACTGATTCGGCTTTGCCAGCACCGCGCGGACCACCCTGCTGGTTATAGGTGATGAAAATCGTGCCGTGAGCCATCAGGTCCCAACCGCCGCGAGAAATCATCCACAGAGGGGCCGGAACGGAAGCCGGTTGCCAGGCCGTTCCCGACCCGGCATGAAAAGACGGCAGGGAAGATCCTTCGCCCATGTCCATACCGCGCATAGTCATCCCAGACATTGTGTGCGTATCGTGACCGGATTGGCTCTCCCCTGACATGTCCATATGGCCATCGGCAACCTGGGCCTCGGCACACTGCCCCCAAGATAAGAAAGATGAGAAGGTCAAGACCATGAGCACGAAACCGAATGCACCTGCGCTGCGCACCATCACCTCCGCGTTGCTCAGCCAATTGCGCGACACCTCGAGAACGCGTCTCATGACGAACCTATTCGACGTCTGAAGACGAGCTCTGAAGCAGGAGAATTGCGTAAAGGCGGAGGGATCTAGATACGCAAAGGGGCCAGGGTGGGCGGGTCGCCGGTTAGGATTAGCGCATTCGGAAAGCTCTCGAGCGCCGCAATGTTAAGTGCAGGGTCGACATGAACCGGAGCGGGCAGGATACGAAGAGGCAACTGCTGCGAATCACTTGAGGAAGCATGCAGAATTGCTGGCTGGTGGCCAATCTGACAACACCTGTGACTGATCGGCCCCGGAGCCGGAATCTTCCGGGCATCCTCATGACAGCTCGCAGGCCGTTCGTGCACGATACCCCTTGAAACCGGAATTTGAGCTCCCGGAGAAGTCGCGGTCATCGCAGCGAACAGGAGAAATGCAAACGCTTTTGAGATGGCTGTCATTACATCGGCCCTGGCCCTTGTCACTAGGCGAACGAAAGGCCTTTTACTATTATCGCCCAAGCACGCTTCGGTCTGTATAGCTCAATTGTGCTACGCGTCCATTGTGTGGCCTGGCGATTCGCGACTCACGCGGTATTTTGGAAAGCAGCTTGAACTGGGGACTACAACCATTCCGCTAAGAGCCCGTGATCTTCAAGCGCAGTTCTTCTGGTAGGCGATCGCGGATTTCGGCCGGCAGCCGATCATGCACGTGCCGGGCGCCTATTTTGGCGGCGTCAACTACTGCCATGGGGGCAGGCGTAGCAACTGCCACGACCAACCAAATCAGCAGGGAGAGTCCAAAGCCGGCCAAAGCCGCCAGTTCCAGCCAGAAAGCGTGGCGCGGGCCAAAATGGCGGATCACGCCAAAGGCAAGTAGAAACATCCCAGCGGAGACAGAAGCTAGTGCGATCAGTGAGACATCAATGGTGCGATGCAGACGCTGCCGTGAGCGGCAGCGCTCGCAAGCCGCGAAGTGGTCTTCGTAGTCGCCACGCATCTCGGGTGCAATGCCGGAGATATCGTAACGCCAGCCTGCCAGGATCTTGCCGACAATGGGATCGACGCACTCACTCATAGTCCACTACAGCCGGATAGCTTCCATCGGCTCGGATTGTGTGGCCAATAGCACTCGATTGTGAAGTAACGTCTGACGCGGTCCCAGAGCCTTTTCTGCCGCTCGGCGGGCCAACTCAGGGTCATTATTTTGCTCGGAGAGGTGCGCCAGCACAATATAAGATGCACTCCCATCATAATCGGTGCTAAAGAATTCCGCGAGTCGCTCATTGGACAGATGTCCCGTAGGGCTGCCCACCCGTTGTTTCACCGACCAAGGATACGGCCCAATCCGCAGCTTTTCTATATCGTGATTTGACTCGATCACCAAAACATCGCAACCTCGAAGCGTGTCCCTCACATTCGCCGACATGCGTCCGAGATCGGTGGCGATGCCTACTTTGACGCCTTCAGCGCGAAATGCAAAGCCTACAGGATCGATGGCGTCGTGCGGAATGGTGAACGGCGTGACCGCGATATCCCCAATATGAAAGCACCGGCCAGCAGAAAATACTTCGAGCTTGCCCAGTTCAGGACGCTCTCCGATTACCTCCCGGACCGACCGCGCCCATGCCTGGTGCGTCGCTCCAGTCATGAAGACAGGAATGTTCAGCTTCCGTGCCAGAACCAGCAGCCCATAGACGTGATCGGCGTGCTCGTGTGTGATCAGGATAGCGGAAAGGGCGCGAGGATCATCGCCCCCGGCCTTCACCCGTTTGAAAGTTTCGCGACAGGAGATGCCGGCGTCCACCAAAATTCGCGTGCGCGAACTGGAGACAATAGCGCTATTTCCCCGGCTGCCGCTGGCCAGCACCGAGACCGAAACTCCCATAGCTCGAGCATACGCGTTGCGACTGTGGAAACGGGAGTAACTTTCTCGTTATCCGAGACCTTTGAACAAAGGCGGTCACTTGCGCAAGAGTTCATTCAATCCTTTACGTCCGACCGACCCGCCGTAGGCGCCTGCAATCCCAGTCAAAAATCCGAGAAATGATTCGTAGATTTGCGCGCGATAAGGTTTTTGGGTTAACAGGAAAAACGCCATCAACTGGACGATCGGAACAAAGACCCCAACCAACAGAGTCCATCGCCACGGTCTTTCTGGACGCAGCGCACCGAGCAGCATGGTTGAGGCCAGCACGAACAGTGCAGTGAGTAGCAGATCGCCGAACTTGACATCTAGGTAGCCCGCCAAAACGCCAAAGACAACACTGAGAGTGTAGATGGTTGTGTCATTCTTCTTCATGCTTCTTCATGCCTGGCCTCTTCGCGTCGCTTCGAACGGCAATATCTAGAATGACAAACATCTCTGGTTCAATACTTGTAAAATCCCCGTCCGCTCTTCTTTCCCAGCCATCCAGCGTCCACCATTTTGATCAGCAGCGGACAAGGCCGGTACTTAGGATCGCCGAAGCCCTCCTGCAGCACGCGCATGATGTCAAGGCAGACATCGAGACCGATAAAATCCGCCAGCGCTAGCGGGCCCATCGGATGCGCCATACCCAGCTTGAAGACTTCGTCGACGGCCTCAGGTGTAGCCACGCCTTCCAGCACGGCGTACATGGCCTCATTCAGCAGTGGCATGAGCACGCGATTGGAGACAAACCCGGGGGCATCGTTGACTTCGATGGGGGTCTTCTCGAGTTTCAGCGCCAGATCGCGCACTGCATCGAAAGTTTCATTCGAGGTGGCCAGGCCACGAATCACTTCCACCAGCTTCATCACCGGCACAGGATTGAAAAAATGCATTCCAATGATTTTTTCTGGCCGCTGGGTCAGCGCGGCCAGCTTGGTGATTGAAATCGAAGAGGTGTTGGAAGCCAGAATAATTTCCGGGCGGCAAATGCGATCAAGATCTCGGAATATTTCCGCTTTAATAGCGAACTTTTCCGTGGCCGCTTCCACCACAAAATCGCAATCAGCAAGGTTTGTTCGATCGAGCACGGGCACAATACGTCCGATGGTGCCCGCCTTATCGGCGGCGGTAATCTTGTTTTTCGTGACTTCGCGATCCAGGTTGCTGGTGATGGTCTCGAGAGCGCGATTCAGAAAACACCGCTCCACGTCGCACAGCACAACGGCACGGCCGCTGCGGGCAAAAACATGAGCAATCCCGTTGCCCATGGTGCCCGCGCCCACCACGCCTACGCGTTGGATCTCCATGAAGGGCTCTCCCCTGACCAGAAAAAGTCAAAGTCTAACACCGCCGCAGACACGCCGGCACATTCAACCCCGACCCATGAAAAAGTTGCTGAGGAAAGCGGTTAAGGTTCGCTTCAGCTTCGGCAATTCAGCTTGCCGCAAGCATCAAATTCGCGCAACCGCTGCATCCCACCTTACAAATACCGGAGCAGCACTGCAGCTCGGCGGGAGGACATCATGTCAGGAAAAATCAGGGTAGCAACATTAGCGATTGCAGCAACCATAGCACTCAGTGGGCTAGCCACCGCCCAGGACTACTATCGTTTCTATGATCGCGACTATGGCTATCGCCACTACGATCGCGATGATTATGGATATAACCGGACCGCATTTCGCGTAGCGCGGGACTTTGGCTATGAGGATGGATCATGGGTAGCGCGCCGGGATATCGCGGAAGCCAAACCGTACAACCCGTTTCCGCGCGGCGGATTCAAGCACGAAGATCATGGCTATCGCCGCGAATACGGTGACAAGTATGCTTACAGGGAAGCGTATGCGCGCGCCTATCGCGAAGGTTACGAACGAGCATTTCGACGATACTAGTTTTCCGACCTTGAATTTGTGGAGTGACCAGAAGACGGCTGGTGTCAGGCTGAGCGATACTGTGGCTGTGGCTTGCTAACGGTTTGTATGTTTGCTAGTGCCTGATGGGCTCCGCGGAGCGGATGCAGCAATCTTAAAGGCGGCCATGCTCATACAGAAGCTGGCTGCCGGACTTGCGCCGGTCAGCGTCGGTTGATAAGTTGCTGCTGGTCCCTTTGGTACGTAGACATAAGTACTCTTATAAGTCCATGCCGAGGGAGTCACGCCCGTTGGGCTGGTAAAGGTTGAAACATAACGCGCAATAATAAAATCCGTCGCTGTAGTGGTGAGACTAGGACCAACTTCCAACCCTTCGCTGCTTCCAGTTCCATTCGTCAGGTTTACGCCACTTCCATCCAGTACCGAGGACGACGCCATGTTTGAAACTTCAAGAAAAGCATTCATACTGCCTTTGGCTGGAGCTGATAAATTGATTTTGATCTCCGTTGCGCCCCCTTTGCACTTCTCGCAGTACCAAATATCCAGGGCCGAGTTCATACCAGTAGAGGAACTGGCGGCACCATCAACTTGTTTATAGGTATTATCGCCAGCGGTTGCGTTATCGCTAACGCTCACGACCTTGATGTCGGGAGAGAGTGGACCCGGCATCACGATAATAAGACTCCCAGCTCGAGTCGGCGAAATGTCTATGTGCGGCTGCAGAGTCTGTGCGCGCGTAAGGGATACGAACTGCTGCACTACGGTTTGACCCTGTAACTCAACTCCTCCCAGCCATAATAGAAACACTAATAATTTCGTCTTCATATCCCGGTCCCTTCCATATCAAGGTGTCGAGCTGGCATGTCCCTGAGCGAACGGCATTGTACATCGGTCTGCGCAAGAAAAAGTTTGGGCAAATGGAGGATATCTATCAGTCCCTGATCACCTCGCGCAGTGTTCTGAGCTCGGCGACGTCTATTCGCGTTGCATAGTCTCGTCGACAGCGACCTTGCCGCCTTTGTCCACGGTAACCACGCGATGGATGTTCTTGAAACCGGATAAGGTTATGTCAACCACATACGTGCCGGGGTTGAGGAAGAACTCTACGGGCGAGCCTTTATCGAGCATGCGGTTGTTGACGGCAATCTGAGCACCCTTGGGTTGCGTTCTGACGCTTACACTGCCCATGCCAGCCGTATCCCCACCGCCAAAGATCTTCTTGAACTTTCCCCCTAGCTTGATGTCATCGGTGGCGCCAAGTGCGCGCAGTGTGGGTGCGAAATGGAAGGCTTGGCCGGCCTGCAAGTTCGCCGTGGTAGCTTCTTCCAGATAACCTTGCTTTCTAACTAGCACAGTGTGGCTGCCAGGTTTGTCTACAGGAATTTGGGCCGGAGTTACTCGTCCGGTGTCGTGACCATCCAGGAATACGGCCGCACCGGCGGGTTCGCTGGTCACTGCAACTGTAGCGGTGAGCGGAGCCAATTGGACAACCAGAAATGACTTGCTGTTAGACGCGACGTCAATGGTGCGACTCTCGGTTGAATATCCTGCTTTGCTCACGCTAACCGCGTGCTGGCCGGGCGCGATGCCCGCCAGATTAAATGGCGTGGCCCAACTCGGATCGTTGCGACCGTCGACCTGAACAGCCGCACCAGCGGGAGTTGAATTGATCGTCAATTGGCCGGGGATAACCGCAATCACCGCTGGAGGTGGAGTCTTCCCCTTCTTCTTGCTGTTGTATTTCGCTCTGACTGAGACGGAGCGGGCTGGTTCCGCAATCACCGGTTCGGCTTGCACCGGCTGAGCCTGAACCGGGGCCGGCGTAGCAGCGGGGACCGTAGGCTGAGCCGCGCCCCCCGACTGATTGGGCTCAGACTGGGTTGGTGCCGTCGTGGCGGCAGACTGCGCCGGCGTGCTGTCGTCGTCCGAATTTTCGGAGCGGATGTGGAACGCCATGTAAACCACGACCAGAAGGATGATTCCGGCCGCACTCGCAATGGAATATAAGATGAGCTTGGGCGGAGTCTTCTTGATTTCCGTGACCGCCTTCTTAGCCATCTGGCGCGGCTGCACCTTGGGCTTGTCCGGGGGCGCGCTGCGAAAGACGGTGGCCCGTTCCGGATCCATGGGCGCAGCCTCGGTCACCGGTGGAGGCGGTGGCGGCGCGATGTAGATCTCCTTCATGGGTGGCAATTCGTCGATTTCGGAGAAACTTGGACCGCGTTTCTCGGCATCTTGCCTGCTTTCGTCCATCATCGGATCAACCTGAATGGTTGGCGAAGCGGCCTCCGGCTCCACGATTGCTGCGGACATGACGGCGTCCGTCTCTACGATTGCCTCGGCAGATGCTTTTGCAGCCGAAACCGCGAATTCTGCACTGGGGTCTAAGACCAGCTTTTTTGGCGATGCGAGTGTTGAAGATGAACTTCCGCCTGACCACCCAGCGGCCGCAGCGGCCGCTTTCTGGCGCGCCGTTGGACTTTCCGGGACGGGCACGTCGGTGACTGTGGTCTCCGCGGTCTCTTCTGAACCGGATTCTGAAGCCGAAGATGGTGCAGTCTGGGAGGTTTTGGGCTCGACACTCTTTGCTTCGACCCTCGCCGTTTCCGAGTGGGCCCGGGGCTCGACCTTTGCTGCAATGGTCTGGGGCGGGGCCGAAGTAACAGTCGTAACGGCTGCCGGCTTCACAGGAACCGTGGTGCCAGCGGCGGACGTTGGCTTCGCCTTCTGCTGAGTAGCCGATCCTTTGGCCGGCTGGGCAGCCTTTTTCGCTGCTACTTTGCTGGCGCTTTCCTTGCACTTCTCCAAATCGTTTACCAGCTCTTGTCCGCTCTGGTAGCGCTCTTCCGGTATCTTGGAAAGCGCTTTCATAATCACTTCAACGAGCGCAGGGTGAATCTTCCGGTTGATTTTGTCAGGCGCGGGGGGCATCTGTTCAATAATTTGCTGCCGCACAGTTTCCGCGTCTTCCCCCGCAAAAGCCTTCCTCTCTGTCACCATCTCATACAGAACTGCGCCCAGGCTAAACAGGTTGGAACGCGGATCGACCGGGTCTCCGCGCAACTGCTCAGGAGACATGTAATGCAGAACCTCAGTGGGCTTGCCCGGGATTTGGGCGGTATAAGCGCCCATCGTAGAAATACCGAAATCCAGGATCTTCACCGTGCCATCCCAGGTCACGAGAATTTTGGCTGGTTCCAGGCTATAGTGCATCACGTTTCGCACGTGGGCGTGATCCAATCCCTGACAGGTTTGGCGGGCAATATCCTGAAGATCCCAAATGGAAAATCCTTCTTTACGTGCCAGCATCGTAGCGACGCTGTTGCCCTGGACATACTCCATGGCGGCGCAGAACTGGCCATCCATATCCCCGGCTCCATAGAGCTGTGCGATGTTATGGCTGTTGAGCACGTTGGAGCGGTCTACCTCTTCCAGGGTGTGCTGGATCACTGCGGCAGCCTGCTCCCCCAGGATCTCTAACTTGACCGCCTTCAGCACAACCGTCTGTCCGCTCTCTGGATCGGAGCACTTGAAGATGGATGCTGTTTCCGAGCGCGTAATTTCGCTGAGTATTTCGTAACGACCGATTTTGTTCGACATTGCTCCCTAGCCTCAACCAGACAAAGAGCCAGATCGTCTCCCGAATGCGTACACGCTGGACACGATCGTTGTAGGAAAAACAGGTTTAGGATATCTCGAGGTTGGCGATGGAGGGGAGTTACGAAGGTACTCGAAAATCGGCGATGTCGGCGCCATGAGTCAAGTCTGATGAAGGGTCAAGTTTCGCCTGCTGTCGTGAGCCACTGTTCGAGCAAGCGCCGAACCTTGGCTCCTTCGACCCTCCTCCGGACCGCATCGATCATGACCAATCGAGCGCGGATTCCGCGACCGTGAAAGCCCACCCAGTACGGAACGTATAATTCTCCAGGAACCGGCTGGGCGGAGATATGCAGGTCCCGAATCCGAAAAAAACCGGCCGTGAAGAGCACTCGCCGTACTTTCGCGATGGTCAAATCCGAAATGGCTGCTTGATCCAGAATTGCTTGCGCGTAGTTGCGACTTTCGAGAAAGATCACCTCGCTCGGTCCTGGTAATTGCTCGAAGTGATAGAGGTCAAGAGATCCGTCGACGGCGTCCAGTCCGAAGATGCGTTGATCGCGCTTGCCGCGGTTGACGATTTCGACTTGGAAGAGCTGAAAAGGGATATAAAACTCGGCTACCGAACGCAAAGGGCCAGATACCGCGTTTCGAAGCAGCGCAACGACACCATTACCCGAGAGTTGCTCGATGGCTTCGTCGCGGGTGACGTTGGGCTTGAGGCTGCGAATGCGCGCCATTTCGAACTATCGGAAGTAAATCCATAGGCCGACAACGGTAGCCACCAAGACCAGGCTGAATACGATATTTACGCGGTGTTCCAGCGCGGTCTCGGCTGCGGGTTTGAACTCGGTCGCTGGAGTCAGCGGAGTCACGTCCATCTTGTCAGCGACCGTGGCGAAGGTGAGGCCGGCAAGCTTCCTGCGCTCGGGAGCGGGCGTCACCAGGCTCACGCCGATCAGCACCAGCGAGCAGATCACAAACATGAAGATGGCGTAATGCAAGAAATTCATTTGCACCAGCCAATCGAGGCCTGGCGCCGGGGGAGTGCCGCCCTTGGCGCGCAACTCGAGGACGAAGCGCACCGCGCCCAGCACGAAGCCCGTCAGCAGCGAACTGATGGCCCCTTGCGCGTTGAGTCGCGGCCAAAGAATGCCGAGAACGAAGCAAGCCGCAATCGGCGGGCTGATGTAGGCCTGCACGCTCTGTAGATAGATATAAAGTTGGCTACTGATGAGATGGATAAACGGCACCCACATCAGGCCGAGTAGTACCATCACCCCTGTGGCCACTCTACCCATGTTTACCAGCTTGGCCTCGCTCGCATCCGGCTTGATCTTTTTATAGAAATCCAGCGTGACCAGAGTGGAAGCCGAGTTGAACACAGATGCCATCGCACCCATGACCGCAGCCAGCAAGGCCGCGAGCACAAGGCCTACCAAACCCGGAGGCAGCAGGTTCAGGATCAGCGTCGGATACGCGGTGTCAGGATTCAGCATCTCCCCATTGGGCCCGAACCGGAACATATCGCGGAATAGCGCCAGCGCGATCACGCCCGGCAACACCAGCATGAAGACCGGCAGGATTTTTAGGAAACCCGCGAATATCGTCGCAGCTTTGGCGTGTCCCTCATCTTTGGCGGAAAGCACGCGCTGCACGATCACTTGATCCGTACACCAGTACCAGATCCCGAGGATGGGGGCGCCGAAGAAAATTCCGGTCCAGGGGAAGGCTGGGTCGGTCGTCGGTTTGATCATGTGAAAGTAGCTGGCGGGAACGGCTGCCCGCAGCGCTTCGAACCCTCCCACGCGATGAAGCCCGACAAAGGTCAGGATAACCGCGCCGGTTATCAAGATCATCGTCTGCACCATATCGGTGTAGATCACGGCTGCCAATCCCCCGGCGACAGTGTAGATTCCGGTAGCCACCACCAAAGCCACCGCGGTCTTCCAGAGCGTCCAGCCCGCCACGCGCTCCAGAACAACGCTGGCGGCATAGAGCTGCACGGAAATTTTGGTGAAGATATAGGCGATGATCGAAATACTAGCCAGGTAAACCGCACAGGAGCGGCTGAAGCGCCGTTCCAGAAATTCGGGCATGGTGAACACGTTGGAACGCAGGTAGAAAGGAACAAACACCCATCCCAGAACCAGCAGGATCAGGCAGGCCCACCATTCAAAATGGCCTACGGCTAATCCCGAACTCGCTCCCGAGCCGGATAACCCGATGAAGTGTTCGGTCGAAATGTTCGAGACAAAGAGCGAAGCGCCGATGGCAAACCAACCGACGTTGCGGCTGGCGAGAAAGTAGTCCGTGGAGGTACGTCCCCTGCGCGCGAAATAAAAACCAATCGAAAAGATCACCAGGAAGTACAGCGCGATGATGGCAATGTCGACCCCGGCGAGGGCCTTGTGGGTGAGATGCGCCGCGGTTTGGACCATACTCCTCCCTTCTTACTCGCATCCAGAGCTCTTCGTCTGTGTTCCGAAAAAATCGACAGGGGCGACTGTATCTTACTGAGGTCATTACCGCAATGTAGAATCTGAGTCGGAAATTGGACTTAGCGTCCAGGCATGACTGGTCGCTGACTTGCTCTTGCCGGCCGTGCTACATTACTGCCGAATGAGATCTCGACCGGCACAGGACTTCGCCGCACGCCGCAGTCGTCTCTTTGACAGCGTAACGTTTGCCCGCCTTTGTCGCGCGCGCGATTATCTCGGCGTCCGCTATCGCGACCGAATCACGTTGGAGCACGCCGCCAGTCAAGCCTGCCTTTCGCCTTTCCATTTCAACCGTGTCTTTACCCAAGCATTTGGGGAGACGCCGCACGAGTTCGTGACCCGAGTCCGAATCGAAGAAGCCAAAAAACTACTCCTCGCCGATAATCATCGCGTCACCGATATCTGTTTCGAAGTGGGCTACGAGAGCCTGGGATCATTCAGCACGCGCTTCAGTTCCCTCATTGGCCTCTCCCCGGCGACGTTCCGTCGGGAATCGCGGCGCCTTTTTGGCGGATTCGGCACGCGCTGGCCGCTGTACTACATTCCCGCCTGCTACCAACAATTCTTCGTAGGTCCGGTGTAGGTCACCAATTTTCCATCAAGAATCACAAGAATCGAGAAGTATCATTTCTGCTCTTTCGCTAATTTAGTGGCGACGAGGAGGCTTTCTTATGATTCAACGCCTTTCGCATACCACCATATACGTGCTCGATCAGGATGCCGCGCGCGACTTTTACGTCAACAAGCTTGGCTTCGAGGTTCGCATGGACGCCTCTATGGACAATGGCTTTCGCTGGCTCACCGTCGGTCCAAAAGGGCAGCCCGACCTGCAGCTTATTCTCATGAAAGTCGATGGCCCAAACATGCAGCCGGATGTGGCGGCAACTCTGCGCGACCTGCTCACCCGGGGCAAGCTTGGCGGTGGCGTCCTCCAAACCAGCGATTGCCGCAAGACCTACGAAGAGCTCAAGGCCAAAGGCGTGGAATTTTTGTCCCCGCCAAAAGAGCAGTTCTACGGGGTCGAGGCACTGGTGAAGGACAATTCCGGAAACTGGTTCAGCCTCACGGAGCCGAAGAACTAGGCGCAGGTTGCAATCCTGCGGTAGTCGCACGTTTTCGGCCGCGTAACATTCTGGGCCTCCATCCGTTATTCCATTTGGGAGCACAATTGTGACCAGACGGTGACCATCCCCAGTTGCGGTCGTCGATGTGAGAGGCGACCATCCTGGGCATGGACAACACAGACCACAAATGTGTGGCGCGTTGGGAGCGGGCTTGTAGAGGCCCGGATTCATCGTCTATTCTGAACGGAGTTTTGGGCGTTGCCAGATCGCTATTCGTCCCCAGTATCTCCCGGAGTTCGACTATGACCTTGACTCGCTTTGTCAGCAAAAATGCGTTCCGCAACAAGCGGCGCAGCATCCTGACCATCTTGAGCATCGGCGGTTCGCTGTTGTTGCTGACATTCCTGATAACTATCTGGCGCAGCTTTTATGACAGCAAGCCGACTGAGCAGTCTGCGCAACGCCTTATCGTCCGCCATAAGGTGTCCCTGGTCTTCCAGCTGCCCAGCTATTACCGGCAAAAAATCCAAGCCATTCCGCATGTCAAGGAAGTGGTGAATCAACAATGGTTTGGGGGGCAATATAAAGACGACAAGCCCGACAACTTCTTTGCCCAGTTCGGCACCGATCCGCAAGAGTTGTTGAAGGTATACCCGGAATTCGCGATACCCGCCGACCAACTCGAAGCCTGGCAGCATGATCGAGCGGGTGCCATTGTGGACGTCGGCCTGGCCAACAAATTTCACTGGAAAGTGGGCGACCGCCTGAATATTACCGGGAAGATTTTTCCGGTTAACCTGGAGTTGACCATCCGCGGAATCTTCACCCCGCCGGATCCGACTCAGTCGATCTACTTCAACAAGGACTATATTGACGAGGGCTTTCCCAGACTCAAAGGGACCGAAGGGTTCTTCGCGGTTCTGGCCGACTCGCCCGAATCCGTTCCCACGGTTGGACAAGCCATTGACGAGCAGTTTCGCAACGCCGACCGTCCCACCAAGACGGAGAGCGAACACGCTTTCCAGCTGGGCTTTATCGGGATGCTGGGCAATATCAAAGCCTTCATCATGAGCATCTGTCTGGCCGTGGTTTTTACCATCCTGCTGGTGTCGGCCAATACCATGGCAATGTCGATTCGCGAGCGGACCCGGGAAGTTGCGGTACTGAAGACGCTGGGCTTTACCCGCAACAGCATTCTGGGATTGTTCGTCGGTGAGGCGGTTTCGCTTGCACTGGTGGGAGGACTGATCGGCTCGCTGCTCTGCTTTTTCATCGTGAAAGCGATGGCCAGTCAAGGCGGGATGTTCACAGGCATGAAGGTCACACCCATCACGATGGCGGCAGCACTGCTAATCGCGGCGGTGGTGGGATTCGTCAGCTCCTTTGTGCCCTCCTATCACGCGTCACAGGTGAACATAGTTGACGGCTTGCGTCATATCGGATGAGCTCCTTCGTGTACCTTCGTGTCCTTCGTGGTTGATGAATTGCAAATGCTGGAACCACAAAGGACACAAAGGTACACAAAGAAGAAGGTCACCGAACCGCACGCGCGGAATCAGAAGCACCCTGAAGGACAGGAATAGAAAATGGCAATCCCCCTGAGCTATAACGTGCGCAATCTACGGCTGCGTAAGAGCCTTACCATCATGACCGCACTGGGTATTGCGCTTACGGTTGCGACTGCGGTTTTCATTATGGCGCTTCTGGCAGGCTTGGGCCGCGCCTTCGCCACTACCGGCGATCCCCTGAATGTGTTGATGCTGCGCAAAGGTTCGGATTCTGAGTTGGCCGCCGGCGGAGTTTCGCGCGATGCAATGCAAGTCCTGAAAGACTTGCCCGGCGTCGCCAAGAACAGCAAAGGTGAGCCTCTGGTCTCAGGCGAAGATGTTCTGGTGGTTGTGATGCCGCGCAAAGGCGGGACAGGAGAGACCAACGTCACCACTCGCTTCCTGACTCCGCTCGGAATCGAGATGCGGCCGCAGATCCACTTGGTCACGGGGCGCTGGTTTACTCCGGGACAGCGGGAAGTTGTGGTAAGCAGCTCGATCAACAAAAGATTTGAGCACGCGAACATAGGCGATACTGTGCACATCGGCAAAGGAGACTGGCCGATCGTCGGCATTTTCGACGCCAGTGGCACGGCGCATGCTTCTGAAATTTGGGGCGACATCAACCAACTGGTCACGGATTTCGAGCGTACTGTCTACTCCTCGGTCCTGGTACGGGCGACGGATCCGGTAGCGGCGCAGGCGCTGAAAAACCGTGCCAATGACGATCAGCGACTCGAGCTTAACGGCCTGCTGGAACCCGACTACTATGCTTCGCAAACCAAGTCGGGCGGCCCCATCAAGGTTGTAGGTTGGATTGTCGCTTTTATCATGGCAGTCGGCTCCTGCTTCGCCGCCGCCAACACCATGTACGCTGCGGTCGCTTATCGTGGGCGCGAAATTGCCACTCTGCGGGTAATTGGCTTCTCCCGTCCCAGCATTCTGACCTCATTCATGCTGGAATCGCTGTTGTTGTCTTTGCTCGGTGCGACGCTCGGAATCATCCTGATGTTGCCGTTCAACGGGATGACCACAGGAACCCAAAATCAGGTTACATTTAGCGAAGTCGTGTTCAGCCTGCAGATGACGCCGGTGGTGGTGGTCAGCGCGATTGGGTTCGCCCTCATCATGGGAGTCGTGGGTGGGTTTGCTCCCGCCTGGCATGCGTCGCGCCAAAACATTCTTAACGCGCTGCGGGATTAACGACACTGCCATACTTTTTGCATCAGCGATTCGAAGGAATCATCTTTAAATTTGAACGCAATGCCGATTGACGCAAAACACGAAGACCTGCGAAGCCTCCGAATCGATCGCACTGCGCGCACCGGAGGCGAAGGCGAACCCCCGGTCTGGGCACGCCGCTATATCCTCGTCGGGATCGCGCTGCTGGTAGTGTTGGGCGTGGTGGCGACAGCCTACCGCTTGTTCTCCCGCGAAACTCCAGAGGTAGAAGTGGTTCGTGCCTCGGCGCAGAACAGCGATATCGGTGGCATCGTTCTTTCAGCCAGCGGCTACATTGTGGCCCACCACAAGATCAATCTGAATTCCAAGGTGACGGGCCGTGTGAAGTGGATCGGCGTGGAAAAAGGTGACAAAGTTAAAGAAGGCCAGATCCTGGTGCGTCTGGAAGATGATGAGTTCCGCGCCCAGTACGAACAGGCGAAAGGCGCCGCCGAGAACGCACGAGCTTACCTGCAGGAATTGCAAAACGGATCCCGGCCTGAGGAAATCCAGCAATCTGAGCATAATCTCAATGAAGCTCGAGCAACGCTGGCGAACGACAAAATCATTCTAGATCGAACTCGCGGACTCACCAGTGAGGGTGTGCTCTCGAAACAAGCGCTGGATGACGCGACCGCGAAGTTTGAGGCTGATCAGCAGCGGGTAAATTCGCTGGAAAGAGGATTTCAACTGGCCAAGATCGGGCCACGCCAAGAGGAGATCGCTCGTGCACGGGGCGCTCTCCAACAAGCTCAGGGTTCGGCGGACTATGCCAAGTCTTTGCTGGACGCTACCGTAATCCGGGCGCCCGTTACCGGAACGATTCTTGAGCGCGCGGCCGAAAAGGGGGAATTGGTGACGTCTGGCTTTGCCAGCACAGCGGAGGGTGGCCCGCAAGGCCTGGTCGTCTCTGAGGCTAATCTGAACGATCTCCAGGTGGAACTCGATATCGCGCAAGACGATTTCGCCAGGCTGGGCCCCAAGCAAAAGGGCGTGGTCACTGTGGATGCATACCCTGACCGCAAATGGGACGGCTCGATCGCCGAAATTTCTCCTCAAGCCAATCGTGCCAAGGCCACAGTTCAGGTAAAGGTACAAGTCGTCAATCCGGACGAGCACCTGCGGCCCGATATGAACGCGACTGTCAAATTTCTCGCGGACGAAACCCTGCCGCATGCGAGTTCGCAGCCGCAAGGTGTCTTTGTGCCTACCGCGGCGATCAAAGATCGCGATGGCAAGAAATTTGTCTTCCTGGCGTTTGCAGGCAAGGCAACAGCACGGGACGTCAAGATTCTGTCGCAACGCAGCGGCGGGGTGTTAGTGCAGGGCCTCAACGGCGGCGAGGACGTCATCACCGCGGCCCCGCAAGATCTGAAAGACGGAGATAAAATCAAGATTAAGGGACAATCATGAGCACTGCTACTACTCTTCCGAAGACCGCTACTCAGACTAAAGTCGTTCAGGCTCGCAACGTCAGCAAGGTATTTAAGCGGGACGCCTTTGAGGTGAAGGCTCTCGATGATGTTTCCATCGAAATCGCCGGAGGCGAATTCCTGGCGCTGATGGGTCCGTCCGGCTCCGGCAAAACAACGTTGTTAAACATGATCGCGGCCATTGACCGGCCGACGGCAGGAGAACTGCTGGTGCTGGGCGAAAACATCTTTCGCCTTAGTGATACCCAGTCGGCCCGATGGCGCAACGAGCATATCGGATACGTTTTCCAGACCTTCAACCTCATTCCCGTGCTCACCGCGTTTGAGAACGTCGAATTGCCGCTATTGCTTACCAAGTTGAACGCCCAGCAACGGCGCGATCACGTGATGACCGCGCTTAAACTCGTGGGCCTGGAGGAGCGGGTTCACCATCTTCCCAAACAGCTCTCCGGCGGCCAAGAACAGCGCGTGGCAATTGCGCGCGCCATCGTCAGTGACCCTACGCTGCTGCTGGCAGACGAACCGACTGGCGACTTGGACAGCCACTCCGCCACTGAAGTGTTGGAGATCCTGAAGCGTCTGAATGAGGACTTCCACAAGACTATCGTGATGGTGACGCATGATCCTCACGCAGCGTCCTACGCGCACGTGACCCGGCATCTGGAAAAGGGGATGCTGCTGCCGCCGGGATAAGCTGGCCGTTGGAAGAGTGCGAGATGCGGCTTCCCGCCGAATCCGCGGTTGAATTCGGGTTCGCCGCCGTCAGTCGCCGCCAGTTTCGCACCTTCGCGACCGAAGCCACCCATACCAGTCCGGCTGCATACCCCCCGAGAACGTCGGTCGGGTAGTGGACGCCTAGATAGACTCGTGAGAAACCAATTAGCCCAATCAGCAACGC
>Ga0307475_10000318_pt1 | contig 29154 bp, 38 predicted proteins | sample atmos_gasesECM1C_FD_203317 | JGI IMG/M metagenome (GOLD analysis project Ga0307475, IMG submission 203317) | Hardwood forest soil microbial communities from Morgan-Monroe State Forest, Indiana, United States - atmos_gasesECM1C_515 | ecosystem: Environmental > Terrestrial > Soil > Temperate... | reverse complement strand
GTTCCTTGCGCGAGCTGTGATAGGAGCTGCTCGCCGGCCGCAATCTGAGCAACAAGCAGCCGGCCGCGACGAGGATCTGACGAATCGTGTAGCCGCCGCTCTAGCACGCGCAATTCTGCAACGATAGCGAGTAGGACATCCGGCAAACCAACGTCGGCGAGATGAGCCACGGTTTTTCCTTTCCGTTTCGCTCACGTCGCGCACCGCGCGGCGCCAAAAAAAGATACCACAATGACGGACTCTGTCACGCAATCGTCATCTATGAGCGCCAGCCGAATTTCCTCATTGCATCCATCGAACGCATGCAAGTCCAGCGGTCACTCGCGCGGGCGGTTGCATTCTAAACTACAACCGTGGACTTAGCCCCTTAACAGATGTGGGGAGAACGATATTTGCGCGCGGCGATACGTGAATCCGTGCGCGCGCGGACAATTGCCGGTTGTTAAAAATTAATTTTTGCTACCCAAAAGGCGTGGCTGTGGACAGTTTTCGCTAGGGTTCTCGTAAGCGGTTGATTCCTCAGCGCAAGTGAACGCTCTGTCAGCGATGCAAGAAAAACTTGCATCGTACAGTGAGCTTGCCGTACCATCGCCGGGCGGACCGGAAGGACAAATCGCCGTGACGCTCTCCACCCAACGTAACGCTCTCGACTTCAGCCTCCTCGATCTTCCGATGACGCCAGAGACGCGCCGCCGCCTGCGCCGCGAGGCCGAGAGTCTTATCGAAACCACGCTCAACGCGCCCGACCAGTTCGCCGCCGCGGTGGCGCTATTGTCGGACGAGGTCGTAGACGCAATCGCCGCGGCAATCTGCACCACCGTCCTATCTATCCTCGACCAATGAAATTCCCGATCTTGCGCCGGCGATCCGCGCCGCAGACGCCGCGCTCCGGCCTCCGTGAACCGCCGCCGAGCCCGGAGCTACTCGATCGCGATGGACGGAAGCGGCGCTATCCGATGACGTGCGAACACGGCGTTTACCTGTTGCTTTGTCCGCTCTGCTCTCCGCCGCTGACGCCGGAGACGCGCGCCACCGATCGCGCGGCGCTTGGCAAGCCGCCACTCGCGCAAGGCGGCTAACCTATGAAGACGCCGCCGCCAACGAAGATCGATGACCTTCTCAAGCTCGCGTTTGATCACGCCAAGCTTGTGCTGATCGGCTTGGGCGAAGACCTAATGTCGTCGTTTGTGATCGTCTATCCGGACCAGATCCATGTCCTCCAGATGCCGTGGCAGAACAACGACGAGAAGCTCAAGGCGGTCCGCTACGCCCGCGAAGAGATGAAGAAGCACGGCGGCGCGCTCGCCTATAGCTTCCTCACCGAGGCCTGGATGACGAAACAGCCGGTGACTTGGAACGAGGAAACCGGCGTGCTTCCGCGCGACGATCCAAACCGGCAAGAGGTTATCGTCGCGATGGCGACCAACGGCTTCGAAACCAAGCACGCAAGCTGGGCGATGGTCCGCGACAAAAGAAGCGGCCGATGCGTCGATCTCGAACCGCTGCCGATGCTTCCCGGCTTCACCGTCAGTCGGTTCGACGATCTCCTTCCCGGTGAGAGCAAGCACTGATGTCATGGTTCGACAAGGTCAATTGGCTCGACGTTCCGGAGCGGATGCGCCCGGGTATTGTCCGCTACGTCGAGCGCGGCATCGAGCCGGGATACTTTCTCCGCGCGATCTTCCAAAATGACCTGATCGAGGCGGCGCGGCGCGCCGACGACGAGAACGCGGAGATCCTGCCGAGCTATGCGCTCTTGATGCTCCGGTCGCTGCCGGCCGCCTGCTGGGGAAGCCGCGCCGATTACGACGCTTGGATCGCGCGCGGCGGACTCGTCGGGATCGGGGAGGAAGTTACATGAACGCGAAACAGAAAAAGACGATTGGCGACGCGATCTCTGCGCTGGAGGAAGTTTCGCTTGAGGATCTCGCATCGAGCATCCGCGAGGTCGCCGGCGAGGAGCGCGAAGCTTTCGAATCCAAGGGCGAGAAGGCGCAAGAAAGCGAGAAGGGCCAAGCACTCGCGACCGCGCTCGAGGAAGCCGCCTCCGCGCTTGAGGAGGCGGTAACGTCGATCGACAGCGCCAAGGAGGCGCTCGCCAATCTCGACCTCGGCTAGGGGCTGCGGGTGTGAAGAATAGCGCGCCGCCGTTCCGCCTCGTCCGCCTCTTCCGCTCCGAGCGCGGCATCTGGCGCTACGAGATCGAGAAGCGCGGCAAGATCTACTGGGCGAGCCTGAACACGCGCGACGAGGTCAAGGCGCGGACTTGGTACGAGAGAATGAAGCAGACGATCGAGCAGTGGGAAGAGATGCGCGGATGAGCGATCCCGAATGGCTCGCCAAGCTTGAACGGCACAAGCGGTTCATGGCGACCGAGCTTGGCGCGCTCTACCGCGCGCACGAGCACGCTTTGATCGACTATTGGCGCCGCGACGCCGACGACAGCGTCTCGTTCGCGCGGTTGCAAGACTTGGACGAGCGAACCCGCGACGCGACGCAGGCCTTCGTCGCCAAACTGATGGAGTTGGCCGGTGTCTGAGATCGCGCGCTTCGCGATTACCGACCGCGCTAGCTGGCTCAAGCGGCGTGAACAGGACGTGACCGCGTCCGTCGCCGCCGCGCTCTTCGGCGAAGGCGTCCATCCGCACATGACGCCCTACAAGCTCTGGGCGCTCAAGAGCGGCCTCCTCGTCGAGGACCGGATCGAGACGCCGGCGATGCGGCGCGGACGGCTTCTTGAGCCGATCGCGCTTCAACTCCTGCAGGAGGAGAAGCCGGACTGGATTATCGCGCCGCATCCTTTCTACTACCGCGATCCAATACTGCGCCTCGGCGCGTCTCCTGACGCGCTCGCCTCGCGACCGGACATCGCCGGCTCCGGCGTCGTCCAGTTAAAGACAGTCGGTCATTTCGCGTTCAAGAAGGGCTGGCGCGGCGAGGAGGGCGAGGTCGAAGTTCCGCTCTGGATCGCCGTTCAAGCGAGCGTCGAGGCGGCGTTGACGTCCGGCAAGTGGGCAGCGGCGGCGGCGATGGCGCTCGGCGACGGCGGCCTCGAGATGTACGTCGTCGATATACCGCTCCGTCCGCAGCTAATAGTCAAGCTCCGTTCGCTGGTCGAGGAATTCTGGGCGCGGGTCGCTGAGAAGCGTCCCTATCCGCCGGACTACGGAAAGGACGCCGCGGCGATCGCACGGATCTACGCCGACGACGACGGCGGCGAGGTCGATCTCGCCGGCAACGAGCGCGCGCTCGATCTAGTCAAAGAGCGCACACGGCTCAAGGCGATCGAAAACGCCGGCGACGCCGCCGGCAAACAGCGCAAGCCGCTCGACGCGGAGATTATCCACCTATTGGGCAACGCCGCGAGAGGAACACTCGGAGACGGTCGAGTGATAACCGCAAAGACCGTCAAGCGCGCCGGCTATGAGGTCAAGGCGACCTCGTATCGCGCCGTCGCCATCAAGTGAGGACAAGCTATGAACGAACCGACCAAGGCACTAACGATCGCCGCCGAGTTAGGCGCGCGCCGGCCGCAATTTCGGGCGGCCTTGCCGGCGCATATTCCGGTCGAGCGTTACGTCCGCGTCGTGATGACCGCGGTTCAGATGAATCCGAAGCTCCAGAACGCGGATCGAGCGAGCTTCTGGACCTCGTGCATGAAGGCCGCTCAAGACGGCTTGCTGCCGGACGGTCGCGAGGGCGCGCTCGTCATCTATTCGACCAAGATCGGCAAGGAGTGGATCGACAAGGTCGTCTGGATGCCGATGATCGCCGGCCTTCGCAAGAAGGTCCGCAATTCGGAGACGATCGCGACGTGGGACGTCCACGCCGTCCACGCCAAGGACAAATTCGACTATGAGGAGGGCGACGATCCCTATATCAAGCACAAGCCGTATATGCCGAAGCCGCTCGAACGGAGCGGCGCCGAGACTGACGAGCAATATGCCGAGCGGCTCCGCGCGCACATAGATCCGGGTCCGCTGACCTTCGCCTATTCGATTGCGGTCCTGAAGACCGGCGAGAAGAGCCGAGACGTGATGTCGCGGTTCGATATCGACTGCGTGCGCGATACCTATTCGAAGCGCGACCGGGACGGAAACTTCTCGCCTATGTGGGTCAAGTCCTACGACGAGGCGGCGAAGAAAACCGTCGCGCGCCGGCACTCCAAGGTGCTTCCGATGAGCACCGACCTCGACGATCTTCTTCGCCGCGACGACGAGTTATATGATCTTAAGAGCGCGAGTGATAAAGTCGTCGCCGGACCTCGACCGAAGTCGCTCTCTGACCGCATCGACGCGCTCGTCGGAATCGAGGACATACCGCCGCACGACGTCGAGACAGGCGAAATCATCGAACAGATTTCGGGTGAGCGGTTGCCCGAAACGCCGGCAGGCGGAAGCAGTTCCCCTGTTGGCGCGAGAGACGCGGGGCGCCGGGGCTCCTCCCCTCGTAACGAAAGGAGCGAGGGTCCTTCCCCTTCGCTATCGAGCGCCCAAACAGCCGAGACGAACCGCTCCGCGTCCTCTTCGCGCAGTCGCGCCGAACCGCCGCCGCCGGACGATAGTCCACCGGACGACAACGGAACGCTCGACCGCGTTGCGCTCCTTCAAGATCTCATACGGACCGGCGAGAGGATCGCGCGCGAACAAGGAACCGTCGCGCTCGACCGCTGGCTCGACGACGACCTGAACGGCGACGAGCAGGCGGTGATGACGGTCGGCCATACCCGCAAGCTCAAGCAGATGGCCGCCGAGATCGAACGGATGCGCGGATAATAACGGCGGGAGCGATAGCGTGAGACGCGCCGCGCATACCCAACTCGCCGTTAAGGCCGCGGAGATCGCGCGGCTACGTGGACGGCTATGACAGTTCGCTGGACCCCGGAGATGGTAGCGGCGCTCCACCGACTGCGGGCCGAGGGCGTGCCTCTCTATTACTGCGCCGAACGGATCGGCGTTGGCTACCCAACGGTAGTCTACAAGGCGCGTGAGCTGGGGCTTGCAAAGAGACTCAACCATGGCCGCAAGCGCGGCGAAGCCGCCGCCGATGGAGAAGGAAATTGACCGCGCCGATCAGCAATCTCGACAAGCTCAAGTGCGCGCAACGCGAGCTTGCGCTCCGCCGGAGCGTCTATCCCAAGCGGGTCAAGAGCGGCTTACAGACACAGGAGAAAATCGACCACGAGATCGCGGCGATGGCGGCGATCGTTGACGACTACACGCGGCTAGTCACCGAGGAGACGAAGACGGAGCGGTTGCTATGATCGAGATTGAGGCGGGCCGATCGGGCGCTGACAACGCCCGACCAGCCCTGACCGAAGCCGAGGGATCGGAGCCCTGGCACGGCTGAGCCGGATCATACCACAGAGCCGCTGAAAGCAAAACTTGCATCTTTCCTAGGAAACCGAATAATGACCAAAGCTCGAATGGTCGATCCGACCAGCGTCGCGCCGGATACTCCGCTTAGGCTCGACATCGCCGCAAGACTGGCTTTTCCCGATGGGTCAATGACCGCGAGCGGTCTCCGCCGGGAAATTGCAAAGGGCCGGTTAGCGGTCGAGACGATCGCGGGAAAGCAATACACCACGCTCGCGAGCGTGGAGGAGATGAGGGGATTATGTCGAATACTGCCAAGCCCGCCCGCCTTTGGCTTAGGGACGTCCGCGGAAACAAAATCTGGTACATCCTCGACAACGGACGCCAGATCACAACTGGCTGCGGCGCTGATGACCGCGCGGGGGCTCAAGAAAAGCTCGCGGAATATATCACGGCCCACGTCAAGCCGAACCGCGACAGCGGTCGTGACCCCGCTGCCATCTCGATCGCCGAAGTCTTAAATATCTACCAGCAAGATCGAGGCGCCAAGATTGCTCGACCGTATGAGCTTGGACTGCGGGTTACTTCGCTGCTTGGCTTCTTCGGGACAAAATCGGTCACCGCGCTCAACAAGCGCCTTTGCCGGGACTACGCCATACACCGCGGCAGCGAGCAATCCGCAAGACGCGAGCTTGAAGACTTGCGCGCCGCGCTTGGCTACGCATACGACGAGAGAATTCTCGATCTTGACTTTCGCCGCGATATCGAACTGCCGGCGAAGGCGGCGCCCCGCGAACGATGGCTGACCCGTTCGGAGGCGGCCGGTCTTATTCGAGCGGCGTGGCGCTACCGCGAAGTCCAGAAAGGCCACGCTACGGGCCGTAGGAGCCGCCAGCACGTCGCTCGCTTTATCTTGGTCGCAATCTATACCGGAACTCGCTCGGCGGCCGTCTGCGGGGCCGCTATGGGCCCCGCGATCGGCCGCGGCTACGTCGATCTCGATCAGGGCGTCCTCTATCGCCGCGCGCCGGGTACGGCGGAGACGAACAAGCGCCAGCCGCCTGTCCGGCTACCGGATCGCCTTCTCGCCCACATACGCCGATGGAAGCGGCGCGGCATCTCGACGAAGGCGGTTGTCGAATTCAACGGTGAGCCGGTTCTTAGCGTCAAGAAGGCGTTTGCCCGGAGCGTCGTCGAGGCTGGACTTGGTGGGAAGGTGACGCCGCATACTTTGCGCCATACGGCGATCTCTTGGTCGCTCCAAAACGGAGCGCCGATCTGGGAGGTCAGCGACTTCTTCGGCGTCTCGCCGAAGGTCATCAATGACGTCTACGGGCACCACTGCCCCGATCAGCACAAGGCGGTCGCCAACGCCATTACCAGAAAGGGGCGGATATAACGGGTGGAAAGAGCTTCGGCGTAGGGGATCTGCGCCGGAGGGGTCACATTCGCGATTAAGACGATGGGCTCAAGATCACTGAACGATAAACGCCACATTAGACTGGGCCCGCCGAGACCGCGTGGCAACGGTCGGCGGGTCCACTTTCGCCCTGCAGGGCCAGTCGAATGACCGCTGAAGAAAGAAACGGCACTAAAACAGGAGCTTCTCAAAATGGATATTGATCTCAGACGCAAACAGACGTTTTGGGAAACGCCGCGCAACCTTGCGGTACTTCTAGGCGCGATGGCGGCGATCTTCGCCGCCGTGTTCGGGCTGCTCGGCTACAAGATCGGCTCGACCCCGCCCCCGCCTCCGGTCGTCATCTACCTGACGCCACAGGGGCAGCCTACCCAGGCGCCCACGCCATCACCAGAGCGGCGGCCATGAATCCAAAGAAACCTCCTCGGCTATGGCTTCGCGACGTTCGCGGAAACAAATTCTGGTACATCCTAGACGGAGGCCGTCATATCTCGACTGGCTATCGCGCTGATGACCGGTCGGGCGCGGAAAAGAAACTCGCCGAATATTTGTCCGGTCGGCCGTTGCGCCCGAACCATGAAGTATGGGTCGTGGTTGAGTTGGACGGCGGACGTCAAATCTCGATTGGCTGTTCGCGCGACGACCAAGACCTAGTTGAGCAATTCGCGGACCAACTTCTTTGTGCAACGCAAAGAGGACCTGGTGCAACGCATGCAACGCAATGAGAGGAACAAACGGGGACAATTTGAGCTAAACGCAACGAAAAACGTCAATAATATCAACGCGTGAGCCTTAGACCGCTTCGTTCGGGACGATAAGATCGAAGGTTCTAATCCTATTATTTAGACCAATATTTCAAGATCTTAGCAATCCCAGACAAATAGTGGTGCAACGGATTGTGCAACGGAATGGGTCAAATAGGAGTTTCGCGCCTTCCAAAAGAGGGCGCTGTCGGAGTGTAGCGCAGCCTGGTTAGCGCGCGTCGTTCGGGACGATGAGGTCGCGTGTTCAAATCACGCCACTCCGACCACCTTTCTCCAACAAAGATTATGACAATTGGAGGGGGGCTTACGCGTGATATTGAATGTAGATGTCGTGGAAGCATGGATCGACGGGATCCAGACGATCGCTATTATCACCAATACGGCGGCGCTGATTTACGTCATCTTGAGGTTCGACCAAGCTATCCGCGGAGCCGACAAAGGCATCCGCGCCAACATTACGAAGCTGGACGAGTTTCGAACGGAGATAAGGCTCCAGAGCGATCGAACGGAGCGGCGGATCGAGAGGCTCGAGGATGGACTCGCCAAGAGCAACCAGCAAGCGCAAGCGCCCGTCCTCGAAGCGCTCGATTTGATGCGGCAGCACATCGAGGCGATCGAGAGGCGGGTTGACCAAACCTCCTCGATTGAACGGGTGTGGACGCACATTCATGAGATTGAGGTTCGGATGGGCATTCACCAGGACGACTCAAGCCGGCCGCAACCCACTTAAATAAGCCGGCGGGGCAACCGATAAAGTGAGAAACCTCAAGAGGCGGGCCGCCCGTCGAGTTTTGATCTGGCTGTGTCCACGCGGGCCTATTGAGAAGGGGCCTATACGGCATCTTTCCAACGGCCGAGGCCAGATCACGATGCAATTTTGCTCACGCCGCGAGGCCCGGCGCTTCAAACTCTTTGCGGCGATACATCTGAACCCATATGGCCGGCGCGCTATCGATTGGTTGATCCGCGCGTCAGAATGGTCTTTGCCGGCGAGCCACGAATGAGACAGTGCGGCGACTGCCAGCTGTGCTGCAAGCTTCTTCCGGTCAATTCGCTCGGCAAAGGCGCGGGCGTGCGCTGTCGTTACCAGAAGACCGGCAAGGGTTGCCTCGTCTATCACAAGGCGGGAATGCCGCACGAATGCGCGCTCTGGACGTGCCGCTGGCTGGTCAACAACGACACCGCGGATCTCTCGCGTCCTGATCGCTCGCACTACGTCCTCGACGTCATACCAGATCACATTACGATGTTGAATAACGAGACTGGCGCGCGGGAGGCCATCCAGGCGGTGCAGATCTGGGTCGATCCAAGCTTTGCCGACGCGCACCGCGATCCGGCGCTGCGTCGCTACCTTGAGCGGCGCGCGGAGGAAAATATCGTCGGGTTGGTGCGCTGGGACAATCAGCGCGGCGCGGTCATTTTTCCGCCGGCGCTCTCTGACGATAGGCAATGGCACGAGGTCGAAAGCAATCTGAGCACCAAGGCCCATAGCCTCGGCGAGACGGCGGCGGCGCTCGGCGGCGAGGTCATCAATCTGGTGATGGAGTCGCGCTAGCTTGGTGACTCGACGACCAATGACCGCCGCTCCCGGCTACTGGATGAACGAGACGAGCGGCGTTCTCCGTCCGGCGGTCGAGGCGTACCTCCGCGGCGATCCGCTCGACGACGGACAGATCGCCGCGCTCCGCGCCTATTTCCGGCAGTGGATCGCCGGACCGTGGGCGGCGGACCCGGGGCTCGACAAGCTTCGCGAGAGCGTTGACGGCTTGACGTCGAGGCGCGCGATCGTCCGCTGGCTCGACCTCGCAATGGAGGAGAACATCGATCCGCTATGACGAAGGCAAAAAAAAGGACCCCCGACCGGCGCGGAGCCGGACGGGGGATCGCTGTGGAAGAACCCGACAAAGCTTCTTTTAGGGCGGCGGAGAAGGAGGACGTCCGTTCTGCATTAGCCGGAGCGCGTCCTCCGGCAGGATGCAATGGGTCGACTTCTCGACGAGCGCGTTCGTGTCTTTGATGATGTCCGCCCACTGCGTGTAGAGCTTGTCATTGGCGGTAAAGAGCGCGGCGACGGTCGTCTCGGTGCGCGAGGTAATCCGGCTCAGATAGTAGAAAAGAAAGAGCAATAGGGCGATGTTCATCAAGCCCATTGCGAGCGCCAATGGCTGCGTTCGTAGCGCGTCAACGATTCCGCCGGCGGTCTTGACGCCTTCTTCAAGAACACCCATCGGCGGCGGCTCCTCGGTCATGCGAGCGCGGTCTTGGCGCGGTCGAGATACGCGATCCGGCTGCCAAGGCCGTTCAGTCCGCCGTTAATCGCCTTAGTCGCGGCGCGGACATCGTCCTTGTCGGCATGCTTGTTGAGCCGGTGCGTCGACCAGTACCAAGCAGCGATCTCCGCCGCCCATGGCATCTTGCCGGCGTCCGCCGGCTGAGTAACGAAGTCATAGTCGAACGCCTTCGACGCGGCGGTATAGTTGTAACGTCCGGTCAGTTGGATGAGGCCGCGGCCTTTGAACCGGCGGCCGTCGCCCTTGACGACGTTGCCGAGATCCTTGCGACCCTCGTAAGCCGAGCCGCTGGCGTACTCCTCCATGGTCTGTAAGTGGTCGCTCTCGTGCGCGACCTGGGCGAGGTAGTGCGCCTGCCGCTGCGGCGTGTCGATATGATATTTTGCCGTCAGGCGCGGCAGCTCCGCCGCGAAGCCCTCAATAATCTCGGCCTTGCCGTGCGGCGCGATCTTGCGCAGCACGGCTTCCCATTCATTAGGGGTCACGTTCGGCCTCCGAGGTCATTGCTGGTCAGGATGCCCTGAGCAACCGCGGCTGCGGTCGCTTGCGGCATGGTGGCGCAATTGAGCTTGAAGCGGGCGCAGTCGAGATTGGTTTTGACCGTTCCAAACGAGATCCCGAGGATAGCCGCAATCTCGGTGTAGGTCTTGCCGCGCGCGACCCACAGCAGGCATTCGCGCTCGCGCGGCGAGAGCGCGATCAGGCCGGCGCAGCGGGTGACAGCGCCCGCGCCTGCTGGTCAGCGACGGTCTTAAGCAGCGCCTCCAGCGCGTCGGCGGTCCATCGCTCGTAAGATCCCATATTGAGCGTCTCGGCGTTGCGGCGATCGAGATCGCTCTTGCTCGCGAGAAGGGCTTCGATCTTGGCGGCGGCTTCGTCTTGCGGCATGGGAGCGTCCTCGAGATCGGCGAGAGAAGCTCGCCGGCGGTGATCTTGCGTCCGGCAGGGGAATTGATAGCCGCGGACGCGAAACCAGCGTCCTAGGCCCGCTCTCGTCAGTCGTATGGCTGGATGTGGAGGATGACGTCGAGCGTCGCCGCGGAGCCTTGGGGCGTCGTAATCCGGAAATAGAGCGTCGTGGCGATAAAGAAGGTCGCCGCCGCCAAGGCGAGCGCCAGGTCGATGGCGTTGCCCGCCGTCGCCGCCGCGTTGGTCGTCAGGCCGGCGAGCGCCTGCGGCGCGCAGATGGCGACGCCGGTTCCGCCGCTCGCGTTGTAGAGCGCCGCTTGAGCCGTCGTAAGCGAGATCGACGGCGCGAGCGCAGTAACGCGGGTGATGCGGTAGCGGGTAACGGTATCCGGCAAGTCGATGACGAGCGGGGTATCGGCGACCAGATTGGCGTTGACCGCCTTGGCGACGACCATCAGCGATCCCATTTCGCTCATCTTGGGAACGGGATAGCCGCCGGCGGTCGAGCCGTCGCCGACGACGAGGCGGAAATCGTCGGTGTCGACCCAGACCTCGCCCTGCGCCGGCGTATTGGCGATAATCTGCGCCGCGGTGCCGCGCCTTAGTTGTAGCTGCTCGCTCATCTGGGTTCCTTAGTCGTAGGGCGCGAGGAAGGCGCGGATGGCAAGCGCAATGTTCAATAGGCATATGCCGACGATGATAGCTTGCCAGATCACGGAACGGTCCCGAGGTCGGTGGTGTGGATCGGCGCGTCGAGGATAGCGCCGAAGTCGTCGCTGACAGTGACGATGTTGGCGACCGGTCCGAAATCGACCGGCCTGCCGGTCGCCAGCTCGACCGCGATCGGATGCGGAACAACGCCAAAGTTGCCGAGGTCGATCGTAATGCCGACCGGGCTAGTGACCGCGCCGAAGTCGTCAGAGATCGCCGGCGCGTCGATAACCGCGCCGAGATCGACCGGCGATCCGGTCTGAAGCTGGATCGCGATTGGATGGGCCGTTCCGGCGGTCCCGACGACAATCGTGAAGACCGCGCAGTCGGAGAGCTGCTGCTCGCCGCCGCCAAAGGCGTTGAAGCTCTGGAATTTGAAATAGATAGTCTGCCCAGTAATACCGGCCGGAATGTCATAGGTGACGATCGCGTCATCGAGATGCGCGAAGGGCGCGCCGGTCGAGTGCGCCGCCGGCGACGTTCCGCTCAAGCCGCGGTAAAGCCCGGTCAGGTTGTATTTGCTAGTCGCGGTCAGGATCGCGTTGGTGAACGAGATTAACTCGTTATCGACGAGCGATCGCGTCACGCCGCCAAGCGAGGCGGACGTCGAATCCGTTCCGGTCAGCGTTCCTGAGCTCATCGTCAGATCGACGGAGAGCGTATCGGTCGGATCCGTGCCGGCGATCGCGATCGGCAGATAGGCGGAGAGCACGCCCTGACTAACCGGCTTGGTGATCGTCGAGACTTGCGCGTAGGTCGTTCCGTCGAGCGAGGCGTAGATATTACAGCCACCCCATTGCGTGCTCGCGCCCGCCGCCTGCGGCGACGCGCCAGCCCAGATCTGCGCGGTGCCGCCGGTTAGCGAGGTCGGCGGCTGGTAGAGAACCGGCGGATTAACCGAGATCGCGGTCTGCGAGAAATTGTGCTGCGGACCGAGATTGCCGGAGCTTGGGTTCGCCGCCGGTGTTCCAATGCCGGAGACAAGCTCCTCCGCGACGACGGTCAAGAGGCCGTTGTCGTCCTCCTCGATCGACACGATCCTGACGCTCTTTTGCTCAAGGCCGAGCGCGTCGTCGGTGATCGTAATGACGTCCATCGGATCGAGCAGGCAGAATTCCCAAGAGAGCTTGAAGGTGTACTTGGCGCGGACATAGAGGCCGCGCTGAAGGATTAACTGCGCGACGACCGGCCCGATCGTAAACTCGTCGCAGATCTCGTGCGCGGTGACGGTCGGGCCGACCCGCGGACCGTACATCTCGACTTGCGCTTGGTCGCGCGCCTCGACCGGCGTTACCGAATAGGAATTCGAGCGGCTAGTGACCTCGATGCGTTGGATCGCCGGCAGCGAGAAGACGTCGACCCGCTCGACGTTGACCGGGTCCTTGTCCTTGTCGGCGATATAGTCGCTGTCGACGAGATCGTAGATCGGCGTGAGCAACGGCGCGAAGCCGGTCGAGGCCTTGACCGTGTACGTCATCGTTACCGGCTTGCCTTCGTCGCCCTCGGCGAAGACGTAAGTGCCGAGCTGCGTCATGCCGTAGGTGCCGGGAAACAAGGTGAAGTTAGTAAAGGTGATCGTAAAGATGCCGATGTAGATCAGCGGAATGCCGCTCTCGGCATAGACGACGCCGCCGTCCGAGACGAAGTCCGCCGGCGAGGAGACGGTAATCGTCGCCGGCAATTGATAGGTGGTGCCGCTGCCCGGCGGAACGACGTAGGGGATCGAGAAGTTTCTGGTAAAGGTCTGGGTCGAGCCGGCAATGACCTCGGTATCGCCGTAGGGAATGAACTTCAATTGCCCGCCGGTCCAAACGGCGGAGCAATTGCAGATCTGCAGCCAGCGGTTGAGGATGCTCGACGCCGCCTCTTGCGACGAGATCAAGGGCGACATCGCGATGCCGAGCGATTTGCAATAAGTCTGCAAGCTCGCGTCGCCGCCGGGGCCGAATAGCGTCGTCCCGTCGATCGAGTTGGGATCGAAGCCCGCGCCATAGCGCGCATTGGTTAGAAAGTCGAAGATGACCAAGGCAGGGTCCGCATCGACGCCGTTCGCGCCGGAGCCGGACATTTGGCCGACAACCTCAAAACTCAAGTTGCCGATCGTCGGCGTCGCGCCCATCTGGTACCACGCCGCCGCCATATAGGCGGTTCCGGCGTAATGGAGCGCCTGCGAGGGATACCACCACGTCAGCCATTGCCAGATATCTTGCTCACCCGCCGGGCCGCCGCCGCCGAAGAACAGATTAAACATCAGATATTGGTAGGCGAATAGGCTCTGGTTCTGCCACGTAAAGCCGATGCCGCTAATCGGGCCCTCGCACAACGCGAGGATGATGTCGGCGCGATAGTCGGTCTCTGTCTGGCTGCTACCGCCGCCAAGAATGCCGCCCTTGCCGCCGCCCTTGCCATGCGGCTTGACCTTGAACGCCGTAAAGCCATTGTACCAGATCAAATTTCCGGTGAGCTTCTGCCGGCCCCAAAGGAGCGGAATCGGCAAGGTCGCGACCGCGGTCTGCAATTGCAAGCCGGTATAGTCCGGCTTGATGTTCTTCTTGCCCTTCCCCATCAGCGAGCCCATCGCGTCACTCCCAGAATGAAGCGAAGAGCGCCTCGTCGAATTCGAGCAGGCGGTTGCGCGCCGCCTCCTCCTCGACGACGGAGCCGAGCGGACGGAACGAATGGATAATGGTGAGCGGCGCGACCCGCGAGACGATTCCGCCATGGGCGAAGGCGCGGCCGACGCGCAGCATCGCGACATCGCCGACTTCCGGTTTTTCGACCTGATGCGAGCGGTCCAACAGGAAGCCAAGGAACCGCTCGCCGGAGCGGTGGAGATACCAGTCCGGCGGATAGGGCCGCGGATCAAACTTTGCGACGAGGCCGACGTCGATATAGACGCGGACAAGCAGCATCGCGCAATCGACGCCCGCGCCCTTGATGTCGGCGGCGTGAACCCATTTTGTTCGTATCCAAGTGCGTGCTTCGGCAACCACCGCCTCTCTTTGCGCTTGTTCCTCCGCAGTCATGGCGCAGCCTTGCGTTCCGCCCATATGCGCGTCATCGGGCTCTCGCTCCTCATATCGTCAGCTCGGTCGGCGGAACGAACGGAAAGCCGCGGAAGTGCTGGACGTTGTTGAACTTGGCGACGCACGTCGCCTGCGTGTGGTCGCAGCCGAAATAGGCGTTGAAGAGATCGCCGGCGGCGGGAACCTCCGGCAGCGGATAGAGCAGGCCGAGCGCGACGCCGGCATCGACCGCCTTGATCGTCGTCCGGATGCCGGCGTTAACACCGGTCTCCATCCATAGCGCGCCTTGCAGCATCCCGACGTTGGCTCCGGCCCAGAGGATCGTCGATTGCGACGAGCCGGCCCCGACGTTGCCGGTGAAGGTGAACAAGCCCTTATTTACGGTGCAGCCGGGATCGTAGAGGACGTGGCTGCACGTCGGCGAGAACAGGTTGTGCGGCATATCGTATTCGAGGACGACGAGATCGCTCGCGACCGTGATCTTGGCCTGCGTCCGGCCGACCGCATCGACGGTCGAGACGCGGCCCTGAAAGAGCAAGACGCCGTCAACGCCGCCGGTCAGGTAATTGGAGAGAAAGACGCGAAACCGCTGGACGCGCGCACCGTCGAACGCGCCATCCGCGACCGCCTGCATGAACGGCGCGCCCTTGATCGTCGTCGTCGGATAGGCGGCGATCGTGATCTGCTGCTTATCGACCTCGAGGCCGGTCGCGCATTTGTACTTGAGCCCGTCGATTAGCGCCGAGTTGGCGACGAAGGTGGTGCCGTTCCAGACGATGTTCTGGTCGTAGTTGGTTAGGTGGAAGGCGTCGAGAGTCGCGAGCGTGATGGTGAAGCAGTCGGCGAAGGTCAACGGCGCGTCGCTCCGCCGCGCCGCGTCGAGGTAGGTCTTGAGCGGATAGGAAGCCGGCTTCACAAACGCACCTGACGGAATTTGAGGCTCTTGAGCTGCCAGAGGTTGTCCATAAACTCTTCGAAGTCGATCGTGTCCTCAAGGAAGCGGCAGACGAAGCCATAGGAAAAGTCGGCCGAGACGACGACGCCGTTCGCCGGCGGCGAGGCGAAGGTGATCGTGTTGCCGCTGACCGTCCATCCGGTCGTGACGGGCGCGCCGGCGAGGTAGACCGCGGCGACGTTCGTCACCCAGCCGACCGGCTCGACCTGACCGCCAAAGGTCCGGACGAAGGAGAAGGCGACGGTTGTTCCGTCGCCCGCGCCGATCCCCTGACCGGTCATCGAGTTGAAGTCCGGATCAATGAATAGGAACGTTCCTCGCGCTCCGCCGCGCGCGAGATAGAAGCCCATGAGCGTCTGCAAGGTATTGGTCCAGACGCCGGGATAGGCGGCGTTCGAGGCGAGCGCGTCATAGGAAAGCTCGAACTCCCACAGCGCGTTTTGCCACAGCGCCAGGCGGACCTCTGCGCCGGACGAATGCGGCGCGACGATCGTGTCGAACGTCGGCCGGCGATGGACGCTCCAGCCAAGGCCGGGAAGGAACGGCAGCGAGTTGGGCGGCGCGATAATCGCGCCCATGCCGCGAACGTCGGCGAAGGCGTCGACCTCGCCGGCGCCGATGGCGCCAGCGAAGCCAGCGCCGGTGACAATTGCCGCGGCGTCCGCTTCGCCGACGCCGGTGACGGTCGGGATCGCCGCGCCCGCGCCGGTAACGACGGCGGCGGCGTCAACCCTGCCGACCCCGGGGATCGTCGCCGCGCCAGCGCCGGTCACGGCGGCGGCGGCATCCGCTTCTCCACGGCCTGCCGCGACCGGAATGGCCGCTCCCGCTCCGGCGGCGGCGGCGGCGGCGTCTGCTTCGCCGACGCCCGAAACGGCAAGCGTAACGGTCGCGCCGGCGCCGGTGACGACAGCCGCAGCGTCCGCCTCGCCAACGCCGGCGACGGCGAGCGCGACCGTCCCCCACTCCTCGAGCGCGACCTGGGTGACCTGCGCGAGCGGATTGGCCTTGCTCCATTCCTCGAGCCCGACCTGAGTGACTTGTGCGTTGGTGACGGGCGGCGTGTCGAGCTGGGTGAACCCGGTCGGAATGGCGTAGGCAAAACCGGCCGTGCCGCCGTTGAGAGTGGCGACATCGCCAGTCCAGGCACTGGAAATTGCCGGGAAGATGGTTCCCGTCACCGAAGCGATGTTCGCCCCGCCAACGCCGGTCCCTGGATCGTCGGTCGTGCCGCCGCTGCCCATCCAGACGGCGCTTCCCGACCACGTGTTGGCGTTGATCGCAAACCAGATTTTATTGTTAGCGCGGTCAACCGCGACCCGCAAAACTTGCCCGTTGGTCAGCGCTGGATAAGTTCCGGACCCACTCCCGTTCAGATAGATAGCCGATGTTGAGCCGTTGAACTTGTTGCAGAAGTTGATGCCGTTAGTCGCCCCGATATTGGCGTTAAGAGCAGCGGCGCTGTTCATCACCCCGACGCTAAAATATTGCGCCGATGCCGAGCTTGAGAACGTGATTTCGAAATACGTCTTGACCGCAACAGAAACCGCCTGCGTGGCCCTGACTGCTGAATTGACCGTGCCGGAACCAGCGCTGCTGGTCGCGATCAAATTGCCGCCCGACAGGGCTTGGTGAGCGTCCTTGTCGGATGGGTTCCAGGTGATGGCGGTCATGCGATCAGCTTTGGACCGATCTGCGCTGCGCTAACCGCCGCTGCCGTCCACGCCGCGCTGGTGTTTGGATCGGTCAAGTCTGTCCGCCACGCCCATTGAAATCCGGAAGTGGTCAGCACCAGCGTCGGCGAGGCGACGGTGGTCGCGCTCGACTTCAGTTGCACAGCGGCAGTGCGCGTCCCTGCGTCGGACTTCTGCGCATAAGCGCGCGTCGTCACCGCGATCACGCTGGCGGGGGTCGAGGCGATGGACGCGATGTTGTAGAAATCGGCGTCACCGGGGTTGCTGTCGTAGACATAGGTGGTCAGGCCGTCCTGCTGCGCCTCGCTCACCTCTGACCAATTCTGCGGGGTGATGATGACGGAGAAAAGGATCGGGACCGAAGTGTTGGAGCCGGTCGGGTTGGCTGGAGGGAATGCCGCGTAGGTGCCGCTGACCTGCAAGCTGCTCTGGCCGACCTGATTGCGAGCGCCCAGGCTGCTTCCCGATGTTGTAGTGTCGCAGCAGAACCCCAGCCAGTAATGGACGCCGTTGACGATCGACGGCGGGGTCGGGAAGGTGAAGACCGCGTTGCCGGCAGCGGGATTGCTGATCGGCGTCGCCGATGCGATCACCGTGCCGGGAAGCCCGCCAGCCGCTTGATTGTAAAGCGCGCATTTGACGTTGCCGGTGAAGGCGACATAGACCGTCATCGTCGCCGTGGCGATGGTTCCCGGGTAGGCCGCCGTAAACGGCATGTACCATCCCTGCCCGGCGGTGAAGTCTACTCCGCCGGAAAACGCGGCGAACGGCGTCTGTGTGTAGGGCGCGGGTGTGAATTGGACGCTCTGGTTGCTCGCAGGCATCCGCGTGTAGCAGCGCAGATCGCCCAGCCACGCCCCCGTCGCCGCGCCGCTCTGCCAGAATAGATCGTCAAACGCTTGAGCGTTGACGAGGGTGTTCTGCCCGATCTGAAGCTTGTTGGCGTAGTTGTTGGTCGAGGTCGGGCGAGTGTTGAGGCTTCCAAGAAAGAAGTCGTTGACTGTGTTGCCGTTCTTACGAATGGCGATGCTGCCGGTCGTGTTGTTGATGACGATTTCGAACTCGAAGGCATACCAAGTCGAAACTAGCGGAAACGCGCCAGTGTAAGTCGCCAGCGTTGTTCCGCCAACTGCGCCCGATTGCAGCAAAATCGCGCCGTCCGAACGAAACACAATCGAGCATTGCGCCGTCGCGCCGTCGAAAAGAGTGAAATAATTGCCGAGCGAAGAGCCGCTGATCGCCGCCGTTTGCTGGAACGAGACGACAAAATGGTGCACCGGGTCATTGACGCCCGACGATTTGACGAGGGAACTAGCGCCAGCCAACACTAAAGCCCGACTTCCCGCGAACCGTCCCGCTTGCAAAAACTGGTTGGCGGGCGTGACTTGACTATCCCAGTAGCCGTTGATCATGTCGGCGGAAGCCGCGTACAGGTCGAAGCTGTCGCCGAAGTTCCACGCCATCGCAGCGCGCTCACTGTTCGTTGATAACGGTGCCGGTCGTCAGCTGCGGCGAGACGCCGCCGGTGACGGTCAGCGCCGGCGTGATCGAGCCGCGGTACATGATGACTAGCGCGCCGGTACAGGTGCTCCCGAGGGTCGGGACGGCGATCGAGAACCAGTTCTCGGTTTCGGTACCGCTGGTGGCGGCATTGAAGGTCAGGTTGTTTGCAGGGTTGGCGGATGCGCCGGTGACAACCCAGCCCGCGGTGGTGCGCGGCACCGAGAGCCGGGCATAGCCGGGATAGGCGGCTTCGTTGGTCGATTGCGTTCCACCCGCGCCGGGATCGGCGGTGTGCAAGGCGACGCATAGCACGGTCGCCGGCCCGGTCGCGGTGTTGTCGGCGATGCTGGGAATGCCGACGGCCTGAAGGTTCAGCTTGAGCAGGGAATTGGCGTAAGCGGTTCCCTTGCCGCCGACCGCCAGCGCGGGAAGCGGCGCGAGCGCGAGCGCGAGCGCGAGGACCGAAGCCGCGGTTGTCTTGAGGCTCATCATGAAGTCTCCAGTGCGAGGTAGATGATGATTAGGCCGCCCTTGCCGCCCTTGCCGCTGGGGAAGCCGCCGCCGCCGCCGCCGCCGAACTTGGCGCCGTCGCCGCCCGGGGCGCCGGTTGGGGTGCTGAACAGAGAGCCGAAGCCGCCGCCGCCACCGCCGCCAGAGCCGGGGCCATACCAGACACCGTCGAAGAACCACAGCGGCTCGGTCGAGCCGGCGCCTCCAGGACCGCCGTAAGGAGAGTAGCCGGCAGCGCCGCCGCCGCCGCCGCCGCCGTTCGAGCCCGGCCCGCCCGCCTGACCTGGATGGCCGACGCCGGTGATGAGGCCCGCCGTTCCCGCACCCGTCCCATCGCGCGCCGCGCCGCCTGGGCTGCCGTAGGCGTAAGTGCTATTGGCGGCATTCCCGCCGCCGTCAGCGCCGCCGCCGCCGGCGCCCGCCTGATTGCTGCCCGCTCCATAGCCGGACGAGCCGCCATTGCCGCCCTGTCCGAACGGACCGGCCGCGCCGCCGCCGCCGTTCGAACCTGCGGCAAGCGGGTTGACGTCGGCGATGCCGTTGCCGCCGCTAAATGCGTTGGCTGCCGGAATGCACAGGCTTGCGGTGCCGCCGTAGGACGCATCCGGAACGCCACCGGACCTGCCGCCATTCTGTGCATAAATGTAGTCGGGATCGCCGGGATTGCGGAACGAAGTCGCGCCGCCGGGCGTGCCCCAGGCGCCGCCGATGCCGCCCGCGCCGCCATCGCCGACGTAAATCGGCACGCATTGGCCCGGGTTCAGCTGGACGTTGTCGCGATAGGTGAAGGCGCCGCCGCCGCCGCCGGTTCCAGGCCCGCCGCCGCTGGCGCCGCCGCCAATCGCGATGACGCGGTTGTAATTGTTGTTCCAGTCGGCCGGAGCGCAGAACTCGTCGGAGAGGAAGCCTTCAAAGACGAGAGTGCGAAGCGCCGCGATCTCAAGCGGAACAATGTCGCGCACGCTCTGGAAGGTCAGGGTCTTGACCCCCGAGAGCATCGCCATGAACTCTTCGAAGTCCTCGACGTCCTCGGTGAACCGGCAGGGAAAGCCGAACTTGAAGCTGGCGGTAATGACGCCGCCGGCGGGAACCGGTGTGCCGAAGGTGATGAGGTTGGGCTGGGTGACGATGAAGCCGAAGATCGGCGCGCCGTTGAGATAGACGCCGGTGACCGAGACCAGCGCGCCGACCGGCTCGGCGAACGCGCCCATCGGCCGAGTGAAGGCGAAGGCGGTGGTCACGCCGTCGCCGGTCCCGACATAGCCGTTAGTCACGAGACAATCGCTTGGGTCGACGTAGACGAACGGATTAGCGCGCCCTTGGCACTGTAGGAAGAAGCCGGCGAGGGTTTGCATGCTCTCCGCGCCAAGGCCGCCGTAGTCGCCGCCTACGGTCATATCGAGCCCGTCGAAGGTTAGCTCGAAATCCCACATCGGCGTCGCATACTTGTTCGAGCGCGCCTCGCGTCCGGTTGCGTGCGCCGCGATGCGCGTATCGAACCGCGGCTTTTTGTGAACCGACCAACCCTGTCCCTTGAGGCTGGGAAAGAGCGGCGCGTCCGTCATCTATTGAAGGCGCGCAAGCCGAGCGCCGAGCCGTGGCGGACCGCGCGATCGACCGCGCTCATCATCGCCTTGTGGTTCGATTGGAAGAACGAGGCGGCGCTCTGGCCGTCGATCGCGGAGACGTTGAAATGGACGGCTGGATTGACCGAGACGCTCTTGTTGCCGCCGGCGGGCGCGCCGACGCCGGCGGTTCCGGCGCGATTAAAGCCGCCCTCGCTCATGAACGAGCGGAATTCGTCCGCGACGCCGCCGCGCGACGGAATGACCATCTCGCCGGCGTGGACCGCGGCGATCATATCGCGCGGAAGGTTCCAAGCCCCGGTGTCGAACGCCGCGCCGGCGGCGAGGACGGTCGCCTGCGCGCCGGCGGCGGGACCGGCGGCGAACGGACCGAGGAGAGGCGCGAGAAAGCCGAACACGCCGCCGAAGGTCTTGGCTCCGTCGATCGCGATCGACTTGACCGCGTCGGCGGCTTGCATGGCGATGCCGACTCCGCTGCTCGCCGTCTTGGCGGCGTCCTGGGCCGTCTGACCGGCGATCGTCGAGGCGGTAACCGCCTGGTTCTGCGCCATGACTTGCGTCGCCGCGAAGGCGTGCTCGACCGCCCACTTAATCGCGTATTTGGCGACGTCCTCGATGATGGACTTCGCCATGTTGGAGAAGGCCTGCTTGATCGTCGTCGTGCCGCTCAGGATGCCGCTGACTTGCGAGTTGAGGACGCCGGCGACCTTGTCCGCCATCGACTGCCACGCCTTGGCGCTGTCCTCCGCGGCTTTTAGCTGCGTCTCTTTGACCTGTTGGGCATATTTTTCCTCCGCCGCCGCAAGCTGGGCGAGGATCTTCTGCCGCTCCGCCGGCCGGAGATTGTCGAGCGCAAGCTCCTGGGCGTAGACCGACCGCTCGGTCGCGATCTCCTCGGCGAGCGCCGCCTTGGTCAGCGCGACCTTCTGGCTCTCGCTGATCTGCTTGGCCCGAAATTCGAGATCGATATCCTTGATCGCGTTCGCCGCCTTGGTGTGCGCCGCTTGGATCTCCTCGTTGCCCTTCTCGACCGCGAGCGAGGTCGCCTGATCGGCGTAACGTTTCTCGATCGCGATCTTCTCCGCTTCGGCCGCGTCGCGCGCCGCCTTGTCAGCGCCGGCGGCTTTGATCTTGAGATCGGCGAGCGCAAGCTCCGCCGCCTTCTCCTTCTCGATGTCGCCCGCCGCCTTGGCCTTCTCGACCTCGAGCTTGCCCGCCGCTTCCGCCGCCTTCTGCTCGGCAGCGGTCACCGCCTCGGTCGCCTTAGCGACTTCGGTCCGGAGCTTGAGGATGCGCTCTTGCGTCGCGCCGTTCTTGACCGCCGCGTCGAGGTCGGCTTCGGCCGCCGCCTGTAGCTCCTTGGCGTTGGCGACCGCGTCGCCTTTCGCTTTGGCGTCTGCAATGTCGATGTCGAGCTTGGCCTTGGAGGTCGCGGTTCCGCCGGCCTCCTCGGTCTTGATGTCGAGAAGCTTCTGCTTCGCCTTGTCTAGCTCGAGGTTCAGCTCCTTCTGCTTGTCGAGCAGCTTCTGGCGTTCCTCGCCGGTCGGCGGTTCTCCGGTGGTGGGCGCCCGCGCCGCCGCTTCTTTCGACGCGGTGAGCGTTTCTTTGCTGCCGGAAAACTGAATATGACCGGGGTCATTCGGGTTGCTGAGGTCCGACAGCAGCGGATACTGGCTGATATGCGCTCGCAGCCAATCGAGGACCGGACCGGCCTGGAGGTCGGCTGCGCCGCCGAACTCGTGCATCGATGTGCCGGGCGGCGCGACGACGGCTGGCTTCCCGGTCCGTTGGTGCTCCTCCCATAGCCTTTGCTGCTCTTCGTGGGTGCGCGCCAGGCTGGTGAACGTCGCCTTGCTGCCGGTCGCCGCCTCCGCGTCCTTGATCGCCTTTTCGAGCGCATCGGCGAAGATCGGCGCTTCCTCCGCTGCGCCCCGTTGGTGACCTCGGCTCTCGAAGAAGCTGGTGTCGACCGAAGTCTTGCGTCCGGCCAGCGCGTCCTCAACGGCCTTGAGTTGTTCGGTCAGCGCCTCGACCTCGCGGGTCGCCGCGGCCCAGGGCGAGGTATCGATCTCAGGAACTGTCTTTCCGCCCGCGCCGCCCGCGCCGCCCTCTTCAAAGCCGGAGTGGACGCCGGCGACCGCGTCATTGGCCCGCTTGGCGGCGTCTTCGGCCTCGTCGCCGAAGCCCTTCCAGATCTTCTTGAACTCGGCGTCCAGCTGGTTGAGATCGGCCGCCACGTCCTTGGTCATGCCGGCGAAGTCGGCGGCGACCTTGGCATTGGCCTCTGCCGACGCCGCCTTCATGCCGGAAAAGGTCAGGTCATGGTTGACCAAGAGGTCGGTAAAGAACGCCCGCGCCGTCTTGCCCAGGCCTTGAAAGTAATCGTTGATCGAGTTGAGCGCGCCGGCCGCCTCGGTCCCCATCATCTTGAACAGTTGGATGACGGCGGCGATCGCGGTGGCGACGACGCGGAGCGCTTCGGAGATTGCGTAGAGTATGCCAGCCAGGTCGCCGCCGCTGCGGGCGCTATCGATAAACGCCTGCATTAGATCGCGCAGCACCTGGATGGTGCCGTTGACCGCGTCGGTCAGCGGCAGAAAAGCCTGGATACCCAGGCCTTCGACCGACTGGCCGAGGTCGACCAAGCCGTGCTGGGTGTCGACTAGCTCCTTGGTCGAGAAGTCATTGAGGACGACGCCCGCAGCCTGCGCCGCTGCCGCCGCGTCCTTGAAACCCTGCGAGCCCTTGTCGAGCATCGGCAGGAGTTCGACGAAGCCGCGTCCGAGCGCCTGCACCGCCGCGGTTTTGGTGGCGCTGTCGCCGAACTTGGAGACCGCGTCGGCGATCTTCTCCAGCTGCTCCGGCACCGGCAGCGCGATCAGCTCCGAGGCGCTGAGGCCGAGCGCCTGCAGGCCTTCGGCGACCGGCCCGACCCCGCTCTGCGCCTTGGCCAGGCCTAGCTCGAACCGCGCCAAGGTCCGGTTCATGTTCTCTGTCGAGGTTCCGCTAATGGTGAAGGCGTAGTTCAGCTCGCCTACCTGCTCGGTCGTAATGCCGAGGATCGCCGCAGTGCGCTCGGTCTGCTCGCCGAGTTCGCCCATGCTCTTGATGAACTCGACCACCTTCTCGACCGCGAACGCGGCGGCGACCGCTTCCGTCATTTCGCCTAGGCCGAGCTTGAGCGAGTTGAGCGGGGCGAGGAAGTCTTTGACCTTCTCGACCATGCCGCCGATAAAGCCCTCGCCTTCCGTGCCCTTCAGTTCCTCCTTGAAGCCGGTGACGTGCTCCTTGGCGTCGGCCAGTTTCGAGCCAAGTTCGGCGAGACGCGCGCCAAGCTCGCTGTCAGTCGCGGCGCCGGTCTTGACCATCTCCGATGCCAGCGACCGCATCTCGGCGGCGGTCTGCCGCACCGCCGCCTGGGCGCGCGCTAACCCCGCCTCCATCTCGCCGGTGTCGGCGCCCATTGCGATGTAGATATCGGACGCCATGGGTGGGTCCTTTCACGGAAGCATGGGGAGTCCGCGCTGCTTGGCTTTCGGCTCGATGCCGAGATAGGCCTGCACCATTAGTTGGACCGGCGGATGCTCGATCCAATAACGGCAGAGCACTTCGTAGTCCTCAAGGTACATCGCATCGATATCGGGAAAGGTGTACCCGGCGTGGACGGCGAGGTCGCCATAGATGCGGTCGAAGTCTAGGCGGTCGCCGGCCCCGCCTTCGGTTTTCCCACCATGACGAAGCCTGCCGTATCGATGACCACCGACGCTGCAGCGTTGAGTTCCGTCATGTCGGTCTCGAGGTCGTCGTCGATCTTCAGGTCGGGATACTTGCGGGCGAGCGCGATCTCGACCAGTTGGCGCGACCGTTCGATCACGTTGACATGAGCGCCGTTGGCGCTGCCGCCGTCGACGACTTCCGTCATCCGCTTGAGTTCGCCGATATTGAAACGGCCGATCTCGTACTCGTTGCCGCCAAGAATGATGACCGCCAAACGTTTCCTCCCGTTGGTTGAGCGGCGCGCGCGCCGTTGACGGCGCGTTAGGCGGGATCGGGGAAGTTCCACTGGCCGAACTGATTGCTGGCGTTGGCGAACGCCTCGTAGTCATATTCCGGCATGGCGAAGTCCGATAGCTTGGTCGCCATCGCGAACTTGGCGATTACCGCGTTGTAGATCTGATAGGTCCCGACCTTGTTCGTTACCGGATCGGTGCACATGACGTTGAGGCCGAAGGTCTGCGTCGGGCCGAGCAGCGGGTTGCCGATCGCGAGCGAGAAGCCGCCGGTCGCGCTCGAATAATTGTAGGAAATCAAGACCGCCCTGCCGGTATCGGCGGAAGCGAAGGTGTAGACGCCGGCGGCGACGCTGTATTGTCCGGTCGTCGGGGCGCTGGTGACATGGGTCAGCGGAAAGCCGGTGACCGCGTCTTGCACGCCTTGATCCGCGGTCCAAGTCGTCGAGTTGGCGACGGTAACGGTGAACGGGGTCGACGCCGGAACCGCGCCCGGCTCGGCGAAGGCGGTGGTAATTTGGCCTGGATTGACCGGCTTGCCGTAGAGCAGCGCGCCCATGACGGACGCGCTGAACCGCGCCGCCTTGATCTTGCCGGTCGCCTTGATCTCGCCGGCGCCGATCGCGACCGGACGGCGATATTGACCATACAAAGTTTTGGTCGTGTAGCTTTCGTCGAAGCTGATCTCTTGCGCTAGCCCGATGTTGAGCGGAGTAGCGATGCCGCCGGGAGCGTTGTTGACGGTTGCGGTAATGACGCCGGAGCCGAAGATATACATGGGTTAGCCTTTCCTTACGGGAGGATGATCTCCAGAGGGACGATTGCGACCGCCTTGCCTTCCCGGTCGCCGGGACTGCCTTCGGTGCGGCCATTCTGCTTGAGCGAGTAAACGAGGCCGTTGAGGGTCGTGCGCCCGGTTGCCGGATCGCCCTTGAGGATGATGTCGAGCGCGTCGAGCGCGTTGTTGATCACTGTCATCGGGCAGGCGTTCAAGTCACTGCCCACGTCATTGTAGAAGCAGGCGAGGACCTGTAGGCAGCGCTTGACCGGCATTCCCGGCGACAGCACGTGATAGGTTTCGCCCGCCTCGAACAGGAACAGCGCCGGCGACAGCGACGGCCCGATGCTTTCCGGCGCGCGGTTGCGGCGCGACACTAGCTTGAAGTCGCCGGTCGTAGTCAGGAGATTGAGCAGCGCCTGGTAGACCGCCTCGCGCGCGACGATCGCAACGGTCATGCCTGCCTCGCGGCTTCGCGGACGGCCTCTCGAAGCCGGTCCACGATCTCGCTCTGGTGCGCGTCCATCGCCGGTCCGAACGCCGGATAGGGCGGGATGCGAGCGCCTGGATGCTGCACCGCCTTGCGAAAGACCGTCCCGGCATCGCCCTGGAAGGCGAGTACGCTGGCGGCGCTGGCGGCGATCGCGTGCGCCGGCGGATTGGCCCCGGCCTCAAGCAGATGGGCGAGCGGCGAACCGGAGCGGACGAAGCCGCCCATGCGCTTGCCCTTGTCATAGTAGCCCATCGCAATCGAGGCGAGATAGAGTCCGGGCTTGGTTCCGACGGTATGGATATGGTCGCCGGCGCGGCCGAGCACGTCGGCGTAGAGTTCCGGCGTTAGGCTGCGGATTGCGCGGTCGAGCGCCTCATGCGCGGTCGGGCCAATCTTTCCCAGGCGGTCGGTTGCGCGATCCTCGACCGTGACGGTAATCGTCGGCATCACTGGACTCCCGCGGCTTCGATCTCGATGCAGCCGGCCATTGCGCGCTTGTTGGCGTCGACGGCGATGATGTTGATGGTGTCGCCGGGAACGATAACGCGGTCGCTCTTGAGCACCGGCAGCGGAAAGCCGGCGGCGGCGAGATCGTCGGCCATGACGAGAATCTGGCGATCGCCCTGGCGGATCGCCCCGGGCTTGGACGCTGAATAACCGGTCTCGGCGACCGTCACCGTGTCGAGCGCGTACTTCATCACCTTGGCGGTAACGGTGGCGCTAATGATGACGACGTTCGGCGCATAGCCGGAGACCCGTTCGAACGTTACCGGAATCCCGACCAGCATGATCCCCTGCCGGGTGAAGGCCTGCGCGCTGAGGTCGATCACGCGATTACCGGAACGCGGTAGCCGTCGAGGACGCCGTAGACGTCGGCGGGAAAGAGCGCGCCGGAGGTCGGATCCTTGGCGGTGACGTAGGTCGCGGCGTAGATGCCGGCGGCGCTCTGCGATTTGATCGTCGGATCGCGGTAGCGCGCCATATATTCCGCCTTGACGGCGCGGGAGATCGCGCCGGAGATGTCGAGCGGAACGACCGGATAGCCGGCGGCGTACTCGACCGTGATCGGCAAGGTCGTCCACCGGTTCGGATAGAGGTCGACGGTAAAGAGGCGCGTCAGGTGTCCGTGGGCGTTATCGACGAGATAGTCGGTCCCCTCGACGAGCGCCGTTCCGTTTTCCGAAACGCTCGTCGCCGGCGGCGGCGCTATCCCGGCTAGGAGCGTCGCCGGCACGGTGAAGCTTTGGCCCATAGGAATTGACGCCTGACCGTTCTGCCGCGTCTCTAGCCCCTGTCCTAGGCCGGCGTAGACGTTCCACCCGATCGCGGGGCGAAGCGCGCTGTCGGCGGCGGCGGGAGGAGGTCCGACGACCAACAGCGCGCCCGCATTGACCGAGAAGCTCACTTCAGGGGAAGGAAGCGTCTCGCCCTCGATCGTCACGTAGGTCGTGACGACGAAGAAAGTCGCCGCCGGCTCGGCGCCGGTTCCGGCGATCGTACTAAGCGCCGGCGACGGCGGCGGCTTGAGCGCCGAGCGCGCGATCGTCCCGACGATCGGCCAGCGCGAGAGTTGAAGCGGCATCACGCCGCCGGGTAGCTGCCAAGGAAACGGATCGCGCTGCGGCCAGAAGCTGTCGCGGACCGTCTCGACCTGAATGGTCCGGTTCATGTACTTGCGCGCCGCGGCGGAAAGCTCGTCGATCCGGCGTTGCAGATAGGCGTCATCGGTCGTCGTGGTGACGCCGATGTCGTCCTTGACGGTTGCGAGATCGATGAGATCGTAGTTGGTCGCGGCCTCGAGGATCGAGGAGATCGTAACCGGCCCGTTCATAAGCTCAGAATTCCACGACGATGTTCGTCGCCGTCGTTCCGGTCGCGAACACCCGCGAGGCGCGCATCTGGAGGTAGGTGCCAGCGGCAACGCCGGTATAGGTCAACGGATTGCCGGCGAGGGTATTGATCTTGACGTTTCCCGCGCCGCCGATCCAAAGGCGGCGGCTCGGCGACGGCAGATCGACGGTGTCGCTCGGCGTGACCGGAGCGCCGTCTCCGGCGGGCGATAGGAGATCGCCGCCCATACCGGCGTAAGGGTTCAGAGCCATTGATGCCTCACTTGGTCAGGTAGCGCCGGCGCGGCGGCTTGCCCTCTGACGGCAGCGGCGCGCGCATGATCTCGCGATCCGCGATCGACGGCTCCTTTGGCGGAAAGGGCCGCGGATTGATCGCGTCGCCGTTGGCGACGAGCCGGTCGGCGATCTCGTCCTCGAGCGGGACGTGCTGGCCCCGGTGAAACGGCTTGAGATCGACCGTCATCTCGACAGTCTTCATTGCTTGTCCTTACGCCGCGCCGGTAGGGGGGCCGCCGGCGCGGCGCGGAACCGCCGCCGGCGTCGTCAATTCGGCGACGGCAAGCGATCGAAGCCGCCGAACGCCAGCAGCGGAAAGATCGACGCGGTGTCGATCGAGGTCGCGGTCAGCGCCGGCGTCCAGACGAATTGCAGATAGCGCTGCGCCGAGGTCAGCGAGACCTGGAAGTTCTGCTGACCGACGACGGTGCCGCCGGCGGCCGAGATCGCCGCTTGCGCCGCCGGAATGGTGACGAGCGGCGTCCAGGTCGCGCCGTCCGGCGAGTGGTTGACGGTGAGCGCGCCGGTCAGCGCCTTGCCCGCCGCGAGCACAGCGCTGAAGGCCATGCCGAACAAGGCCGAGTACGGCATTGAGCCGCCGTAAGGCTGGCCGGCGAAGCCCGCGCCGCTGATGTTCTGGCGGTCGATGGTCGCGCCGACCACAGCAACGTTGTTGCCGGCGCCGCCGGCGGTGAGGGTCGAGGCCGCTCCGGCGCGCACCAGCTCGATGATCGAGCCGATATTCCGTTGGACAACGAGGTTCATGGCAGTTTCCTTTTTGCGAGGATTTTTATGCAGATCCGATGCGGCGGCTTGCCCGCCGCGGTCGGATTACGAGATCGCCGGCGCGTAGCGGACGCCTTGGATGACCGCGATGCTCGCGTCGTGGCGCATCTGGAAGTCATGCTCCTCGATCGCCCGAATGAGCGTCTCGTCGTTCTGGAACGCGCTTTGCGTAACGCTGTTGAGATCGACGTACATGCCTTCGCGCGACACCGCCAGTTCGAGCGTCATGCTGTCGAGGAGAAGCGCGTCGGTCATCTCGACCAGCATGATAAAGGAC